>FMJZ01004750.1_pt1 | contig 202833 bp, 175 predicted proteins | sample 1987881 | NCBI WGS metagenome assembly FMJZ01 (sample SAMEA4378227, study PRJEB15110) | soil metagenome | biome: soil; feature: Field; material: Soil | place: India | collected 2015-03-11 | depth 0 m
CCGGCCGCTTTCCCGCCACAGCTCAGCGGGGCAAATGGCCGGCATCAGAATCTCTTGTGCACCAGCGCGGTTCATCTCCTCGCGAACAATGGCCTCGATCTTGCGCACCACGCGCAGTCCAAACGGCAGAAAGTTGTAAATGCCGCGTGCCACCTGGCGAATCATGCCAGCACGGACCATCAATCGGTGACTGACCACCTCGGCGTCGGCTGGATCCTGCTTCAACGTGGGGACGAAAGTTCTTCGGTAGTGCACAGCGCGTCTCGCTTAGCGCGCACGCCGCCAAAAAGAAACTGTGCTTCGGTCACTTGCTCGCGTGCCACCCAATCGGTGGTCCCCCGATGGGTTCACCTTGCCTGTAGACCATTCCCTCCGCCCGGGGTTCACAAAGGTTTTCGTCGCGGCAGTTGATTGCTGCCGGGGAAGCGTTGTTATAGGGAAAAGCAAGTTTCGGATGAGCTTATGGGAGTGCGTGTACTCGCCGTCATTCCAGCGCGGTTTGCATCGTCGCGGCTGCCCGGTAAGCCGCTGGCGCTAATCGGGGGCAAGCCAATGATCCAGCACGTGTACGAGCGGGTGCGCGCCGTTGCCGAACTTGATTATGTATGCGTCGCCACGGACGACCACCGCATCGCGGAATGCGTGCGTGCGTTCGGTGGCGAGGTTGTCTTGACGAGCGCAAGCCATCGCTGTGGCACGGATCGGGTAGCTGAAGTAGCACGGGAGCGCGACGCGGAGATTGTGCTGAATGTGCAAGGGGACATGCCGTTTGTCGAGCCGCAGGCGGTTCGCGACGTGCTCCGCTTGCTCGTGCAGGATCCAGAGCTTCCGATGGCCACCGCTAAAGTTCCGATCACCGAGCGGCGAAGCTGGGAAAATCCCCATGTGGTTAAGGTGGTTACCGACTCTCGAGGCAATGCGCTCTACTTTTCCCGTAGCCCAGTACCGTATTGGCGGGATAGCGCCCCCGTCCGTGTTTGGGGGTTTAAACATTTGGGCATCTATGGGTTTCGGCGCTCCTTTTTGCTCCAGTTTTCCCAGTTAGATCCGACGCCTCTCGAACAGGCGGAAGCACTGGAACAATTGAGGGCGCTGGAGCACGGGTACCGGATTGGTGTGGTGGAAACCGCCGGCGGGCTTGGTATCGAAGTGGACAGCCCCGAGGACCTTAGGGCTGCAGAGCAGGCCTGGGCGCGCGCCGCGGCCGGAGCGGTGCAGGTGGCTTGATCAGAAAGGAAACGCTACACGGTAGGTGTCGGCATGGCCAAGACGACACAACGGACCAAGTTCATATTCGTTACCGGTGGGGTGGTGTCTTCTCTCGGTAAAGGCTTGGCCGCTGCTTCCATTGGGGCGCTGTTGGAATGCCGAGGTCTGCGCGTGACCATTTGTAAAATGGATCCTTACATCAACGTCGACCCTGGCACGATGAGCCCCTTTCAGCACGGGGAGGTGTACGTCACGGAAGACGGGGCCGAGACGGACCTCGACCTCGGGCATTACGAACGCTTCCTGGCGGTACGCATGACCCACAAAAACAACTTCACCACGGGTCAGGTCTACGAGCAAGTCATACAGAACGAACGGAAGGGCGAGTACTTGGGCGGCACCGTCCAAGTGATTCCGCACATCACGGATGAGATTAAGCGGCGCATTTTGGCTGCTGCCGAGGGTCACGACGTACTCATCGGCGAAGTCGGCGGCACAGTGGGCGACATCGAAAGTTTGCCTTTCCTGGAAGCGATCCGGCAGTTCCGCTGGGACCGTGGCCGGGAAAACGTTCTCTATGTCCACCTGACGCTGGTGCCGTACATTGCCACTGCGGGGGAAGTGAAGACCAAACCAACGCAGCACAGCGTGAAGGAACTCACCGGTCTTGGAATCCAGCCCGATATCCTCCTGTGCCGGAGTGACCGTGATCTCGACCCAAAGATCAAGCTCAAGATTGCGCACTTTTGCAACGTGGAGGAAAACTGTGTCATAACCGCTCGGGATGTAGAAACGATCTACGAAGTACCGCTTCTCCTGCACCGCGAAGGGCTCGACGAACGCATCGTAGAAAAGCTCAATATGTGGACCGGCGAGCCCAACCTTTCCAAATGGGTGAAGGTGGTACAAGCCATCAAGCATCCCAAGGAGACGGTTCGGATCGCCATGGTCGGAAAGTACGTCGACTTGGCCGATGCGTACAAGAGCTTGCACGAAGCCCTGGTCCATGGGGGGATCGCCAACGACTGTCGTGTGGAGATTGACTACGTGGACTCGGAACGGGTGGAAGAAGAGGGGTTGCCGCCCGAAGTGTTGCACGCCGACGGCGTGTTGGTGCCTATGGGGTTTGGCCCGCGCGGAACGGAGGGCAAAATCGCTACGGTGCAGTACGCTCGGGAACACAAGGTGCCCTTCCTCGGGATTTGCTTTGGCATGCAAATGGCGGTGATCGAGTTTGCGCGGCATGTTTGTGGCCTGGAGGGAGCAAACTCCACCGAGATCGATGAGCACACGGCGCATCCGGTCATTCACATGATGAGCGAGCAACGGCGTGTGACCCGCAAAGGTGGAACCATGCGGCTGGGTGCCTACGAATGTATTGTTCGGGAGAACTCCTTGGCGTACCGCCTTTACGGAAAGCGGCGGATTAGCGAGCGGCATCGCCACCGGTACGAGGTCAACAACCAGTATCGCAACATCCTGGAACAGCACGGCATGGTCTTCAGTGGCCTATCCCCCGACGAACAACTCGTGGAGATGATCGAGCTCGAAGACCATCCGTTCTTCCTTGCCAGCCAGTTTCACCCCGAGTTCAAGTCGCGACCCTCTGAGCCACATCCCTTGTTCAAGGGGTTCGTGCGGGCAGCGCTGCAACATAAAGCGCAGCGCATGCGCGCGCCTTTGTTGGCTGCGGTAACGGGATGAGATGCCAGCGGTAATTCGGATTGGAGAACTTCGCATCGGCGGGGGAGCTCCGTTCGTTTTTATCGGCGGTCCGTGCGTGATCGAAAGTCGCGACAGTACCCTGCGGCACGCCGAGGCAATTCGGGATGTAGCTCGCCGGGTGGGAGTCTCGGCGATTTTTAAATCCTCGTTCGATAAGGCGAACCGGACCTCGTTGCGCTCGTACCGTGGACCAGGCCTAGATCGGGGGCTCGAGATCCTGGCCGCGGTCAAGCGCGAGGTGGGCATTCCCGTGCTCACCGACGTACACGAGATCGGCCAGGCTCGCACTGTTGCCGAGGTGGTAGACGTGTTGCAAACGCCCGCCTTCTTGGTGCGGCAAACCGACTTCCTCTTGGACGTGGCTCGCGCGGGAAAGCCAGTGAATGTCAAGAAAGGGCAATTTCTTGCCCCGTGGGACACGGCTGCTGTCGTCGAAAAGCTGCGCAGCGTGGGTAACGACCAAATCTTAGTGACCGAGCGCGGAACGTCTTTTGGCTACAACAACCTCGTGGTCGATTTCCGCTCTCTGGTGGTGTTGCGGGATTTGCCTGCCGCCGTGGTGTTCGATGCAGGCCACAGCGTTCAGTTGCCGGGCGGGCTCGGCCACGCTTCGGCCGGCCAGCGTCAGTTTATTCGCCCACTGGCGCGAGCCGCGGTAGCGGTTGGAATCGATGCGCTGTTCCTCGAGGTGCACGAAGATCCCGAACGAGCTCTGAGCGACGGGCCAAATTCGTTTCCGCTGGAACAGTTGGGCGACTTGCTAGCGGAACTGAGGGAAATCGATGCTCGAATCAAAGAAGGCAGCAACTTTGCTCAGTCGTGAGGCGAGATTGGCAATTGAGCGGGGGCGGAAAGTGCTGCAGATCGAGGCTGAAGCCGTTCGTGCTTTGGCCGATCGGCTGGACGAACGCTTTGCCCGAGCGCTGGAGCTTTTGGCGACGTGCCGGGGCAAGATCGTGGTGACAGGGATGGGCAAATCTGGCATCGTCTGCCGGAAGATCGCAGCGACGCTGAGCAGTACCGGCTCGCCCGCAGTCTTTTTGCATGCGGCGGAAGCTGCTCACGGCGATGCAGGCGTGTTCGTGAAGGGCGACACGGTCGTTGCTCTGTCGCACAGCGGGGAGACGGAAGAAGTGCTGCGGCTGTTACCAATCATTAAGCGCCTTGCCTTGCCGCTGGTGGCCATAACGGGCAACTTGGCATCGAGTCTTGCGCGCGCAGCGGACGTGGCACTTGACGTAAGCGTTGCCGAAGAGGCCTGTCCGCTCGGCCTCGCCCCGACCGCAAGCACAACCGCCGCGTTGGCCTTAGGAGATGCCCTAGCCGTGGCGCTGCTCGAGCGGCGGGGATTTCGCGCAGAGGACTTTGCCGTGCTCCATCCGGCAGGGGCACTGGGGCGGCGCTTTCTGCGGGTGGCCGATCTCATGCACCAGGGAGATGCCGTACCCAAAGTACGGCCCGAAGCGCCGTTTCGTGATGTACTCACGGAGATCACACAAAAGCGACTGGGGATTACCGCCGTGGTCGATGCGGAGGATCGACTCATGGGTGTGATTACCGACGGCGACTTGCGGCGCGCATTGGAGCGAATGGAGAACATCCGCGAAGCGCGCGCAGCGCACATCATGACCACTAACCCGAAGGTTATTGCCAAGGATGCACTGGCCGCCCACGCCGTGGCAGAGATGGAGCGCCACGCCATTACCGCGCTCTTCATCGTCGAAGAACCCGAACTGCGGCTCACAGGCGTGATTCACCTCCACGATTTACTCAAAGCGGGTGTCGTTTAAGAACAAGCCTCGCTGGTAGTTGGAAAATGTGGCGATTGACACGGTGGACGTTACGCTGGCCTCGACTGCGGAAACGCTGGAAGACGTTGAAAGGCAGCGTTCTCGTCGGTCTGGTGCAAACGGCCTTGTGGCTGTTGGATCGTTTGAGCCTTCCGACGGCGCTCAAACTCGGCGAGCGTCTTGGGGTGGCGGCGTACTACCTTCTCGGTTCCACCCGACGCTTGGCTTTGCAGCATTTGGAATGGACGTTTGCGAACGAACTCCCGGCGAGGCGCCGGCAGCGCATAGCCCGAGCCGCGTTTGCCAACTTTGGGCGGGCATTTTGTGAACTCGCCAAGATCGATACCATTCGCACTCGGCGTGGAGAGCTATTCGAGATGGTTGGGCGGGAGCACCTGGAAGCGGTGCTGCGCGGGGGACAAGGTTGCATTGCGGTGACGGGCCACATTGGGAATTGGGAGCTGTTGGCCTCTTACTTTGCTTGGGAAGGTGTCAGAGTGTCAGCTATCGCTCGGCGCCTTTACGTGCCGCGACTGAATCGCATGATTGTCGAATGGAGGCGGCGACAGGGAGTGGAGACGATCCTTCGCGAAAGCCCCAATTCCGCTCGTGCAATCCTGAGGGTACTGAAAAATAACGGAATTCTAGCGATGTTGATCGATCAGGATACCCACGTCCCTTCGATCTCCGTGCCGTTCTTTGGCCGTTTGGCCCGTACCCCGGTGGCGGCGGCGGCTCTGGCGGTTCGGCGTAATCTCCCCACCGTGCCAGTGTTTATCCAGCGCAGTGGCGAGTTGGGCTGGCGGGTGACCGTGCGCCCGCCACTGTATCCCAACCTCGCCCTTCCACCAGCGCAGCGCGTCCGCCAGCTCACCGCAGCCCTCAATCGAATCCTGGAAGAGCAGATTCGCTCCAATCCGGCCGAGTGGGTGTGGTGGCACCGGCGCTGGCGGCGGGCACCTATGCCAAACCTTGACCCCGATGCTTCGTTCCCGTATGAAGCTTCGGCCCATTCTGGTTAAGTGCGCGGTGGTTGGCGTTGCAAGAAGGAGGCGAAGGACATGGATCAGGTGGACCAGCGCTTGGTCTTAGTGATGAGCTATTACCGCGATGCGGAACTGCGGGGCGCAAACCTGCTATTCCGATTGCTCTCTCATTTGGATGATCCGGAATCGCAAACCAAACTGTCCTTGCACCTCGCTGACGAAACGCGGCATGCATGGCTGTGGACCAAGCGGATCAAGGATCTGGGTGGCGATCCCGTCAAAGTGGACGATGGGTACCAGAGACGCATCGGCCTTCGAGCGGTTCCGCGGAGCTTGATTGACATCTTGGCGCTAACGGTCGTCGTAGAAGAACGGGCTCTTCAACGTTACCAAGAACACGCACAGCGGCCAGACGTCGATCCGGAAACTCGCGCGGTTTTGCACGAAGTTACCAAGGACGAGAAGTGGCACATTGCGTGGGTGCGCAACAAACTGGAAGAACTGGCGCGCGAAAGTGGTGCAGAGGCGGAAATGCGGGCCGCACTGGAGCGATACGAGGAAATCGACCGCTTGGCCTATGAAGAACTTCTGGCCAAAGAGCGGGAGCTCTTTCGGGTCGCTGCTCACGCTTGAGCGGTGCAACGACAGACCGCAGCGCGGCGCACCCACCGGTAAGTACGGCCGGTGAGAAACCACGTCGAGTATTGGGTATTCCGGCTCGGGTTTTCGCTGTTGGCGGCGCTTCCCCGCCGCTGGGCGCTTTCTCTAGGGGCCTTGTTAGGGAATTTAGCCTACTGGTTGGTATACCCGCTGCGGAAAACTGCACTGACACACCTGGCTTGGGCATTCCCCGAGTTGCCGGCGCGCGAGCACCGGCGCATTCTCCGGGCATCAGCGCGGAACCTGGGTCGGATGGCTGCCGAGGTGAGCCATTTTGCCGACCTGACAGCCCCAACCGTTGAAAACTACGTGCGCATCGCCAACCCGGAGCGATGGCGCGAAGCGCTTCAGCGGGAACCAGGTCGCGGATTGATCGTTCTTACGGCGCACTTTGGAAACTGGGAACTACTGGCGTACGTTCACGGGTTGCTCGGCTTTCCCGTGACGTTGATTCACCGCCCGATGAGAAACCCACTCGTCGATCGTTGGCTTGTCGAGTGGCGTGCCCGCGCTGGTACTCGCTCGATCGAGAAAAAGGCTGCAGCAAAGGAGGCGCTCCGTGTGCTCCGGGACGGAGGGATCCTGGCGATTCCGGCGGATCAAAACCAACGCCATAGCTTTGGGGTTTTCGTCGACTTTTTTGGGATCCCTGCTTGCACGACCACCGGGCCGGTGCGCCTTGCCCAACACACAGGGGCGAAAATTGTGCCGGTGTTTTTGCGCCGCGTGGGTGAGAGCGACCAACACGTTGTCGAGGTCTTGCCTGCTGTCGAATTAGTGCACTCCGGTGATGCAGCCGCAGACGTTGTGGAGAATACCCAACGGTGTACTCGGATCATCGAGGAAATGATCCGCCGATACCCGGAACAGTGGATCTGGTTTCACCGGCGGTGGAAGACTCGGCCCCCGGAAGAACGCCAGTACGCAGTGACTCGCCACGAGCAACAGGATCAGCCCATGCCAAGGAGCGCCCTCTCCTAGCTGGCCGTCCGGCATCGCAGAACCGCCTCCGGCCGTGAGCCCAGCGGGTGGTCTGGTATTTAGCGCGAGGCGTCATTCCGGACACCACGGCAGAGTCCGCGAGGGAGTCCGGAAAACGCCATTGTCCAATCCTCCGTCGGTGTCAGGCACATGCACCTCTCGATTGGAAAAGGCGCAGCGTGCGGGCCACTTGTCTCACTAGTGAGGTCGCTCCTTGTCGGTGAACCCCTGGTTGTCGACCGCAACGGAGATTCCCTTTCCGGCTTGGTCGCGAAAATTTGCGGCAGGGGCGAGCTAACGACAGGGTAACAAGCCTGAACGCGTTCGGTTTCACTGCGGAGAGAAAGCTAGTTAAGAGCCGCCCGATTTTCCGCAAAACGCTTCAGCGAAGTGGTTTCATGTATCGTAGGCAACGCGGTGCTCGCCCCTCGGCAGTTATTGTGCAGACCACACCAGTCCAATGGGCAAATGCTCGTCGAGAATGCGTGCGCGCTCCGAGCGATCAATCGGGCGGGCTTCGCGAAGCAACCGGGCGGCACGTGCGTCCTTTGCTTGGTCTTCCAGCCAACGTGCGGCGTTCTCGCGCACGTCTAAGGGCAGGTCTCGCTCGCGGTCACCCGTGCAGCGTGCCAATTGGACCACGGTGAAAGAAATTGCGTCCATCCGCTGTGCAGGTGCCTGCAACAGTGCCTGGATCCACTCGACCACCTTTGCTGCTGGAACCACGCTGTTCAACGGACCGTACATAGGCACCCTTGCGCCAAGCCGACCCAAAGCCCAAGCCTCTGCAGCCGTTGCCTTGCCGCGCGTGATGCGCAGTAACAGCACATCTCCGAGCTCGGCCTTTTGCTCCGGTAAAAGTAACTCGCAGGCCGCCAGCACCTCCCAAAAAATCCGGACTTCTTGAGGACCCGCTTTGGCCAGTTTCTGCCGTTTCTTTTCCAGCCGCGGGAGCAAATGCGGCGCAAGTTCCTGGAACAATTGCTGTTGCTGGGTTCGCTGCAGTCCCCCGGCAACGCGTTTCCACAAGTTCCACCATTCCACCCGCACTTGAACCGCTTTGGCAAAACGTATTCCTTCGGAACGCAATCGCCAGAGCTGCTCTATCCGCACGGGGTCTCCAGGGGCACCAAAGCCCGGGCGGAGAAACAGTCCGGCAAGATTGTACCAGCGGGCCTCGTGTTCTGGAGAGTGCTTGCGTGCTTCACGCCCTTCCCACAACACTTCCCAACTATCCCGCAGAACAGCGAGTGGCCAGGCATCCTTACCTGCACCAAAAACTTCCTCCAATCGGCGAACGAGCGTTACCGGGTCGTCGCGGCTCGGCCCAGTGGCTGGAAACACGCCACGGAGGAGGGAAGTTGCCGTCGCGATTTGCTCCTCACTCAGACTGAGTCCCGCGTTGTCCGCTGGCTCGTTCGCCTCTGGCAGGTTTGTATCTCGAAGGTCGAATTGCAGCCGCCAGCGGTGGGGGGTAGAGCGGGAGACACACCAAAGTTCCACGGTGCCCACCTCGGTTAGGCGCACCGCAAGATGCACCGGCAGTTGGCGTGCTTCGATCTTTTTTCCGAACCGGAGCACAGTTCGAATCGGCGGTAGCGCAGAGATTTCGTGACGTTCTAATTCCACGACCGAGCCGACGCTGTCGCCCTTGCGCATCGAGGAGGCAAAGAGGGGGAAACTCACAGCACGATTGGTCACCAACGCGAGGGGCACATTCGAAACTTCTCGTTCCTCGCCTTCTTCCATGCCTCGTTGCACGACACAAAGTGCGCGCACGCCTGCCGTCGGGGCGGTACTCTGGTCGGCAATGCCGACGTAGTACGCCCGAGCTGCACCCCCACCGATGCGAAGTGCACGCCCAGCGCGGGCTAAGCCGTAGTAGGCCGCCCCGCGGGCAACGGCAAGATCGAGGTCCACGCTATCGAGCACCCGGATTTCGCCGCAGGACCACCGCTCCAGCAATTCGGTAATGCGGCGTCGAATCACTCTCGGCTTCAAAGCACCACCATTGAAGAGAACAGCGTCGGGCCAAGCCCCTCCTGGCTCATTGGCGGCATGGCGCCGAAGAAACTGAGCTAGATGCCGCGATACCGCTGGATCATCGGCGAAGGGCAAACCCCACTCTCCGAGAGCCGATCCGGCGGCCGTTTGCGGTTCGGCATCGGGCGGAACCACGGGGAAGAAGCCGTCCAGGATGGCTCGAACGACCTCTTCACGGGTCAGGGTGGCAGACAGCGCTCCACTAATGACACCGCGGCCCCGGCCGGCCAGAGAGATAGAGTACGTCGGCGGCGCTTCTTCGGCCAAGAGAGCTTCCTTGGCTGCACGGCATTGGTGGATAAGGGCAAAGAAACGCTGCGTATCCAAGCGTTCTTGCCAAAGTTGCTCGACCAAGCGGGCAAGGGCGATGTCCATGTTGTCGCCGCCGAGTAGGATGTGTTCACCAACGGCGATTCGGTCTAGCGCCAAGCGGTTGTCTTCAAACTTTACGGCAACTAGCGTGAAGTCTGTGGTGCCGCCGCCGACATCGACGACCAAGATCCTCCGCAGGGCAGCGAGGATCTGGTCACGATCCTGATGGTGGGCTTCTAGCCAAGCGTACAGTGCCGCTTGAGGTTCCTCGAGTAACACCGCATGCTCTAGTTGAGCCTGTTGTGCCGCCTTGTACGTGAGCTCCCGTGCGACCTCGTCGAACGAAGCAGGCACGGTCAGGATTACTTGTTGTGCTTCGATTGGGGCGTCGGGGAAGCGGCGATTCCACACCTCTCGTACGTGTTTCAGATAGCGGGTCGAGACCTCCACGGGTGAAATCTTGGAGACTTCTGGTGGGGCACCCCAGGGCAAAATCGCCGCATCACGATCCACCCCTCCGTGGCACAACCACGATTTCGCAGAGGAGATCAGGCGGGTAGGTACTTTTGCACCTTGGTTCCGAGCAAATTCCCCAACCGCATACCCAGGATCGTTGTCCCACGGTACCGCGAACGCAGCGCGCGGAAGCTCCGGTCCACCTCCTACATAGTAGTACGATGGCAAGGTGGAACGTTCCGCCAACTCACCTTCGGCAACCAACTGCAATAACGGTAAAACGCGAACTTGTGGCCTTGTCTCTTCCGTGTCGAGGTAGGCAACGGCAATGTTGGTCGTGCCAAGGTCGATACCAACAATGTAGCGTCGAGTGCGATGGCTCATGGCGAGGGTCTATTTGGATTGCGCTCGGAAGCGCGAAGGTCGAATTCCAGCTTCCAGCGTCCTGGGCCGTGCCGCTCGACAAAACAGAGCTCCAAGGTACCAAGTTCATTGACCTTTGCTCGCAGGTACACAGGCACGCGTTGGCCTCGCACTGACGGCGAGTCGAGGCGCGTTCGCACCGGGGGCAGTTCCTGGAACTCCGGTCCCAGGTCTTCGATGAGCACCCCTGGCGGGTCGCTCCGTACGGCACTCTGGAAAAGGCGAAACTCGGCTTCCCGGCCCACGAACAAGGCAAACTCACGCTGTGGTAACTCCACCTCGCTCCCTTCCTCGAGCCCGCGGGGTACGACACAAAAGGCCTTCAGGGGCGGCTGCATTCCTGGGACTGCGGGCATAGCTGTGGCAATCCCTAAGTAGTAGGCACGTCCGACACCGCCTCGGATGCGCACTCCGCCCCGTGCCCGCACGAACCCGTAGTAAGCTGCTCCCCGGCAGACAGCGTGGGAAAAATCCCTTACTCCAAGCGGGCGCGGCCTGTCGGCGCAAGCAGACCAGCTTCGAATTGCCGCCAGCAGCCGTTCGCGCAGCACTTGCGACCGAAGGGCCCCGCCATGGAAAAGAATGGATGAAGGGAGGGCGATAGACTCGCCCTCTGTCGTCCGAGCACGAGAGAGAAATGCAGCTAAGTGGCGGGTAATCGCCGGATCCGCCGCATAGGGTAAACCCAGCTCCGTTACACCGACAGAGGCAGGCCCTTCCGGCTCAGCATCGCGCTCGCAGAAGGGGAAAAATCCCTCCGTCAGAACCTGTTCGACCAGCGAGCGGTCAACTTCCGTTCGCACCGTGCCCCCAATGAGCCGCCTACCTCTTCCTAAGATCGCCACGGGCACGTGGGTCAGACGAACGTCGGAAAGCAACGCTTCCTTTGCATCGCGACACGCAAGCACGAGGGAACGAAATTGCCATGTGTCGAGCGTCGTTCCCTCGGTCGCAAGCCGGGCCCGCACAGCGTGAGCCAGTGCCAAATCCATATTGTCGCCGCCCAGCAAGATGTGGTCGCCGACGGCTAGACGTTCCAATGCGAGCTGCCCCCCGTCTTCTCGAACCTCGATCAACGTGAAATCCGTCGTACCGCCCCCAACATCGCAAACAAGAATCAACTCGCCCGCAGCCACATGGGTATGCCATTCGTTGCCCAGGTCGGCCAACCAGGCGTAAAACGCCGCCTGCGGTTCTTCGATCAAAGTTACGTTGCCCAGGCCGGCTAGGGCCGCAGCCTGCACGGTCAGTTCTCTGGCCACAGGGTCAAACGATGCAGGGACCCCGAGGACAATTTCCTGTTCTGCGAGCGGCGCCTCAGGAAAGCGTTGCTCCCAGGCATGCTGTAAGTGCCGGAGGTAGCAAGCCGATGCCGCCACGGGGGACAACTTTTCTCCCTCCGCATCGGAATTCCATGGCAAAATTGGGCTGTGTCGATCGACCGAATCCACACACAGCCACGACTTTGCCGACGCAATCACGCGATGCGGTACATCGGCTGCCCGACAGCGGGCAAATTCCCCCGCGATCGCGGCGGAGCTGTCATCCCACGGCAAGCGGAACGCTGCCGAGGAACGTTCCTCCGGCTGGAGCAAGTACAAGAACGAGGGCAGCAACGGTCGCTCCTCGCAGCTTCCCGGCCCGATAAGCTGCGGAATCGGTAAGACTTCAATGGCGGAAGCTTCGGCATCCAGGGGCACGTAGGCCACTGCCGAGTTGGTCGTCCCCAGGTCGATTCCCACAACGTAACGTGGCACGTTACTCACGGCTCTGCGGCAGCGATTCGGGAATTTCCACCTCCGCAGGCGCCAAAATGTGACGCCTGGAGCCAACCTGCGCCTGAGGCAGTTCAATCCGGCGCACACGCCATCCAGGATGCTGCAAGGTACCTCGATACGGTGCCGGCCCCCGTACGTCTCCCACCAACCGGATCTCCTCAGGATCGAACGACACGGGCACGACCACCTCTTGGCCTTCCTCGCCTGGAAGAACCCGCTCGAGTTCCAAGCGCCCCTCCAACGCTTTACGGCAGCCTGCGTGAATTGCTCGGACAGCGGCGCCAATTTGGGCGTCCGAATAGGCAGTGAGGTCCTCCGCAAGGAAGTCCAAGAAACGCCCCTCCCGTTGGAGCAGTGCCAAAAGTTGCACCGCCCCGGCCGTAGGATCGTTCCCCGCAGCACTGACTGCCGGCGCGTTACTGCTCGGAGGCGGTGCATGCAACGTCGCTTGCGTTCGAGAGATGTCGGAAGCACGGTCCAGCGCCTGCCGCAGCATCAGAACATTCAGCAAGGCCACCACCAACGGCGCTATGGCAAAATACACGACACAGGGTGCACAGAGCCGATATAGCTCCATTGCCAACGGCACCGTAATCGAACCCTTAACGGTGATCAGCAACACCAGCACGTTGGCAGCGGAGAACACGACTCCCCCGAGCACGAGGAGCACGGGTAGCATCGTACGATTGTTCGGTAGAGTCGGCATGGTTTTCAAACCCTCACACAGACACAAGTGAAGAGCGCGTTATAGCGACACCTTCTTCGGCAGGGTAGGCTCAACCGTCGCATTTTGCCTGCGCGGGAGGGCCCGGACGCGCCGAGGGCGTCTTCTCCCCAACGCTTTGGGGGTGACTGCGACTTCCGCTCCGACCGGCGGTAGCGGAGCGGGCTTTAAGAAATGTCAGTCGTCTTCCGACAGCTCTACTGGCGCGCGCAGTGCCTTGATTTCACCTCGCGCCCGCTTTTCCGCGAGAATTTTTGCCTTCGCTCGACGCGATCGCCTCCGCTTCTGTCTTCGGATCTTCGCCTGCCGCTGAGCCTCCAGGCTCGCCTCGCCCCGGATTTTGCGCTCGAGTTTATCGCATAACATTTGGCGGGCCCGGTAACGGTTGAGCGCTTGCGAACGCTCTTGTTCGCAGCGCACGCGGAGCCCGCTGGGACGGTGGAATAACTGGACCGCCGTCGAGGCCTTGTTGACGTGCTGGCCGCCCTTGCCTCGGGCGCGAACGAAGGATTCTTCCAGGTCTTCCTCTCGAATGCCGAGCTGCGCCATCCGCTGACGTAACGCTTCCGCCTTTTGCGGCGTTACGGGGAAAATTGGGTCCACCATCGTCGTGTCTCGAGGTCCGAAGCCCTACCGCGGCCGCACGAACCATTATGCTTGCCGCGGTGGCTCCTCTTCACCCGATTTCGCTGGAGGCGAAAGAAATGGGCTCAAAAGATCCACCGGTAGAGGAAAAATGGTGGTCGAGTTGTTTTCCGCGGCCATCTCCGTAAGCGTTTGGAGGTAGCGGAGTTGCAGGGCGACTGGATGAGCCGAAATCATCGCCGAGGCCTCTGCGAGCCGTTGGGCAGCTTGATACTCGCCCTCGGCATTGATGACCTTTGCCCGTCGCTCCCGTTCGGCTTCTGCCTGCCGCGCCATCGCGCGCTGCATCTCTTGCGGCAAGTCGATGTGTTTCACTTCAACCGTAATGACCTTGATTCCCCAAGGGTCCGTTTGTGCATCGAGGATGCCTTGCAACTTAGTGTTGATCTTTTCCCGCTCGGCAAGCAGCTCGTCGAGTTCGGCCTGCCCACAAACGCTGCGCAAAGTTGTTTGCGCAAGTTGCGAGGTTGCGAACAAGTAGTCTACGACTTCGACCACCGCACGGCTCGGGTCGATCACCCGAAAGTAGAGCACAGCACTGACCTTTACGGACACGTTGTCGCGGGTGATGACATCTTGGGGCGGCACGTCCATGGTGACCGTGCGCAGGTCCACCCGGAGCATCCGTTCGATGACCGGGATCACGTAAATAATTCCCGGGCCGCGAGAGCCCACCAGGCGCCCTAACCGGAAGATGACTCCTCGTTCGAACTCCTTGAGGACTTTGATGCCGCTAATCAGCAGCACCGCACCGATGAGCACAATGGTCAGTAACGATCCGATCATGATTCCTCCACGCGGTCGTGTTTTACCCCTTTGATCGGCGGACGCGCAAACGAAGTCCCTGGACGTCTACGACCTCTACCGAGGTCCCAGGCGGTAGCGGTTCCTCGGCCGTTGCGTTCCAGTATTCACCATGGACGAACACGCGGCCTGGCTTTCCGGGTTCAATGGCCTCGCGAACTTCACCGATTTCCCCAATTAAGCCTTCGCGCCCCAAGGCTGCTCGCCGCCTCTGCGTCCGCATCACCAAAAAACCGACCACAAAGGTGAACGTCGCCAGCGTTCCGGCCGCTGCGTAAACGATCGCTGGGTCCAACGTGAGATCGGACTCCGCCGTATCGAATAGTAATAGCGAACCAAGAATAAAGGCCACGATGCCACCGACCCCGAGCGTACCGAAACTCGGGAGAAACAACTCGGCAACCAGCAGAGCAACTCCCAGCCCGATGAGAGCGAGCCCACTGTAGTTGATCGGCAGCACTTGCAGAGCGGCAAAACCCAGGAGGAGGCAGATCGCGCCAGCCACTCCGGGGAAGAATAACCCTGGGTGCGTGAACTCAACGTAAAGGCCGAGGATGCCCGCCATCATCAGGAGGTAGGCCACGTTGGGGTTGGCCAAGACGTTCAGGATCTTTTGTTTCAATCGCATTTCTCGTTCGACGTAGGTAACTTGTTGGAGCTCGAGCCGAATCGGGCGCTGCTGGACCCTCACCTCCCGCCCGTGAATTTGCCGCATGAGGTCTTCCCGATTCAGCGCTACGATATCAATCACCTTCAACGCAAGCGCTTCCTGCTCGGTAATCGACACGCTCTCGCGCACGGCCTTTTCTGCCCACTCCACGTTTCGGCCCCGCTCCTGGGCGATGGATCTGCTGAGCGAAACCACGAAGTTCTCCACTTTCTTGCGCATGTCACCTTCGATGTCTTCGCCTCCACCGCCCACCGGGTGGGCCGCACCGATGTTCGTACCGGGAGCCATTGCCGCAATGTTCGCCGCCATGGTGACGAACACGCCGGCCGAAATCGCGCCTGCCCCGCTCGGGGAAACGTAGACAATCGTTGGCAGCGGAGCACCTAAAAGGTCTTTCACAATGTCCTTGGTCGACTCGAGCAGCCCGCCAGGGGTATCGAGCTCGATCAGCAGCGCCGCTGCTCCAGCCTGATAAGCGGCCTGGATCGACTCGCGAATGAAGTCGGCCACCGCTGGGTTGATACCGCCATCGATTCGCAGCGCGTAAACGACAGCAGGCAATCCCTGGCTTTGTTCCGTGGCCATTCTTGGCGATGGTGTGGCGGGCAAGGACTTGGTGGCTACGGCCAGCGCTACGCCCCACACTGCGGGCGTGCCGCACAAGACGAGCACGAACCACCAAGCCCGGCGGAAGGAACGTTGGGAGCGAAAACTCACGGGTTGGACTCCAATTTGCGCATGACTTGCTTGATATCCTCCCAAACCAGACGCTTGTCAGCCGGGTTTCGGAGTAAGTACGCTGGGTGCAGGGTTGGCATGAGCGGAATTCCTCGGTAGGAGTACCACTGGCCGCGTAAGCGAGAGATAGGGGTAGTGGTTTTAAGCAAGGCCTGGGCAGCTACTTTGCCTAGCGCCACAATAACCTTGGGCGCAACAAGGTCGATTTGCCGCTCGAGAAAGGGTAAGCACTGCGCAATCTCGTCTGGCTCCGGGTTGCGATTGTCGGGAGGACGACACTTGACCACATTCGCAATGTAAACTTCCTCCCGCTTCATTTTCATGCCCTTGGTGATGATTTCCGTCAGAAGCTGACCTGCGCGACCAACGAAGGGCTCGCCCTGCAGGTCTTCGTCTCGCCCCGGGCCCTCCCCAACGAACATCAATTCTGCCTGCGGGTTTCCAACGCCGAAAACCACTTGCGTGCGGTACGCACAGAGTTTGCACCGTCGACAATCTCCCAGCACCTGGCGTACCTCCGCTAGGGTCTGGGCTTTCAACAGCTCGGGCTCCGTAAACAAACTGCGAGCCTCCGCTACCGGGCAAAGTGCGGGGGGAGGCCCCGGCGATGACCGCTCGCCAGCAGAAACCAGGGTCGGCTCCATCCGCACTGGCGGCTGAGCCTGCCTCAGAACCAGCACCTCTCGCTCTCCGAGTTCTTCCCAGTAGTGGACGTGCTCTCCCAACTGCTGGGCCAATCGTGCCACAACTGGTTGTTGTCGCTCCCGGGGAGAGTTAGCATCGTGCGGCATGCAGGTAGCCCTTTTGGCAATTGTGTTTGTGGCGTTCCTTCCAAATACGTCGTGGGCTTGGGGCCCGATGACGCACCTGACGCACGGTGCAACCGTGCTGGCCCAAGTTACCATCCTATCGGCAGGCCTGCAACGCTTGTTGCGGAAGCACCGCTGGGAGTTTCTTTACGGCTGCATCGGGGCCGACATTACTCAGGCAAAGAAATACACTCGCAGCGAGCAGGCACACTGCCACTCTTGGCGCGTAGGATGGAATGTGCTGGCGCACGCCCGAAATGACGCGCAACGTGCCTTCGCTTATGGTTACCTGACTCACCTCGCGGGCGACGTTTTCTCCCACAATCACTTCGTACCGGTGCAGCTCGTGCTGAGCTATCGGTCGCGCACCATGGGCCATGTTTACTGGGAAGCCCGCTTCGACACTTTGCAAGCTGGCGAGATCCGTTCCCTCGTGCACGAGCTTCGTACGCGCCACTTTCCGGAGTGTGACGAGCTTGTTCAAACAGTCGTTTCGCGCACTCTGTTTTCGTTCGAAACGGACAAACGCATTTTCAACTCTTTTATTGCCATCCACGATCTGGATCAGTGGCACACCATCTTACGGCGCTTGGCAGCACGCTCCCGCTACTCTTTGCCGCCCGAACTTGCGGAGCGTTACAATCGCGCTTGTTGGGTGGCCATTGCCGACATGCTGGAGCACGGTCCCAACGCTGCGAACCAAAGTGCCGACCCAACGGGTTTGCTGGCCCTCAACGCCGCTAACGACATCCGCCGGATATTGCGCGCCGCTCAACGAAACGGTGGCCTTCCCCCGAGAATCGTGCGGGCGCTACAGAACTTGGAGCGGCGGAGCGACCTGGAGGAGATTTGCCATTTACTGGCCAACCAGACTGTCATGAGCGTAGCCCGCTAGGACCTGGCGCGGATCGTTTGCAGCCTCTGTGCGCGACGCTGTTGCAGGTAGCGCGTACGCACCAGTTGGAAAAAGTTGCAGCTCGCGGGTTCAGCATAGTCCCGATACGTGTAGGGTAGGGGACGAAATGCTCCTCGTTCGTAAACCAAGGTAACCTCACCGTAGATGCCGCTGCCCAAGTAAAGGCGATGAGGAGCGTCCTTGGTGCTCGCCAATACGAGCTTCGTCGCAGTGAGGTATCCAGGATCGATGTTTGCCTGCCGCCGTCCATCCACGGCTAGGGTGCCCTCGATCTCATTGGTCGCGAGTTTCCAAGAGACCACAGCATCCGGGAAGGCGAGATTGCCAAAGCTCAACCAGCAGCGCCACAGATCGCTGCCCATTTCCGGCGCGTAATAGTCCGACCAGTTCCAGCGCACTAAAGGTGAACGGTCCTCGACTGCGCCGAGCAAATCTGCAAGGGCCGCTTCTACGCGCGAAACCAGACCCTGGTGGGCCACCAGAATGCCGCAAATCGGTTTCACCCATTCGGGAGAGCGCGGAACGGCCACAACTTCTCACACTGTAGCAATGTGTTTCCGGAACGTGGCAATACAATCGAGAACGGAGTCGGCTAAATCGGCCTTGCGCATCCGCGGCAGTTCCACACGGCCGCCAAGGCGATCGAGAACGACCGCCGCGTTGAAGTCGGCTTCCATCCCTGCATCCGAACGGCTCACGTCGTTTGCCACCACTAAATCCAGGTTCTTCCGCTGAAGTTTTGCCCGCGCTGCCTCTTCCAAATTCTCCGTCTCCGCGGCAAACCCAACCACAAGCCGCTGCCCTTTGTGGGATGCAACTCCAGCCAAGATATCGACCGTCGGCTCTAAACCCATAGACCATGCACGATTTTGCTTCTTGAGTTTGGTCGCTTGACGTTGTGCGGGACGGTAATCGGCAACCGCTGCACACATCAGCAGAATCGTAGACTTGGGGAACTCTTGCTCGACGGCGTGGAACATGTCCTCTGCGGAGACAACGTCACGCCGTTCCACACCGTACGGGGTCGGCAGGGCCACAGGCCCGGCCACGAGCACGACGTCAGCTCCCCGCCGCCAGGCGGCTGCCGCAAGCTCGAAACCCATTTTCCCACTGGAACGGTTCGTAAGAAAACGCACGGGGTCGAGGAACTCGCGCGTGGGACCAGCGGTGACCAGTACCCGCTCTCCAGCGAAGTCTTGTGGAGCCACGGCCCGCTCTACTTCGGCAAGCAACACCGCGGGTTCAGCGAGCCTTCCCTTGCCATGCCATCCGCAGGCAAGTTCTCCTTCGCCCGGTGGGATCACGCGATAACCCGCAGTCCTTAAGCGCTCCAGGTTTTCCTGCACCAAGCGATGCTCGTACATGTTAACGTTCATGGACGGCGCAACCAGCACCGGGGCCCGGGTGGCCAACGCAACGGTAGTGACAACGTCGTCGGCCTGGCCGCAGGCTAATTTCCCCACCACGTCGGCCGTAGCCGGCGCAATGAGGTAAGCGTCCGCCAGGTCGGCCAAGCGAATGTGACCAATTTGCAGCTCATGACTGAGCTCGAACAAATCCGTTGCCACCGCCTGGCCGGTGAGGGCTTGCATGGTCAAGGGCGTGATAAACTGCCGAGCTGCGGGCGACATGAGCACGAACACGCGGGCTTCCTCGCGTACCAGTTGGCGGGCAAGCTCAGCGCTTTTGTAACAGGCAATGCCACCCGTTAATCCGAGCAAGATGTTCTTATCCCGCAGAAACCGAGACATCCGACTTACTCACTTCTTCGAGCTGGCGAAAGCCGATTCCCTCGCGCGTTAACGAATATAGCCCGGCCCCTAAGATGGCAACGAATTGGGACACGTGGAGCACTACTGAAAAGGCTAGCGCTTCGCTCGCTTCCACCCCAAACACGTCCAGCGCTAACTTGCAGCCGAACTGAAACGAGCCGACATATCCCGGAGCAGAAGGCACCGAGACCGCCAGTGCCACGATTGCAGTGAGAACCAAGCCGCACCGCAGGAGCGGCAGTGCGAACGAAAAGGCCACCAAGCCGAAAGTGTTGACCGCGCCGATGATGCACCAAAGGTACCCTGTCCACACCACGACCTCGACAAAAGTGCCAGGCCGATCGAGAACTTCCAGGGCTTTGAGAAAGCCTCGCACGAAATGGTTTAATGGTTCGGCGGCAAACTGCGGCAGTCGCCCAGACACCGTGTTCCAGAGCCGAAGCACTCGCTCTTCCTGCCAGCGGGTGACCCCAACCACGGTGCCCAAGCCGATACCCATACCCAGGAGAATGTAACCGAGCGAGCGTACTTGCTCGGAAACGGGCACGAGCACGGTGGCTAGGCCAAACAGGAAGATAACCGCAAGCAAATCGAACACGCGTTCAAGAACGATCGTGGCTAGTACCCCACCGAGGGGAAGCTGTGTTTTCTGGGCGAGTAAAACTGGGCGCACAATTTCCCCGGCACGCAAGGGCAGGACCATGTTGGCCATGAACCCGATGTTGGTGGTGTGCACCAGCGGGGCTTGCGCCACCGCGCCGAGCGGTCGCAGGAGAACCTTCCACCGTTGCGCACGGATGTAGAGGGTCCACACTGTTCCTAGCATTACTGCACCGAGCCACCCGACCTCGATTTTTGAGGCAGTGGCGTACGCTCGTTCCCACTCGACTCCGCGCAACGCAAAGCCAAGAAAGACAATGGAGATAACTACCGTAAGGAGAATGCGAAGCTGGCGGTTCATGCTGCTTCCGAGGGAGGGGGCATTTCCGGACCATCTCCCCTCACGCCTGGACCGGAGGGTACAGGCAAGTCTCCGTTCTTGCGCCGACGCGCCGCCCAGATGAGCAAAGTTGCTCCAATGAGCGCAATCACCCAGCCAACGGCTGACAATCCCCGGTCTAACACAAACCCCGCGCCAAGCAGGAACAAAAACGTTCCCAGCACTTGGAGCTGGCGCCGAAAGCTTACGTCCGATTCAGGGTTCACGAGGACCTCCCAGCACTCTCCACACGTACACCGCCCGCTGGATCGCCGTGAAGTTCACCAAAAGCGCGAGCACCAGGAGCACCACAACCAGCACACTGCTTTCCGAGATGGCTGCAATCGGTGCGAGCACGCGAGCTAGCAGCACGCTGAACATGCAGCCGAAACCAAGGATCACGTACCTCTCCGGCCGCTGCAGCAACCCGACTTTGCAACTTTCGCCCAGACCCTCGGCACGGGCGCGGGTATAGCTCACGAGCAAGCTGCCGATCATGGCAAGCAAGGCGACCCACAACACCCACGAGTCACGAAAATACACCGCGAGACCAACGTAGCCGAGGCTATCGGCGTAGCGGTCGATCACGGAATCCAAAAAAGCGCCGCGCAAACTGGCCCCGTTGGTGCGGCGGGCCAGGCGCCCGTCGATGATGTCGAGAGTCCCCGTTACCAACAGGAGCCACCCACCCGTGAAGAGCATCCCGTGGGCTATGGCAACCGCTACGAAAAGGCTTAGAAACAGTTGGCCAAACGAGAGGTGGGTCGGTTGAATCCCGAGCGAGGCGCAACGGTCGACGAGCACGTCAATGTACGACAGATACCAGGATCGTACGCGCGCGCCCAGGAGGAGCGAGTGTCCTGCCTGGGTCGCCTTGCTACCCGGCTCACGAAAGCGCCCCAGGCTCCAAATTGCTGTGCCGAGGATAAATGCAAGCACGCACCATGCTAGAGCCACCTCGAACCAAACCACCTACGCCCTCCGATCGTTGGCGCCCCAGTTATACTGCAAGTGGCAAAGCGCAAAAAGCCATCGTGACTCCGAATTAGTTGATGATCGTGGGGATTGGTACGCCGGTAACATCCGACGCGGCAAGCCGTTCGAGAAATCGTTGCGCGAGCGTACGGAAGGCGGTCACGAGCGGATGCCCCGGAGCTTGCACCGGCAAGGGCTGGCCCGAGTCGCTCGCAGCTCGGAGTTGTGGATCGAGCGGAATGCGGGCAATCACTGGAATGCCAAACTGCCTTTCGAGCCTTTGCCCCCCTTCGGAACCGAACAACTCTTCGGTTGTGTGGCAGTGTGGGCACTCGTACAGCGCCATGTTCTCGACGATGCCGAGGACCGGCGCCTGCACTCGCTGGAACATGGCTATACCCCGTTCGACATCGGATACAGCAACACTTTGAGGAGTCGTAACCATGAGTGCGCCAGCAATCGGGATCAGTTGCAACAGACTCAAAGGCGCATCGCCCGTGCCCGGCGGAAGATCGACCACCAAAAAGTCCAGATCGTGCCACTCGACATCCCGCAAGAACTGCCGGACCAGACTCATTACCACGGGTCCGCGCCAAATGACCGGGGCCTCTTCCTCTACGAAGAACCCCACCGACATCAACTGTAACCCAAATTTTTCGACCGGAGCCAGGTGTTGCGTCGACGTAACCGTTACAGGGCCGCGGGTGCCAAAGAGCAAAGGCAGGCTCGGCCCGTAAACATCCGCATCTAATAGGCCGACCCGCAAGCCCTCCGAGGACAGAGCTAGGGCCAGGTTGGCTGCGACGGTCGACTTGCCCACACCACCTTTCGCGCTCGCAACGGCGATCACGTGGCGCACCCCGGACAGAATAAACTCGCTCCCTTGCCCCTTTACGCGATCTCCGCCGCCGATGCGTACTTGAACGTCTCGAACCTCAGCAAACGCCCCCAAGGCTCGCCGGATATCTTGCTCCAGAACCTGCCGGGCCTGCGCCGATACCGGCGGCAAAACAACGTCGACCTCCACCCGAGAGCCATCCCAATCAATGCGTTGCACGAAGCCCGCTTCGACAATGTTCTGCTTCGTACCGAGCAAGCGAATCTCACTTAACCGTTCGCGCAAATCGCCAATGCTCAACATTAAATTCCCCCTGGACTGTGCCAGCAGGCGGAACAGGGGCAAAGCTCACGCAACCGTTCGTAGCGGTAGAGCGATTCGCCGTGACCATCGCTCCACGACACGCCGAGGGCATAATGCCCTACCGGCCGAATGGCCACGGCAAAGACCGTCCCCTCACTAGCGACCGGCAGCTCGACACGACCTCCCCGCTGGCGGCGGCACAATGCGCACAGGCAGTGCGCCCGCAAGTACGCCGCGGGAAACAACGTTCGGTGCCCGTCACGCCAGGTGATCTCGATGGACGACCGGCCCACGCACCGGACGGCGAGCGGGGCGCCTGGATTCAGCGAATGGAACGAAGTCACAGAGGGCAAAGCTACCTGTCGCTCGACTCCAGCGCAACTTCTGTCGAGCTTGCCTTGACTCACTTTGCCCTTTGTCTTTATGTGAACCTCGTTGACCAGAAAGGACGTCGTGTGTGCCGGGCGCCGACGCAAAACCATTGCCACCGATCGTAGAGAGAGATTGGACCCTGACCGAGGCTCTCGATCTTGTGGAGCAGCGGATTCAGGCACAGCTCCGCTCCCAGGAGCCACTTTTGACGGAGATTTCCACGTACTTGGTCGGATCAGGAGGGAAACGCGTACGCCCCGCAGTTACCCTCCTCGTGTACAAGGCGTGTGGCGGACAAGCGCTCGACGCCATCGTGGACGTGGCAACTGCTCTGGAATTGATTCACTCGGCCACTTTGCTGCACGACGATATTATCGACAATGCTGATACGCGTCGTGGCCAGCCCTCGGCACTTTACCGCTATGGATTGGCACATACGCTGGTTACCGGAGACTTCGTGTTCAGCCGGGCTTTCGAGCTGTGTGCTCCATTCGACGAGAAGCTCATCCGATGGGCGGCACAAGCATGTATCTGTCTGACCGAGGGCGAAATCATGCAAGGGCGCCTGCGTCACAACCCCGACGTAACCGTCGAAGATTATCTGGAAATCGTAGGCCGGAAAACTGCAAGCTTGTTTCAGCAGGGAGCCAGAGCGGCAGCACATCTAGCCGGTGCCAGTGCGCCGATTGTTGAAAACATGGCGGAGTGCGGCTTTCACGTTGGGGTCGTCTTTCAAATGGTCGATGACATTCTCGATATCGAAGGCGACGCCGCACAAGTGGGCAAACCGGTGGGGATTGACTTACGTGAGGGGAACCCCTCGCTACCGATTGTTCTTGGCCTACAGCGCGATGCCGAAGTGAAACACTTCTTTGCCAACCCTGAACCAACCGAGGATCAGGTCGTCACCGCCTTGAGGCGGATACGCGACTGTGGGGCCGTAGAAGAGGCGAGGGCCTATGCGGCAACCTTTGCGGCTCGCGCCAAGGAATGCCTGAACCGTTTGCCCCGCAACCCTGAAGTTACGGTATTGCATCAGCTCATCGACCAGTTGCTTGCGCGTGGCGCGTAAACCGAAATTGGAGGCCGCACTGGGCCCACCCCCTTTGCCTGGGGTTCAACGTGCGGGCTCCCAGACGCCAATTCCGTCCGGAAAGTCGAGGTTCCGATCGAGCGTTACCGGAGCCAGAGGATTTCCACTGGGGTCAAAAACAATGCGGCGGACCGCGCCAAGGTTGTCTCCGGGCCCAATGTTCAAGCCGTTCTGCACAAGGCCCAAGTCCGCGTAGTACACCGAGCCGAGGGAATCAACGGCAACACCCAAGGGAGTGCCAGTGGAGGGGAAGGGCAACCGCTCCCCACTGACTGGCTGCAAAACTCTGCGCAAGAAGCGCCCGTCCGCATCATACTCGGCAATGACCCCGTTTAAAACACTCGTCACCAGGAATGTCCCACGCGCGGTACCCGTAACGGCATTCGGGGTGCGAATATGACCATCGGCAGGAATGAACAAGCGCTTGCGTACCCCGGTGGCTAGCGGGGCGCCGGTACTGTCGCGCCCTCCACATCCCCCTGCGGCATCGGCACTCGTAGGGAATGGGCCCTCGTACAGATAGACGCCCGCCTCTCCTCGGGCGCTGGTCACGAACACCCGGTCGCGTGGGTCCACGAAAATACCCCCGGCCGTGCCAATGGTCACGTCAATCTTGCAGTAGCGCGGATTCGGTACGTCGAGCGGCGGGAACCATACGATGAGTTGCCCGTTTGACGGACCATCGGCCTTGTTCCCGATGTCGGTGGTCAACAGCCGGCCGTCACGGAGAAAGCCGCATCCATAGTTGTCGGGCGTATCGGTAGAGGGCTGATACGTGGGGACATAGCGCGTGAGCTGCGTTGCCGAGAGTCCTCCTACCCGGCGGCCGTGCAACTGAAATAGTCCCCAGCCCGGCGGGGGATTTGGCTGGTTGGTATCTTCCCCGGCGATGAAACGCCCGGAACCATCGGGGAGAAAACAAACTTGGCCGTTGATGTCGCGCCCACTTGCTGGAGCATCCGCGTGACTGGGAATCACCACTTGGCTGGCGCCGCGTAGCGGCGCGTACGCGCGCAAGCGATTCCCTTCGGGAGCAAACACAATCACTCTGTCTGCTTCCTCGGTTGAGCCTTCTTCGCCATCCCCACAGGCGGTTACCAGCAGGGCAAGGATGGCGAGCACCCACCTCCATCGGCTCCACTGAGCGCCCATAGGCGGCGTTCAAAACACACCTCCCGCCGCCTTGTCAAACGCGTCGCTTCAACAGCAGGACTCGCCTCAGGACTCCGCACCCGTGCCTAACTTCGGGCGGACCTCGCTTTTCTGAACGAGCGGAAGCCCCTCAGAGCCTCCAGTCACTGGAGCCATCTCTCCCCGTGCAAGCACCCGAAAGCGGTGACCACTCCACGACACGGTGTTCCCGAAAAAAGCGCTCGCCCACAAAACGCTCAACAAAAGATCTTTCAACGGAATCAGGCAGAGGTCCGCCGGGCGTAAAGGCACTTGCAGGAAGCGCGACGCAACCGTAGCAGCGACCGTGAGACGCAAACCCAGCAACCCCACCGCGACCATCCATGCGCGCCAATCACCCCAGTGCACACCTAGATTAAGGAGCGCCCAGAGAAAGCCGTGAGTCAAAACTAACGCAAAGTAGCTGCCCCCACGAACGCTACGATAAGTACGCGACCAGCGGAGCTGGTGTTCAACCAGTCGCCTCCAGGTGGGCACGGCAAGATACGTGTCCACGAGTAGGGGCGAGATCTCCACCTTGAAGCCCAGACGGCTTACGAGGTTACCGAGGAAGAAGTCGTCCGCCAGATAGCGGGCGAGAGATAAGAAACCCCCGATCCGATCGAGGACTTCCCGTCGAACCGCCATGGTGGCGCCAAAGGCGTAACGCGTGGTCTCCACCATCCGGGCAACGAACACGCTCGGAGTGAAATCCGTGTTGACAAACAACGCCTCGACCACTGCTGGCCACCCGCCAACGGGCCGTGCTCTATAGGCGCAGGTCACCACACCCACTTCTGGGCGTACAAGATCCGCCACAATCGTGCGCAAGTAATGCGGCGGAACGCGAATGTCGCTGTCAGCAATGACTAGGTAATCGTACCGCGCCACTCGATAGCCATTTTGCAGGTTGCTCACTTTGTAGTTCGGGCCGTAAATTCTGGAATCGACCACTAACTCCATGTCCACCTGGGGGAACGAACGCTTGAGCTCCCGGACGACGCCGATTGCCGGATCGGCAGGATCCGCCACGGCAAACACCACCTGAAACCTCGGATAATCTTGGCGACAGAAGCTGGCCAAGTTGTCGAACAGCTCGGGTTCGAGCCCCTTCAGCGGTTTTAAGATCGTGACACCAGGCAACTCTGCGTCGGGCAGTCCCGAAGTTACCCGTCGTTCCGAAAAGAATTTTCGTGCGCACCAGTAAATCGCCACATAGTAACAAGCGGACACGAGGAGACCCGCTGCCACCAAGAATTGCAGCGCGAACGCGACGTAATCTGTCATGCGCGCTTCCTCTTGACCAGCCGGTTAAGCACGGAGGCAAAAAAAGCCCGCTTCGCGCGGGGGAAACCAACCATGAAGCTTACCTACTTGAGCTCGACCGATTGGTCAACCTCACAGGCTTTCACTCAAACCTGAACCCGTGTGCTTCGAATATCGGGTTCCACCACGTGAGCGTAAGGGCCCGGGAGTGCCCGACATGGAGTTCTCCACAGTGTGCGAGCTTGGGGAAACGCTGAGTGCCGACTGCCCCGTGAGAAACAACTTAATCCTCCAATTCCCGCGACCTGTCTTTGAAAGAACCAACCGGCGGGTGCGGTGAGGCAGAATGCCGTGCCGCGCTTGGGCCGGCCGCATTCGACTTCAGCTTGCGGCTGCCCCTTCTCTTCCCCTTTCTTTTCCACCCGCTGCTTCTAAGAGGGGAGCCATGCCGCTCACGAGCGACAGGAGCAGAGGGGCTACGTCGGATTCCAGGCTTTGGGCAATGACCTTGGCTTGCTGCCTGACCTGTATTCTACCACTCCACCTCGCACGCGCAGCGGACAAGCCGGTTACACGGGTAGAGTTTCGCAACTCCGCGCAAAAAACTCTTCGCCACTGGCCCGTTGCGGTCAGCATTCCGGTGCCGCGCGAACTCGTGTCTGGGGCACCTCGCTTTCACTTGGTGCAGAACGGGGGGCAGGCGGTACCGACGAGCGTGCAAGTGCTTGCGCGTGGCAACGATCGGTTGCCGCAGTGGGTAAGGCTGTATGGCCAAGTGGACTTAGCGCCTGGGAGCACCACGCGGCTCAACGTGCACCGCGGTCCGGATGACGTAGCTAGCGCCGGACGGGTCACCGGAGCAGTAGAAATAAGGGAACTGCGCGACCGCGTCGAGGTTCAAAACGGCACGCTACACTTCGTGCTTCGACGGCAGTCAGAACTTTGGATTGACAGCCTCTCTTGGGATAAGCACAAGAGCGGCGCAGTTAGCCTCCGTGGCGAAGCCCGAGTAGATGGCCTGAGCGTGGGGGCGAGCCCAAAGGAGTCAATCAAGGTACTCGATTCCGGACCCGTGCGGGGACTCATCGAGATTCAGGGTCGCTACGGCAAGAGCCCGTTGCGGTATCGGCTGCGGATCGAGAGCTTTGCCAACCAGCCTGCGATCCGCGTGCAGCATACCTTCGAAGTCCACGCGGACACGAACGTGGTCCGTCTCGCTCACCTAGGTGTGGAAGTACGTTTGCCGAAAATGCATAAACCCCGAGCCGCCTACCGGTTAGAAGGTGCACCGAACCCGATTGAGAGCCCGATTCCCTTAACCGTTGCCCAACACGATAACGCTTCCTACGCCATTGGATCCAATCGGCGCCCAGGGCAACTCGCAGGGTGGTTCGATGTACACGACGGCAAGTTCGGAATGACTTTGTGGGCACGGTGGTTTTGGCAGCAGTACCCGCAAGCAGTCAGGGTGCAGGGCCAAACCCTCCGGTACGATTTTTACGGTGGGACCGAGCGGCCCGCACTGGCTGGCACCGGCGCGGCCAAAACGCACGAGTTCGTTCTAGCGTTGCGGAGTACGGGAGCTGCGCCCGGAGTCGAAGAGCTGAGCCAGTTGCCCTTGCTGGGCCAAGTCGATCCACAGTGGCTCCTGGAAACCGGAGCACTCCGCGCGGCAAAGATTGTTCAAACCCAGGCTGGGCGGGAATTTTTGCGGCGGCTCTCCGACGCTTGGCCACGTGTACAGCGCAGCTACGAAACTGAAGAGTGGGATGACCGGCAAGAGGTTCAATGTCCGCAAGGCAATCAACCAGACCCCTTGGAGGTGCGTCGGCGCGGGTTTTACGGCATGTGGAATTGGGGCGACTGGAACTATCCCAAGTATCACGACACTACCAAAGGCTGCGACGCCTGGGGAAATTTGGAGTACGACCTAACCCAAGTGCTGGCTCTCGCTTACTGGCTTACGGGCAACGCACGTTTCTACGACCCCCTGGTGGCCGCCGGCCAGCATTTCATGGATGTGGACATCATTCACTACCAGCCCACTTACCCCCAGTGGGTAGGGATGAACCATCCGAAAAACCCGTTGCACTGGAGCTTCGAGCTTGGGGGCCCTGATCTTGGGCACACGTGGACGGAGGGGCTCTTGTCTCTTTACCTTCTTTCCGGCGATGATCGCGCCTTGGCTGCCGCGCGGGGAATTGGGGAGTTTCTCTTGCGCCGTGTGCGTGCGCCGCTCAAGGGGAATCCGAGGCAATTCGGCTGGCCACAAACGGCGTTGGTGGCGCTCTACGAACTCACAAACGATGCCCGCTACCTGGAAGGGGCGAAGAAATATGCTGAACTGGGAATGGAGCGCCATCAGCCAGATAAAGTTCAAGATTGGAAACTCGGCATTCTGGCGGAGGGTCTTACGGATACCCACCGGCACACAGCCGACGAAAAAATTTGGGAGTGGTTGAAGCATTACGCGCATCGCGTCGCTTCGCTCTCGACAACCACGGATGTGCGTTTGTGGCCGGCCGTGGCTTACGTGGCGTCCCTTCAGCGGGACAAGGAACTTGCCGGACGGGCCAAGGCTGTGGTGGATCGCTTGGACTTTGGTGGGTGGGCAAAGCCATTCACCATTGCCGGACGAGTTGGCTTTGCCATCCTCTCGAACCTTGGCACGCTCGCGGACGCGCCGTTGGCGCCGGCGCCAGGTGCCGTTTCCACCCCGCGTGACACCTCGGCCCCACACAACTTGTGATGCGCCATGAAGAAACCCCGAGAATCCAACGCGACGGTACGCCCCCAGCAGCGGGCGGACCTTTCCGGTGTCGCCCAAGAACGCACTCCGCCGCTACCCGACGCCCCTTACTTGCCCGGCCATTCGACTCGAGAGGATCGTCGTCGCGCTCTTGCCTTTCTCGACGCGGTTCTGCCGGACGACCCTCAGGTACCGACGAGTCCCACTGACTGGCACGGCGACCCAGCGTGGCGCCTCGGCGTGCACCTGTTTCACCATGGTTATTTCTGGGAAGCGCACGAAGCCTGGGAACGCCTGTGGCGGCGGTGCGCTCCTGGTTCGGAAGAACGCGAACTTCTCCATGTTCTCCTTCAGTACTCTGCCAGCGCTCTTCACTACCGCTGTGGCCGGTTCCATGCGGCCCGCGATGTGGCACTGCGCGCCGCCGAGCGACTCCGAAAGTTGAGGGAGAGAGGAACGAAGAAGGTCATGGGGCTCGGCCTCGCTCGATTGGCAAAGAGGCTCGACCGCCACATTGCGGCGGCGGAGCAGGCTCCTGGCAAACACTCAGCACGCGTACCTCGTGTGCAGCGTTTACCATTCTCGCGAGACAATCCCCTGATTCAACGAACGTTGGGAACGTCGCGAAACACACAGGGCCCGTCACAAAAGTTCTCTACCCGGCCATCGGTGCGCAAAAACGCATCGAGTTGCCGCTGAGCAGCATCGAGGCGGCGGACCGCTTCGTGAACTCCGTTTTCGAATTCCGGGGGACGATTGTCGAGTGGCGCAGGCGAGCCTCCCACATCGTAGGGCACCCAAGCAGATCCGTCGAACGGGGCCTCCCGCTCCGGGATACCGAAGGCCGGGTACGCGGAAGGAGCAACCGCTGGGATGCCTAAGCTCCGCACTTGGATCTCCGTCGCGTAGTGGGAAACCTGGGAGTCGTTGATGCCGGTGTGAATGAGCACTTTTTTCGGAGGTGTGTTCGGCAACGGGTCGTCGACCAGGTGGGAGGTGTAACCATTCGGTTCCGCCCGATCCCAAAGCTGCTGGATTAACCCGTAGAGAACGGCACGGTCGAGAACGCGAGGGTACGTTTGTGCCAGCACGAAGAAGAAAGGAGCGAAGTCGATACTGCGCTGCAGTAGGAAGCTATAGTTTGCCGCCCCAACCCCTAAAACACCCCGCGTAAGATTGGGAGCCAGCGCCATGAATGCCGCGCCCTCGATCGCACCTTGACTGTTCCCGTGATAGAAAAGCTCCCGCCGATCGATGATGGGCACACCTTGGAACTGGAAGGCTGGGTGGGAGTTCAAGCCATCTTCAGCCAGAAGAAGTTGCCCGAGGAGGATTTGGTTAATCAGGCTCTGCTGGAGCCGATCGACAAGCTGATTGAACCGGCTGAGATCTCCAATGATCCGGAACGTGTTGTCCAAGTCACCGTTGGACATCCCAATCCAATCCGTGGCGGCAATGATGAATCCGAAGCGGCTCGCAAGCGTTTGCTGGGGCCCGGCTGTGATTTCTCCCTCGCCGCTTCCGAACAGGCCGTGGCCATAAATCATGGGACGACCCGGTATCGGCTGTGGCCCGGAAATCGCGGAACAGGGGATAATGACCGTGAAAGGGGCTCGCGCCCAACCGTTTTGGCGGGGAACTCCAGCCTCGTCGAGATGATAAACTGCCGGTGGCCGGTCGCTCGTGAGAAACAGGGGCACTCGGTAGGTACCACGCACGCGACGACAGATGCGCTCGCTGTAGTTGTCCTCCACAGACGTCACTTCGAACTGTGGGGCACCAGGACCATTCGCAGCCAGGGCTTGATCGCGGGCTGCTAAGGCACGGCCAGTAATCGACTCTGTGCTTGCCACCACGAAATCCCAGGCCAACTGGAGGTCGTCCCGCGCCACACCGGCCCGTTCGAGACGAGCAAAGATGTCTTCGAAATGGCTCCGTCGCGCCTCGATCGCACGAACGGGAGTTTGCTCACCGTCACGCAACACCTGAAAGGCGCGGCGTGGCTGGATTTCGCGACCCGAAGGATCCACCAATTTCCTCAACGCAACAATGTACCGATGCCTTTCTTTGAGGCGGATGCCGGGGCGCAAAATCAAGGACCGGTCCAAATCGCTGGTTCCGTCCGCATCCATTTCAGCAAAATGAATGATGCGCTCGCCGCTGTCGGCATCGATGATCACGGTCGGCGAGTCGAGCTCCAGCGAACGCGGGTAGTTCCTAATCGTCGGCGCGCGGGAAGCAGCTAGGTCCACTCCTTCCGGGAACAACACCAGCATCATCGCGCCAGGACTGAACCCGTCTAGCGTGTTCCATTCCTTAGGATCGATGTGTACGCCGCGGGCGTTCGCTGGCATGGCAGCACGGGCATAGTTGACACGCCAACCCGTGGGCGTGCTGGGATCTGGTCTCAAGAAAAAGGACGACGGGAAGGGATACAGGCAAACCTCTGGAACCAAGAAATCGCAAATTTGCTCGGTGCGATCGAGTTCGCACAACGGTTCGTGCGCGAACACCTCAGGATCGAAGCAGGTGCCAGGCTCGAAAGTGGCCGTGGCAGTTGCGGTGGCCGAGGGTGTGGCAGTGGCCGAGGTGGTTGCCGTCGCGCTGGGAGTGGCGGAGGCGGACCCACTGGGCGATGGTGTCGCTGTAGGCGGTTGGGCCGTTTCGGTTGGGCTCGATGTTGGGGTCGAGGATGGCAATGGTATGGTTTGGGTTGCACTGGGCGTGGGTGTGACGGAAGCAGGTGCGACGGTCGGGGTAGAGGTTGGCAGTAGAGTTGGGCTCGAAGGCGCGGGTGAGAGCGTTGGGCTAACCGCGGCCGTAGGTGTCAAAAGATGGGAGTTTTCGCCGTCGTCGCCACAACCACTGACAATTAGGGGCAAGAAGCCACAAACCAGAACGGCCAAGCCTTTTGTCCACTGGCACACCACCCGATTCCTCCTTCGATGCAGGCCAACATCCCACGCATCTGGCAAATGCTTGACCTTACGCTGTTCGTTTCTTCGGCAGCGGCTTCGCGAAAAACTTGTTCAGAAAATCTTTCGTTTCCTCCAAGCACTTTGTGCAGAGCTCGCGCCGGAGTCTCCAGTTCGATGTGGAGCCGCTTTCACCAATTTCCACGGAAAACACGGTAAGGTCGGCATGGTGCTCCACTTCCACATCGCAACGGTCACAAAAGTAACGAATCATTCGCTCCTCCTTTGGGAATAAGTGGACGAAGACACGAGTGCTTCGCCAAACTTCACTCCGCTAGCAAAGCCTTGGGAATTTCTGCCACCTTGGCCCGTACGTACTCGCCAAAGCTTTTCGCTTGCGGATCCATGCGCGTGGAAGCAGCAACTCCATCGCCCAGAAGCCCCCGCACCACAAAGTTCAGGGCGAGTAAATTCGGTAGCTCATAACGTTCGATTTCCAGTGAGCGCGCTTCCGGAACCAACTGGCGAAACCGTTCGGTTGTTAGGTACTGCCGTAACCACGCGTACGCCTCGGGCCGGCGAGTCCACAACCCAACGTTGGCATTGCCCCCTTTATCTCCGGAGCGTGCCCCTACGATCAGCCCCAGTGGCACCTGCACCACCTCGCCTCCAGGTGGCGAAGGCAACGGTGGAGAAGGAACGTCAAGAGAAAAGGAGCCTTCGCAACGGACCGGTGCAATGTCGATGACCGTGTCATCCATCACCACGCGATGGGGCACCAGTTCCGAAGGAACCAAGGTGGGCCAAAATACCCCGTAGGGGTTTGCGTCCGTAGGCGGACTGGTCACGAAGAAGCCCGGGTAGTTTGCCAGGGCCATCTCGATTGCCTTGTTGGTAAACGCGCGACCGACCTTGGAGGGGTCAGGGTCCTTCACGGCTATGGTCAAATACGCGAAGGACTCTTCGTTACGGCGCGGGTTGGGCCGGTCCCAACGCACTAGGTCCACATGAACCTCGGCAAAGCGCTCTTTGCCTCCCACGAGATGCCACAACGTTTGCTGCGCGATCGCAGCCTTCTCCTCGATGTCGAGACCAGTCAAGACGAACGTCACCGAGTTGCGAAAACCACCCAAATAGTTGATGCACACCTTCGTTGTGGCGGGTGGCGGTTCGCCCCGCACTCCAGTGACCCGCACGCGGTCGGCGGCTTCTTGTTCGAGCTGGATCGTGTCAAAGCGCGCGGTGACGTCCGGGTTCAAGTAACGGGGGCCTTGAATCTCGTAGAGCAGTTGGGCCGTGACCGTTCCAATGGAAACCAGCCCCCCAGTGCCCGGGTGCTTCGTGATCACAAACGAACCGTCTTCGTGCATTTCGGCGATCGGGAAGCCGATCCGTTCGATGTTGGGCACCTCGCGGAAAAAGGAGTAGTTTCCACCCGTACACTGGGCTCCACATTCAATAATGTGCCCAGCCACCACGGCGGCAGCCAGGCGGTCCCAGTCGTCTCGCGCCCAGCCAAAGTACCACGCGGCAGGACCAACTACCAAAGCGGCATCGGTGACTCGTGGACAGATGACCACATCCGCTCCACGCCGCAATGCCTCAGCAATTCCCCACCCCCCGAGATAGGCATTGGCGGTGACCACTTGTGCCTTCAGGTCGCGCAGCGGCATGCCCTTATCCAGGTGGCGCAACTCGTGCCCCTGCGCTTGCAACTCCGCCAATCGTGGCAGCAAATCGTCGCCTTCAATATGGGCGACCCGCACCCGAACGCCCAAGCGATTGGCAAGGGCGCGAACCGCGGCTGCTAAGCCACCTGGATTCAACCCCCCTGCATTCGACACGATCTTGATTCCGCGTTCCACACAGGTGGCGAGCACCTCCTCCAGTTGTCGGAGGAAGGTCCGCGCGTAGCCAGCCGCCGGGTCTTTTTGCCGGTCCTTGTACAAAATCATCATGGTCAACTCGGCAAGATAGTCGCCAGTCAAGACATCGATGGGACCGCCCTCGACCATCTCACGCGCGGCACTCAAGCGGTCGCCGTAAAAGCCGCTGCAGTTCGCAATCCGGAGCACCTCTTTCGCCATGACATCCCCTAAAACACCTTAGGCAGCTTGGGAGCAAGTGCGGGTGGCCTGCGGGGGCCGGCAGTGGCCGTTTGGGGGTCTGCGACAAATTGTCTCATTGTGGAGGCGAAGTGATTGAGAGAACTAATCCGCAGGAGGATGAACAGGATGCGGTGGGTCACCTTCTCGCTAGGACTCATGGCGAGTCTTGTGTTTGCTTGTGGAAGCGAGGAGGAGCCTAACTTTCGCGCGGACGGAACGCCGACGGCGACGCCCGCCATAGCTCCAACTGCAACGCCAACTCCCGGAGCGGGGGATCACTGGCATTTGATGCTCGGCTCCCACCATTTGGGCGGCGGGGAAATTATGGTCCACCTGGAGCGCGAGCCGGGCGTGGTTCTTCTAACAGATCGCGAGTGCGTAGGTGGATCTGGAGAGGATTGCGTAGGCGGAGCGGTTTTGTACCAAGGCCAGTTCCCTGCGTTCGCAAGTGTTGACGAGGATCACGCCGAAGACCATCTGAACCCCCTTTTACCTGGTACTCCCGTGGAGATGGAGATCGTAGCCTTAAGTGCCGGTGTTCGAGTGCAAATCGGGGATCGAGTGCTGGACCAAGCTGGAATGCGGGGTTTAATCGGCATAGTGCCCTTTCACACGCACGGGAGTTGGCAGCTCGTCCTGCCGTATGACGTTGACCCATCCCAAGAAACCTTCACGATCACGGTGCGGTTTCTAGCCCCGAATTCTCCGTACGAGCAGTCCATGCCACACAGACTTTCACTTCTCGTGCACACCGCATACCGTGGTTCTGACGAAACGCACCGCTCCAAGAGTCAGGTTGAATGAGGCGTAACCGCGGCTTCCCGAAAACGTGAGGTAGAGATCCCGGAGAGTTGCAACGAAAGGAGGGTAGCCAACGTGAAGATGAATTGGAGGAAGGCAGTGGCGCTTTTCGCGATGACCCCTGTGTGGTTCGCTGAGCCGGGACGGTGGGCGATGGCGCAGGACGTTAGCGCACGGTTTGACCATCGCGGTCAATGTGTGGGAGACCGCAATGGCGACGGGCAAGTGACCATCGATGAACTTGTTGCCGGCGTCAACAACATTCTCGACGGTTGCGGTTACACCCCAGTTGAAATTCGCTTTGCGGGCCACGTGGGCGACGAGCCATTTCACTGCGGTGCCACATATCCCAATGTAGGGAGGAACCTCGGGGAGTTTACGCCGTCGGATTTTCGCTTCTACATTTCTAACATTCGCTTGATCACGCCGGACGATCGCGAAATTCCCGTACTTCTCGAACAAGATGGCATGTGGCAACTCGAAGACATTGCCTTGCTCGATTTCGAAAACAAAACTTCGCCGTGTGTGAATGGAACGGTCCAAACGAATGACACCGTGCGTGGGCGCGTAGCTCCGGGCACGTACAACGGTATTCGTTTTGTTCTCGGAGTACCATTTCGGCGCAATCACGGGGATGCGTCGGTGGCACCTGCACCGCTAAGCCTGACGGCGATGTTTTGGAGCTGGCAAGCCGGCTACAAATTTCTTCGGGTAGACACCGCGTTGGACGGCTATCGGATCCACGTGGGTTCAACCGGCTGTTATTACGCACAACCAGGTGTGGTGGGGGGATGTGCTCGACCAAACCGGGCCGACATCGTCCTCCGCCCATTCTCGCCGCAAGATGATGTGATTGTCGCGGATCTCGCAGCGTTGCTTGCTGATTCCGATTTGGGTCAAAACGAAGAGGGCACACCTCCTGGGTGTATGTCCGATCCCGGAGATGACGATTGCGATGCGCTGTTCCGTAACCTCGGTGTAGACTTTGCCAGCGGTCAGCCCGTTGCGGCCTTGCAGAGGTTTTTCCGCGTCATGCAACGCCAGTGAGCGATGCGGGTGATCGGAATTGAGAAACGACGACCACTGTATTTCCTCCTCGTGGGCCTACTCGTGTACCCGGTCCAGGCATTGTACGGAACGGAGGCGCAGATGCCCTATGTACTGGAGCTTCCAACCGGGTTTCCCAAACCGAAAGTTCCGCCCGACAATGCTCTAAGCATCGAGAAAATTGCTCTAGGTCGGTTTTTGTTTTACGACCGTCGCCTCTCGGGAAATCAATCGCAGGCATGCGCCTCCTGCCATCAACAGGCTCTTGCCTTCACTGACGGACGCGCGCGCGCCGTTGGCTCCACTGGCGAGGTCCATCCGCGCAGTGCGATGAGCCTAACGAACGTTGCGTACGCCACTGCCCTCGGGTGGGCAAATCCGCTCTTGGACTCTCTCGAACGGCAAGTGTTGGTTCCACTTTTTAACGAGCGTCCGGTCGAGCTTGGCTTGACGGGAAAAGAAGAGGAAGCGTTCGACCGCTTACGAACAGATTTACGATACCAGAGGATGTTTGCGGAGGCGTTCCCGGATCAACGCGACCCATTTACGCTGGGCAATGTGGTGAAAGCGATTGCAAGCTTCGAGCGCACGTTGATCTCCGGCAACACTCCCTACGATCGGTACGTGCAAGGTCTCGACGATCACGCGCTCTCCGAAGAGGCGTTCTTTGGAGGGAGGTTGTTCTTTTCCGAGAGGCTCGAGTGTTTCCACTGCCACGGTGGCTTCAATTTCACCGCTTCGGTAACCCACGAGGGCAACCCGTTCGATGAAACGTCTTTCCAAAACAATGGTCTTTACAACATCGACGGGCGCGGGTCGTACCCGCCAGACAATACCGGCCTTTTTGAAATCACCCACATTCCCTCCGACATGGGGCGCTTCAAGGCCCCGACGCTACGCAACCTGAGTTACACCGCCCCTTACATGCATGACGGGAGTATCGCCACTCTCGAGGAGGTAATCGACCACTACGCTGCTGGGGGGCGAACGATTCACAGTGGTCCTTATGCTGGAGACGGTTCGAAGAACCCTTACAAGAGTAACTTTGTGAGAGGATTCGTGCTCACCGAAGAGGAAAAGCAACAACTGCTCGCTTTTCTGCGCTCTCTCGACGACCCCGAGTTCGTCACGAACCCTCGGTTCAGTGATCCCTTCGAGCCCTGGGCTTGCGTGGCCGACTGTAATTACGATCGCACGGTCACCGTGGATGAGTTGGTGCGAGCCGTGGGCCTTGCGCTCGGTATAAGCCCACTAGCAGTTTGCTTACCGGCGGACCCGAGCGGAGAGGGCGATTCCACGATCGACGAGCTTTTGCAAGGTGTTCAAGCCTTGCTAGCAGGCTGCCAAGGTACCCCCGGTATGACCAGGCCATGATGGCCGGAACGCAAAACGACGAAACCGAAGAGATGGGCACGGCATGGACCGCGCAGGAAAACCCTCTGGGATAACCATGTGGGCAATAAGCTTTGCCCTCGCCAGCACGCTTTACTCGTGTCATGACCGAGAAGCGGCGAAGCCATCGCAGGTGGCTCGACAAGATTCGCCCCCATTAGGCATCCGGGTCAGCATGGACCAACTACACGCGTGGGGAGGCGTGCCGCCAGGGTGGAAATTCACTCCTCCCGCCGGCGACCCCGCTGCTGGCCGCACGGCGTTCGTCGAGCTTGGCTGTTTTAAGTGTCACAAAGTTGCAGGGGAAAACTTTCCAGCCACGCAAGAGAGCGGCGAGTTTGTAGGCCCGGAACTTACGGGGATGGGGGAACATCATCCCCCGGGATATTTCGCTGAGGCGATTGTGAATCCCAACGCCATCTTGGTCGATGGCCCAGGATACCTTGACGAGCGCGGCGCATCGCGAATGCCAAACTATCCCGACATGACCGTCGAGCAACTGGTGAACCTAGTGGCGTACCTCGCAAGCCTGAAAGGCAGTAGCAGCCACGGCGCAGGCCCAGAGGGCGAAGCACATGAAGCCACAGCCCATCATGAGCACCACGGTCACCACCACGGAGACGCGGGCAGGCCTTCTACCGACCCAGACCGGTTGAGCTATTTGGTGCAAGCCTTCGAAGTCGAGGACGAACGGATCGACGATTTCTACCGCTGGTTCGATGCCAGAAAATTCGAGGACGTGCCTGGTTTGGTGCGGATCGACACCTACGCAAGTCGCGAGCGAAACGAAGGGCGCCACCGGCTGCTTGTTTTGCTTGGGTTTGAAAATGACGGAGCACTAGAGAAATTTCGCAAACAGAAAGATTCCTTTCCCCTGGGGTCGTTTGTTCGACCGGTTGAACAATTCCTGCTTGAAGGGCCAGCACTATATCGCGCCGCTCAAATGAGCGTGCCCTAGGAATTCGACCGTTCCGAGCGCGGCGGGGAAAAATTACTGCACAACCTCATGGGTGGGCTTGCGGGAAGAACCAACTCGGTGGCAAACCCAGCAGCAAGTGACGGAGTGAAACCGTGGCCTCGAAGCAAGTGGAAGGAGGGCAGAGTGCATGGCCGGACGGCTCGAGGGAAAGGTGGCAGTCATTACTGGCGGTGGGAGTGGCATTGGCCGCGCAACCACGCTGCGCTTTTTGTCGGAAGGCGCCTGCGTTGTGGTTGCGGACTATAATCCTGCCTCTGGGGAAGAAACTGTTTCCCTGGCAAAAGAAGAAGGGTACGGCGATCGAGTGTTGTTCCTGCGTACGGACGTAGCAGAAGAGGCACAGGTCGTGAGCGCACTGCAAGCGGCAGTTCAGCGCTGGGGTCGACTCGACTGCGTGTTCAACAATGCAGGTGTGGGTGGAGCCTTTGGCCCGATCACGCACATCACAGTGGAAGACTGGGACTACACGTTCGCTGTGCTCGTCCGCGGCGTGTTCCTGGGCATCAAACACGCCGCACGCATCATGAAAGCGCAGGGTCAAGGAGGCACCATTATCAATACAGCCTCCATTGCCGGCCTGAGCGGGGGCGACGGGCCACAGGCGTATTCAGCCGCCAAAGCAGCGGTAATCAATCTTACTCGAGCCACGGCCATTGAACTGGCGCCGTTTCGCATCCGCGTCAACGCGATTTGCCCAGGAGGGATACTCACTCCTTTAATCCACCGCGGAAACCCCGAGCCGCTGCGCGCGTTTTTGCAAAAGTTTCAGCCGTGGCCCGAGGCGGGCCAGCCAGAACATATCGCTGGCGTGGCATTGTTCCTTGCCTCCGACGATGCTCACTTCGTTACTGGCGCGGCTATTGTCGCGGACGGTGGCGCGACCGCTTGTGGCGCTTTCGCGGCGCGGCATCTGCGAGATGGCTCGCCGTTACCTATGGAAGGACTTGTCGGGGTCGACCGCGGAACGACGGGAGAAATGCCCGTGTTGCGGCCCTTGTCTGGCGGCGAGTAACGTTACCGTTACTCGGACTGTGGAGTTACCATGGACGAAGCCGAGGCCCGCGCTTGGTCCATCCTAACCACAGGCATTTACATCCTGACCACTCGAGGCGATGGCCGCGGGCACGGAATGTCTGCTTCGTGGGTGACGCAGTGTTCGGCGAATCCCCCTTTGCTCGCAGCCGCTGTCGGTCGAAGCAGCTACTCGCACGGCTGGATCCTCAGTCAGGGAATATTCGGCTTGAATGTGGTAGGGCAGCGCTCGAAGAAGCTGCAGGACTATTTTCACTCTGCCGCTGCCCGGCGAGCCGGGAATCTTGACCAGGTGGAGTGGTTTTGGTCTCCCCGTGGCGTGCCGTGGCTGCCCTTGGCGCTGCTTTGTTTAGAATGCTGCGTTGTGCAGGCAATCTCCGTAGGTGACCGCACGTTGTTCGTAGCATCGGTGTCAGCCCGGCGCTGGGGCGAGCCTGACGTGCCGCTTACGTCCCACGACCTACCGTACGTGTTTGTTGGAGAGGTTCGCCCTGCAATGCGCCGGCACTCGAGATTCCTGGGATGGAGCTGACGATGAAATATCTTTCCAAAGTGTTGTTCGTCAGCGTGGTTTTTGCGACCACGCATCCTCAAGCGGCCAGTGCTGGCCGACTGGGCTTCGTCGGCAATTTTGCTGACCCAGAAAACATTTACCACCTGCGCGGTGCCCATGGTGTGGCAGTGAGTCCAGACGGTCGTAACGTCTACGTGGCGAGTTTCGACGACAACGCGCTCGTGGTCCTTGGGCGAGACATTCTCACCGGTGGGTTGACTTACTCGCAAGCACACTTGGACCAAAGAGCCGAGGTTCAGGGGCTCTTTCGACCCGTGAGCGTCGTCGTTTCCCCAGATGGTGCCAACGTCTACGTCGGAGCATTTTTTGGCGACGCCGTTGCCACCTTTGCACGAGACCCAGCCAGTGGTCAGCTCCAATTTCTGGAAGCCTTGTTCGGTGGGGCCCTTGGCCAGCGTGGGCTCACTCAGGTGCATGGCTTAGCGCTGTCTCCGGACGGGCGCGAACTATTCGTGGCTAGTTACGGGGACAACGCAGTTACCGTCCTGCACCGGGACGAAAGTTCTGGCAGGCTGAGTGTTCTTCAGACACTGCGCGAGGTGAGCGACGGTGGCGAGGTGATCGGACTGGTTCGCCCTACAGCCGTGGCCGTATCGCCCGACGGCTCTCACCTGTTTGTTACCGCAGGGGGTTCCGGCAGTCTGGTCCACCTCAGGCGTGACACGAAGTCAGGAGCGTTTGTTTCAGAGCAAACGTTCTTCGATGGAGTTGACGATGTATCAGGACTCGATGGTGCAATTTCCGTGGCTGTGTCGCCCGACGGCCACGATGTTTACGGCCTTGGCACGAATGGTGTGGCACATTTTCGCGACATGGGCGGTGGCCGCTTTCGTTTCATTCAGGCCTTCTCGGGAGAAGAAGTGGTAGGGCTCGGTGAAGGCTCGGGACCAACGGAAATAGCCGTTTCTCCTCAAGGCTCGGCGGTTTTGCTTACCCGAGGTGGCGATGACACGTTGGTGCTTCTCGAGCGAAATGCCCTGACTGGCGCGCTTCAGGTGGTCGATCTCCTGAGCGATGGGCAAAATGGCGTCGATGGCTTGGCTGGAGCTGCCGCTTTGAGTTTGGATTCCAGCGGCCAGTGGGTTTACGTGGCGGCGCAGTATGACGATGCAGTCTCCATTTTCCGGCGGTGGCCACGGTGCGCCGGCGATTGTAACGAAGACCGAACAGTGACCGTCGACGAGCTCGTTCGTGCGGTGCATGCACTACTGGAGGAGCAGCAACCCTTGACCTGTTGGCAAGCGGACTATAGTGGCGACGGGCGCCTCACTGTGGATGAGATCGTCCGCTCGGTTCGCGAAGCCTTAGGCGAGTGTGCAGCGCCTTCCCCATAAACCATGCTGCAGTGTTACGGCAATCGCTTGTACCTTGAAGCTCCGCTGTTCTTGTTTTCGGGAGGGAGCAAATGGTTGTGCTGTTGTGGACATTAGCCTTGATCAGTGGGGCTCTGACGTACAACGTTTGGCGTCCGAGCTACCGGCCCGGTAGAAGGGCCGTGATTAGCTTTTTTGCTGGGTGGCTCACCGGGGAACTTGCTCTGCATCACATTGCCGCACAGTTCGTGCTCGCGGCGGCCCTCGTTTTTGCGGGGGCAGCACAGGGTATTCTCGCGAAACTCGGCCTGCTCCTTTTGCTTTGCTCGTGGTGGGGATTGTGGATGGCTTACTGGAAAGGCGACCGGGCAAAGGACGTTGTCGAATATGCTCTTCGCGAGGCCCTCGGTAGCCAGTACCCAAAGCAGGTGCACCCTAATTTCCGGGCAAAGTGGAAAGACTCCGTCGACTGGAAAGCCATTGTACTCCCTTTTCCGATCCGCCACCCCGAAGTGCAAAGGCATCGTGACATTCTGTTTCGTCGGGTCGCTGGGGTCAATCTGCGGTTGGATGTGTACCGGCATCGGTCGCACCCTCAGAACTGCCCGGTGCTCCTGCAAATTCATGGTGGGGGATGGGTAATCGGCAGTAAAAACGAGCAAGGTTTGCCTCTGATGACGCACATGGCGCAGCGCGGCTGGGTGTGCGTGAGCGTGAACTACCGCCTGTCGCCACACGCGACTTTTCCGGATCATTTGGTTGACGTGAAGGCGGCCGTCGCATGGATTCGAGATAATATTAGAGACTACGGCGGTGACCCGAACTTCATCGTGGTCACGGGTGGGTCGGCAGGCGGTCACCTAGCCGCCCTCGTTGCCCTGACACCAAACGATGCCGTTTATCAGCCTGGGTTCGAGCACAAGAACACGTGCGTGCAAGGCGCCGTACCGATGTATGGGGTGTACGACTTTGTGGACCGCTTCCGCACCTTCCAAAACCCAGAGATTCATCATTTGCTGGAGGGCAAGGTCATGAAAGCTTCGCTCGACGAGGCTCCGGAAGCTTACGAAAAGGCCTCACCGATTGCCTGGGTGCGTCCCGACGCTCCGCCATTCATGGTCGTGCACGGGGAGTTGGACACACTGGTACCGGTGGAGCAGGCTCGCCACTTCGTTGCCGCCTTGCGGGCCGTTTCAAAACAACCTGTAGTCTATGCGGAGATTCCTGGGGCGCAGCACGCGTTTGATCTCTTCCCTTCATTGCGCTGCCAGCACGTGATCCATGGCATCGAGCGTTTTCTGAGTTTCATCTATTCGCGCCACCTAGAGACTACGGGCAGCGGCCCAAGCTAGCGGCTAGCTTTTGAGTCCGGTCCGGTGCCCGACAGTATCCAACGTAGGTGCCCGTGCGAGAATCCACTTTAGGGGATTCGCAGTGGCCCGTTATCGTGAGCACGACTTCGTTCGGACCAGAGACCTAAAGCCTTCAACCGCAGAGGGCGGAGCACCCATTTACTTTTTCCCAGTCACCGGGTATTTGCGACCAGCCAGGTCAAAAATTGGTCATGAGCGCAAGCGAGGCAACGCCCACTTTGCACCCCGAGGAGCAAAGCCGACTGCGCCGATGGCTTGACGAGCGTGGTCTTCCCGGCTGCGGGCTTTCGTTCGAGGTCGAATTCATATCCGGAGGTGCTTCCAACGAAGCCTGGCTGGTGCGGCGCGGCGACACTCGGCTTGTCGTGCGGAAACCGCCTCGCCGTGTCCCTCCGGGCAGGAATGATTCGATGGTTCGGGAGTTTCGGGTTCTCTCGGCATTGAATGGAACGGACGTACCGCACCCCCGAGTCCTTGCCCTGTGCACAGACCCGGAGGTTCTCGGAGCGAACTTTTACGTGATGGAGTTTGTGGATGGGTGGTCGTGTATGAATCGCGACGGTTGGCCTCCACCGTTCGATTCGGACTTAGAAGCACGTCGGGGATTGGCGTGGGAGCTGATTGATGGGATAGCGCGGCTGGCAAAAGTGGACTGGAAGGCGGTCGGGCTCGATGGGTTTGGGCGACCGGAGGGATTCCACGAGCGGCAAGTGGATCGTTGGTTACGCCTGCTCTCTCAGTTCCAGTTCCGACCTCTGCCCGGCTTAGACGAGGCTGCCCATTGGCTGCGGCGGTACCGTCCGCGCCACTACGTTCCGGGCATTCTCCACGGTGATTACCAGTTTGCCAACGTGATGTTCTTTCACGGAGCGCCGGCTCGCCTGGCGGCCATCGTCGACTGGGAAATGGCAACCGTAGGAGACCCACTCCTGGATCTCGGCTGGGTGCTGATGAGTTGGCCAGATCCGGACGAGGACCGCCAACACTCCGGTTACGTGGATTACACGGGAATGCCGACACGCGCAGAACTGGCTGAGCGCTACGCCCTAATGAGCGGCCGACCCGTGGACGAAATCGACTATTACGTGATTCTGGGGCGATTTAAGATGGCTATCGTGTTGGAGCAGGGATACTCGGCATGGGTAAGAGGCGTGGCGGAGAACCCGAAAATGGCGTTATTCGGCGACGTCGTACTAACGATGGCTCGCAAGGCAGGGGAACTGGCGCGAAGCACACCGTTGGGCCGAAAACGTTGGCTCTAGGTCGTGGCAAGCCAAGCGGGCTTTGCCGAATCGACCGAGCAAGGCTCACGTCGCTTCTCAGCCAAACCAAGCTTCACCGCGTGGCACGTGGTTATTGCACTCCCGCGGCGAGCATAACCACTGAGCCACCGTCGTAGCTTCGGGTCCGAAGCCCAGACCGACAACGCCGATTACGTCGTGTGCCGTGAAAATGCCAACGACACGACCCTCTTCGTTGGTTACTGCCACCGCTTCGGTGCCGCACTCGTACATCGTCCGGGCTGCTTGCAAAACTGTGGCATCCAACGGAACGCGAGCCACTGGCCGAAAACGTCCTTCGATCGCTCGGGAACGGGTAACTCCTTCCGCCATGGGCTCCTCCACGCCCCCGGACCCAGCGCAAGATCGGTACCAAATCCCCAACCTGCGATTTCGGCAGGTAGAAACCGGTCACGCTACTGTTTCTGCACAAAAACTACGAGGCGCAAGTCTGGAACTTGGAATCCAGTCGTTGGCCCGTCTGCTGGCTAACTTATGTTCCTTTTTTGTTGAGGCCGAGCTGTTCGAGCGCAAACTGCTTGGCCCAACGGTAGTCTGCCTTGCCTGACGGGCTACGGACCATCTCTTCGACGAACAGGATTTCCCGCGGAAGTTTGTACCGCGCAAGGTGCCGTGCGCAAAACTCTACCAGTTCATCCTTTGTCGGCTCTTCTCCCTTTCGAACCTGAACAATCGCCGTAACCTGCTCCCCGAAACGCTCGTGGGGTGTGCCAACGACCACCGCATCGTACACAGCCGGATGGTGTTTCAGCGCCTTTTCGACTTCCTCTGGGTAGATTTTCTCTCCCCCAGAGTTGATGCTGACCGAACCTCGACCGAGTACGATGATCGTACCATCGGCGGCAACCTTGGCATGGTCGCCAGGAATCGCGTACCGCTTCCCATTGATCACAGGGAACGTCCGCGCGGTTTTCTCCGCATCTTTGAAGTAGCCGAGCGGGACGTGCCCCGTGCGCGCCAGCCAGCCGACTTCCTCGCTCCCAGGGCTAACCGGCCCGCTGAGATCGTATTTCAACACCAGGGTTTCCTCGTTCATGCGGAAGGAGCCAGAGGTAATGGTCATCCCTTTGGTTACGATTTGCGAGCCTTGGCCGCCGGTTTCGGAGGCACCAAACCCATCGATGATCATCAGGTGGGGAATATGCTCGAGTAAGGCTTCTTTCAGCGCCGGGGTGAGGATCGCCCCACCAGAAAGGATGACATTCAAGCTGCTCAGGTCATAGCGCCGCTTTTGTAACTGATCCACGAGAGGGCGAGCAAAGGCGTCACCTACGATGGTTAGGAACGTGACCCGTTCGCGCTCTACCGTCGACCAAATATCGTGCGGATCGAGGCGCTCAGGTTGGTCCTGGATCACCACTGCGCCACCTTGGTGCCAGCAGGTCAGTGCCATCCAGTGTGCCGCGCCATGCATAAAGGGCGGGGCGGGAAGGGCCCGCGCTGAGCTCGTTCGGGCGTTCTCGACAAGAGCCGCAATGGAAGGGACCTTTTGTGCCCCAGGAGGGTGCCCTCCGAGAGCGGCAAAGAAGATGTCTTCTTGGCGCCACAGCACGCCCTTTGGCATACCCGTGGTGCCACCCGTATAAAGGATGTAAAGGTCGTCGGCGCACCAGTGGAGTTGAGGCTTTTGGGGAGACGCCTGCCGCAAAGCCTCTTCGTAGTCGAGCGCTCCTGGCAACAAGGGATTGCCTGACTCGTCGGCCACTTGCAACAACAGCCGCAAGTGGCGCACCTCAGACCGAATTTTTTGCACTCGCGGCGCAAAGCGCGCATGGTAGATAAGCGCGTGGCAGTCGGCGTCATTTAGAAGGTAGATGAGCTCGTCCTCTACGTAACGGTAATTTACGTTGAACGGAGCCACCCGTGCTTTGTACGCCCCGAGCATCCCTTCCAGATACTCGTTGCCATTATAAAGGTAGAGACCAAGATGGTCCTGCCCGGACTCGTAATTCTTCAGCTCGTGCCGCTCGCGGTGGCAACCAAGACCATAACCCCGCAGCAAGTTGGCGAGACGACGCGTTCGCTCGGTAAAATCCTTCCACCGAAAACGGCGGTCGCGAAATACCAGGCACTCCCGTTCGGGGTAGGCTTCTGCCAGCGCCTCGTTGATTGTCGCCAAGTTAAATTCCAGATCTGTGTGCTGCTGCATAATCTTATCTGCCTAGCATCTCGCACATCTTGAGGCACTAGGGTTTTGCCTGACCTAAACCGCACTCGGTGCAGTGGCCCAGCATAGGGTCCAACGGGGTGCCTGGCGCGCCAGATAACACCTCCAGGGTGCAGCGAGACGGAGTCACATCACGCGCTAGGGTAGCGCCCGGCGATGCGCTGCATGCCAGCCCGGCCGCAAAGTCGTGAACACGAGGCGCAAAAACGCGTATCGCTGCACACGCCAGGAAACGATGCTCGAGCCGAGCGCCCAAACAGCCGAGGCCGGGGGCTCGATCTTCTCGAGCTTGGCCCGGAGTAAGCGGAGAAGAAAGTTCGGTGAGGCCGAAGTGAGAACACCAGCCGGCAGAGCGATCCGGTCACTCTGGGTCGACACATCTGTCAACAGCGACGACCCGCCCTCGTCGGCAATCGGGTAATCTTCCCTTGGGCGCTGTCGTTCGCGAGGTCTCACTCGTTACGCACCGCAGGGCTGGAAGTAAACGGATCCTGAAGCCCGAGGGTCCCAAAGGATGAAAATTTCTCCGCAATCCTTGCGGTTTCCTGCAAGCGTGGCCGTCGCCCCGGTTGCCACCTGGAATCCATCGTTTCAGCGATGCCTTGGGAGTTTGTGCAGTGGCGTGGCGGGCACTAGGCAAAAGCAGCCGGCTCCAAACACAGCTTGGTTTGTGCAGCCGGTGACAGCGAGTGGTCGAGTCCGCCGTTTCTCCATCGGCAAACTTCGGCACCTTTGCACCTGCTGTGCAAGCTGCACAAACGAAGCCCGGCAGTGACCGTGACAAAAGTAACGTAGCTTTGGGCACGGCTTGCTTTGCCACGTTGGCCTCTGTGCTGGAATCGTTTTGGCTAGTCAGCTTTCCAGGACGTATGACTGGCACGGGCCGGATGGAGAACCTGATGTGGATGAGGAACGTGGAAGCGGCAAGCCGTCACGGGGGTCTGCAACCTTCGGTAGAGCAGGTGGCATACCTTCTGAGTCGAATCGACCTTTTTGAGCGGTTTACCCCGTTTACCTTACGGTTGGTTGCCCAGAATTGTGAGATCATCGACCTTCAGCCTGGAGAGACCCTTTTCGAATACGGCAGCCCGGGCGGTTCGCTCTTTGTTGTCTTAGAGGGGCAGCTCGAAGTCGCCCGCGGCGAACGCGCCATCGCAGTGATCGGTCAGAAAGAGTACGTTGGGGAGTTGGCGCTGCTTGACCCCGGTGTACGCAGTGCCTCCGTGAGAGCAATCCAATCTACTCGGTTGATCGAAATCCCCCAAACTGTTTTCGAACAGTACTTACGCCGTGAGCCTGAGTCCTTGGCTGCCATGATGCGCACCGTGGCTCGGAGACTGCGCGCCATGTTGGACGACGCGCAACAAGCGTACGAGCAGTTGCACATGCAAGTACACGACATGTTGAACCTGCTCAACGTTCTCAATGGTGCCAGCCTCGTCGCCGACTCTTTGCCGCCGACAGACCCTAGCCAGCGCTATCTCACGATGATTCTCCAGGCACGCGATCGCCTGGAAGAGATGATGCGAAGCTCGTTACGCCGAGTTCGAAGCCAACCATCGGGCTACAGTCGCAAGCCCGAGGATCTAGCTGCCCTGGTGGAGGACACTTTGCGCAACGATTTGGCTTTGCATCCCGAGGTTCGAGAGGTCCAAGTAGTCGTGGAACGCAGAGGTGCCCTGCATCCCTGCCCGTGCAATGCAAGGGATTTGCGCCGCGTTATCGTCAACCTTGTGATCAATGCCGCACAAGCTGCGGGAACAGACGGGTGCGTTCACATCCGGCTCTGGCAGAGCGAAGGGCGCGCCTACATTGAAGTGGCTGACAATGGCCCTGGGGTGCCTACGGCTCTTCTGCCGTACATTTTCGAGCCGCGCTTTAGCACCAAACCACACGGAACAGGCCTAGGGCTTAGCTCCGCACGCCTTATTGTGGAGGGACTGCACGGAGGAAAACTTTCGTACCGCGGAGCTCCTGGGCAAGGTGCAAAGTTCGTGGTCGAGCTCCCCATGAATTAGCCGCGTCTCCGCTGGAAGAAAGCCCTCTCCCATTGCTCTCGCTCCCGCGACCAGGTAATTCCACGCCACAGGAGGGGATTATGCCTGTCACTGTGGTTGCACAGGTTCAGGTCCGACCGGACCATGAACAGGCGTTTCAAAAGGCGGCCGAAGAGCTCGTCCGCTACGTCACCGACTACGAGCCCGACACCTTGATGTATGTGTTGCATCGTTCCACGAGTAGGCCGGGGAAATTCCTGTTCTACGAAGTGTACGCCGACGAAGCGGCTTTGGCCCGCCATGGATCGAGCGAGGCAATGCAAAAATTCTTCGCAAAGGTACGCTCGATGCTGAGCGGCGCGCCGGAGATCGAAACGTATCTGGAGCTTGCGGGCAAGCGTTAACTCTACATCTTTAGAGTGTCGCGGTGGCGTGGAAGAGAGGAGGACGCGGTTAGCTATGGGTCCAGCACAATCGGAGCAAGCATTTGCCCCGTTTCCGTTAGCGGGAACGAACTGGCAGTTGCCCCCCATGGGGCTGGGCACTTGGGCGTGGGGAGACTCCTCTACTTGGGGCATGGGCACCTATGACCGATCCTACAGCTTCGAAACAATCCGCGATGCGTATGCGAAGTCCGTTGCCGCTGGCATTACCCTCCTGGATACCGCTGAAATGTACGGCCAAGGCGAAAGCGAACGGATCATCGGCCGACTTTTGGAAGAAGACAAGGCGAACCGCGATCGCGTCATCGTCGCGACGAAGTTCATCCCGTTCCCATGGCGATTACCGTTACGCACCAAGCTCATGGATGCCCTGCATGCCTCCCTGGATCGTCTCCGGCTTCCTTTTGTGCACTTGTACCAGATTCACGGGCCAATCAGCTTGTGCTCGCACGAAACCATGGCAGACGCCCTCGCCGAAGCGGTAAACGCTGGTCTCTGCAAAGCTGTGGGGGTTTCGAACTACTCGGAAAAGGAAACCAGGGCGATTCATGCGGCCTTGGCTCGTCGCGGGATCAAACTGGCCAGTAACCAAGTCGAGTACTCGCTTCTTCGCACCGATCCGGAACGCAGAGGATTGTTGCGTGCCTGCGAGGAACTCGGAGTCGTGATCTTGGCTTACTCGCCCCTTGGGCAGGGGAGACTAACCGGTAAGTACAGCGTCCGAAATCCGCCCCCTGGCAAGAGGAACTTTTCGGCGTATCCCATGGAAGAAATCGAGCCTCTGGTTGCGGAGCTTCGTCAAATCGGCCAACGCCACGGTGGCAAAACTCCCGCTCAGGTAGCGCTCAACTGGCTCATGTGTAAGCGCACCATCCCCATTCCGGGTGCGAAAAATGGCGCTCAGGCGGAGCAAAATGCTGGTGCCCTCGGTTGGCGGCTTTCTCCAGACGAGGTCGCCAGCCTCGACCGCTTGGCAAAGCCCGGCCGTTACACCCTCTTTTTGCGATTTTGGCAGCATGGCTAGAGTTAACGGTTCAAGGCCGCAGCTCGTAATAGGCGTTCACCGGATTTAGAAAATCGTGTCGGAGCACTCGCGTAAAGCCAACCTCGCTGGCCATTTCGCGAATCACCGGTTCGCTAAGCCCTAAGGTGCCAAGCCCTTCGCCGCCAGGCTCCGACAAACTCGAAGAAAGGCAAGCAAGCACCGAGATGCCGTACATCATTGCCGCCAAGGGGTTGTGCTCCAAGTTTTCTTCGAATGTCGGGCGACTATTGATATCGGCGATGAAGAATGTGCCGTCTGGTTTCAGCGCCTCGCGCACGGCGCGCAACACTTGCCGCGGCCTTGTCATGTCGTGAATGCAGTCGAAGGCGGTGATGAGGTCAAAACTGTGGTCCGTCGGTAGTGACTCGGCGCTGGCATGGTGCAGCAAGACGTTCGTTAGACCTGCTGCCTCCAAGTTCTTCTGCGCCCGTGCGAGGGCGTGGGCGGAAATTTCGTACCCATGAAATTCAGACCGCGGGAAAGCCTGAGCCATTTGGAGCAGCGCGACCCCAGCCCCGCAACCAATGTCCGCCACCTTGGCGCCGGTCTCCAGTTTTTGAACCACGCCCTCCAGCGAAGGGAGCACCAAGGGAACAAGAAAATTGCGGAACCAAGGTGCGAGAAACCGCTCGATCCCCTCAGCTCCTTCAGGACCCAACGCGTCGTACGGAAGCCCCAGCCCCGTGCGGAAACAGTTCGGGAGCTGCCGAACCAAAGCGAATTGTTCCGGGATCGAGTGAAAGGCTCCTGCAGCAAAGAAAGGGGACGACTCGTCAGCCAGAACCGACGCACCCTCTGGCGAGAGCTGAAACCGCCCCCCGCCAACGTAGTCCACGATTCGTGCCGCAGCCTGCCCGTAAAGCCACTCTCGGACCCATCGCTCGTGAAGTCCGGTCAGCGAGGCAAGCTCGCTTGGCAACAGGGGACGACCCGCGTCACGCATCGCGCGATACAGGCCCAATCGATCCCCCAAGTGAATCATGGCGCTGGTCACAGCACCCGTCAGGTGGCCAAAAACAGTGTAAAGGAACTGCTTCAGTCGGTCGGAATCCACACGGTCCTCCTCGTGGCACGCGACTATAATTGTCTCGAACCGTTCACACCAGCACCGCGCACCTTTTTCGACCCGGCACAAGAAGCGACAGCGAGTTCTCTTCAGCGCAAGGGCTGGTTTTCCTATGTCCGACAGACCAAAATACCGATTTCCTACGTAATTCGCGCCGGTCGGAGCGTATCCTTGCACGAGCCCCGATCGCTGCAACTCTGACACGAACAAAGAACGACCTTCAGCCCTAGCGCGAGGGGCCACACCGCTCTTTTCTTAGAACATCACATGCATGTCCGTGTCCCTCGTTAGCAACGCCTTGTCACGGCGTAGGCGAACAAGGGCCGGTGAAAACGATCCAAAAAGCTCCCGAAGTCTGACTGCCTGAATTCCATCGCCCACAGGACACAGCCGTGCGGGAGGATTTGCGAAGGGTCCACTCTTCTCGAATCCGCCTTAGGCGTCTCGCAAAGGTCGTGGGGACCACTGTGAGAAAACTGCGAGCTGCAGGTAATGGTCTTCCCGGCATTCTAGGCGGCATCGTGACAGCGGTCTCGCCGGCACCCCATGGTGCATTTCAAAACCCCGGAGACGAGGTCCTCGAGAAAACTTCGAGTCCCGGCTTGGCGAGGTGGCCTATCGTTTCTTCGGCGTCGGTAGCGGCTCGACAGGCGCGGGTGTTGTTGCGGCAAAGTAGCGTTTGGCTTCGGGAATCCATTTCCGCATGTTGCGTGCGCGAGTGGCCGGGTCAGGGTGCGTCGACAACAACTCGGGTGGTCGTTCCTTGTCGTGCTCGGCAAACCTTTGCCACAATCCCAAGGCCGCTTCCGGGTCGTATCCAGCCTTGGCCATCAGGATCAGTCCGATGTAATCAGCCTCAGCTTCTTGGCTACGACTAAACGGCAAGACGTACCCGATCTGAGCGCCGAGACCGAGTGCTTGATAAATCAGATTTCGCGTCTCGGGCGAGCTGCCACCCAGCGCAGCCGAACCCAATGAAAGGACAACATCCAACAACAGCCCTTGGCTCATGCGCTCTCCCGCGTGTCGGGCCAGCGCATGACCTACCTCATGCCCAAGAATGGCAGCTAGGCCAGCCGTATCTTGCGCCAGTGGGAATATGCCTGTGTAAACTGCCACCTTTCCACCTGGGAGTGCGAAGGCATTGGCCTCTTCTTTGTCGATCACGTTGAACTCCCACTTGTACATGGGTTGGTTTGCTGCCTTCGCGATCCGCTCGCCCACAGACCGAACTGGTGCGACCACTTCCGGGTCATAGGAAACGGGAGACTTCGCCAAGACTTGTCGATACGCATCAGCACCGAGGGCAATTTCCGTTGCTTCTGGAATAAGGATCAACTGAGATCGCTTGGTGTAAGGTGCCGTCTTACAAGCTGTGAGGCAGACGATAAGGGCCACGGCCCAAGCCCACACTTGCGGTAAGCGCCACTGGCGTGCTCCGTTTTTTCGTGCGAACATCGATGCTCTCCCCCGATCCGAATCCCACGGCCACCAGGAGGATCGACTCTGGGCATCGCACTCTAGGCGCTTTCCAAGCTGTGCGAAAGTCCCAGCGCGTGTCCTCGCCTCAGCGTTTGCGGTGGCCAGGAGGCATAGCCGCAAGTTCCCCGGGCTCGCAGTGCGAGTACGGTCACACGTGCTCGCAACCGCCCAGGGGCCCCTGAAAGCTTGGGGCTCGCCTTGCGAGGCTGGCGATTCGTTCTCCGGTAACCAAACGGTACGAAACGGCGCACTAAACTCCTGGTGGGCCTACATCAAATGTTGCGCGCCGAGACCAGGCACCGCGTTGACGGTTTTAGTCAGAATGGTACACAGGCACGGAGTGCTTGTGGCCGGGGCCACTTGGATTGGCAGCCGGCACCATCGAGAGAGGAGAGGTCATGCAGTTAGAAAAGGTTGTTGCATTAGTCACGGGAGGCGCGTCCGGTCTCGGTGAGGCAACGGTTCGTGCGTTCGTTTCAAAGGGAGCCCGAGTAGCGATTTTGGATCGGCCGAACTCGAAGGGCGCGGATTTGGCCAAGGAACTCGGCAGTGAGCAGGCCATTTTTGTTGCCGCGGACGTAACCAGCGAAAAGGAAGTGAGCGAGGCGATTCGGCAAACGATGGAAAAATTTGGGGCCATCCATGTCAACGTGAACTGCGCGGGCGTAGGTACTGCCATGAAAACTACGGGCAAGTCCGGACCGATGCCCTTAGAAATGTTCGAACTCTGCGTGCGTGTAAACCTCATCGGAACCTTCAATGTCTTGCGATTGGCGGCCACAGAGATGCTGAAAAACACTCCCAACGAAGAAGGTGAACGTGGCGTGATCATCAACACGGCATCGGTCGCCGCCTTCGAAGGGCAGATCGGGCAGGTTGCTTATTCTGCGTCTAAAGGCGGCGTGGTCGGGATGACGCTGCCTATCGCTCGTGACTTGGCCCGCGACGGGATTCGTTGCGTGACCATCGCACCGGGTACGTTCGATACGCCGATGCTCGCACTGTTGCCCGAGCCACAGCGCCAAGCCCTGGCGGCCAACATTCCTTTTCCGTCCCGCCTGGGCAAACCTTCGGAATTTGCGGCACTAGCAACGCACATCGTGGAAAATCCCTACATCAACGGGGAAACCATTCGCCTTGACGGGGCGCTACGAATGCCGCCACGGTAAGGGCCCCGAAACGTGATCCGCAGTGCCGCGAGGTGCGGGCAGAGCTTGCCCGCACCTTTTCCTCACCCTAGTTCTCTTTGGGCTGCCTACCGACACGTCACCGTGGTGCCACTGCTGTTAGCTCGGCACGACGGCCCTGAACCGCCAGGCGCAACAAACGCGATCTGACCGCAGAACCCAAGGGCTCCTTCCCGCAGACCACCCAGGACTACGGTCACTTGCAGGGGCAACTTAGCCGGATCCACGGCAAACGCATCCTTGGACCCGGTCAGAGATATGCGGTAAAGGCCAGGCGTGTACCTCGAGCGATCCTCTACGGTCGCTCGACGAATCCCTCGGGACCGGAGGTTGCGTGGGTCGCGGTAAGTCCAGCGAGTCCGTTGGCTGTTGACCAACCACCCAGGGTAGCCCGTCGCGGTTCCCTCGCCACGAGGGAGGACACGATTGTAAAGGGGGTTTCCCAAAGCGTCATCGACCCGGAGCTGTATCCCCGTGGCGGTTGGGTCGATGCCCGGCGAGGAGCTATTTAAGAGTACATCGAGCCGTAAACGGATTGTTTCGTCGCCCACGGGCGCCTGGTTTTTCGTAATCGTTAGTTTGGCGGTCCGGATATTGCCTCCGTTCGTACAAGCAATGGCCTCGTTGGGAACGCTCAGTGGGTTCCCCGGATCGGTGCCAACATCCCGCTCATCGCCATCGAAGACGCCGTCTTGGTCTCGATCCACGGCGATACGCGGGCCCTCCCCTGGCGGCACGCAGGTGTACGTTACCTCTTGGCCTGTAGTTGTTGCGAGCCCAGGGAGAGCCGCATCGCTCCAGGGTAACTCTTGTTTGCGGTCTGGCTGGAAGTTCCCCGCAGTAGTCCGATACCAGCCGCGCACCTCGTCACCGACTTTGGCCTTCACAACCAAATCGCACTCTCCAACGGCAGCTCGGCCAATCAAAAGATCGATTCGCGGTTCCACAGAGGCGGCATTTGTCGCGTTTAGAGTCACTTGCTGTCCAACGATCGGCGCCAAGTTCGAGTCGAAAGCGAGAATGAACTGCTCCATCTGTTGGCGCTGCTGGTCGCTGGAGAAAGTGAATACGGTGGCTGTGAAAAAGCGGAACAAGGTATCCACCGTTCCATCGTGCAGAAAGCCAAAACCGCGAATTTGGTCTCCCTGGTGAGCACTCGGGCCCCCTGGGAGCTGCGAATGCGGTAACATGCCGAACATTCCGATTTTCGTGTACGCGTTCCGTAGGTGGGGGATTTTGAAGTGTTGCGTTTCTCCCTCGAAGCTAGAGAGGCCGTCGGTCCCGAAGAAACCCGAAGCCGGGGCCAACGTATGACAGAAGTTGCACGTGAAGGACCCAGCATCCACTGCAACGTTGAAGTAGAAATTACGCCCCGCTTGTTGATCTGGTGTGAGAGAATTGTCCAAGCGGCGGACCGGGTTGGGAGGAGGAATTACCTGCAAGATGAAGTCCGTAAAACGCTGCATTTGCTCGTCCGTAAGCGGTCGCTTGGCTCCAAGCAGCCCTTCGAAGGCAACATTGAACGCTTTGAAGGCAGCAGCTTCGTCCAGTGCCGAACCCCCTGGGGTGGCTCCTCCAGTCCGGTCACCTCGCCAATGCATCGGTCCGTGGTTTGCCAACCCGCGGAGGGTCTGTGTGGTCATCGGCCCCTTGAGCGGGTGGAAGCTCGCGTCGCCAAGAGGACCCACCCGAAAAGGATTGGGATTTGGTTGGACCACATCGTCGGGATTGCCCAAATCCCACGCCAAAGAGTCGAGATCCGCGAACACATGACAACTTGCACAGGAGGCCTCGCCGTTGCTCGAGGTGAGTCTTGCGTCGTACAAGAACCGTCGTCCCCTTACCACGGAGAAAGGCTCTGGGTTGTTGAGCCAGAGCCGTTGAATTTCGCGTCGTTGCGCTAGGTCGATCACCGCAACTGCGTTGTCAAAACGAGTGAGCACATAAAGCCGGTTGGCCGTCTCATTCAGAACCAAGCCGCTGGGTCCACCACCTGCGATTTCGATATGGTTCCGTGCGGACGGAAGAAAAGTGTCTGCTTCCAACTCTGCGGTCGAGAAGATTCCAATCTTGCTCGATCCGAAGGCAGCCACATACAAGGTGGAGCCGTCTTGCGTAACCACCATGTCTAACGGGGTGGCCAAACTCGCGCGGTTTACGGCTGCACTTGCCGGCACTGTGTTGTAATCAATGTGCTTGTTGAGGTGCCGCGGAAAAACGTCACCTCCGTCGAGCACGGTGATCCGCGCCTGATGGAGACGGCCACGCACCGTCGAGCCTCCGAAAATCCCTGGCCCCTCGAAACGCACTTCGTTCCGTGCCTCGGTATTACTCACGTACACGCGCCCGTTTACTGGGTTCACCACCATATTGAACAAGATCGTTCCAACCCCAGCATACCGATTCCCGGGCAGCTCCTGCGGAGGGTTGGCGTTGGCATCGATGGTGAAAACGTCGTAATCGGGAAGGTTGAACCGCACAGCATTCGTCCAGTCGCGCCCGATCGGATCACGCCACCGGCCGGTTGTGCGGTCGTACTTCACGATCAGCCCAACTTCAGGCCCCTTTTTGTGTTCGAAGTTCTCGTTAGGAGGGGGAAGTCCTCCGGGCATCGTCACTCCGGAAACCACACATGGGGCCGCCGTAGCACCTCCGTCGCACACCAACCGCTCGCCAATGGCTGTGGTTTGATTTCCGGAATGGAACACGGCGGCGTAAACTCGACTGCCATCGGGCGTCACCGCCAGTGCCCGCGGAGTATCTCCAAAGAGCTGTACAATCGTCAGGGGTGTTCCACCTATGCCGTCGCCTAAATTGTCCGCGTCGAACACCCATACGTCGGCGCGTCCTACTCCCGGTGTCGTAAACTGCGGATCGTAGGGAACGTTTTGACCGCGGTGGGCTGTGGTAATAAACGCCCGCGACCGGTTCGGACCTCCAAAAACAATGTCCCGTGGTTCGTCGCCTACCAATAACGTGCGCACCACGCGCCCCGGCAATGGAGAGAGGCGCACCACACTCACACTGTCCGACAGGTGATTCACAACCCAGACTTCATCCGCGGACCGGGCCGCAACGGCAACTGGTTCGAGCCCCACTGGAACAGAAGTCAAATAATCGAGCGACCCATCGCTGTTGATGGAAAACACTTCCAGTTGGTTATCCGGGGTGTTCACGGCGAACAGGCGGCTACCGTCAGGCGCCACAGCAAGCGGCCGCACCGGCCCGCTTTCGAACGCGACGAACGCCAGCGAGGGAAGCGCAATACTCAGGTAAACGAAAGACACCAGTGCGACGAGCGCACGCGCACGTAGACCAAAACCGCCCAACAAAGCTCGACCTCGAAGCTTCACTGGTTTGCCCTCTCCCTTCCTTCCGGTGGCTATTTCAGTTTATTCGGGAACACAACGCAAGATAAAAACTGGCAGACCCGCCTATGTCTGCCTAGATTTTCTCTGGCGGCATTCCCGGTTCTCCTCGCGATTATCACAACTGCAAACGCCCACGGAATTGAGTGCTAGCGGATTACTTGACTCACCCGGCACCGCCCCAAGGTCCGTGCCGCGCCACGGTTTTTAAACAGACGAACGGCAGAAAGAGCCGCAGGCCTTGGTGCTCCGGGCATACCCACACCACGTTCACCGTCTCCGGCAAAAACTGCTCCTGCGGCAAACGCTTCGGGGCGCCAGCGTGCCCCCATCACCCCAATGCGCGGCTGCAGTCCTGTATCCCCCGAAAGGCCAACTCACGGCACCGGCGCGAGTCAGTGATCCGCCGTGTCCAGCCCGTTCCCCTTGGTGCGCGTTTTCCAATCCAGATGAACGGACAAAACCATGTAATAGACCGGGAAGAAAAGGGAAAACCAGCCGAGCAGCTTAGAGGGATGCGGAAACTGCGCCAGGAGGACAAAGAGACACACGCCCCAAACCATTCCCAAACCAATCGTGGTCCGACGCGCCACTGGATTGCGGCTCGGGTACAAGTAACGAATCGGCACGAACACGAGTACGGAAAACACCAGAAGCGTGAACACGTTGAACCATGTGGGTAAGCCGAGAACGTACAAATAAAATACGACCACGTTCCAGTACGACGGAAATCCCTTGAAAAAATGGTCAGCGGTCTTTGCATCTGTCTGACAAAAACCGTAACCACTGGCGAGCAATGGTGCCGCACAAACCAACCGACCCCAGAGGGTAGCGGGTACTAATCCCGCGTCATAAGCCAGAACCACCGGGACAACGACGTAGTTCAAGTAGTCGACGATGTCGTCCAACCGAGCCCCGTCAAAGGTGGGCAGCACCTGTTTGACGTGAAAGCGCCGCGCCAAGCTGCCATCGGTGCTATCGATCACCGTGGCCAGGGCCATCCAGAAAAAGGCAAGGGCATATTGATCCCGCGCAATGGCCTCGAGGCCAAGGAAGCCAAGAACAGCACCGAGGCCGGTGTAAAAATGAACGGACCAAGCCGCTAGTCGCGCAGCATTCATCTCCCCACCACCTCACCACCCGGTGCAGCAACACTCGTCGTGCTAGGGACGACCTCCCCGTACCACGAACACCGTCGCGACTTACCGGCGGGGCGAAGGTGACCTACCAACGGATAATGCCAAGCGGGCAGGCCAGCCTTCGGCAAAAAGTCAGGAAATCTTTGTAACGTTAGCCGCTTGCAAGCCCTTCGGGCCCTGGGTGATTTCGAATTCGACCCGCTGACCCTCCTGCAATGAGCGAAAGCCTTGGCCGTTGATGGCCGTGTAATGGACGAACACGTCTTGGCCATCGTCCTTGGTAATGAAACCATAGCCCTTCTGCCCATTGAACCACTTTACCGTTCCTTGAACCATGTTGCCTTCCCCTCGTGTCCTCAAAAATTTTCCCTGTGTTGCGGGGAAGGGCACCAAGCACGGCCGTGGGCCGCTCGTTCCTTCGCGGGTCCTCGGACTGCAGGTTGCCTTCACCGCGAACCACAAGCCGCGTGTAGCACGCTTCGCCGCGCAAAGGCAACATGCAGCTCCACCAGCCTCTAGCGTGTCGTCCGCCCGCAACGTCCCGTCGGTGGCCTCGCAGAGGTGCGGCCCCAATTTGCGAGAGGCTGCTCGCTTAACAGGTAATTCCCACCGGCATCGAGTTTCTCATACCCCGCCGCTTGCGCCAGTTGTGGAGCACGCGTCGGTCCGGCTCATCTTGAAGCTGCGGGCTTGCGCCCAACCAGGTAACCAGGCGAAGCAAAGTGGCGGACAACGCTCCGGATTACGATACGATGGGCTTACGAAGAGAAGCTGCTCCTCTGGGTCTGGTACAAGAAGGCGGCGTCGGCTTTACGCTTGGCAACTGTGGTGGTAACAACCAAGGTACCAAAAGGGATGATGAAGCTTGCAGCGTTTCACTTTTTGCTCCTGGCGTCTGTGTTGTTGCTTGGGGTGCTGGCCGTACAGTTGTGGAAAACGCTCCAGAGGCCGGAGTCTGTGCTTCCAAAGGTAGCGGGGCTTGCCCCAGGGATTACGCAGCGCGCCCGGGATTTCCATCGCTCGCAGATCAAGAACGGAAGAACCGTATGGGAGGTGTCCGCCGCTGAAGTGGAGTACAATCAGTCGCGGAATGAGGCCTCGATTCGCGACGTTACCCTCAAGTGGCACCTAGAAGACGGGCAATCTATCGGCATCCATAGTGACTACGGTCAGGTGCGCCTCGAAGGAGCTGAACTACGCGCAGTGGATATACGGGGGAACGTAGAATTCGCTCTTGGGCCTTACGCGCTCCGGATCCCCTCTGCATCGTACGAGCGGGGGATGGAGAAAATTTCCTCACCCGGACCTGTAAGCCTCACAGGTGCTGGGCTAGAGCTAACTGGTTCGAAGTTGGAGGTAGACCTGCAGACGAATCGTCTCGTGTTGCAGGGCAACGTGCGCATGGTCTTACGGCCGAATGAAATGGAAAAGAAGTTGCCCCAAGCGCCTTCATAGAGTCGCTGGCTACCTGGCGGTCGGCATTCTGTGCCTGGTTCCTGTGTCCCCAGCTCTTGCGCAGTCCGACAACCCCACCGGGGCCAAACAACCACTGGTCGGGCAGTCCGATTGGCTAGGTGCCCTTTCGTTCTCGAACACGAAAGAGCCGGTTTTCCTTAAGGCCGACAAACTTGAATTTCGGTACGAAACGCGGGTGCTGATCTATCAAGGAAGTGTCGAGGTGAATCAAGGGGACATTACTTTGGCGGCAGACGAGGTGCGCGTCTTTTTGTCCCCCGCAGACCGTATGGAGATTCAAGAAGTCCGCGCCAATGGCAATGTTCGGCTCACTCAGGGAGCACGATGGGCTACTGCAAAGGAAGCCACGTTCGACCATGCAAAACGGGTGGCCATTTTGCGAGGCGCTGCGGTGTTGCATGACGGGCTCAACGAAGTGCGAGGTGAGACTGTTACCGTATATCTCGATGAACGACGCAGTGTGGTCGACGGAGGGGAGGGACGGGTGCAGGCCGTGTTTTATCCGGGAACGGGGGAACACCGGAGAAGCCGCGAACAGGACTCACCTGAATGACGGGACGCCCAGTATGCCAACTCTCGATCCTACCTTACGAGGTATAGAGCTTTGCAAAAGCTATCGCAGACGGGTGGTCGTGCGGAATGTCTCCCTAGAAGTTCGCGGTGGAGAGATCGTTGGCCTGTTGGGTCCTAATGGTGCGGGCAAGACGACAACGTTTCACATGTTAGTTGGGCTGGTGCGACCAGACTCGGGACAGGTTCTGCTGAACGGCGAGGACATTGGTCAGTTGCCCCTGTACGCACGCGCCAGGCTCGGCATCGGTTATTTACCACAAGAAACCTCGATTTTTCGCAAGCTCACGGTGGAAGAAAACCTCCTGGCGATCCTTGAAACCCTGCCCCTTACGCGTGCAGAACGAGAGCTACGGGCCCAGGAACTGATGGAAGAGTTGGGCGTGAGGCACGTGGCAAAGAACAAAGCGTTCGAGCTTTCCGGGGGTGAGCGCCGGCGAGTCGAAATCGCACGCGCCCTGGTTACCCAACCACATTTCATGTTGCTCGATGAACCTTTTGCAGGCATAGACCCTCTTGCTATTTTGGACGTGCAGCAAATCATTGGCCAACTGAAGCAGCGAGGGATCGGAGTGTTGATTACGGACCACAACGTGCGGGAAACCTTGGGAATCTGTGATCGCGCTTACATCCTCGCCGAGGGGATCGTGATCGAAGAGGGTCCGCCCTCTGCGATTGCATCCAGCGAACGGGCTCGCAGCGCCTACCTGGGCAACCGTTTTCAACTTTGACCGCCATGGCTCTCGAAACGAAGTTGTACCAGAAACTCAGCCAGCAACTGGTGATGACGCCGCAGTTGCGTCAGGCCATCAAAATCCTTCAAGTGTCGCGGCAGGAGTTGGAGGAAATTGTCAGTCAAGAGCTGGAGGAAAACCCGACACTGGAGGAAGACGTCGAAGAAACGTCCCCGCTGATCGAACGCCAAAAGCTCACCGACGAAGGCGGTCTCGGCACCTCGGCTGCCGATGGGGAATGGCCCGAGCCGATGACCGCAAGGGAAACAACGGAGGAAGTGGGCGCTTCGGATCGCCTTACGGACATTGACTGGAAAGAATATCTGCAAAACTACAGCAACGATTGGCAGGCCGCTGCCGCGGAGGAGCCGGTCGACCGCGACGACGAGGACGAAGATCGGCGGCCGTTGGAAAACATGCCGCTGAAGCGCATGTCACTAACGGAACATTTGATTTGGCAGCTACGGATGAACGGAATCCCGTCCGAAGAGGAACCCATTGCTGCCGTGCTGCTCGGGCATCTCGACAAGGATGGGTACCTGACGGTTGCGCTGGAAGACGTCGCCTTCCAGTTGCGCCAGGACTTTGACTCGGTAGAGCGGGTTCTCCACCGCATCCAGGAGCTAGATCCACCTGGCGTCGGGGCAAGGGACCTTCGCGAATGTTTACTGATCCAGTTGCGAGCTGCGGGCGAAGAAAACTCGTTGGCGTATCGGATCGTCCAGGATTGCCTGCATCTTTTAGAAGGTCGTCGGTATGACCGGATTGCCAAGGAACTCGGCGTCTCTGTAGAGGAAGTTAGCGAGGCTGCGAAGCGGATCGCCACCCTCGAGCCCAAGCCAGGTCGCGACTTTGACGAAGGCGAAGTCCGGTATGTGACGCCCGATGTCTTCGTCCACAAAATTGGTGACGAGTTCGTCGTTACGTTGAACGAGGACGGACTGCCGCGTCTGCGCGTCAGCAATTACTACCGCCAGGTGCTCAGTACCGCAGGCAATGGAGAGGCCAAGAAGTACGTTCAGGAAAAACTGCGGTCGGCGGCGTGGTTGATCAAAAGCATCCAACAGCGCCAGCGTACGGTTTACTTGGTTACGCAGAGCATCGTGAAATTTCAACGCGGCTTCTTCGAACACGGCATTTCTCACTTAAAGCCCCTGGTGCTCAAGGATGTCGCTATGGACGTGGGGATGCACGAATCCACGGTCAGCCGGGCCACGGCGAACAAATACGTGCATACACCTCAGGGAACATTTGAACTGAAGTTCTTCTTCACCTCGAGCCTCCAGACGGCAGATGGGGATGAGGTGTCCGCCGAAAGTGTGAAGGAACGCATCCGTGCCATTATTGCCCAGGAGGACCCACGTAACCCTCTCAGCGACCAGCAAATTGCCAAAATCCTCGCGAAGGAAAATGTCGACATTGCCCGCCGAACGGTGGCCAAGTACCGAGAGATGATGGGTATCTTGCCGTCGTCGAAACGGCGCCGTTCCGCCTAGCGCTTGCAACGAGGGAGGTGACCCGTGAATATCACTGTGACGTTCCGCCACGTCGGTACGTCGGATGGCCTGCGCAATTATGCCACTCAGAAGGTCGAACGATTACGAAAATTCGCTCGCCATCTGATCGACGCTCACGTCATCCTCGACGTAGAAAAGCAGCGCCACCGAGCGGAAATTGTGGTTTCTGGGCGAGATTTGCAGCTCAGTGCAGCCGAGGAAACGAACGACCTGTATTCCGCCCTCGACCTGGCTCTCGACAAAATTGAGCGTCAACTGAAGAAGTGGGACGACAAGCGTAAGAACCGCAAGGGCCAGCGATTCACAGAGGCTCCTGTGTCCAGAGCCACCGAGCCTGGAGAGCTGGCAGGTTTCCGGATTACCATGCGAAGGGTGGCGCTCAAGCCCATGTCACTGGAAGAGGCACTGCTCCAGCTCCAACAGGCGAACGAAGATTTTTTTCTTTTCCACAACGAGGCGACTGATTCTGTGGCGGTTTTACATCGGCGCAAGGACGGAGAATTCGCTCTCATTCAACCCGAGCCAGCGTAAGTGCCGCGCGAAAAAGGGGTCGCATGCGCCTAACCGACATCTTAAGCCCGGATTTGGTGGTGCCCGAACTTCGCGGCAACAGCAAAGATGAAGTTCTCCGTGAGCTTGCAGAAAAAATTGCGGCCGTTCATCCGCAGATCTCTGTTGAGAGCTTGGTCGCCGTACTTTGGGAGCGAGAACACGGAGGAACGACCGCAATTGGTGATGGCATCGCCATTCCTCATGGACGCTTGCCCGGTGTTCAACAAATCATTGCTGCATTCGGACGCCACCGCGAAGGTGTAGACTTCCAATCGATCGACGGGAAACCGACGCATTTAATCTTTCTTCTCGTACTCCCGGAGGAATCGGTCGGGCTACACCTGAAAGCCCTGGCGCGTGTTTCGAGGCTTTTGAAGGATCCGAATGTCCGCCAGCGATTGCTTTCAGCCGGTAGTGCTCTGGAACTTTATGAGATTATCCGCCAACAAGACGAACAGCTTTGAAGTTGTCGGTGAGAGAAACGCCTGCAACAAAACAAAGTCGGCGAACCCGCTAGTCCATGGAGGAAACCATCTTAACCAAACTCTTGGCCATCAAAAACCGGCTGGGGCTACATGCCCGGGCCGCAGCAATGCTTGTACAAACTGCTTCGAAATTCGAAGCTGAGATCAAAGTGTGCAAAGATGGCCAAGTGGTGGATGGACGCAGTATACTCGGCCTCCTCATGCTTGCCGCAGCTCAAGGCAGTACCATCGAGGTCACTGCTCAGGGTCCCGAGGCCGAACAGGCTCTGGCCGCGATCGAAGAACTTGTCGCTCGTGGCTTCGATGAAGATGAATGACCAGCGCCGTAGTACCATAGCGGAACGCCTTCGCGGCGCGCACGCACGCCAACGCCTGTGGAACGGCACCACCGGTTCGATCGGCGAACCAAGCCAAGAATCGGGAGAACCCCGCAGCTCGGACCAAGAGTGCCGAGCAAGGGGGTCAACCCGTGTGGCCCACGCCAGGCTGGCGACCTTTCGAATTGGAGGAGCAAAAACACTTCGCCGGTCGTAGTGGATTGGTGAGACCCGCGGACGACCTTACGCTTGACCAATACTCGCCGTCTATATTAAGGGCATGGTAGTTTCACGTTCGGTTGGAGCACCCAAGGTCTTGGAGAGCAATTAAGAGGGACGAAGCGATGGCACTAAAGAATTACTTGTTCACGTCGGAGTCCGTTTCCGAAGGACATCCCGACAAGATGTGCGACCAAATTTCCGACGCCATTTTGGATGCCCTTCTGGCGCGGGATCCATACAGCCGCGTAGCTTGCGAGAGCCTGGCAAAGACGGGGATGGTCGTCGTTGCCGGTGAAATTACGACGAACGCACAAGTTCCGTACGCCGAGATCGTTCGCGAAACCATTCGCGAGATCGGTTACACCTCCTCAGAAATGGGTTTCGATGCGAACACCTGCGCCATCCTCACCGCGATTGACCGGCAGTCTCCCGATATCGATCTCGGAGTCAGTGAGCGCGAAGGCAAAGAGCAGGGCGCGGGAGACCAAGGCCTGATGTTTGGGTTTGCCTGCGATGAGACGCCCGAGCTGATGCCCACTCCGATCATGCTTGCTCACCAGTTGGTCCAGTACCTAGCCGCGTTGCGCAAGACAGGCCGCTACCCGTTCGTTTACCCAGATGCCAAATCCCAGGTCACGGTGGAGTATCGCGACGGGCGACCTGTACGGCTCGATGCCGTAGTCGTTTCGACCCAGCACAGCGAGGATGTGAGTTACGACACCTTGCGCGAGTTCGTAACTGAGGAGGTGATTAAAAAAGTTTTGCCTCCGGAGCTGGTGGATGCGAAAACGAAAATTCACGTAAACCCAACAGGCCGATTCGTCATTGGCGGACCGATGGGAGACTGCGGTCTCACCGGGCGCAAAATCATTGTGGATACGTACGGTGGTTATGGGCGGCACGGTGGCGGAGCCTTTTCGGGGAAGGATCCAACCAAGGTGGATCGCAGTGCCGCTTACATGGCCCGCTATATTGCCAAGAACATTGTTGCCGCTGGCCTCGCCCGAAAGTGTGAAGTGCAGTTGGCGTATGCCATCGGTATTGCCGACCCGATCTCGGTACTGGTGGACACGTTTGGAACCGGGGAGGTGTCTGACGACCTCCTGGCAAGGCTGGTGCGCGAATACTTCGAGCTGAAACCTCGCCAGATCATCGAGGCACTCCAGTTGAGGCGGCCGATCTACAAGCGAACTGCCGCCTACGGCCACTTCGGTCGAAAACCCGAGGACGGGTACTTCACTTGGGAGCGCGACGATCGAGCGGATGAATTGCGGCGGGCGGTGGGAGCCCCTCGGCGCTCGGTGGAGCCACTGAGCACCCAACCCGTTGCCTGACAACTTGCGGTCGCCAGGATTGGCACGATCGCAAGCGGGAGCACCGATAAGGCTGCTCCTCCAGCAACCGTTTAACCTCCCGGAGCTCGGAACGAAAACTTGCAGGAAAGAGGATGTCCTATGGCAACAAAGCACTATGACGTCAAAGATCTCAAACTCGCCCCTTTAGGCAAACGTCGCATCGACTGGGCCGACCAGCAAATGCCGGTACTGCGCCGCATCCGCGATCGGTTCGCCAAAGAGAAGCCCCTGCGCGGGCTGACGCTGTCGGCTTGCCTCCACGTAACCACAGAAACCGCAAATTTGATGCGCACCCTCAAAGCTGGAGGAGCTTCGCTCGCCCTGTGCGCCTCCAATCCGCTGTCGACGCAGGACGATGTGGCCGCTGCGCTAGTCAAATACGAAGAGATCCCGGTGTACGCGGTGAGGGGGGAAGATAACAAGACCTACTACAACCACCTACGCGCTGTGCTCGAGCGCAGGCCAGACATTACGATGGACGACGGGGCAGACCTAGTCACCTTATTACACACGGAATTTGCCGCTCAGGCCGCGCAAGTGCGCGCCAGCATGGAGGAAACCACCACGGGGGTGATTCGCCTACGGGCCATGGAGCGTGACGGCGCGCTCAAGATTCCGGTGATAGCCGTTAACGACGCAGACACAAAACACCTCTTCGATAACCGTTACGGCACCGGCCAATCCACCATCGATGGAATTCTACGCGCTACAAATGTTCTCCTGGCCGGACGCACGTTAGTGATCGCTGGATACGGGTGGTGCGGAAAAGGCGTAGCTGCGCGCGCCCGCGGCATGGGAGCCCGCGTGGTCATCACTGAGGTTGACCCGATCCGAGCGCTGGAGGCAGCCATGGATGGGTTCACTGTGATGCCCATGAAGGACGCGACAAAAATTGGCGACATTTTCATCACCCTCACGGGTGACAAGCACGTTTTACGGGAAGAACACTTTCTGTCGCTGAAAGACGGGGCCATCCTGGCCAATTCGGGCCACTTCGATATCGAAATCGACTTAAAAGCGCTGCGCAAGCTATCCCAGCGCGTGCAAAAGGACGTGCGTCCAAACGTCGATGGATATTTGTTGCGGAACGGTCGCTGGGTGTACGTGATTGGCGAAGGCAGGCTCGTCAATCTCGCTGCGGCCGAGGGTCACCCGGCGACGGTCATGGACATGAGCTTCGCAACCCAGGCACTATGCGCTGAATGGGTCGCACGTGTGAGCCGCAATGGCGGACTCGAGGTGCGCGTCCACCCAGTTCCAAAGCACGTCGAAGAGGTTGTCGCTTCGCTGAAACTCGACAGCATGGGGATCAAAATCGACCGGCTCACTCCAGAGCAGCGAGCGTATCTTTCCTCTTGGAGCGAGGGAACGTAGCGGCGCATCCAGACAGCGATAGGAACTCTCCTACCGCGAGCGCCCGACACCAGCCGAACTGGCCCCGTGTACGACTGGAGAAGGGGTTTTCCCGTCGTACAACCCAATTTCCGCTTGCGCACGACCTGCCAAGGGATCATAGTGGGGCCGTGCAGTTGTTTAATTTCAGCCAGGGCATACGGCTCCTTCCGCAGACCGGAGCCAGGGCTAGAAAGGGAGGACTAGGGTCACGCCGGGCATGAGCCAACGTTTTTCCCTCCTTCGGGGCCACGAGCGTGCCTTGGCGCTGTGCGATCAAGGCCGTTTCGAGGCTGCGTGGGCCAAGGAGCAGAGCCCTCTTTTATTGGGCAAAGGATGGATTGAGGGCCGCGAAGTCCTTTTTGTGTTTCTAGACGGGCATGTTCGTGGCGGAACGATCGGAGTGGAAGAGGCGGCTGCGGTCACCGGTTTTCTAGAAAAGTCGCTCGGGGCCAACCCCAACGGTAGTGAACCGCCGCTTTTTCTGGGGTTGGACACCGGTGGCGTGCGGGTAGAGGAGGGCCCACGTGCCTTGGCAGCGACGTCGGCGGCCGGCGTCCTGTTGGCGGAATGGTCGCTGCGCGGATCGCCCATGGTCGCGCTAATTTCCGGACCTCGCGGTTGCTTCGGTGCACCGTCCGTCATGGCTGCGTTACCCGATCGACTGCTGATGGTTGAAGGCAGTCACTGGGGCTTGACGGGTCCGAAGTTGTTTCCCGCAGTACAGCAAGGCGTGAGCGAAACTGAGGGGCTTTCGGCCACGTCAGCTTCGGAGCGTTGGCGTCGAGGGACAGTAGACGAGGTGGTGCCCGACGATGTCGCCGCGGTGCGGGATGCGATCCTTCGCTCGTACCGCGAGCTCACGCGGCTAGTTCGTCCACGGCCGCGAGAACGACTAGAGCAAGCGGCACAGTGGCTGGGACAACAGTACCTGTCATGGATCGGCAGCGGTGGAAAGATTGCGCAGCCCAAGCGCCGGCGCCGCGATTTGCTCTCGTATTCGTTTCGGCACCAGTGGCAGCCCCAGGAACCGATCTCCCAGGCCGGCCTCGTGCAAGCAGCTTGGGGAACCCTAGCGGGTGAGCCCGCATTAGGAATCGTCGTCGGCCCAGCACGTGATGAGCGCGAAGGCATTGGCATCGCTGAAGCCCACGCGATTGTTAAGAAGCTTCTTCGCTGCTTCGAACTGCCCACCGGCACATACGCAACCATTTTGAACTTCGTTTTTTGCCAGGGCCACGTCGTCGATTTGCAGCAGGAGCGGATCGGCCTCCCACGAGTGCTTGCGGAGTGTTTGCGTGCCTACGTGGCGGCCAAACTTTCCGGGCACACCATCGTAAGCGTGCTCGGCGGAGGAACTTACGGTGCCGCCTATCTCGCGCTTGCGGCACCGAGCTACCGGATTTTTGCGATCCGTGGCACGAAAGTGGCGCCGATGGCACCGGCAGTGCTCAGGGCCTTTCAAAGTTTCCGGCGCACAAGCACCGCTCCAGCTCCGGAGCAAGCATTGGCGGAGCGGATCCCTGAAGTGCAAATTGTAGAAAGTATTGTTCGACTACCCCGTGCATTGAAGGAAGCTCTGGTGGAGGCCCGTGCGGACGAGGGGAAAAGGCCAGCCACCCACGCAGCGTAACGGCACGTGGTCGGGGAGATGGGACCCGAGGAGAAGGGAGGAACGGTCGATGGCAAAAATGCAGCCGTGCTGGCACAAGTGCCAACACCTGGCCGCGCTGATCGTTTTTGGGGCGCTGTCGACTACCCAAGCCTATGCGGCCACGGCCAGCAGCGGCAATAGCCCAATTGTCAACGGCCTTCCCACCGGTGACTACCCAACGGTGGGAGCACTCCTGTACAGCCCCACGGGGTCCGCACCAAGCGCCGAGGGCGTTTGCACTGGAACTCTAATCGGCTGCCAAACCTTCCTTACCGCCGGGCACTGTGTGTGCGACACGGTGGGTACGGACTGTCAACTGGGTAAACGTAGAGCACCAAATCCCAACCAATACTTTGTCTACCTGCCCCATGTCGGCGTGCTGCCCGTTCAAAGCATTGCCGTTCGAAGTGACTTTGACTTCCCGAAAGGAGATGTCGCCGTCGTTCGGTTGGCCACGCCTGCGGGCAACGTTCGCCCCTCGCGCATTAACAGCGTGATGAGCCCTCCCGTCGGGACAAGGGGTGTGATCGTGGGGTACGGGCTGACCCGTGCAGGGAACAATGACTACGGCTTAAAACGCTACGGCAACGTTGTCACGGCGGAGTGCACGAATGGCATATCTTCACAAACTTCTGTGTGCTGGGCATTTCGAGCGCCCCTTGGCCCGCCGACTACAAATTCCAACACCTGTTTCGGAGACTCGGGTGGACCTTTGTTTGTCGACTTCGGATCCGGCGCCCTCCTAGCCGGTGTCACGTCGGGGGGTAGTAGCGATACCTGCACCCCGCCGGACGATAGCTACGATGCGAACGTCTACAACTACTACGATTGGATTGCTGTTCAGGCAGGCTCGGATTTGAACGCTACGGCCTGCGGCGCCGGGCCTCAAGTGGGAGACCCTGAGGTAACCGCTCTCACATACAGCGCCTCCCTTGATGGAGGGGATGCGGTGGTTTACGACTTCCACGTTCCGCCTCAAACTACCGAGCTGCGGGTTACCTCCACCGCAACTCTGGACTTTGATTTATACGTCCTTGCCCGCCCAGGTGTTACACGCTCGAGCTACGATTGCAAAGATGAAGGTGCAAGCCCAATTGGGGTATGCCGGTTTGCTTCCCCAGCAAGCGGCCCGTGGTCCGCAATGGTTTATGCCTACGGGGGGACCGGCAGCTATCAGCTCACCATTACGATGATTGGTGCCTCGTGCGCGGGGGCAGCAGATGGCACTCCGTGTGACGATGGAAACGACTGCACAGAGCAAGATCAATGCGTGGCAGAATCTTGCGTGGGCACAGCGCGAGCTGACGGAACCGCCTGCTCTGATGGGAACCGTTGCACCAATCCGGATCAGTGTATCAGCGGAGTTTGCGTCGGTGGCGTTAGCCCGCGCCAAGGCTGCAAACGCGTCACCACGCCGGGGGCGAGCACTCTGCGTATCGGGCGCCCTCTCGGTCGTTCACCTCGCCTAACCTGGCGTTGGAACCGTGGACAAGCGACAGACCGAACGCTGTTTGGCGATCCCCGGGGTGCAACCGACTTTGACGTTTGCCTTTACGATAATCAGTCTGACCAGCCAACCTTGGCTTGGCAAAGGAACATCCCCGCCGGGGGGCTTTGTTACCGTGGGAGAGCCTGTTGGACCCGGACACGCACAGGTTTCCGCTACGCGAACCGTAGCGGATCGCCAACAGGGATAACGCGCCTTCAACTCAATGGCGGTACAGATGGCCGGGCCAGTATCGTCTTAAGAGGGGGCACCGGAAATTTGTTCCCACCCACGTTGCCCGCAAATATGCCCATAAAAATTCAGCTCGTGAACGAGTCCGCATGCTGGGAGGCAGATTTCTCCTCGGCAACCACAAATTCCTCTACGGAGATGCGAGCGCAGTCCGACCCTTAATTTTGCACTTCGCGCAGCTTCGTTCGCACATCAGCTCCAGGGCTTCAGCGTGCCCGCCATGCTGGCATCGTAGCCATCGAGCTGGCCAGCAAGCTGCCGGAACGTTTCGGAACGCAGGGCTTCGATTACCCATCGACCACGTTCGCTGCGGTAAAAATCGCGGCGAAATACCAGGTCGTACTCTTCGCGCTCAAGCGGCACAAAGTCCAAGCCCAGCGCTGCAGCCGCTGTTCTCAACCCCATCGCGCAGTCTGCCAATCCGCTCGCCACGCTGACCGCCACCGCCATGTGCGAGAATTCCTCGCGTTCGTAACCCCGAATGTTCCCAGGATCCAAGCCTTCCTTGCGCAACAAGACATCCAACAGTACCCGTGTACCTGCGCCGGGCTGGCGGTTGACAAACCGGACATCCGGCCGAACCAGATCCCGCACGCCGCGGATCTGCTTTGGGTTTCCCCGTGCGAGGATTAAGCCTTGTTCCCGCACGGCCATGCGTACGACCACAACGGATTTCCGGCCAATTACACGGTCGACATCGGCGAGGTTATACGTGCCGCTGGACGGGTCCAACAAATGAGTTCCCGCCACATGAGTTTCTCCTCGGGCTAACGCGGTTAGCCCGGCTAAGCTTCCGACGTTCGAGCAGGCGAGCCGCAATTCCGGATGAACGCGCTTGAGGGCATCCTCGAGAAAGCCGAGCGCCAAGTCGTGACTGCCAGTGACGAGAATGGTGTTCTCGATTTCGGCCCAGTCTCTGAGGAGCTCCACCCGGACTTTCTCCCCCGCTTGTACTCCTTCACTGTCCGTCGGAATCCGTAAAAAGCCGTCGGCCCGCACCAACGTGCTGATGGCCCCCGCACCTCGCGGCAGGGGAAGAGCTACGACTTTCCGACCAACGACCCCAAGGGTTACCCGCACGAACTCTTCGATCCCCAATTTGGATGGAATCTTTCTGGGTGAGATCGCGTTCACATGCGGTAGAGGAGGGGCCGCCACTCCGAGATGTCGAAACACCAGGGGGCGCAACACTTGCAGCGCAACGATTGCAGCGGACACCGGGTACCCAGGCAAGCCCAGGACTGGTTTCGATGCCACGCGGGCACAGATCGCCGGTTTCCCTGGCATGATGTCGATCCCATGCACTAAAACCTCACCGGCCTCGCGCAAAGTTTCCACAGTGTGGTCCCGCTCACCAGCCGACGAGCCCGCGATGAAGACAACGATGTCGTGATCCTTGAGACTTTCCTGTAGTACCGACCGCAACGCTTCTCGATCGTCTGCCACTGGGGCATAGCGATGCGGGTCGGCGCCCCACTCCACAAGAAAGGCCGAAATCATGCGAGAATTGAACTCGATGATCGCACCGGGAAACAGCGGTGCTCCTGGTTCAATGAGTTCTGACCCCGTGGGGATAATTGCTACCCGCGGCTTCCGCACCACCGGAACATCGAGGTGACCTGCGGCTAAAAGAGCCCCCACGTCACATGGGCGGATTCGGTGCCCGCGGGGAAGGAGCAGTTCACTCGCGACAATGTCTTCACCCACCAGGCGCACATGCTGCCAGGGAGTGGCGGCTTGGCGAATTTCGACTTCGCCCGGACCAACTTCCACCACCTGCTCGATCATAACCACCGCATCCGCCCAGGGCGGCAGTGGCTGCCCAGTATCCACGAAACTAAAGCCTCGCTTTTCTGCGCCGAGCTCAAGGCGAATCGGATGGCTTTCACTGGTGCCAAACGTATCCTCCGCCCGGACCGCAATCCCGTCCATGGCGGCGGCGTGATAGTGGGGCACCGAGATCTTGGCAAACACTGGCTCTGCGAGGACGCGGCCGAGACTTGCCTCTACCGTAACCCGCTCAGCCTTAGGAACGATCTCCGCCCGTTCGACGAAAACCTCTAGTGCTTCGCGCAGGCTCCTCTTTTCCAAAAAGCGCACTCGCGACATACCGTGAGACTGGCTCATCGCAAAGAGCTGCGGCTCTGCCAAGGGAATCGCGCACGGAAGTCAGCAACCTTCGAGCACGCGTCTTACAGCATCGATGATCTCATCAATGGTGATGCCCCCGTTGCCATCACGGTCGCCAGCAACGCAGTATGTTGTGGGGAAAATCCCCAGGGCAATGTTCACCATACGGACGATCTCGTCCACCGTCACCACCCCAGATCGGTCGCAGTCGCCCACACACGCTGGCGACTCGGTAGCAGAAGCAGAAGGGGAGAGAGCAGGTGTAACCTCCGGTGTCGGGGTCGAAGTTGGTTGGCCTCGGGGCGAGGGGGTCGGTGTAAGGCTCCAACTGTCCACGGGCGTGACCGTTGGCGTGGGGGTGACGATCGGTGTTTGGGCCGCCGTTCCAACTGGCGTAGCACTAGGCGGCGTCCGCTCTGGTAACACACACGCGATGGTAAAAGTCGGAGTGGGCGTTGGAGAAACTGCCCCCGGCAATCCGCTCGTGGGTGTGCAGCTAGGCAATGGCCCAGTAGTACCATCCGGAAGCTCGATCGGAATCGTGAAAAACCGACTATGGGACCGACAACTGGCGTCTTCCGCAGTGACAAAGAGATATGGCGTCGGCGCTGGCGTTGGCGGGGCGCCCACACCTCGACTCCAGCAAAGACAACCTGGGAGTGTGCCAGACAACACTCCTTGCTGATCAACTTGTAGTCCGCAGTAATCCGAGCGACTTAAACGCCACCTTGCCGGAGGAACCGCCAAAGCTAGCTCGAAACGGTGTACGTATGGTGTGTCCGCCACCGCAGCACCCAACACCACGCCACCAAGAATCGAAAGCGGCGCGGGCACAGGGTAGAGAAACCGAACGGCATCTATGTCGTCGTCGCGTAAAGCTGCGCAACGTCCGTCAAAATGTGCTTGCGCGTACATTGTCGCATCGCGCAACCGGCTATTCGGTTCGGGGACCCGTTCGGAGGAGTGCCCCAGGCCGATGGCGTGGCCTAGCTCATGGGTGGCAACCTCGGCAAGGTTGCACGGGTTCCAGTTCGGACATTGTTCCCAGTCATCGGCAAAGGAAACGGTGGCACAGCGAATGCGTGCAAACTCTTGCGCCCCGAGCACCTTCGTTTCGCGGGTATTGGCGCGGTAGCTTGTCAGAGCAAGTATCCCCCGACAATCGACCGGGGGCGGAATGGCATCATCCGGGTCTCGAAAGCGCACCTTGAACGACTGTCCTTGGGGATCAGGACAAGCAACGTCGAGGCTCACGGCGTCGCCGCCGTCGATCAATCGGAGAGAGGAGCCCTCCACCGTGCTCCACGCGGCAAGTCCTTGTGACACTGCCGAGCGCGAGGCATCCGCCCCTAGGATAGCGTCCCCACGAGGATCGACGGCAAAAGGTACCGCCTCGCCCAGGTCGCTTTCGAATAACCGGGCCAGCGGACGACCGAATTGAAACGGTGCGGAGACGCTGGGCGCCAACCACTCCCGGCGCAACCTAGGCGCACGGGCAACCGGCCGCGCCTCTCGCGCTAGACGCCAGAACGCATCCCACGTCCAGCGGCTGCCGCCCTCTATGCCCGCGGAGCCGGTTACGAACACTTGCGGGCTCGTCGACATGCGCCCATCCTCGCTGGAGGACAGCGAGAACACCCCCAAATCGAGCTGCACCGGTTGCCACCCACGACCTGGAACCTGCCTGAGAAGCAGCAAGTACACTTGACCCACGAGAAACGTCGGGGTGTTGGAAACAACTTCTACCCAGCCCTCTGCTTCACCCCCCGGAAGTTCGATGACCAAGGGTTGCGGAACTGGCGCGGGCAAGAGTTCGTCCAGCACTACAAAGGTGAAGCGCGTGTGGATCGTGCCCGAGGCGGTCTTCTCACTGCTCTTTGTTTGCGTGCGTGCGACCACTGCCGCGTCAGCCACCTGCCACAACGACGCCAGTGGAACTGGGACCACAGGCCCACCCAAGGCCCTTTCCGGCACGAGCCCCATCAAGCCGCCAACGCCGGCTGCCAGGAAAACCAGGAATTTGACCGCAGCAAGATGCGGTAGCTGGAGGCATCTCGGAGCAAATAACTGTCTCAAGGTCCTACCGCGCCGCTGGACACCACTGCGGGCCGCTTCCGCCGCTAGCATCATGGTTGCCTTCCCACTACACGGTGGAACCATGAGGGTAAAGGTGCCATGGTACGCGGGCGAAGTTGCCGGTGCACGCCATCTTTCGGTGTGTGCAAACAACCTCGAGTTTCATGTGGCCGAACTTGGATCGGCAGATCGCCTTGCCTTGTGTCTCCACGGCTTCCCCGAGTGTTGGTACTCCTGGCGTTACCAACTCCCGCTCCTGGCCGAACTGGGATTCCGCGTTTGGGCCCCCGATTTGCGGGGGTATGGTGGAAGTGCACGGCCACCGCGTGTGCAAGACTATGCACTGGAGCACCTGCTGCACGACATTGCTGGGCTGATCGATGCCAGTGGATGTAGGCGCACGGTGCTGATCGGCCACGATTGGGGTGCTGTAATCGCCTGGTACTTTGCCATGCGGCGACTGCGTCCGCTGGAGGGACTGGTGATCCTCAACGTGCCTCATCCCGCGGTGATGGAGCAGGCAATCTGGGGGAAACAGCTCTTGCGTTCCTGGTATGTGCTCTTTTTCCAACTCCCGTGGCTTCCCGAACAAGCCCTCGCCGCATTCGACTACTGGCCGATCAAGGCAGCCTTTGTCCGGATGAGCCGTAATCCAGCCAGGTTTTCCCCAGAAGTTCTCGAGGTGTACCGGAACTACGCCGCGGTTCCTGGGGCGTTAACCGCAATGGTCAACTATTATCGCGCCCTTCTCCGAGGCGGCGCGCAAAGGCAACGAGCGCTGGGATATCCGAGAATCGACGTCCCTACCCTAATGATCTGGGGAGAAGCAGACGACGCGCTTGGAAAGGAGACCACCTACGGAACCGAGCGCTTCGTGCAAGACTTGCGATTGCATTACCTCCCAGGCGTCTCACACTGGGTGCAGCAAGAGGCTCCCGAGAGAGTCAACGCGATTCTGCAGTCGTGGCTGCGGGAGAAGCTCTGCTCCCAATCGTGAACAGCGCTCAGTCTCGCAGTTAAATCAAAGCAGTAAGACCTCGACGTCCGCACCGGCCTCGAGTCCTTCTACGTGAGCTGGTATTCGGACCAAGCCGTCGGCATGAATCAAGTTGAACACAGACGCTGACTTGCCCGGCATCGGTACCGCGCGGCGAACCCCGTTGGCTTCCTCGATCTTCACTCTCACGTAATCCTCGCGGCCCGGAGCCGACGCCACGGGTTCAGCGAGAACTGCCCTCGTTGTAGAGCGCTGCGAGAACGCGTTCGCTGGGGTTTCGCCACCTAACACCCGCACGAAAGGAACCGCGAACAGCAGCCCTACAACCAAGGCAGACATCGGATGCCCTGGGATTCCCAAAACCGGCTTACCAAGCGCATACGCGAGAATGGTCGGCTTACCCGGCGCAATGGAAATGCCGTGAAACGCGACAGAGGAGCGCGGGAACGCCGTAATGGCCGCTAACGCCATATCTTTGGTACCGATGGAGCTTCCACCTGAAAGGATCACTGCATCGTGCCCTTCGAGAGCTTGACTCAAAACCCGCGAGAAAACTTGAGGATCGTCAGCGATCACCCCAAAGTCCGTAACTTCGGCGCCAGCATCCCTTAGCATCGGGACAAGCGCAAACTCGTTGACATTCCGCACTTGCCCGGGCTTCGGAGTGACATCAGGAGGCACGATCTCATCCCCGGTGGCAACAAGGGCCACGCGCGGGCGCCGAAATACCCGAACGCGGGTGACACCCGTTCCAGTTAGCCCTCCGAGGTCAAAGCAGCGCAAACGCCAACCCTTTTCGAAAAGTAACGTCCCTCGCTGCACATCTTCTCCGATCCGCTGCACGTTTTCCCAGGGAGCCACGCTTCGGCGAACTTCCACCATCCCGTCGAGCATCTCGTCGGTGTACTCGACCATCACAACCGCATCTGCTCCTGGTGGCATCATCCCGCCGGTGCTGATTCGCATTGCAGCGCCCGCTTGCAGCGGCCTGCGTACGTGTTGGCCCATTTCAACCGTACCTTGGATCCTGAGGTAAACGGGCTGACTTTCCGAAGCGCCGAAAGTGTCAGCAGCACGAACGGCGTAGCCATCCATGACGGCGCGGTCGAAGTGAGGCAGATTCGTCCGAGCTCGCACGGCCGAGGCCAACACACGGCCCGCCGCATCCTTCACCGAACTCAGCTCCGAGTCCCGAACATGCCTCACTGCCGTGAGAAGTTGCCGCGCCCGCTCTGTGGAGACCACGCGGAAAAAACCTTTTGGGGCGGCATTTGTGTTCTTCGTCGACAGCACGGCGCGCACTTTGTTAGCAACCCTGGGGCCGTGCGGCCAATGGGGCGACGCTTTGTGCCTTGTCTCTGCTCTCAGGGCTTCCCGACGGGAAATAACCGCCGATGTTCCAGGGCCGGAAGCTGCTTTCTAATCCTGGCCAAGTGCTCCAAGTCTACTTCTGCGTAGACAACGGACTCACGATTCGTCGCCTGCGCTAACACCACGCCCCAGGGATCCACCACACAAGAATGACCGTAGTTTTCCACGCCCCCTTCCCCTCGGCCAATTTGATTGGGGGCGATCACGTACACCTGATTCTCTATCGCTCGCGCCCGCAGGAGCGGCTCCCAATGGGCAGCTCCTGTGACAAAAGTAAAGGCCGAAGGTAAGAAGATAAGCTCGGCCCCTCGCGCTGCCTGGATCCGGAACAGCTCCGGAAACCGCACATCGTAACAAATTGCCATTCCGACGCACGCCAGCTCAGTTTGCGCGACAACCACTTCTTGTCCTGCCGCTCTCCGGGCCGACTCTCGAATTTCCACCCGTCCAGGAACATGAACGTCAAAGAGGTGGATCTTTCGATAGCGGGCAATCTCTTCACCCGCCGGACCCAGGAGCACACTGGTGTTGTGGGGAAGTGGTGGTTCCACCCGCTCCAAGATCGACCCCGCCAGAACGTAAACACCGAGTGCCCGCGTCAGGCTGGCTAACCGCCCAATCGTCGGCCCCGGGATCGGTTCGGCTGCCGCCCACTCTTCTTCCGGAAGCCCACGCCACGAGAATACCTCGGGCAGGGCAATCACGCGCGCCCCAGCCCGCGCTGCTTCACGGATCATCGCCTCGGCTTTGTCGAGATTTTCTTTCTTATCGCTCGAGGCGTTCAACTGAACCGCCGCAACCACGAATCGGCGCACCTGGCTCACATCGTTGCACCGTACCTGGGCACAAACTCGGTTGCAATGGTTGTGAGAAAGCCCGAGGGCATTCCTTCTCGTTGGTACAGCCTGACTTCAACCACTTCTAGCCGAACAGCAGTACGTCCGGGTTGTCAGCCTGACCTTTTTTCCTTCCGCAGTCGCCTCGGAGAAGTTCGCCGCGCAGTGGTTGCCGACGGAGGTAGCCCACCAAGTGGCACGGGTTCGAGTGGAACAAGAGCGTTACGGGACGCGTCCAAAGCCCGGATGCCGTGGGCATCGAAAAAGCTCGGGCTCAAAGGCAACGCCGTGCATGACGACGTCTGGAGACCGCGTTCCGCGGTTTGCAGCGGGGAGCGTGCCCAGCTTTCCACCGCCGCCGATTCAAGGTATCCGCGCAGCCCCATTTTCGCAGCCGTTGCATCGGCGAACTCGCCTATGGTAGCCGCTAACGGTACTTTGTTCATAGCTACCCATCGCCATGGCTCGCCTGATCAAACGTTACGGAAATCGCAAGCTCTACGACACGACAACGAGTCGGTATGTGACGCTCGAAGGTATTGCCGAACTTGTCCGCCGAGGGGAAGACGTCCGTGTGGTAGATAACGAGACCGGGGAGGATCTCACGGCGGTCACGTTCGCGCAGATTATTTTCGAAGAGCAAAAAAAGCCGCGACCACTTGTCGCCATTCCCGTGTTGCGGTGGCTGATCCAACAAGGGGGGCAAGCGCTACACGAACTACGTTCGAGTGTAGAGCGCAGCCGAGAGGCCATCGAAGAGTTTGCCCAGCGCAGTATCGAGCAGTTGAGCGCCGCCACCGATGCCCGCGCCGCGGCGGGGAAAAAGTTGCTGGAGGAGTTGTTGGAGGTCCCACAGAGGAGGCTCGAGCTTTTGCAGCAACGGATCGATGCGCAATTGCGGGCGTCGGTGGAGAAGCTTGCCGCTCACCCGGCAGTGCGACAAGAACTCAAGCGCGTGGAGGCGAGCCTTCGCGCCGTGGAGCGGCAACTTGCTCGTCTGCGTGCGAAAGTGACCAAGCCCGAGGGCCCACAGAGATCCAAGACCGGTAGGGCAGCGCGTGCCCTAGCCAAGACAAAAGCTGCCAGGAAGCCTCGTTGAATCTGGCAACAGCTTGCTTGGCACCAGTCGTTTCCGTAAACAGCCAGTATGCGCGTGAGACCGGGTCAGGTACAGGCACTAGCCCAAGCGATTGTCGACGCGTTATTCAAGCGCGATCTGATGGAGCCCAAAGCCGACGCAGTCACCATTCAGCAGCGCGTTGCCGATTTGCTGTATCGCAACTTTGAAGAAGAGGCAGAACTCGAGCGCGAAGCGGAGGAGATGGCAGATCGCTACGTACGTGGCCGCGAAGACCTTGACCGGCGTAAGGTTGTTCTAGGAATCAAGGAGCGGCTGGCGCGCGAGCGAGGCTTTGTTTTGTGAGCGAGGCCGCAATGGAATTTTCCGAAGGCCGCAAATCGTTTCTTGCACACAAGATCCTTGAAATGCTGGAAAAGGAGGGCCTTGCCCAAATCCGCAACCACCGGCTCGCCCTGAATGAAATCAAGCGGGTACTGGAACAAGACCACAAGATCGATGAGCAAATCGATGCCTTAGTCCGGCGCAAGATCGCGAGCCTATCGCGCCGGGTTATTCCGGGCAGCCGAGAGTGGGAGGTCCTCTACCGGCAATACTACGAAGAGGAACTGCGCAAACGCCGCCGCTAATTTAGGGTTGAACCACTGTTCCCGGCGGCTGGAGCGGAATCCACACCGTGAAGGTGGAGCCCTTTCCGACCTCGCTCTGGACGGTGAGCTGTGCTCCAATGAGGTCGGCAAAAAGACGTACCAAATAAAGTCCCAGCCCAGCGCCACCGCTCCCAGTTTGAGTGTGAAATTGCCGGAACGGCTCGAATACGTGCGGCAATGCGTCTGCGGGAATTCCGTACCCCGTGTCGGAGACGCGGATTTCCACTCCCCGCCGGGCTTCTACTGCCTGAATTTCTACGACGCCCTGTTCGGTGTACTTCAGTGCATTGGACAAAAGGTTTTTCACGATCACTTTGACCTTGGCGGCATCGGTGTAAACTGGCGGAAGTCCCTCTGGAATCCGCCATTCGACCCGCACCCCCTCTTTGTCCTGGATCTCGAGCGTCTCCGAACGAACCTGCTCGAGCAACGCCCTGGGGTAAATCAACTGGAGGTTCACCGGCGTTCGACCAGCTTGCACCCGGCTTACTTCCAACGTGGACGTCACCAGCTCCAGCACTTGTCGGGCGGCTTGACCAATCCGCTCGATGACATCTTGCTGAGCGCGGCTCACGGGTCCGAACACGCCCTCCATGAGCAAGTCATGGTAACCAAGGATCACGTTAATCGGGCTCCGCAGCTCATGGGAGAGCGTGGCCACGAAGGCCGCACGAATCCGGTCGGATTCTTCCAATTGAGCGATCAGCTCACGACGGGCTTGCTCGTCGCGGTGCTTCTCGGTCACATCCTGACACATCGACAACATTCCGCCAAAAGAGCCATCCGGATTGTGTAACCCAACGGCACTCCACTCGCATACGATGGTGCGGCCGTCTTTGGTGACGTTCTCCAAGCGCATCGGACCGAGAACGTGGTCCTCTCGCGCTAACTCTTCGAAGCCGCGCACGGAGAGGTCCCGCAAGTGACTCGGCGTGATCACATCCACAGCACTTTTTCCCAGTACTTCTTCCATCTTGTAACCGAAAATATTTTCCGCAGCGCGATTCCAGTACTGATACCGAAGGTTGGCGTCGCTGATCACGCAGCCAACCGGCATACGGTCGAGCACCCGTTGCAATCGCATCACCGCCGCCTCTCGCTTGAACGTTTCCTCCAACAGCGTACGCCGTAGCCGCGCCGCCCGCACGGTTCCCAGTGCAGACAAAAAGGCAGCAATCACGGGAAGGGCCACTAGATGCACCTTCTTGGGCTCCTCAGGGAAGTGCGGCGCCAACATGAGCGCGAGCCCATAAAGTGCCAGGGTGTAAGCGACGGAGAGATACTGTCGCCGTGCGCGCCATGGAACAAACAAGGCAGTTGCCAGCATTTTTACCGAGGTAAAACCAGCAACACCACCAAGGGCTGTCTCCGGACTCACAAGCTGCAGGGTAAGCGCACTGCTGAAAATAAAGTCACCCGCAACAAACCATGCTTCCGCATACCGCCGCCAGCGTGAAACACTCGTACCGACCAGTACCAAAGAGGCGGCAAACACCTCTGCCGCATAAGCGGGCCAGGCCGCCCAAAATTGGGCGGGCCGAATCCAAAGTTGGGCAGCAATGTACACCAACACGATCGCTAAAGCTGCCCTTGCAATCGACGGTGCCGCGTCCTGCATCGCCTGGGCCTGCGCCTCAGAGTACCGCTCGGGCTCGCTAGGTCCCTCGAGCGCTGCAATCAAACCCCGGCCGAGTGCCAGAGTTTGTCCGGCTGCCGCTACGCTTGCATGCCCCGTTGGATCCTGCATTGCCGACCCAGCCCCCCCTTCAAAATCCCTCTACTACCTCTCCGATAATCTGGGCGAGACGAAAGCCAGGAATGTTTCATTGGCTCCATTTATCCCCTTATCGGTGCGACAACAAGTTCAGCCACCCTTTACAATGGCAGGTCTCGCGTCCGGGGGCAAAGCAATTCTAAAGGTTGCAAACGAGCACCTCAAAAATCCGCCATACCGAAGGCGGTGTCATTTCCATCGGAACCATCGCCCGACCGCAAGGACTTCCACCGCAAAGATCCGTTACGCTCGTTACGTTAGTCCGGAAACCGCGGACTGTGATAGGCCATTGGGTCGACGCCTACGCCAGATCGGGTTATGATTTCGCTCGACCGTCCCTACAAAGGTTGGCTGGTACCCGGAGCAAGGCTACCCACTGTCATCGATCGATGAGTGCGCGTTTGCCTTGGTCAGTGAAGCTTCTTTACGGGGTGGGAGAGATTGCGGTCAGCGTAAAGAACGCAGCTCTTAGCCAGTTCCTGTTGTTCTTTTACGTCGACGTAGTGCATGTGGCCCCGTATCTCGTAGGCACAGCCATGTTTCTCGGCCGGTTCTGGGATGCCGTCACCGATCCTGTTGTGGGTTACCTTTCTGACACCACGCGCTCTAAATGGGGCCGCCGTCGGCCCTACGTCCTCGGTGCCGCAATTCCCATCGCCCTCGGTTTTTATCTGCTTTTCGACCCGCCCTTTTGGTCAGAAATTGGCGTGTTTGCGTATCTCCTGATCTGTTACCTCGGGCTGATGACGGTTTTTACATTGTACGCCACTCCCTACTTGGCTTGGAGCGCAGAACTCACCGACGACTACCACGAACGAACCAGCGTCGTACAGACTCGTGCGCTGTTTGGAGTTGTTGGCACCCTCGCCGGCTCAGCCGCACCCGTGGCGATCGCAGGATATTTCGACCACCCACGTACAGGTTTTGCCGTTGCAGCGGCAGTGCTCGGGCTACTGATGCTCGCAAGCGGCCTAGCTACCGGCCTAGGCGTGCGAGAGAACCGAACGGTCGCACCGCTGCCTGCGAGCTGGAAGCATTTTGTTACTGGGCTACGGCGCACGTTGGGCAATCGCGCTTTTCAACGGATCTTCCTAGTCTTCTGCGCCATGACCTTGGCGGGATCGCTAGGAAATGCGGTGCAACTCTTTGTCATCAAGTATTGGCTCGGGCTTTACAGTTTCTTTCCGGTCATCGCTCTTACCTTTGGACTCGCCTTCGTGCTTTCGTTTCCCCTGTGGCGCCGCCTGTCGCAGCGGGTGGGCAAAAACCAAGCGCTTCTTTATGGCCTCGGGGCAGGGTGCGTGGTGCCTTGGGGTTGGTTTCTCGTGCCTCCGGGCAATCACGTGGCCATGCTCGTATTCGCGGGCACCGGGGGAGCGGTCATGGGGTCGATTACCCTGGCAATGTCCAGTGCCATTGACATCATCGACCTGGACGAGTGGCATACTGGGGAAAGACGCGAGGGCGCGTACTTTGGGATTTGGACCCTAGGTTTGAAGACCATGGGGGCCTTGGGGGCATTGCTGGGCGGCGGCCTCCTCTACCTGCTCGCCGGCACGCCTGGTGCCGAGGGACTGACGGCGGAGCAGGCCTGGAGGCTCTTGTGGGTTGTCGGACCGTTGCAGGCAGCCTCCCACGCCCTCGGTTTGATCGCCATGCGCCGGTTGCGCTGGGGCGCCCGCGAGGTCGCAGACCTTCAACTCGCCTTGGCCGCCCGGCGACAGGGAACGGCCTCGCGGTAACGCCTGCAACACGTTTATGCTCAGACAGACTCGCGATAAAAGAACGTCATGAGCACGCCTAAAAGGATTACGGCCGAAGGCCAGACAAAACGGGCAACCCGCAACGGTAAAAGTTGACGAAGCATGAACCACCGGGTTGTTCCGGCCACCAGGCCGAGCAGACCGAAAACCGCGTGCTGCACGTTAATCAGGTTCGTCAGTTCCTGCGTTGATCTCACCGATGCATGGGCGTGACCGAGAAGGAGCAAGCTCCCGAGGATCATCAACAAGGGCAGGGTAGGTCCGAGCGGACGGTGGAGCGGGATCCGATAGCGATCACGCCACCCCAGCCAGACGAACAACAGCACTAACAGCGCACCGAACTGATGCTCCAGAACCACCGGATCGCTCAACGCTTCACGCCACGTGACACTGCGCAACAAAAAGACTTCGGGATCGGCAAAGATCGAAATGAACAACGCAAAGGGAATGAACGTTACCGGCCACAGCCGTGTGGCAACTTCTGCAACCCGGCCCTGGCCACCCTGCAAAAGCCAGAAGCACCCCATGAGGATTACGCCCACCCCCGACCAATTGTGCATGAACTCCGAGTAAAGCAGGTCGAATCGATTTCGCTCAGAGTCTCCAACAAACAACTGTGGATCCACAAACGCTGCCGGTGGAAGCTTCGGGGTGAGCAAAGCGCTAACCTGCTCGCCCGTGAGAGTGACGGAGCGGTCATTCCCCGGAGGGGAAACGGAAGCAACGATACCTGCCACAGCAATGGCAAGCAGGGCGGCCGTCACCTCGAATTCCAGGCTGCGCTGGAAACGCTTCGCGGCAACACACCACAACTCAGGAGACCGTTCCTCTCGCGCGCGCTTCAGGTGCGGAACCGCGATCAAAAAGTTGAATGCGCCGGCCCCCACCATGGCCGCTACCAAGAAAAGCTTGAGGACGAGGCTGATGCCGTAAGCAGAAAACAACAAATCCCAGATCGATTGGACATACTGCACCGCACTGATCACTCCAGTCCCTAATGCGCATATGGAACCGGCTAGAGCGAGAGCGGAGAACCGCCCGAGTAATAGCGCCCAAGACGAATGCTGGGCCGGCGCTAACCAAAACTGGCGTTGCAACCAAAAGTGGAAAATGACGCCGATCCACGCCGACAAAGCCACAAGGTGCAACAGGTGTAGCCCCACGGCGGTAAACGCACCGGTAGGTTGCGCCGCCGCATGGCTGACAGAGGCGGTCAACACTGCCGAGACCAGGTACGACCCAAAAGCAATGACCCAGCCGCTAAGCCTCGAGCTCAGAAGGGCCAAGCCGAGCACAAGGAGTGCCGCGCATCGGCCAAGCCCAAGTTGCCCGACCGCGGTGGTCGTCACGAAGGAGGCAAACAAGGGTAGGGGTACCCCTCCAAAAATCGTCCGACCCTCGATTTCGGCAACCTGCACGAACAAGTCGGCAAACGCAGCCGCACTGGCCGCCCAAGCAGCCTGCCGTCCCCGTTGACGGGCTAGCCTCTCTGACCCCGCACCCTCAAGGTCTAGTCTCACCCAGCGTGCAAGCAAGGCAAACCAAAAGGTTCCGCCGGCAACGACCAAGCCAACAAGCTGGATTCCATGCAGCAGGGAATGTTCCACGGCGCACGAAGCTAAAGACGGTACGACGTGCGCAGCTTATGGCGCACGGACTTCGAAAGTAATCCGACCTGGTGCTGTATGCCCATCGCGCGACAAAACCCGATACTCGACCACGTACCGACCAGGCACCAGGTCCTTAACCTCGATCCGAAGCTCCGTTCGATCGGATGGATTCACCTCCGGCGGGCGAGAGGCAAGGTTGTTGCGTTTTTTTGCCTTGAGCTCTGAGGCGGGGAACACTTCGGCCGAGTGAAACCCGCGGTCTAAAGTTTCATTGAACCACAACCGGATCACCTTCGGCGCTGCCGTAAGCAGTTGCCCATCGGCGGGATCGGAACGTAAAAGTCTCGCGTGCCCCCAAACCGGTCCGGGCAACACAACCGAAGCCGCTGCGACCACGAAAAGAGCCGCTGTTCGCAAGTTGGCAGATGGTGAGAGAATCATCCGAACAACTGCTCATACCCAATGGGAAACTTTTTGCAGAGGGAAATCACATCGTCGGCGATGGAACGAAGAACCTTTTCATTCCCCACATTTTCCAGGGCTCGCGCAATGAAATCGGCAATGACCTCCATTTCTGCCTCCTTCATGCCGCGCGTCGTCACCGCCGGCGTACCAATCCGGATGCCACTGGTAACGAATGGCGACCGAGTCTCGAAGGGGACAGTGTTTTTGTTCACGGTAATGTGGGCACGGTCCAAGGTCTCCTGAGCCATCTTTCCCGTCAAATCCGAGGGGCGAAGATCGATCAGCATCAGGTGATTGTCCGTTCCCCCGGAGACAGCACGGAAACCACGCGCTTGGAGCGCGGCGCATAAAGCTTGGGCATTTCGGACCACCTGGCGCTGGTACGTTTTGAATTCGGGTTGCAATGCCTCCTGAAACGCGACCGCCTTGGCAGCAATCACGTGCATCAGGGGACCACCTTGGTTACCGGGGAACACGGAAGACGCGATGCTTTTCGCGTACTGCTCCCGGCACATAATCATACCGCCACGTGGTCCGCGCAATGTTTTATGGGTGGTCGTCGTCACAAACTCGCAGTGCGGAACCGGGGAGGGGTGAATGCCGGCAGCGACCAGCCCTGCGAAGTGTGCGATGTCGGCCATGACAGTCGCGCCCACTTCGTCCGCAATGGTGCGAAACCTTTCGAAATCCAGTTCGCGTGGGTAAGCGCTATATCCCACAACAATCATCCGCGGGCGGTGCTGGCGCGCCAAGTTGGCCACCTGGTCGTAATCGATCCGTTCGTCTTCCCGGCGTACTCCATACGGCACCACCTTAAAAAACCGGCCAGAAAAATTTACTGGGCTACCGTGGGTCAAGTGTCCACCGTGAGACAAATCCATGGCCAAAATGGTGTCGCCCGGCTCGAGCTGAGAAAAATAAACGGCCATGTTGGCTTGCGAGCCGGAGTGCGGTTGGACGTTGATGTAGTCGGCCCCAAAAAGCTTCTTGGCGCGCTCGATCGCCAACTGTTCGGCCATGTCAACGTATTCACAACCGCCGTAATAACGCTTACCCGGATAGCCCTCTGCGTATTTGTTCGTGAGAATCGAGCCCTGCGCTTCTAAAACAGCACGGCTCACCACGTTTTCCGACGCAATCAATTCTAGATTGTACTCCTGCCGTTGCGCTTCGAGCTGGAGAATGCGGTAAATCTCTGGATCCGTGCGGGCTAATTCGCTCATTGCGCGCCTTGCTTGTGCTGTTCGATGTAATCGATCACGTCTTGAACAGTGCGGATTTTCTCGGCTTCCTCGTCGCTGATCTCCAGGTCGTACTCCTCCTCTAAGGCCATGATCAGCTCGACGATGTCCAGGGAATCCGCTCCCAGGTCCTCGATGAAAGAAGCGGACGGAGTAACCTCTTCCTCGCTCACGCCGAGCTGCTCGCAAATGATTTCTTTTACCTTCGCCTCAACTGACGATGACATGGTGACGATCCTCCTTTCTCGCACCTCGACGGTCTGGGCGTCAGCCTCGTTCACCCCACGCACCAGGCCCAAGCGCCATGCTCCTCTTCGCGATGACCAGTGACATTACATGTACAGTCCGCCATTGACGCCGATGACTTGCCCGGTGACGTAAGCCGCTGCTGGCTGTACAAGAAATAGGACTACCTCTGCAACCTCTTCTGGCTTTCCCCAACGCCCCATGGGGATCAACTGAAGGTACGCTTGCTTCAGAGCATCCGGCAGCCGCTCGACCATCTCCGTAGCAATGAACCCCGGAGCGACAACGTTCACGGTAATGTTGCGTGTCGCCACTTCCCGCGCCAACGACCGTGTAAAACCTTCGATTCCTGCCTTTGCCGCGGCGTACGCCGTTTGACCCATGTTTCCCAAGTGAGCCGCAACGGAACTGACGTTCACGATCCGCCCGTAATGTGCACGCAGCATCCAACGCACGGCCGCTTTGCTACAGAAGAAGGTGCCTGTCAGGTTCAACCGGAGAACCCGCTCCCACTCCTCCTCCTTGAGCCGAAGAAGAAGTTGGTCCGTCGTGCCGCCAGCGTTGTTCACAAGGATGTCGAGCCGACCGTAGCGGTTGACGACATCCCGCACGTTTTGGTCCACGGCTTCGGCGCTGCTGACGTCGAAACGGACCGCGTCGGCTTGACCGCCTCGCTCCCGAATTGCAGCGACAACCGCGTTCGCAGCCTCGTGGTTTTCTCGGTAATTGACCACCACGGTCGCCCCTTCGCTCGCAAGCCGCTCGGCGATTGCACGGCCAATTCCACGTGAACCGCCAGTCACTAAGGCTACCTGCCCGGCAAGTTTTGGGCTCACGCCTCCTCCTTCGACCACGAAACAGCTTCCCAATCCTCCGCAGGAATGCAGGACCAGGTGGGGATTACGCGCTTGGCAAGATTTGTTAGCACTCTGCCCGGGCCAACCTCGATTGCTCGATTAGGTGGGTACTTGCTGAGTTCGATCAGACACTCTTCCCACCTCACCGGCTCGGTAACTTGCTGTACGAGCAAGCGTCGCAGTTCGACGACATCCTCAGGATAAGGGCGTGCCGTCACGTTAGAGATGACCGGAAATCTCGGGGGCTTCATCTCGATCTGGCTCAGGATTTGGTCGAGGCGTGCTGCCGCTGGACCCATCAAGGCGCAATGGAATGGAGCACTGACTTGCAGTGGTAGAACCCGCTTCGCACCGGCTGCGCGCGCCGCTTTGCCCACTCGTTCAACGGCTTCCTTTTCTCCTGAGATAACGACCTGACCGGCACCGTTGAAATTCGCCGGGGAAACCACCGCCCCATTCGCGTATTCTTTGCACAGCTCGATCACCGCCGCGGAATCCAGGCCGATGATCGCAGCCATCGTACCTTTTCCCGGAGGCACGGCCGCTTGCATGGCCGCTCCTCTTTCCCGAACGACACGCAAAGCGTCCGCAAACGTGAGCGAGCCAGCAGCGACCAAGGCGCTAAATTCCCCCAAACTATGCCCGGCTGCGGCAACAGGCACGACCCCCGCCTCTCGGACTAGCACCGATAAATAGGCTGTGCTCACCAGAAGAAGGGCAGGCTGCGCATTTGCTGTGAGCGTAAGCTCGTCCCCTGGGCCTTCCAAACACAGCCGACCGAGGTTGAAGCCCAGCGCATCATCGGCCTGAGCGAATAGGTCTCGGACGTAGGGGTATCGCTCGTAAATTGCCTTTCCCATGCCTACGGCCTGCGAGCCTTGGCCGGGAAAGAGGAGGATTGCCTCCATCAATCTGCGCCAATCTCCAGCACTTTCCGCCCGCGGTACGACCCGCAGTGGGCGCAGACCCGATGGGGTAGCTTCGGCTCCCCACACTGGGGACACAAAACAACCGTGGGTGGAACCAACGCATCATGCGCCCGGCGTTTATTGCGCTTGGACTTCGACGTTTTCCGTTTGGGTACGGCCATGACACTCTCCTCGTCTGCACAACACTCCACTGAGGCTCCACGAACCAGGCCGTGGAACTGGGCGCCGCGCTGTTTAGCGATCTAATTTGATTTCACGCAAGGCAGCCCACCGGGGGTCGACTCGATTTGCCTCGCAATCGCACCGCTCGAAGTTCCGGTTGACTCCGCAACTCGGGCACAGCCCTCGACATTCCTCACTGCAAAGCGGCCGCGTGGGTAAGGCCAAGAGAATGTGCTCCGCCACGATGGGACTCAGGTCAATTTCTTCCCCCTCGTAATAAGCAAGATCCAAATCATCCTGCGTGAGTTCCATGTTCGGCGGGAGCTCTTCTTGGGGCAAAAGCACCAGCGAGAAATCGGTCGCAAAACTAAAGGGGTAGCTTTCGAGACAGCGCGCGCAGTACCCGACGGCGTTACCCTCGACATGCCCTTGGAGAAAAACTTCGACTCCGGCGCGATAGTAGTCGAGCCGAACCTGGGCATTGGTCGGCAACTCGTAATCCCGCACCGTTCCGGCAACCAACTGCGCATTCAGCAGCGCAGTTGGCTCCTCGTAAACGACTCTCCAAGGTTGCTCCTCAATATCGCGTACAATGAGCTTCACGATGCAAACACCAAAAGAAAGGCGCAAATTTTTCGTAGCCGAGCCTCCCCTCTGGTGCAAGACAGCGGTGACGCTCGGGGGGCCGAATGGGCCTGCAGTTTCGAAGCCTGTCCGATCACGCGCCGCCGTCATTTTCTCCGTGGCAGCTCGCTTCCAGCAACATCGTTTCGGAACCGCAGGCAGCCGGGGTTACGCAGCGAAAGACTTGCCAGGTCGATTCGGGTGATCTGTTGCCCAAACTGCACAACGGGAACGAAATCGAAGACGGGCTAGCTGTAACGTTCGTCACCCGGAAACTCGGCAACGAATTCCACACCCACACTTGTGGGCACGACCTCGAACGTAACGATTCCGAGGAATACGGCTTCCTTCACGAGGGAAACTTGGGCCATACGATCTTGGAGTGGCCGCGGGCATACCATCATGCCCCCCGCCGAGCCCTTTTCGTCAAGACGCCCATCCCGGCTGTGGAAAACCACTGTCTGCCCGAGCCCGACCAGTTCCTGGGGAGCTCACGTGCGTGAGCCATGAACTGACGGCTGGGCTTTGTTTTCTGGCTCGTTCTTTCTTACAACGCCCACCCGAAGCAGGAAGTACCCATGCCCGTCCCAGCAGCTTGCAGCGCGCCATCCACTGTGTTCGTCGAAAGCGACAACTTAGGCAAAAGGTTTGGCCACCATTGGGCCCTCAGAGGAGCGAACATTCGAATTCGGGCTGGCGAGACCGTTGTCGTGATCGGGCCGAATGGGGCTGGTAAAAGCACGCTTCTCAAATTGTTCGCCACGGCCTGGAAACCGACAGAGGGGATGCTCCGGCTGTTTGGCCGGCTCGTCAGCGAGGATGCTCCCTTTATCCGCCAGCAAATCGGCTACGTCGGCCACACCAGCTTGCTCTATCCGCAATTGACCGTGAGAGAGAACCTGGCCTTTTACGCTCGCCTCTACCGAACCGCTGGGGCGGCAGAACGTGTGGAGGAGTTATCCAATCGTTTAGGGCTCGTTGGCTGGGGAGCCCGGCCGGTCCGGAGTTTGTCCCGCGGCTTGGAGCAGCGGGCCGCATTGGCCCGCGCCCTTCTTCACCGGCCCCCGCTTCTTTTACTGGACGAGCCCCTGACCGGGCTTGACCCGGAAGCAACAGAGGAGGTGCTGAGGTTAATTGCCGAGTTACAGGAAACAGGCGTAACGGTCGTTCTCTCCACCCATGATTTTGCCAAGGCCGAGGCGGTTGGTCGGAGAGTGCTGTGTCTGCGCGCGGGGCGGGTGGTGTATGACGGTCCGATGATCCGGCCCCTAGCAGAAGCTTACCGGGCGTGGATGCAGCCTGACCCCGAATCTTTGGGTAACGCGGCATGTGGGAACTCGTAAAGAAAGACATTCTTCTTGAGTGGCGCACACGGGAGATCTTGCCGGCGTTACTCCTCACAGGGGTGTTGAGCTTGGTTATCCTAAGCTTTTCCTTCGAACCAGGTCTTCCTTCTCGGCGGGAAGCCGCACCTGGGGCATTTTGGGTGGCCCTATGGGTTGCCGCGGTTTATGGCTTCGGGCGGGCCTTTGTGGCAGAGCAGCACAATGATGTGTGGCAAGGGCTTCTCTTGAGCCCCCTCGATCGCGGAGCCCTCTACTTGGCAAAGACGATTTCTACTTTCGTTCATCTCCTGATTGCGGACGTGGTCTTGGTCGCCCTGTTCGTTTTGTTCTTTGACGTTCCCCTGGCCCTACACTGCTGGCCATGGCTGCTGTCGACGCTGCTCGCGTCTGTGGGGCTTGCCGCCTTAGGGACGCTCTTCTCCGCTATCGCCATCCGCACGCGGGCGCGCGAGGTCATGCTTCCATTGCTTTTAGTGCCGCTCGTGGTCCCTCTTTTTTTGGGAGGGGTCGAAGTCACGAGGCGTTCCCTCGCCGGGCAGCCTTTAGGTAGCGCCGAAGCGTGGCTCCACCTCATGGGGGCATTTGACGTGGCGGCTGTAGTTGTCGGGTGGGTTCTGTTCGAATATGTAGTCGAAGACTAATGGTGGAACCTCGGAAAGCCACACCACTGCTAGAAACACTCCTAGCTGCAGCGGCGGGTGCGGCGATGGTGCTCGCTCTTGGGGCAATTTTTCTGTTTGTGCCGACCGACCGCGTCCAAGGCGTGGTCCAGCGGATTTTCTACTTCCACGTACCGCTTGCCATCGTAACCTTCGTAGCCTTTGGTTTTACGGCTGTTGCCAGCGCCCTTTACCTTTGGCGCAACGATCCCAAGTGGGATCGCAGAGCGTATGCGAGTGCGGAGCTTGGTGTACTCTACTGTACCCTCGTACTGGTTACTGGGCCGATTTGGGCAAAACCAATTTGGGGAACCTGGTGGACCTGGGACGCAAGGCTGACCACGACCCTCATTCTCTGGCTCATTTACATCGCTTACCTCATGCTTCGGAACCTTACGACCGATCCAGAACAGGGAGCACGCTTCGCTGCTATCTTAGGAGTCGTCGGTGCCTTGGACATCCCCATCATCAACCGATCTGTCTACTGGTGGCGGACCATCCACCCGGCAGTGCTCGTCACGCGTGAAGGTGGCACAGGACTTACGGACCCTCGAATGCAACTCACTTTGCTGGTGGCCTTTGTCGCGCTCCTCGTTCTGTTTCTTTGGCTTCTGAAACTACGCTCATCGCAGGCCGAGCTCGAAGCACAGATCGGTGCGGTGGAGAGGGCGCTTTTGTCCTCGGCATAAGGAAGATCCCATGGAGCACCTCCACTTCTTGTTTGCCGCCTACACAGCCGTTTGGGCGATGATTTTTCTTTACATTTGGATAATGGCCAAGCGTACCCGCCGGCTCGAGGAACAGCTACGCGAACTCCTTCGGCTGTTGGAACAACACAACCCTCGTCAGGTGCCCCCGACTCCAAGTGAATCTGGTCAAGCGCAGAAGAAGATCGAGAACACTTAGGAATCGACCAGGGAAGATGCATTGTCCCATTTGTCGCAAACCAGTTATTCGAGAAGGGAACCCATGGAGACCCTTTTGCTCCGAGCGGTGTCAGCTCATTGATTTAGGACAGTGGGTATCAGAAGCTTATCGCATACCCGGCCAGACCTGGGAGCGCGACAGCGCCACAGTAGACACTGGAGCAACCGACGACCCTTCGTCAGAGAAACGTCGCGGGTGACTAACCGTGCCCATTCATCCGAGTGCCGTCATCGACCCGAGGGCCCACATCGACCCGACAGTGGAAATCGGCCCTTACGTTGTGATCGACGGACCAGTCACGATTGGCCCCCGTACGCAAATCCACGCCCATGCTGTGATTCTCGGTGCAACCACCATTGGGGCAGATAACGTGATCCACACGGGTGCAGTGATCGGCGACCTCCCGCAAGACAAAGCGTACGCAGGGCAACAATCATTCGTGTGGATTGGGGATCGCAACACCATACGCGAGTATGTGCAAATCCACCGCGGAACGCAGCCGGGGTCGGTAACTCGTATCGGCCATGGTAACCTTCTGATGACGCACGCACATGTGGCACACAACTGCGCTCTCGGTGACAACATCGTGCTTTCTAGCGGTGCGCTGCTTGGGGGCCACGTCGTGGTGGAAGATGGCGCTTTTATCTCTGGCAACTGTGTCGTACACCAGTACGTTCGTGTCGGTAAGCTCTCGCTCATGCGGGGCCTTTCGCGCACCTCGCGCGACGTGCCTCCGTTTTGCATCGTGGACGGAACCCATACGGTCCGAGCAATAAACCGCGTCGGGCTGCGGCGGGCCGGCTATTCTTCCACCCAAATTCAGGCTCTGCATCGAGCCTTCCGCAAGCTTTTTTTTCGCCCCGGCAATCTAGCCGTACGGCTACGTGAGCTCGAGCAGGAACCCATGACGGAGGAAGTCAGCTACCTCCTTGCTTTTATCCGCGCATCCCGTCGAGGCGTTTGCCACGGGCCGCGCGCTCGGCTTGTTGACGAAGAATAAGTGTTTTCTAGCGGGTGTCCTTGTTTGCTCGGATCCCCAACCAATCCAAACCAGCCTCGACAGCGCAACCGCAAATGCGGCGGACACGGACAGCCCCACAGTACCCAAATTGATGGTGCCTGCCTCCCCCACACACTAGCAAGGCCAAGAGTACCGGCTGCGTCGCTGACAGCAGACGGGCCTCCAGTCGGCAATCGATCCGCAGCATTGCGCACTCAACGGCGTTCCACTATGCGAGGTTTGTCATGAGGCGCAAAGCCCGCTTTGGATTTGCAGCGCTGGTGTTAGTCGGCGTAGTTACGTACTTGATGTATGTCGGCGTGCGCGAGACCGCGGTGTACTATATAACTGTGGACGAGTTTGCAACGCGGCGCGACATGCTGGCGGGACAGGGTGTTCGTGTAGCTGGACGCGTTACCCCTGGATCCGTACAACGCCGCATGACTCCGAGAGGCGAAGAGGTGTGGTTCGAACTCGGAGAATTCAAAGATGACGGGCAGGCAACACCCGTTGTACGTGTTTTCTACGTCGGAGTGGTTCCCGATATGTTTCGCGACGAAGGGGGTAGTGACGTTATCGTAGAAGGGCAGTACGATGGTTCTGTTTTGCGTGCTCAAACCGTGCTGACGTCTTGCCCCTCAAAATACGAGCCTGTGGAGCCCGCTAGCGGATCCCAGCCTGCCGGTAATTAGAAAGCCCCTCGAAATCTGCCATGACAAAGACCACCACGAAGTTTCCCGAGCAACCGGCTCGGCACTTTTGCGCCCAGGGCTTGTCTCGGGAAAGTCGAGCAGAAGCCACAGGAATTCACTTCCATGGATAGCGGCGCCATTGCCATAGTGATTGCGTGGGTGTTAGCCGCCTACGCCCTGGTTGTTTCCATTTGGGGTGGTCTTACCCGACGCGAGGACCTCATCCGCAGCGGAGAAAATGCGGTCCTCGCAATGTGGGCCTTCACGGCTGTGGCAACAGCCGATCTTCTCCGAGGGCTCGTGAGCCGCGATTTTAATCTCGAGTACGTAGCCCAGTATTCGAGCAGCACTCTTCCGTTGCATTACACGGTCGCGGCTTTGTGGGGAGGTCAGGCCGGCTCGCTCCTGTTTTGGCTGACCATCCTTTCTTCCATGGCCGCGGTTGTTGTTCTTCAAAATCGGCAGCAAAACCGTGCCTTGATGCCCATCGCCACCGCAACCCTCATGGCTATCGCCTTGTTTTTCGCCTCGCTTCTCGTGTTCGTTACGCCACCCTTCAAACGTTTGGCTTTCACCCCCGGAGACGGGCGCGACCTCAATCCCTTGCTCCAGAATTACTGGATGACCATGCATCCACCCTCGTTGTACCTGGGCTACGTTGGCTGCTCCATCCCCTTTGCCTTTGCGATTGCTGCGCTGGTCACGGGTAGACTCGACGACGTATGGATTCGCACCACGCGGCGTTGGACTTTGTTTGCGTGGTTCTTCCTCAGTCTCGGGAATTTGTTCGGAGCACTTTGGGCCTACCGAGTGTTGGGCTGGGGCGGTTACTGGGCCTGGGACCCAGTGGAGAATGCGGCGTTCATGCCGTGGCTGACGTGCACAGCCTACCTGCACTCCGTCATGATCCAAGAAAAGAAGAACATGCTCAAAGTGTGGAACATGGTCCTAGTGATCTTGACGTTTCTCCTCACCATCTTCGGGACTTTCCTCACCCGAAGCGGTGTCATCTCCTCGGTGCATTCTTTTACCCAGTCAGGCTTAGGACCATTCTTCATCGGGTTCCTTGGTTTGGCAGCCGCGATTTCCCTGGCCCTGCTGGTCTGGCGCTTGCCCGAGCTTAAAAGCACAAACGAGATTGACTCCATGCTGTCTCGCGAGGCGGCCTTCCTTGTGAACAATCTCATATTTGTCGGCATTGCCTTCGCAGTTTTCTGGGGCACGATCTTCCCTGTGCTTTCAGAGGCGGTACGAGGGGTGAAAATCACTGTAGGACCTCCCTTTTTTAACCGGGTGAACGCGCCTTTGGGCCTAATCCTCCTGTTTCTCATGGGCGTTGGGCCCTTGCTTGCGTGGCGGCGTGCATCGTGGGCCTCGCTGCGACGCAACTTCCTGTGGCCAACAACTGTGGGCGCGGCCGTGGCAATTGCCTGTGCTGCCGCGGGCGTGCGTCACGGATACGCACTCCTGTCATTTTCCTTGTGTGCTTTCGTCGCCGCCACGATTGTTCAGGAGTTCTGGCGTGCCACCCGTGCTCGCCAGCACATGCTCGGAGAACCGGGGTTCCTCGCCTTTGTGCGAGTGACCGGTAAAAATCGCCGGCGCTATGGGGGGTATATCGTCCATCTGGCAGTGGTCATGATTTTCTTGGCGATCACCGGAACATCTGCCTTTCGGGTGGAGCAACAAGTAACCGTGAAGCCTGGAGAAGCATTCGAGGTTGGTCACTACCGCCTTCTGTTCGAGCGGGTACAGAGTTGGGAAACACCGCACAGTGCCCACATGGCGGCACAACTCGCGGTGTACCAAGGCGCGAAACGTGTCGACACGCTCAAACCGGAAAAGCGGTTCTACAAGAAGCCGGAGCAGCCGGCCACGGAGGTGGCCATTCGTTCGCATCTCGGCACCGATCTGTACGTGGTGTTCGGGAGCTATGACCAGGCAAGCCAAACAGCGACGATCCTGGCATACATCAACCCCTTGATCGGTTTTCTTGAGTTAGGAGGAGTCGTCCTGGTGCTCGGAACCCTCATTGCCGTCTGGCCGCAGAGAGCGCCTCGCCCCGTCGAGGCCTGGCAAGCCGCGGCTGCTGGTGCGCGCGATCCCCACGCAGCCATGTGAGCCCCGCCCATGACTGGCTCCGTTTTGCCTGGATTGCAGAAGGGGGGTACCGGTTTGGTTCTGGTGTTAGCCCTGCTTTCGGTTGTTGTGCCATCGGCTCAGGCGCAGAACTCTCCTGCAGCAAGCTTCCAGGAAATCGAGGAGTCGCTCACGTGCCAGTGCGGTTGCGGCCTGACAGTACACAGTTGCAATCATGTCGATTGTGGTTCCGCGCTCCCGTTACGAAAGGAAATACGCGAACAAATGGCGTTGGGTAAGAGCAAGGAAGAAATTCTTCGCTACTTCGAAGCCAAGTACGGAGAGAAAATCCTTTCCTCGCCAACAACCCGTGGTTTCAACTTACTGGCTTGGATTGCGCCTTTTTTCGCGGTGGCAGTTGGTGGGGTTTTCCTCGTGTGGACCCTGAGGCGCTGGATGCGGGTGGGAAACCGGACTGCGGCCGACTTGAGCCCGGACCAGTCACGGTCCCCGGACCTGGCCGAGGATGAACGGCTGCGGCAAGAGCTGGAACGATTCGAAGTTTGACGTGCCATGGGACTGGTTTTGGTTTTGGTGCTCGCCGTTGTCGCACTAGCCTATGTGCTCGGCCCGCTTTGGGGGCCGAGCCAACCCTTGGAGCGCAGCGACGACTCTGACGCTTCCAATCGGCTTGCGGAATTGGAGAACCGCAAACGCGAGGCGTTGGCGGCAATTAAGGAGGCAGAGTTCGACTGGAACATGAACAAGTTGACCCGCGAAGACTACGATGCCATCCGCACTAAGTACGCACAGATCGCGCTTGCGGCGATGGAGGAAATTCAGCGCCTGAACGGAAGGAAAGAAGCCAAGTCAACGATTGCAACTATTTCCGGTTACTGCCCACGATGCGGCAGGGCACAACCGCAAACAGCAATCTTCTGTTCCTACTGCGGGGCCCAATTATCCCGTCGGGAGGAGGCTGCAGTAGCTGTGGGAGAAATTCCCTCTCCAAGGCAGGACCACGATCAGCCAGGCCCATAAATTTTAGCGCAAGCACTTGCATCTTTTTGTGGCTTGCACCAATTAGTGTGACGCGATGAAACGGGACTTAGGGCCGATTTCGCGCTTTCTGGAGCATCATTTTCTGCACTTTAACGCGGCGGCCTTGATGGATGCCGCCCGGGCGTATGCCGACCTCATTGACCGTGGTGGGAAAATGTTGGTCGCGCTCGCTGGTGCCATGAGCACCGGGGAGTTGGGGAAAAGTCTTGCGGAGATGATCCGCCAGAAAAAGGTTCACATCATCTCTTGTACGGGTGCGAACCTGGAAGAGGATGTGATGAACCTGGTCGCTCACTCGCATTACAAGCGGGTGCCCAACTATCGCGACCTGACACCGGCGGACGAGCAAGCTTTGTTGGAACAGCAGTACAATCGAGTTACCGACACGTGTATTCCTGAGGAGGAGGCGTTCCGTCGACTACAGAACCACCTCTTCCGTGTGTGGAAAAAAGCGCAGGAGCGAGGGGAGCGTTACTTTCCTCATGAATACTTCTTCCAACTCATTTTGTCTGGCGAGTTGGAAAGATACTATGAGATCGACCCTCGCGATTCGTGGGTGGTCGCCGCTGCCGAGAACAATGTACCGATCGTGGTGCCCGGGTGGGAGGATTCCACTACGGGAAATATCTTTGCCGCCTACGTGATCAAACGTGAACTTCGGCCGGACATTGTACGTTCCGGCATCGAGTATATGACCTGGCTAGCAGATTGGTACCTGCGCAATGCCACACCTCCCGGTGTTGGGTTCTTCCAAATCGGGGGAGGCATCGCCGGCGATTTTCCCATTTGCGTTGTTCCCATGTTGCATCAAGACCTGGGGCGACGGGACACGCCGTTATGGGCGTACTTCTGCCAGATTAGTGATTCAACCACGAGTTACGGCTCCTACTCGGGAGCGGTGCCGAACGAGAAAATCACGTGGGGTAAGCTTGGCGTGAACACACCGCGCTTTATCGTAGAAAGCGACGCCACCATTGTCGCTCCTCTCATTTTTGCCTGGGTGTTGGGGTGGTGAGCCCTGCTGGTTCACCCCGCGTGCATTGTTTCCTGTGGCACGGAGCTTTCGCAGAAGGTTTGTGGCCACAAGCGGCGAAGTATGCGTCCGTGCGGACGGAAGCGGGTTCTTTCCCACGCGCCTCGATCTTCGGGGGAAGGTACGAGGAACGATGGGCTTGATTTTGCGTGGTTTGTATTCCGGATAACATCGGTCGAGCGGTGAAGCGCGGAGGTAGTGGAATGGCGGCGAGCAAACGCGGCGGTGGTGGGGTTTCCGGAAGACGCAAAATGGGCATGGTGCTTTCGGGGGGCGGTGCGCGAGGGGCCTTTCAAGTTGGCGTTTACGAACGCCTTCTCGAAGACCGTCGCTTCGCTTCTGGGCCCGTCGCCATCTCGGGTACTTCCGCTGGCGCCATCAATGCAGCGCTGATCGCCGCGGGCCGAACACCCAAAGAAATGCTCGCATTTTGGCACTCGATTGGTGACGATCCACCGGCCACCGCGAGCGCCCGCTTCTTTTCCACCGCGGCGCGGACTCTCCTATGGCTCTTTGCCCGCGAGGGCTTGCGCCTCCTCGTACCGGGGAGGGGATGGCGCCATCTCCTGCAGCGAGCGAAAGGGCACCTCCCGCCTCGACCGGGAGATTTCCTTGCCTTTGTCGTCGAGTACATCTTGGCGTTGCGCTTCGACCTTGTGAGCGAATTCCTCTCCGGCATCGAGGAGCCGTTCGTTGCCGATACAGCCGCGCTGCGGAAACGCTTGGTCGAGGTTCTCGGAGGGGAGACCGTTCCAACCGACCGCGTGCACCTTGCCATCAACACGGTCGATGCCCACAGTGGGCGGGTGGTGCGCTTTGTAACACGCGCAACTCCTCTCACGCGTCCGCCGGATTACCACATTGTCGACGCCATTACTGTCGATATGATCATGGCTAGTTGTGCGATTCCTTTGCTGTTCCCACCCGTCCGCATTGGCCCACACTTACTTTGGGACGGCGGTTTGTTGGTGAACACGCCCCTCGCGCCGGTGGTGGCCCTTGGCGCCGAAGAAATCGTCCCGGTTCTTATCACCGAGCCAGCCGAGCCCGGGGGCGAACCCCTGGCGCACTTCGGGCGCGCGGTGGAGCGAACGGTGGATAGCCTTTTGGAAAACGCTTACAACGTGGACCGCAAACTGCTCTTGGAACGGAACCGCTTGGCCGCATTGGACCCAGGATCCTACAGAGCCGTTACCCTGTACGAGGCGGTACGGCCTGCCCGCGACGGCATCTTCAATGCTGGGTCCTATCTTTATTTCGACCGGAAAATACTCGACCAGATGTACCACGCTGGGCTCCGGGCCGCTGACGACTGGCTCAAGGCGGGCCCGCGCACGGACCATTTGGAAGATGGGTCCACAACCGCTCCAGCCTCACGAGTTCAAAGGCTCGCTGCCGTTCGGACTTCACGGGTGCCCGCATGAAACGCGACATCTTCACCAAAGAACACGAACTCTTTCGAGAGCAATTTCGCCGATTTGCTGAACGCGAAATCGTGCCGAAGATTCCCGAATGGAACCAACGGGGCATGACAGACAAAGAGACTTGGAAAAAAGCCGGCGCCCAGGGGTTCCTCGGAGCCAACCAGCCAGCAGAGTACGGAGGGGCGGGCGGGGATTTTCTGTTTGACGCGATCATCATGGAGGAAATGGCGGACCTCCGGGCGCACGCCATGATGATTTCGCTTCATTCCGACATCTGTATGCCGTACCTAACGAGTTACGGCACCGAGGAACAGAAGCAGCGCTACCTGGTACCGGCAATCCGCGGGGAAGTCATATTGGGTATTGCAATGACTGAACCCGGCGCCGGGTCGGATCTCGCTTCGATCCAAACGCGTGCGACGAGGCGGGGGGACCACTACGTGCTCAACGGCACCAAGACTTTTATCTCCAACGGCCAGATTGCCGACTTATTTATCGTTGTCGCCAAAACCAACCCTGATGCGCGCCCACCGCACCGTGGAATCAGCTTGTTTCTGGTGGAATCCTCGTTCCCAGGTTTTCGCCGCGGGAGAAAGTTGGACAAACTAGGGCTGCGAGGGCAAGACACCAGCGAACTGTATTTTGAAGACTGCATCGTGCCAGCCGGAAATTTACTGGGGGCCGAGGGCCAAGGTTTCCGCATGCTTATGGAGAAGCTCCAGCAGGAGCGCCTTTGCATTGCGGTAGCCTCGCTTGCTTCGTGCCGGCGGGCCCTCGAGGATACCATTGCCTACGTCAAAGAGCGGCGGGCCTTCGGGCAACCCATCGCTTCGTTTCAGAACACGCAGTTCAAAATTGCCGAGCTCGCCACCGAAGTCGAAATTGGTCAGGCGTTCATCGACAAACTGTTGGTCGCCCACGTCCGCGGAGAAGACATCGTGAAAGAAGTCAGCATGGCAAAGTGGTGGGTGACAGACTTGCAAAAGCGGCTCACCAGTGAGTGCCTGCAGCTTCACGGGGGTTACGGCTTCATGTTGGATTACCCCATTGCCATGGACTACGCCGACGCCGCAGTGCAGACGATCTACGCCGGCACCAACGAGATTATGAAGGTGATCATTGCTCGCCGCCTTGGTTTGGCTTGAACGCCCTCTTAGGCCGGCTGTCCCGATGGCGCGTTTGAGGAACCCACTCTTGCCTTGACCATACGCCACCGCTGAATCCGCAGTGTGTGTGGATTGCGGGGTAAACGCCCACTGGGATGCAGCGATTCTGGACACCAACACCGCTGATACCGGTAGCGCTTCCCCGAGCGCACCGACAACGGCAGGGGAGGCCTTAGATGGTGCAACAAGGGTAGGGGATAGGGAGTCCCGAGCAGTCCGCCATCGGTTCTGAGCTTTCCAGCAGCCCACCCTGGCCCGCATCGCTGCACCCGCCGCTCGCCTGGTAACCCAGCGCAGGTTTCCGCCGGGATACCCGTGTAACCCGTCGCAGCCCTGCCTTGCACCAGGGCTGCGGCGCCGGCGATCTTAGCCAGGACGACGCGGTAAAACCGGCCGTGGTGAGCGCGCACTTCGCCGTGGCGCAAGAGTGAGGCATGGTGCCGTAGGGAAAGCTTGCAACAGCCCAGACAGGTACCCGCGCCGCGATGGGCGAGGGAAATCTGGCTTCCAAAGCCCCCTGTATTTCCGGCGCTTCGCGCTACGACGTCATGATAGGGGAATGGAGCCGAAGGGATTCGAACCCTCGACCTCTAGAGTGCGATTCTAGCGCTCTCCCAACTGAGCTACGGCCCCGTACCGGATCGTGGGGAGCACCAATACCGCAGGGGATACTACCCTGCAAGTCCGCAAACGCCGCGCGTTTCGTCCGGTAGCGGCACGGGGTGACCGTATGATACAGGGCAGGACGTGTTAACGAGCGATTTTCTGGTCATTGGGAGTGGTCTTGCTGGGCTCACGTTCGCGCTCAAGGTGGCCCCTTTCGGCACGGTCGCAGTTGTGACCAAAGACCGCTTGCCTGAAAGTGCCACTGAGTATGCACAAGGTGGGATTGCCTCGGTTTGGAGCCCGGAAGATTCCTTCGCTGATCACGCTCGCGACACCATCGAGGCTGGTGCAGGGCTTTGTCACGAGGATGTCGTGGATCTGGTCGTCCGTGAAGGCCCTTCCCGCGTGCAAGAGCTGATTCGGCTCGGAACCCGGTTCGACACGAAAAACAACTCCAATGGCGAATACGACCTTGGCCAGGAAGGTGGCCACAGCCGTCGCCGAATTTTGCACGCATCGGATGCCACGGGTCACGAGATCATGCGCGCGCTGCTGGCGGCCGTACGCCAGCAAGACAACATCACCATCTTCGAACGCCACCTCGCGGTCGATCTCCTCGTGGATGCCAAATTCCGACCGGGGGTGCGTAACCCGCAATGCTGGGGAGCCTACGTCCTGGACGTGAGCACTGGAATCGTCCATCGCTTCCAGGCTCGGGCAACTTTGTTGGCCACGGGGGGCGCCGGTAAAGTGTACCTCTATACGAGTAACCCGGACGTCGCTACGGGTGACGGTATCGCGATGGCCTATCGGGCCGGAGTTCCAATCGCCAATATGGAGTTCTTTCAGTTTCACCCGACCTGTTTGTACCACCCCCACGCGAAATCGTTCCTCATCTCCGAGGCCTTGCGTGGCGAAGGCGCAGTTCTCCGTACGCCTGATGGCACTGCCTTCATGAAGCGGTACGACCCGCGCGCGGAACTTGCCCCTCGAGACATCGTTGCGCGCGCTATCGACAGCGAAATGAAAGTGCACGGATTCGAGTGCGTCTATCTCGACATCACCCACCGCAACCCTGGTTTTGTCAAGGACCGGTTCCCCCTCATTTACGAGCGTTGCCTTCGCTTCGGAATCGATATTACTCGACAGTGGATCCCGGTGGTGCCAGCAGCCCACTACTGCTGTGGGGGTGCCATAACCGATAAAGATGGAGCCACCAATCTCCGTCGCCTCTACGCAGCAGGCGAAACGGCGATGACGGGACTTCATGGCGCTAACCGCCTTGCATCGAACTCCCTGCTGGAAGCACTCGTGTTTGGCCACCGAGCCGCTGCGGCCGCTGTAACGCTGGTGCAAGGAGACCGTGAATCCATCCCAGAACTACCTGAATGGAACCCTGGGCAAGCAGTCAACAGCGATGAAATGGTCGTTGTTACGCAAAACTGGGACGAGATCCGCCGGATGATGTGGAACTACGTGGGAATCGTACGGTCAAACCGCAGATTGGCCCGCGCCTACAAACGCATTCGACTTCTGCAAGAAGAAATCGATCAATATTACTGGGACTTCCTGATTACTGCCGACCTAATCGAGCTGCGGAACATCGCGTTGGTTGCCGAGCTCATCATCAAATCGGCCATTTCTCGCAAGGAGAGCCGTGGCCTGCACTTCAATATCGATTACCCATACCGCGACGACCTCCACTGGAAGCGCGATACGATTCTTGTTCCGGGCGAACCATTCGAATGTGATCTGTGATGCGGGTCGAAGGAACGCTGATGTCCTTTAAGCCTTCGTGGCCAGACGGTACCATGACCTCCCGTTGCTTTCGGTTCCCTTGTTATCGCGTGCCTAGACTGGATTGTGGATTCAGGTCATGAAGCAGCTCAGCATTCTCGGTTCTACTGGTTCCATTGGCGTCACCACGCTCGACGTCGTCTCGCGCTTTCCCGAGCGGTTCCGAATCGTCGCTTTGGCCGCAGGCACTCGCGTCAACCAATTGGTAGACCAGGCTCGCAAGTTTGCGCCGCGCTTGATCGCGGTTGGGTCGAAGGAAGCGGTTGAAGACTTCCGCAGGCTATATCCGGACTACCAAGGCGAAATCCTTTACGGACCCGAAGGGCTCGAACGCTGCGCCACCGCCCCAGAGGCTAACCTGGTGATTTCCGCGCTAGTGGGCGCCGTCGGGCTGGTCCCAACCCTGCGTGCACTCGAACTCGGAAAGCCAGTGGCTCTCGCCAACAAGGAGGTGTTGGTAGCCGCGGGCGCACTGGTCACGACGACGGCGAAGAAGACCGGAGCCAAACTTTGGCCGATCGACAGTGAGCACAACGCCATTTTCCAAGCCCTCCAAGGGCACCGCCGGCAGGACGTTCGCCGCTTGATTTTGACTGCATCCGGGGGACCATTCTTGCGCACACCACGGGAGAAGCTTGCCGAAGTGGTACCCGAGCAAGCGCTTCAGCACCCGACTTGGAAAATGGGGGCAAAGATCACAGTAGATTCGGCTACCTTGATGAACAAAGGACTGGAGGTCATCGAAGCCCACTGGCTGTTTGGGCTGGAGCCGAGCCGCATCGAGGTCATCATCCACCCTCAGAGCATCGTGCATTCCCTCGTGGAGTATGTCGACGGCTCGCTGCTGGCACAGCTTGGCGTTCCCGATATGTCGATCCCCATTGCCTACATCCTCGGATTCCCCGAGCGGCTCGACCTCGACTACCTCCCACGGCTCGATCTATCTCACGCTGGGCGACTGGAATTCGAAACCCCGGATTTGGAGCGCTTCCCTTGCTTGGGGCTAGCTTACGAAGCACTGAGGCGGGGTGGCACGGCTCCTGCCGTCCTCAACGCGGCAAATGAAGCGGCGGTCGCGGCATTCCTGGAGGGGAGCATTCGGTTTATCGATATCCCCAGAATCGTTCGCCTCGTTCTCGACGCGCACCAACCGACCGACGTTGACAGCCTGGACACGGTACTCCGCGTAGACCGCTGGGCCAGAGAAACCGCGCAGCGTGCGATCTCCACCAATCAGTGAGCGGTTGTGCTTTACTGGCTTGTTCAGCAATGGTAGGAGCCCACTCGTGGCTCATGAAGGAATTGGCATGTTGACGCGGGAGCAACTGGCAGTATTGCGAGAGCTGCTCTTACAGCGCCGGTCGGAAATCTTAGCGGATGCCACACGAACTGTGGGCGGCCTTAACGCCCATAAAGACAATACCCCTGACCCTACGGACCGCGCTTCGATCGAGGCAGACCACATTGCCCTGCTGCGCGTGCGGGACCGCGAGCGGAAACTTCTTTCCAAGATCGATGAGGCGTTGGCCCGAATCGACTCGGGCGAATACGGCGCGTGCGAGTCGTGTGGAGGCCCAATCGGTTTCGAGAGGCTTCAGGCCCGACCAGTGACGACACTCTGTATTCATTGCAAGGCGGAGCAGGAAGAACTCGAGCGCCGTCCAGGCCATTCGTAATGCGTCGCTGCCCCTGAGACACCCCTCGGATCGTCTTCGTCCCCGGTAGAGAACCCCTAAGAGCAGGATCGAGGGGTCTCGTATAGCCTAACGATTTTGCTTTGCCTCGGCCCCTTTTTATGCTAGCAGCATGTCTACTTCCTGAACTTCCCGAAAGTAGAGAAGGGAGAGCCGAGCATTGACAACGACCCCCCTCGACAAGGAGATTTTGCAGGAGATCGTTCGCGTCATCCGGGCGGAGGAGAAGGTCCCTTACACGGTCGACGTGGGTGGTAAACGTTATGCTCTGACTTACCTTGAGGATCACGCCCAGCGCTTGATGGATGCCCTGGCCAGCCGAGATGCCAACATGCTGAGCATTTTGTTCGGTCAGTTGGCGAGTAAAGTCAAATACCAAGCGGTCGCAAGCCCCGAGCCCCGCGTCGCACGACGCCCAGCGAAGGCTCAAAAGAGTGTGGCTACAAAGGCAACCCCCGCACGCAAGCGGAAAGCGGCTTCCACGACACGGGTTTCCACCTTACCCAAAGCCCGTAAACCGTCCACCACCGCTCCAAAAAGGGCACGCGCAAAAGTCGTAACAATGCGCAAACTCGGTGCTTCCGCACGGAAAACCCGGCGGAAGAAGTAACCCACGGTCTCGCTCAGGTAGGTTTCGCTTCCTACGTCGGGGAGCAAGCTGCGGGTTCCTCCACGAGTCCAAATGCTTCTGGAACCGCTTCGCCAACGGAAGGGCTGGCTACCTTTGGCATTCAGTCATCCTCGGGCTTACCGCCAGTGGCAGCATCCCGAGCATTTCGAAGGAGGCAAGGAATCTCGACAGTAAATACTGTTCCACGATCCTGCGCACTCTGCACTTCGATACGCCCTTTTAGAAGGTCAACGAAGCGGCGCACGATATACAAGCCCAACCCAACTCCGCGGGGGACCTCTCCGGGGCGGGTCACCTGATAAAACATCTCGAAAATTAGATCTTTTTCCGATTCAGGAATACCAATGCCGGTGTCCCGTACAACAAAGCGGGCGACACCATCGCCATCCACCTCTGCCTCGAGACTCACCGCTCCCTGGGGAGTGAATTTGAATGCATTCCCAACCAAATTACGCAAAATAATTGCTACCTTCTCCAAATCCGTCCGTAGCAGGCCATCCCGGCGAACGTTGGTCACAAAATCCACCCCGCTGGCGCGGGGTAAATGCACCAGTTGGTCACGCAACCCCTGTACGAACGCTTCGAGCCTCACTTCCGAAACATCAAGCACGACACTCCCGGATTCGAGGCGATTGACGTCCAAGGTCGCATTGATCAACCGAAGGAGCTCACGGCTTTGCTGGCGGATCCGCTCCAAAGGCTGAAGTGCGTCCTCTGGCAGCAATCCAAATGCGCCCTCAGCAAGAAGGTCAGCATACCCAATGACGATATTCAGCGGTGTGCGAAGCTCGTGGGACATGGTCGCAACAAATTCAGATTTCAGGCGATTTGCCTTTTCGAGATCAGAGAACAACCGAGAGTTCTCCAACGCGACCGTCGCCTGTCGGGCAATTCCCTGGAGGATGCGATGGTGGCGCAGACGAAAAGGGTCTTCCGTTCCGCCACGGCCCACAGCCAGCAAGCCGAGCACCTGCCCGCTACGCTCCATCGGGGCAACCAACATGGACCGTGTCCGGAAATACCGCATCAGAGCTCGCCAACGTGGGTCCGGCGGGCTGACTCTGGAAACCTCCAAAATGCCCCCCCGGTCCAACAGCCCATGCAATGTGGGGTATTCGTCCGTTCTAATCTCCAAGCCTCTCCCTTCTTCCAAAAGATCGGCTCTGGTAGCCGAACCAGCGGCAATGCGAAAAGCTCCTGGCGCGGACGTTTGGAGCAAGATCACGCACCAATCGACCTGCAGTAGACTTCTCGTTTGCTCGACGATGTGGTCCAAAACAGCGCGGCGATCGACCGCCGAGCTCAACTCCCGCGCCATCTTCAGTAGCGACTGCGTAACGATCATTGCTTCATCGCGGGCACGCGATTCACGAAAAATTGCCCGTCGCTGAACGTCCAAGTGCCGGGCCACGAAAACCGAACCGACCACAGCTAATGCGACAATCGAGAACCAATAGATGCCTGAACCCCCCAAGCCCTGGTACCACAACAAGAGAGGAAATCCGAACAACGCTGGGGTACCGGCCAGAACTTGACACGGGGCGGGCCACGGCAGCAGGACCGCTAGAACCAGTAGGACCACGGCAATATACCCCCCGATGATCGACCCCTCCACACCTGCCATCACCGCGTAACCAAGCAGTGAGAAAAAGATGCTGGCGACGACGACCGCGGTCGCCAGCGTCACTGCCCGCCGCCGCAGCAGATGACGCCGGAATCGGCAGAGCATGAATATCGGCAGGCAGCTTGTACCAGCCCATAACATCAAGGGCAGAAAACGCTCCGGCGAAAAGTAAAGCTCCAGGCCGACAAAGAGGGCGACGAAAATTGCGGCGACGGATAAAGCCCGCGGATGGCTCCGCGTGATGAGGATTTCCAGCTCCCTGGCATATGCGGGCGGTTTGCGACGGGAACGTTCCACAACGGTGAGCATAACAGGGGACGGGGAGGGGGACACCAAAAAAAGATGGAAAGTTTTTTGTTGGCTCGACAAAACCTCGACGGAACGAATCCTCCGGGGGGCCGAATGACCCAACAGCCTAAAGCTACACAAAAGGTGAGCCACTGAAGCGAGCAAGCCGAGCGCCAACGAGGCCCCAAAAACCTCCTATTGCAGGCTAGGGCACGGCGCTCTGTGCTTTAGCTCGGCAACTGGCCGCCTCCAGGTATAGTGGCACACCTTACCCACAACGGCGTGATGGGGAAATACCTCGGCGGAAGCCGTTTATCCCGCGCCGTTCCCTGGTTTAAAAGGCCGATCCTCGGTGTACTTAGGCGTGCTGGCTCCGGTTCGTGCCGTGCCCCTTCCAGGCAAAAGCTCTCCAGGCCACCCCGGACGGGCGGGACGGGTCCACTCCACAGGCTCCGGTACTTCTGGTCACCTTATAGAAGTGGGCCGCATCCGCCGGAAACTGCGTCCTCGTTCAGCGGGAAACGCAATCGTAGAGCGAACGCAAGAAGCTCACACATGTTCTTCGAGAGCAAGAGATCTTGCACTTGCCTTAGGGCAGGAGGAACGCGCGTCGCCAAATCCTGGGATGAGCGCTCGAAAAACTTGCACCACGCCCCACGCGCAGACACGTGGAGCATCCACCGTTAAGAGGGGGACCGCCGGATTAACTGCTTCGATACATGATCAGGCCATGCGACGGGTCGTAGGGCGAAACCGCCACAGTTACACGGTCCCCCGGGATTACGCGGATGTGGTACCGCCGCATACGGCCACCAATTTTCGCCAGGAACTTTTGTCCCTTGTCCGACTCCACGAGAAACTGGCCACCGGCCAGAACCTCTTTTACCGTTCCTTCAATCTGGATCAGGTCCTCACGACTCACTCAGCAAAACCTCCTTGAACAACAAGTCTAGTGTTCCAATTTTTAAACGTGCCCATAAAGTAGCAAACTTTCCGAACAAGTGCCAAGCACACAAATGGCCGGCGTCAGGGCCATGCTAGGTCTCCCGCTCGAAGCGGCTCCAAAGGTTCACCAACTGAATCTTGTCAGCCAGGGAGCGACCTTGGTCGCAAAGTAGGTAAGAACGAAATCCGCGCCAGCTCTTCGGATCGCGAGGAGACTTTCGAGCACTGCGCGTTTTTCGTCGACGGCACCGTTCTGAACGAGCAACTGGATCATGGCGTATTCACCACTGACCTGATACGCTGCCACCGGACAGCCAAAGGTCTCTTTCACGCGCCAGAGCACGTCCAGGTAAAAGGTGGCCGGCTTCACCATCACAATGTCGGCACCTTCCTCCAGATCCAGCTCCACTTCGCGCAGCGCTTCGTTTCCATTGGCGGGGTCCATCTGGTAACTGCGCCGATCGCCAAACCGCGGCGCGGATTCCGCAGCTTCCCGAAAGGGTCCGTAAAATGCCGAGGCGAACTTCGCTGCGTAGGCAAGAATGGGGATATGCTCGAACCCCTCGGCGTCCAAGGCTTCCCGAATCGCCGCCACGCGGCCGTCCATCATATCCGATGGTGCCACCATGTCGGCACCTGCTTGTGCATGAGACACAGCTTCTTTTGCCAGTAGGTCCAGCGTTGCATCGTTGTCCACATCTTGGCCGACGATCACGCCACAGTGGCCATGGTCGGTGTACTCGCAGAGGCAAACATCCGTAATCACGGCCAAGCCGGGACAAGCCGTTTTAATGGCACGGATTGCTTGCTGCACGACACCATCGTCCCGCCAGGCGCTGGACCCCGTTGCGTCTTTGTACTCCGGAATGCCGAACAAGATGACGGCCGGTATACCCAGGTCGGCAATCCGACGGCATTCCTCGACTGCCCGATCCACCGACAATTGGGCCACACCGGGCATACTTTGTACAGGCTTCACGACTCCATGCCCAGGTACGACAAACAAGGGCATCACCAAATCATCAACCGTCAGGGTCGTTTCGCGCACCAGGCGCCGAAACGCCTCGGTGCGGCGCAACCGGCGCATGCGGACCTCGGGAAATGCCATTAGCGACGTCCTCCTTTTGCCGTTGAAAAGTGTTCCACCACAGCTTGGACCAACCCTGCCGCCGTAAACTCTTGCGCCTCCACCTGGACATCGAAACGATAACTGCGAGCAGTATCGGCGGTGATCGGGCCGATACACGCTACCGGTAATTTTTCCAATGGGACTCCCTGTTCGTCGCGTATGAGTTTCACGAAGTGGTGGACCGTGCTGGAGCTGGTAAACGTTACCAAATCGATCTCCCCGCGCCGCAAGGATTCGGCAACAAAGACCGCGTTGGGGGCTACGGGAACGATGCTGCGGTAGGCCTCGACCTCCACGACCTGCGCTCCCAACGCGCGCAACTGCTCTGGCAACACCTTACGGGCTCCGGCAGCTCGCGGCAGGAGAAAGCGTTTCCCCGCAACGCCGTGGCTGGCCAACGCCAGCGCTAAGCTTTCTGCGCGGAACTCGTCGGCAGTGACGTCGACTTTAAGTGCGAACTTCTCGACCGCTTTGGCCGTCTCGGGTCCAATGGCGGCAATGCGCGCACGGTGCCAAGCACGAATGTCTTGTTTCAGGAAGCGCAGTCGCTCCATAAACGCCTGAACACCGTTGGCGCTGGTGAACACGATCCAATCAAATTCCTCAGGCCGCGTAAGTGCTGCATCCAAAGCGGCGAACGACTCCGGTGGGGCAATCTCGATCGTCGGGAATACAATGGCTTCCGCCCCCAAGTCGCCAAACAGAGCAGCCAAGCGCTCGGCCTCCGGTCGTGGACGAGTTATAACGATACTTTTGCCAAAAAGAGGCTTCCGCTCGAACCACGAAAGGCGCTCGCGAAGCCGCACAACTTCGCCAATGACCGCTACCACGGGCGGGCGAAGGCCTTCCTCTTCCACGCGATCGGCGATGTCCGCGAGCGTACCCACGACCGTGCGCTGGCGGGCGCGAGTTCCCCACTGAATAACCGCTACCGGTGTGTCCGGGGTGCGGCCCGCCTGACGAAGTCGCTCCATGTTCTTCCGGAGCTGTCGCTGCGTCATGAGCAAAACCAATGTCTGGCCGCGATGGCCCAGATGTTCCCAAGGAACTGCAAGCTCCGGCTTCTCCGGATACTCGTAACCTGTGGCGATTGCCACCGAGGAGCAAATGTCGCGATGCGTTAGAGGGATTCCGGCATAGGCAGGCACAGCGAACGCCGAGCTCACGCCGGGAACCACTTCGACATCGAGCCCAGCGCGCACCGCGGCCTCGGCCTCCTCTCCGCCACGCCCGAAAAGAAATGGATCGCCGCCCTTGAGCCGCACCACGGTTTTTCCTGCTTGGGCATGGTGCAACAGGATGCGCAGGATTTCTTCTTGGTCCACACGTGGACCACCACCATGCTTGCCCGCCAGGATCAGTTCGGCATCAGGCCTTGCCCAGCTCAGCAGCGTCGGATTGACAAGATAGTCATACACGATCACGTCCGCGCGCTCGATCCAACGCTGCCCAGCGCGTGTGATTAAGCCAACGTCGCCTGGACCGGCTCCCACGAGAACAACTCTTCCCGCCATCGACCGCTCGTCACCTCAAGGCGACTCTTTCTCCTTGCAAGAATTTTTCGCCCCCGCAGCGCAAAAGCTGCGCTGCAAGCTCTCTTCCCACCTCCACCGCATTCTCTGGGGAACCTCGGGACACGCCTCGGACTACTTGGCAGCCTGTAGGGTCAGCAATCACACCGTGCAGGACGAGTTCTTGACCTCTAACCGCCGCGTGGGCTCCAAGCGAGGTGTGACACGATCCCCCGACCGCAGCAAGGAAAGCGCGCTCTGCCTCCAGGGTACACCCGGCAACTCGATCGTGCAGAAAGCTCAGGCGCTCAGCCCAACCGTCCGCTCTGGTTTCCACCACCAAAGCCCCCTGGCCGACTGCAGGCACGATCAACATTGGATCGACACGCACAAAACGGTCATCCCAAATACCCAATCGTCGTAGCCCAGCCATTGCCAAGAGGAGTCCATCCACCTCCCCCCGCATCAATTTGTCCAGACGAGTGTCCACGTTTCCTCGACACGGTACAACGCGAACATCTGGTCGCAACCAGCGCAGCAAGGCGGCGCGCCGTGGGCTACTCGTTCCTAAGACCGCGCCTCGGGGAACTTCCTCCAGCGAGTAGCCACACTCGGTCACCAAAACATCGCTTGGATCCTCTCGGCAGGGAACAGCGGCGAAAACCAGTTCCGGCGTAATCTGCGCCGGTAGATCTTTCGCGGAATGCACTGCGCAATCCGCCTCACCATTGAGCAGCGCCTCCTCAATTTCTTTCACAAACAGTCCCTTACCTCCGAGAGCAGTCAACGGTTGCTCGGAAAACCGATCGCCAGAGGTACGCACAATCACCACTTCCGTAACCCAGCTTGGGTGCGACTCCCGAATTTTCGCTGCTACCCAGTTAGTCTGAGCAAGGGCAAGCCTGCTGCCACGCGTGGCGATGCGCACCCGCATGGTCATTCGTCCTCCTCGTTTTGATCGAGCCGGAACAAGTGTCGCGCCGCGGCCAAGTACAATTTCTCTTTCTTCCCTCCCTCGCGCTTGATTTGGGTAAGAGGCAGGTGCAGGACTTTCGCCAACAATGATTTAGAAAAGGCCGCAATTTCCTCACGGAGCGCCGTGTCGAGCTGCGGATGGCTAGCAAAGAACCGGTCCACTTCCTGTTGGCGGATTCCCTCGAAGGTTTCCCGCAATGCCACAATCGTCGGCACCACTTCCAAGGAGCGTAACCAACGCATGAAGGAGTCCACTTCGGCGTCCACGATGAGCTCGGCGCGTTCTGCCTCTTGGGCCCTTTCTTCCCGGTTCTGTTTGGCAACCGCTGCCAGATCATCCACATCGAACAAGTAAACCTGATCGATTTGGTTGATTGCCGGATCGAAGTTGCGCGGCACACTCAGGTCGATCAAAAACAAGGAACGAAACTTCCTTTCCCGCAGCGCCTGCCGTACAGCCTCCGCAGTGAGGACAAAACCCTCGGCCGCTGTGGCTCCAATGACCACGTCTGCCCACAGCAACGCTTGGGCGAGATCCTCGAAAGGCATCGGAGTGCCTCCGAACTGTTTGGCTACCGTCACAGCACGCTCGAAGTTCCGATTGATCACAAGCAAGCGCCGCACCCCATGAGACAAGAGATGTCTCGCCGCGAGTTCGCCCATGGTGCCGGCGCCAATCAGCAGCGCCGTTTTATCGTCCAACCGCTCGAAGACCTTCGATGCGAGCTCGACCGCTGCGGAACTCACCGACACCGCACGACTGGCCACACCCGTTTCCGTTCGCACTCGCTTGGCCACGGAAAAGGCTTTGTGGAAGCATCGGTGCAACACGACCCCAATGCTTCCGCTAGCAACAGCACGCCGGTAAAAGTCCTTCATTTGGCCCAAGATCTGCGGCTCGCCAACCACCAGTGAGTCGAGGCTTGCCGCTACACGGAACAAGTGGCGGACAGCCTCGCGTCCTCGGTACGCTAGGAGATTCTCCCGCAAAATCTCTTCTGGGCATGATTCCGTGTTTGCCAGCTCGCGGGTGACCGCGTCGACCGCCTCCTCCATTTCTCGGGCAACCAGTACAACTTCCACGCGGTTGCACGTCGAAAGCACCGCGGCCTCTTCTACGCCACGATGGCGGGTTACGCGCTGCAAGAAGCCCGGAACCTTCTCCGGCTGAATGGCCAAGCGCTCGCGCACTTCCACGGGAGACCAGTGATGGTTGACTCCCACGATCAGGAGTTCTGACTCCATGATGTTTGGACCCCATGGCGCCCCGGAAAGAACATGCTGACCCCGATAAACGACACGAGCAGAAACAGAAACGACCACACTACAAGTTGGGCAGCCCGCTTACCCCGCCAACCAATGCTGCGCAGGTGAAGCAGGCTAGCGTAAAGGATCCAGGCGGCGCCCGACCAGGTTTGAACAGGATCCCACGACCACAACTCGCCCCACCTTTGCTTCGCCAACCACGCCCCACTCACAATTCCAACAGTGAAGAAGACGAACCCCCATATGACGAAGCGGTGATTCCACTCGTCAAGCGTTTCCAAGGAGGGTAGGCGACGAAACACCCCGCTGCGCGCCTTCCCTTTTAACTGTCTCTCTTGCACCAGGTAGGCAAGGCTCAAACAAAACGACAGTGCAAGTACGCCGTAGCCGAGCAACGTAGGGCCCACGTGAACTGGTACCCACAACCCCCCACTCGGGGCGGTTCCGGGCGGGCCCCCGGCTTCGAAAAAGTATGCCGAAACGGACGCAATTGCGGCCAGCGGCGCCACCGCTGCACCGACCGCGCTCAGGGACACGCGCGAGGCCACGAGCAAGTACACTGCAACAGCAAATAGGGCCATCACCGACAGTTGTTCCGGAAGGGGAGCCAGCGCCTGGTACCCGAAGGTGGCTAACCGCACCCCCAGTGCAACTGCATGGCTGCACACCCCGGCAATCAAGGCGCCATGGCCCAAACGGCGCGACCAGTTCGTGCCCGCAACAACGTGCACCAGAAAGCTCGCGGTTGCCAAGAGGTAGGCGCCAATAGTGAGCAGCAGCGCCAGCGTACTCATGGACAATGGTCCCCCACGGGCAAGGGTACTTCTTCCCCCTCGATCATCGCCACATGGCTGTGCACCGCCAACCAATCCCCGCACCGGATGGCTGCTAAAAAGTTCTCGTCCATCAAGAGTTCGGCTCGCCGCCGTCGTTCGTCCATCGTGAGCCGCTTCGACTTCCACCTCTCACGTAATACTCGCGCAATCTCCAGTGCGATTGCGTATTCCGGGCCCAGCCAACTGCGCATGCGGTCGCGCAAGGCGGCAGCAAACCCAGGGCAGCTACCAGAAGTACTGACCGCAACCAGGATATCGTCCCGGACCAAGATCGCCGGCATCAAGAATGTGCACAGCTCGGGACGGTCCACAACGTTGACCAAAACTCCGCGCTCTCGCGCTTCCCGCGCCACCGCTTCCTGAACGGCAGGCTCATCGGTTGCAACCACCGCCAAAACGTAACCAGCCAGGTCCCCCGGACGGTAGCCCCGTTGGAAATGTTTGACGCGCCCGCTTGCCACCAGCGTCGCCAAAGGAGGGGTTAACGCCGGACTCACGATGGCCACATCCGCCCCAACCGCTAACAGCGTATCACACTTCTGCTCAGCAACTCGGCCGCCTCCGATCACCACGCAAGGCCGGCGATTTAAGTCCAAGACAACAGGGAGGTACCGCATCTTCTTCGGTTGATCCGCATCGGCCTCCACTTAAATTCAACGCCCCTCTTCGGCGGGTGCGAAAGACGACCCGCAGCCGCAGGTCCGCACAGCGTTGGGATTTACGAACTTGAAGCCAGCGCTGTGGAGTCCGCTCACATAGTCAATCACTGTACCCTTGAGATACGGAACAGCTTGCTCCTCGACGGCAATTCGGACTCCTTGCTGCTCGAAGACTACGTCTCCAGCCTTGGCCTCTCGATCCAAGCTCAGAGAATACTGCATTCCCGAGCAACCTCCGCCAATGACCCCGACGCGCAGGACACCTCCCCTCATGTCTTTCCGTTCCAACGCTTTTCTCGCTTGCTCCGCCGCTAACGGCGTAAGCTGAATGAGCTCACCAGTTGCGACCACCTTTTCTTGGTTGCCTTCTTGGCGTTCCATCTTTGCTCTAACCTCCATTTGTCCACGAGCTCTGGGTGCGTCCTTTCATCATCGCAGACGCACTGCCGGTTGAAGTTTCCCGAGCCAGAGTCGTCGTCAAAAAGCTATCGGTATGGTCTTACGCAGTCAATTGGCGCGGCAGATTGTTTGCTTGAATCCGCGAAGCGGCTTCGTCTATAGAGCAAGCTGCCTTGGTCCTGCGTCATGAAGCTTTCGCCGCGACACCTCATGTGGGTCAACTTCGCACTATTGACACTCGTGGCTTATCTAGCGGCCTCTGCGGTGAGCGCGGCAATCGCGGCTCGCTTGGCGGTCCCACCTGAAGTGCGGCTCAAGCCACCGCCCCCACCAATCCCGAAGCCAGCCAAGCGCCCGTTGGCGGCCTATGCGACCATCAACGCGCGCGACATCTTCAATCCGGCGAAGCCCGTGGAGGAAGTGAAAGTCGAGGCCCCACCTCCACCCACGAAGCTGAACTTGAAACTGTGGGGGGTTTCTTTGCACAGCCGCGGAAAGTCGTACTGCATCATCGAGGACTTGGCGAGCCATAAGCAAGAGGTTTACAGGATTGGCGACCAAGTACCTGGCTCCGCCACGGTGAAACAAATTAAATGGGATCACGTCGTGTTGGATCGCGGGGGCTTCGAGGAGATTCTCGAAATAGCCCAGCCGAGCGGGGGTGGATTGCCAGGTGGGGTGCCCGCCCCCAGAGGGCAGCGGGTCATTGTGAACGCGTCTTTCCCTTCCACCGTACCCGATCCGATGGCCCCGCCTGTCGCTCCGAACCCCCATGTGCAACAGGTGGCAGAAAACGAATACCACATTGACCGGGCAGAGGTGGATCGCCAGTTAGACAATATGAACCAGCTGCTTACCCAGATGCGTGCGGTGCCGCACTTCGAGAACGGGAAGTCCACGGGCTTCCGCTTGTTCGCCATCCGACAAGGAAGCATTTTCGAGCAGCTAGGTTTGCGCAACGGGGATGTCATTCAAAGTATCAACGGACAAGACCTAAGCGACCCGGCCAAAGCACTCGCGCTTTTCCAAGAACTTCGAAACACAAGCGAGATCAAAGTTGCGGGCATTCGCAATAAGCAACCGTTCGAGACGCTCTACCGGATCCGGTAAGGCGTCGGGGAAGAGGGGTGGTATGCGGAGTTGGGGATCGATGTTTTCCGTGGCTAGCGGCGTTGCGGCAGCATGCTTGCTGACGTTCACGACCGCGCTGGCACAGGAAGAAGACGTTCCGGCAAACCAAGAAACAGCGGAGACCGAACCCGCGAAGATCACGATGAACTTTCAGGACGTGGATATCGCAGTCCTGGTAAAGTTCATCAGCGATATTACGGGCAAAAACTTCATCGTAGACGAAAAGGTTCGCGGTAAGGTCACCATTATTTCGCCCGGAAAGATATCTGTCGACGAAGCCTACCTGGTCTTCCAGTCGGTTTTGCAGGTCAAAGGCTTCACCACGGTACCGGCTGGATCCATTATCAAGATCCTGCCAACGAAGGACGCCAAGACTTCCACCATCGACACCGTCTTACCGGAAACACGACCTCAGCCACGCGACGAATACATTACTCGACTCATCCGGCTGAAGTATGTCGACGCCAACAATATGGTGGCCATTCTGCAGCCACTTGCGTCGCCCGATGGCCTGCTCACCGCCTACACACCCACGAACACTCTCATCATTATCGACACTGCTGCGCAAACGGATCGCTTGGCCAAGATCCTCTCCCAACTCGACGTCGAGGGGCAACAGCAAGAAATCGAGGTCGTTCGTTTGAACTATGCCTTCGCTGGCGACATTGCGGCGCTTCTCCAACAGTTGCTCGAAGAACCTTCCGCGCAAACGACGGGTGCACCGGCAACCCAACCTGGGGCAGCACCCGACGCCCGAGTGCGCCGGGGCACCGCTCCGCGGCCGGGAGGGGTAGCACCAGGGGCAGGGCAAACGGTCACGGGCGGCGTTACACCGGAACGAGCGTTTAAGATCATTCCGGACGAACGGACCAACTCGCTGATTCTCGTAGCCGGTCCGGCCGAGGCCCGTCGGATAAAGGACTTGATTGCCCGGCTCGATGTCCCTCTTCCGCTCGGTACAGGAAGAATCCACGTCTACTACCTAAAGTATGCCAATGCTTTTGAACTAATCCCCGTGCTCTCCTCGCTAGTTGGCACCGGTGGAGGATTTGGCGGCTTCAGCCCCTTTGGTTTTGGTGGCATCGGTGGATTGAGGGGTGGTTTCGGGTTCGGGGGGATGAGAGGTGGTTTTGGGGGAGGCTTTGGCCGGTTTGGTGGAGGCTTCGGTTTGGGTGGGTTCGGCACGCCCGGATTTGGCGGCTTCACCCCCGGATTCGGCGGCTTCGGACTTGGAGGTATTAGCCCGGGCATTGGTTTGGGTTTTGGTCAGACCGGATTTGGAGCGGCCGGTTCTATAGCAGGGCGTCGGCCTGGTTTGACGGCCACGGCTGGCGGGACCGCAACGGGCCAACCGGGACAACAAACAGAATTCGAAGGGCAAGTACGGATCAGTGCTGACCCCGCCACGAACGCGCTCATCATCAACGCATCACCGCAAGACTTCGAAACCTTGCGCGAGGTCATTGAAAAGTTGGATGTTCGCCGTCGGCAAGTGTATGTCGAGGCCATTATCGCTGAAGTTTCCTTGGATCTGACCCGAGAACTCGGCATTGAGTTGCAGGGGGCAACCGAGATTCCCAAGGGTGTCGGGTTCGGGCGGACGAACCTAAGAGGCGACATCAATCAGTTACTGAACCCAACCAACCTTTCGGGTTTAGTGCTAGCGGCGGCAAGCTCGCAAACGGTCACGGTAAACGGCGTCACCATTCCCGCACAGCAGGCGCTTTTGCGAGCGTTAGAAAGTCGCTCTGACGCCAACATCCTCTCGGCGCCTACGGTGCTTACCACGGACAACCAACCGGCAGAAATTGTTTCCGGCCAAAATGTACCTTTTATCGCCAGCCGAGCGACCAGCGACGTGAACTTGAGCAACACCTTCGCAACGATCGAGCGCAGGGACGTTGGCATCACCCTACGGTTGACTCCGCAAATCTCCGAAGGGGGACAAGTCAGGCTGGACATCTTTCAAGAGGTCTCCGACGTTATTTCCAACGACCCCCAGCTAGGGCCAACCACAACGATCCGTTCGGCGACAACGAGCGTCGTTACGCGCGACGGGCAGACGGTGGTCATCGGGGGCATCATGTTCGAGGCTCGGGGTAAAAATGTCACTAAGGTTCCGTTCCTCGGGGATATCCCGGTAATCGGCAACGTGTTCCGTTTCGACTCGACGCGCAACCGCAAGACGAACTTGCTGATTTTCTTAACGCCTCACATCATCCGTAACGAGCGCGACCAACGTAACGTGGCAGTTTCGGAACGAGATCGCGTGCTGCGCCGGCCCTATGAAGAAATGGGGCAGCGGCCGCCGCGCTGGGAGCAGCTTTATGCGCCCTCTTGGGAGGTACGCCCATCCATCGACCCCGCGCCCGAAGACAAGGAACCAGTGGAGCGCGGACCGAGGTCGCGAATCGAGGTGTACAAGCCTCGAGGCAACGACGGCAACGTCCCCGCACCAGCACCTTCTCCCAAACTGGAAGAGGAACCTACGAACAACTCGTCGGCAGGGCCATCGGCCACTCGCTCGATGACAGCCACGAACCGCTACGTTTTGCTAGCCGTGTTAGAAGAGACTGGGTCGCCCGTGCCGAGCTTGGAAAGCAGCAACGGGCTCGTCGCTCTCGCCGTGCCGAGCGACCTTGCCTTAGCCCGGCAATTTCAAAAAGGAACGACCTACCACTTCGAGACAAATGGCTACCGTGCTACCTATTTGTGTTTAGACGTGTTCGAAACTCCATCCGAGGCGTTTGCCTCTTACCCAGAGGGCATGCGCGTAAGCAACAACCCACCCACTTTCCTGCACTGGCGAGAGGCAGTGGAATCGGCCGTTCTTGATCAAAGCAATTGGACATTGGGCTGAAGCTATGGCTGTCGCAGCTCGCTCCCTGGAAGCATTGCTGGTCCAGTACGGGAACCTCACACAAGAGGTGTTAGAGAAGGCTCGGGAGCGGCAAAGAGACGGGAAGGGGCTAGGCGATGTGCTGCAAGAAATGGGGGTCATCGACAGCACGACGTGGGCCCGAGCTTTAGCTCAACACTACGGTCTCCCATTTCGCGAGAAATTGCCCGACGAGGACGTACTGGATCTAGTGCAGCTTGTGCCGATCAACTTCGCCAAGCGCTACCTTGTATTGCCCGTGGCACGGGAGGGGAACGCAGTCGTGGTGGCCACGGCTGACCCAAGTCAGATCTCTGCCCTGGATGATTTGCGGGTTCTTTTACGGCACCCAATTAAGGCGTTTGTCGCACCGGCACCGGTGGTCTTGGACGCGATCAACCGCGCTTACGACCAAATCACTGCAGGGTCGGCCTCCGAACTCATGGATGACCTCGATACTGAAAGACTGGACTTGGAACTTGCAGACTTGGAGGAACCGCGGGACCTCCTCGATGCCGATGAAGAGGCCCCGATCATCCGGCTCGTGAATCAATTGATTTTTCAGGCTGCGAAGGACCGAGCCAGTGACATTCACATCGAACCGTATGAAAGAGACCTGCTCGTGCGATTTCGCATCGATGGGGTGCTCTACGATATCCTTTCTCCGCCAAAGCGCTTCCAACCGATTATCATCTCGCGGGTCAAGGTGATGGCCGGCTTGAACATTGCGGAGAAACGTTTGCCGCAAGACGGTCGTATTCGCATCCGGTTGGCAGGCAAGGATATCGACATCCGCGTTTCGATCGTTCCGACTGCCCACGGAGAGCGAGTGGTCATGCGTTTGCTCGACCGCGCGAGCACGCTTCTGCAGCTCGAGGAACTCGGACTAACGGGGAATAAGCTAGAAACCGTGAATCGCCTCATCCGGCAAAGCCACGGAATCATCTTAGTCACCGGTCCGACCGGCAGCGGAAAAACCACGACACTCTATGCCTGTTTGGCCAAGATCAACACCACAGATAAAAACATCATCACCATCGAGGATCCCATCGAGTACCAATTGCACGGCATTGGTCAAATCCAAGTCAATCCCAAGATCGATCTCACCTTCGCCAATGGGCTAAGGTCCATTTTGCGCCAAGACCCGGACGTAATCATGGTGGGTGAGATCCGCGATACCGAAACTGCCGAAATCGCCATTCAGGCGGCATTGACCGGTCACCTGGTGTTCTCGACCTTGCACACGAATGACTCGTTTGGAGCGATGACCCGACTACTCGACATGGGTATTGAACCCTTTTTAGTTTCGAGTTCGGTCATTGCCGTGATGGCGCAGCGGTTGGTTCGTCGCGTTTGTCCGGAGTGTCGTGTCGCGTACCGGCCGACACGTGAGGAGATCGAAGAAGTGGGCATTACTCCCCAGCAGCTCGGTGGACGCGAGATCTACAAGCAGGGCCCTGGATGCGCCCATTGCAAAGGGAAAGGGTACCGTGGGCGTACGGGCATTCACGAACTCTTGGTGGTGGACGATGAAATTCGCGCCCTCGTCATGAAAAACGCCGATGCCGCCTCCATTCGGCGGACCGCGACCGCACACGGGATGAACACTCTCCGCGAGGATGGTGCAGAAAAGGTGCTAGCTGGCATCACGACCATCGAGGAGGTGTTGCGGGTTACCCAAGACGACATCGTGTGAGGCCGCGTGGCAGCGGAACTCGCTCTAGATCGTTAAACTTCGGACGGTTCCTATGCCGGTATACGCATATAGAGGGTTCAACGCCGCAGGGCGAGCAATTAGCGGAATTGTCGACGCGGAAAACCCAAAAGGGGCGCGTCAGAAACTACGGCGGGAAGGAGTGTTCCCGACTGAGCTCGTGGAGCAGGAGCGCCGCCCCGCCCAGGCGGAAAAAGTATCGAGCGGATGGCAAATCTCGCGGTACTTCGAGCGTATCTCTCCCGAGGAACTCGCACTTCTGACCCGGCAACTGGCCACTTTAGTCGGCGCAAAGATTCCACTTGTGGAAGCGTTGTCCGCTCTGATCGAACAAACAGAAAGCGCTCGGACCAAGCGGGTCCTCTCTCAGGTTCGAGAACTGGTTACTGAGGGGGCAGCCCTTGCAGACGCAATGAAAGCGCACCCCCGCGTGTTCAACGACCTTTACGTGAACATGGTCCGTGCAGGGGAGGCCAGCGGAGCGCTCGATGTGGTCCTCCTGCGCCTAGCAGATTACACGGAAAACTATGCCCAGTTACGGAACAAGGTTCGTTCCGCGTTGACTTACCCAACACTGATGGCGCTTACCGGTACAGCCATCCTTTTGTTTTTGCTCTCCTACGTCGTTCCGAAGATTACCAAGATCTTCGCCGAGAATCAGGCCACTCTGCCGCTCATGACCCGGATTCTCCTTGCTGTCAGTGGCTTTGCCCAGGACTATTGGTGGCTAGTCGTGGGCGCTCTGGGTGCCGCCGCGGTCTCGATTCAGATGAGTCGGCGCACGCCAGCGGGCCGTCTGCGCTTTGACCGTTCTACGCTAAAAATTCCGTACTTTGGGAACCTGATCCGCAAGGTCGCGTTGGCGCGATTTGCCCGAACGCTGGCCACACTACTGAATAGCGGCATCAATCTCCTTGTGGCGTTGGAGATCGTGAAACACGTCGTGAACAACACGGTTCTGAGTCAAGCAATTGAAGAAGCCCGCAATAGTATCCGCGAAGGGCAGAGTATTGCACCTCCGCTGAAGAGGAGCGGCCTATTCCCCCCGATGCTCGTCCACATGATTGCGGTGGGTGAGAAAAGTGGCCAACTCGAAACTATGCTGACGAAGGCCGCTGATGCCTACGATAACGAAGTCTCCACGGCTGTTGCCGCCATCACCAGCATCTTGGAGCCGCTCATGATTCTGTTCGGTGGAGCGGTGGTGCTGTTTATTGTGCTTGCCATCTTGTTGCCCATCTTCGAGATGAATCAGCTTGTTCGCTAACCGTCCTTTGAGCCTGCATCTGGCAGTGTTACTTTGGCAATGGCTAAGCGGTGGAAGAGCTGGCCTGAGACTTTGGCGCTACGGAGGTTATCGCAATGCGCTCGGTGAGAAACGCAAGCGGATTTACGTTGATCGAGATCATGGTGGTGGTGTTTATCCTAGGGTTACTTGTGACCCTTGTGGCTCCGAAGATCATTGGGCGAACCGACGAAGCGCGACGCACTAAGGCCGCGGCCGACATCAAGGCAATTGAGCAGGCACTCAATTTGTTCAAGCTGGACAATGGCTTTTACCCCAGCACCCAAGACGGGCTCCAGGCTTTGGTCCAGCGCCCAGCCAACGCCCGCAATTGGAATCCCGACGGCTACCTCTCGCAAATTCCGATAGACCCGTGGGGAAATCCCTATGTGTATTTTTCCGATGGTACCTCGGTGATTATCAAATCGTACGGTGCCGACGGCCAGGAAGGCGGCGAGGGTAAAAACGCCGACATTGACAATCGTGGGTAACCGCCGTGTTGCATGGGAAAGCTCGGCAAGTCAGTTGGTCCGTACCGCACACTCAGTCTCTTCTCTGCGGGCGCCTGGGTGGTCTCTAGGCCGTGAAGTGAGTTTCTCGCGTTTCCGGCCTCACTCCCGGCGGTGCTCTCGATCGAAACTGAGTGTCGGCTTCGTTGGCTGGCAAACTGGCATCAAGACTTTGGGAAGGCCGGGCCACAGCACCGACTGGGCAGTATACCAAGGGGAGCCCGACGGAGTTTCTGGCTCGATTTGGGATACGCCAGGTGCCGGCGGACCTGCACGGTTTACGGCTGGAGTGGGAACGAGCATTTCGGCCCCGCTCAACGTCTTCCCCGACCGACTCCAAGCAGGGCAGACACAGCCCAACGCCACTTCGTGTTATGTGGCTCCAGTTTGATCTTTCAGCGGCGAGCCTTCCCCAAAGGACCGAGAGCGGCACACCCGTGACTTCGCGGTCTGGAGGCTTTACGTTGCTGGAACTCAGCCTCGTGTTGCTTCTGCTCTCGGTAATGCTTGTTGTTGCTTTGCCTCGATTCCGCGATCGTGACCGAGCCGAACTCTTGGCTCATGCCCATCGTCTCGAATTGACTTTCCGGTTTCTGCGCAATCAAGCTGTCCTCAGCGGCGTAGCTTACAGGCTGCATTTCGACTTGGACCAACAGCGCTACTGGGTTGCCTTGGACGAGGCCGGCACGATGGACCTCGCACAATTTGTGTCAGAGGTTGGTTCACTCGCGCGAGGAGTGAGGCTGGGTGAAGCGGTCGTCATAACAGATGTCTCTTTACCCTTGGAAGGAATCAAGGTGGCCCAGGGCAGCTTGTATACCGTTTTTTATCCCGATGGATCAGTGGAACCAACGGTCGTTCACCTCGCGACCGCTCGAGAGGCATACACGATGTGGTTCGATCCTCGGTCCCAACGCCTTCGTGGCAGAAGCGGATACTGGGAGCCAAACTATGGCACCTAGGCACACTGACCGAGCCAACCGAAGCGGTTTTACGCTATTGGAAGTCCTCATCGCGTTGGCCATCCTAGCAATTGCGTTTGTCACCCTACTTGGCTGGCACGCCCGCAACGTTGCCACCATCATTTATGACCAGAATTTAGCGCGGGCCGTTCTGTTGGCGCGCGAGCGGGCTAGCTTGGTACACTTCCAGGCGTTGCAACAGGGCATCGATAGCGTCCGGAGCGAGGCTGGTCCGATCGATGGCTATCCCGGCTTTTTTTACGACCAGGAGGTGTTTCCCACAGGACTGGACGGTATGCGCCAAGTGATACTTCGGGTGTTCTGGGATCAGCGAAACGTGAATGCCTGCGAAGTGACGTTCTTTGTTCGCGATGCCGCACAGTAAGTCCACCAGCGCTGGCTTTACGCTGCTCGAGTTGCTCGTTGCGATCGCAATCTTTGCGATCATGGCTACGACTGTTTATGGAGTCCTATGGCGTACGTTAGACGGGAAAAACCGTGCTGAAGAACGGGCGGAGTTGTTCGCTGCCGGTCGCGATGCCGTCATGCGCATGGCCGATGATCTCGAACGGGCTTTGGCCCCAGGAACTTCCAGTCGCGGAGCAGTTTGGTTCATCGGCGTGCCCGGAAATGAGGCCGTACCGACTGATCAAGTCGGCTTTGTCATCGACACTCGGCGCGAGCGAAGTGCAGCTGGGCGCCGCGGAGGCAGAGTTTTTGTGTCGTACCTTTTAGAGCCCATGCCCGACGTACCCCGTGCATACGCGTTGCTGCGCCACGAGGAAGTTCTGCTGGATCCGTTGAGCCAAGCCACCACGGACTCCTTATCGAACGAGCAAGCGACCTCTAACCCGTTAACCAGCGACGTGTACTTAGTTGACCGCGTTGCGGGCCTTCGTTTGCGGTATCTAGACCCTGCAACGGGTTCGTGGACCAACTCCTGGGACACCACCACTCCCGTGCAGCCTGGGCAGTTACCACCGGGACTGCCCCCAGTCGTCGAAATTCAATTATTCTTGTTCGACAATAGCGGCGGGTACGTGGATTTCAGCACGCGTGTCGATCTCCTGCTCTATGTTCCTCCGCCAACGCCTGGTCCGGGAGGTTTGCCTCTTGGCTAACAAGAGGGGCAACGAACGCGGGGTGGCCTTGATCATGGCTCTGCTGGTGGTGGCGCTGCTCACCATCACGGTCACGGAGTTCTTTTTCTCTGTAGAAATCGATGCTCGAATGGCCCGCAACTCCGTGCACAGCTTGCAGGCCGCATTGCTGGCTCGGTCAGGCATTAGTCTAGGCGAGGCGCTGCTGATGCAGGACCAAGATCCACTGACCGATTCGTTCCTGGAAGAGTGGTGCCCCCTGCAAGCCCGTGAAGGCCGCGCGTGCCAAATTGACGACGGCGGAGGGTTCATCGCTCTGCCCCCGAACTCTCGACTTCGAGTGGAAATCTGGGACGAAAGTGGCAAAATCAACGTTAACCTCACACGACCTCAAACCCAGGCGGAGTGGCGCGCTGGCCGCCTCAACCCTAATCCGGAACAAGCACCACAGCGTTATCAATCTTGGCTGTTCGCTCTCGGACGGGTGATGGACTCTCGCACTGACGCGATAACCGCGCTCGACGACTATTGGAATCAACTCTTCGAGTTTTACTTTGGCCCGCTGACGAACCCTGCCGGAGGCGGTGCAACGCCGACGGCCGGAACCTCCGCCGCACAAACTCCAGGACTTATGGCGACTCCTCCGCCATTGACCACCTTATACTTTGGCTCGCTTGACGAAGTTACCGCGGTCCCAGGATTCCTGACCGCAGGCGAACTCCGTCGCTATCGAGCTTTTCTCACAGCATTTGCCTGGCCGTTTCCGAGCCAGGTTAACGCCAACACCGCACCTCGAGAAGTGCTGACAGCAATTATTGGTGACGCGCAGGTGGTGGAAGAAATCGTCCAGCAGCGGCAAACCCAAGTTTTGCAAGCGAGCAACGTGCTTGCGTTGATAACCACGGCTTCCACGAACCAGGACCCTTTGTACCGTAACGCACGCATGATGCTCGGTGCCAGAAGTAACGTTTACTCCATTCGCGCTACGGCCATCGTCAACATGAATCCCATGACCGGAACGGGAGGCATCAGTCGTTCCGCCGAAATGCTTGTTCGACGTGATCCCAAGCAGGTGCAGCCAGGAACGGCGGGTGGTACAGTAACGCGCTGGAAGCTTACACGGCTGTACTGGCAGAAAGATGCTGGGGCCGTTTTGTTTCGGCCAGAGTTTGGAAGTAGCGATTCAAATGAACTGTAAATCGGTAAAGGCATAACGGAGTCCATGCCCCAACGCGTCCTTGCCTTAGAGGTACGAACCGACCAAATCCGCGCCGCGCTAGTGGAGGCGTCCTTCCGCGACTACAAGGTCATCGGTCTTCACAAATTGTCACTGCGATCGGGGGAGGACTTGGAGGAAACCCTGCGCGATTTTGTGCAGCAGATCAATTTTCAGCCGCACACCATTGTTTCGTCGTTGCCAGGAGAACTGGTGACCTTACGAACGTTTTTCCTTCCCTTCAAAGACCGCAAGCGTTTGGATCAAACCGTTCCCTACGAGCTGGAAACTCAGGTTCCGTTTGACCTCGAGGAAGTCGTCATTTCCTACCAGGTACTACAGCGGGAGAAGACGGGCAGCCAGGTTCTGGCAGCTTTGGTTCCCCGCACGGACTTGGAGCGGCACTTAAACGCCTTGCAAGGAGCCGGCTTGGACCCAAAGGTCGTGGATTTCGCACCTCTGGCCAGTCTCAACGTACTGCAGCTCCTAGATCTCCCGGTCGCTGAACGAACCGTTTTCATCGGCGGCGAAATCGATCGCCTGACCGTGGCCCTTTACCGGGGCGGAGCACTTGTTGGTATTCGCACCATCACCCCCGCGAGTGCCTGGTCCCTTCCGGACTCGGGCGAGGGGAACGGTCGGCCGGAAGTCCTGGAAAACGTGGTGAGCGACTTGATGGCTGAACTGCGTTGGACCCTTTTGGCGCTCAACGGAGACTCGGTGGAACAGGGCACGCGCTGTGTGCTTGTGGGCGAGGGTATTTACTTCGATCAGCTAGCGGGTGGCCTACGGACCGAGCTTGGGATGAACGTTCTGCGCCTCCAGGAGTCGCCTCTCAAGGGATTGCCGTCAGCGTTACGAGAACAGTTACCACCTTTCGCCGCTCCCATTGGGTTGGCGCTCCGTGAGATCCAGCCAGACCGCTGTTATGGCCTCAACTTCCGCCTCGGCGAGTTCGCATACCATCGGGGCCAACAAGAACTGCGGCGTGCGTTGTTCGGGAGCGCCACGCTAGCGGTGATTGCCTTGGGCCTGTTTGTTTTGCAGACGTACCTGAACTACCGCTACCTGGAAGCTCAGCTTGCAGCGGTCAACAACCAAATCCGATATATCTTCCGGCAGACCCTCCCTGACGTGCAGCGAATCATCGACGAGGGCCGGCAGATTCGGGAGGAAATCGTTGCCGCGGAAAAGAGGCTGAAGCTTCTCGGAAGTGTTGCCCCGCCGAGTGGCGCCACAGCCATCGATGCCCTGAACGCGATTAGCACTGCGGTTCCAGAGTCGCTCAAGCTCGAAGTCGACGAGTACGTCATGGACACGGAGGAAATTAAAATTCGTGCCCACACGGACTCCCTGGACACGCCGAACGCCATTCGCGAAGCGATTGCGAACGGAAAATATTTTGCCGACGTTCAGGTAAAAGACATTAAGACCGCACCGGACGGCCGTGTGGACTTTCGGATCATTCTCACCCTGAACAAGGGTGGCCTGCCCGCGGCCGGCCGTTCCAGCGGGAGAAGCTAATGTTCGATTTTGCACCTCTCTTAAGGTACTTCGATCGCCTAGCACCACGGGAAAGGCTACTGCTTGTCGTAGCCGCAGTTTCTACGGTGTTGATTTTGGGGTACGCCTTCGTGTGGGACCCTCTTCAGGTAAACATGGAGCAGCTCTCGCGGAGAATTGCCATCAAAGAAAAGGAGCTGGTCGAACTCCAACGGCAGCGAGAGTACTACCTCGAACTGCTTCGGCAACTTGAAGCCTACGGCGACATTTCCGAGGTGGATCCAAACTTCAACCTGCTGGGTTATCTCCAAGGAGTTGTGACGGCAGCTGTGAGCCGAGAGAAAATCGTTTCCTTGAATCCCACCACGAGGCCGAAACCCGAGGCTCCAGAATTTTTGGAGGAAATGGTGGAAATCAAACTCACCCAGGTGGCCCTTCCGCAGATCGTGGAATTGTTGCATCGCGTGGAAAAAGGAGATCACCCCCTACACTTTTCCCGCGTATCCATAAAGAAACGCGTGAACGACCCATATAGTTTCGACGTGCAGGCCATTGTGGCGGTACTCAAGCCAGCCGAGAAACCCCCGGAGAAGGCGAGTGACCGCCCTGCAGCGGCGAGTTAGTGGGAAACGACGATGCGAGCGCTGCAAAACGGGTTTCGTGGGCTGCCCCTTCCCCCGTTGACTCTGCCAGAGTTTCTCACCCGTCGATTGTTCTGGCTGTACACCGCGTACACATTGGTGGTTTTCCTCGTCGCGCTGCTTTTCACATTTCCACATGACTTACTCATTAAAAGAGCACTCCAGAATCTCGACCGGGGGCCCCTGCCCCTCAGGGTTCAGAGCGCAGGCCTTTCGCCACTGAAGGGTTACCAACTGGTAGGACTACGAATTGGCGGGTTAGACGAGGGGCAACCTCCACTTCTTGAGTTTTCTAGCGTATGGGCGCGGCCGCTGTGGACGGAGTGGATCAAGGGGAATTTTTACGCCGCAAGCCTCGGTGCCGAACTGTACGGAGGCCAAATGCGAGGGCATCTTGCTTACCGCGACACAGGTCTGGTGGGAGTTGTCGCGTGGCAAAACCTGCAGTTATTGCGGTACCGCACGCTCCAAATCCAGTTGGAGGAGGGGCAAGTTGGAGGGCAGGTTGGGGGAAGTTTGTCATTCGAGTTGAGGGGCACAGCCTTCCAACAAGGACAAGCCAATGGCGAGATTGTGGTGGACGACCTCCGGCTCGAACGGGCGAAAATCAATGGATGGCCCGTGCCCGATGTGCGCTTCAAGCAGGTCAAATCGAAATTTCGTGTCACACCAGGGAAAGTGGATCTGACAGAGCTTGCGGCCAACGGCGACCTTGTCATCCAAGGTTCCGGCTCGATCACCTTGCGCGAACCCTACGGGGAAAGTCTTCTGAACCTGCGCTTGACCGTCGCCCCTGGACCGCAAACATCGGATACGATTAAGGCCGTTTTGGCCTTGTTGCCAAAACCGAGTGGCGGAAAACCTGACGCGCCGGTAACCGTAACCGGAACACTGGCACATCCAAAAATCCGCTAACCAAACTCCTTTACCCTCAGCCCAGTCCGTCTCTCCCACTTCGCATTCGACCCGCAGTAAGCCCAATGAACCCTGCAAATATTGCCCAAGCCCATCCCCCAGTTGCTCTCTCTTGAACCTGACAACCGTCTCCTTCGGCCTCCCGAACATCGGTTCCCGGTGCTGCAGATTGCGTGGGCGACGGGTTGGATCCTGCAGGGGTAGAAGTTGGTGTCGAACGGGTGGAATGGGTTGGTGTGCCTGTACCCTCCAGAACCTGCGTCAAGGTCGGCGTGAACGTGGGGGTTTGCGCAGGAGTGAACGACGTGGTTGGAGTAGGGGAGGGTGTTGGCTCCGCTCTGGGCAACTCCAGTGTGCCGAATTGCACAATTGCGGAGCGATTACCTGCCTCGTCCTCCGCTCGCGCGGCAATGTATACGCGGCCGTTCAGGGAATCAGGCAGGGTGGCCGAGATCGTTAGCGGTCGGCCCCGACCAGGCGCTGCATCTCCGAGCTTCACGACTAGGGAACTGGCTCGCTCAAACATCGTCGCGTCCAAGATAGGAGAGGAGGAAACTCGGAGGTCGATTCGTGCGAGCGTGCCGCAAAACTGATCGTCCCCAGGCGTGTCCCCTAGGACAATTCGCAGTTCTCGGGCAGCGACCAGATCCAGTCGTCCAACCGGCGGTGCGGGCGGCCAGGCATCAGTTTCGTAGTTCCCCGTGCTCCATGGATCGTGGTGGTACTGCCGCCAGGGCAGGTAACCGCAACTCGAGCCACTCGTTGAATAAACAAACAGGTATCCCTCGCGAGTCACCGCAGCAATTTCTAAGGTGCCGTCCCCGTCAATGTCTCCTGCCGCTGGCGACCCGATCGACCAACCACCGGTGAACTTCGGCCACTCCGGTGGCACCGCCCCGAACGGATCTACTGCCCGCAGGTCGTACACGCCGCTACCCCAGATGGCTTCCGCGACACCATCTCCCGTGATGTCGACAGCAATGGGTGCAACGAAAAATTGCAAATCATTGACCAGCTGCGGAAAGGCAGGCCGAAATCCGCCTGAGGCCGGTGAACCATCGCTCTGTGCAATCTCCCAAAGGTTCAGATGATTTTCGGCAGGAAACTGGCGCGCGGGAAGATTCGCGTCGAGGAACTTCCCTAAGCCAGCCGCGGGCGCGAGCAAGTGGTACCCACGACCAACGCCAAGCATCTCTGCGATGACAGGAGCACCCAAAGCCGGGTAACTCGGGCTGTCGACTGCGGGGCTTTCAGGGCCGAGGCGATCCGCCTGAAGCGTGCGAGGTATGCTGCCACGCTCGTTTTCTAGAAAGGACTCGCCGTTTCCCCGGAACACATAAGCCGGCCCCAACATCGAAAATGCCGCCACCTCCGAACGCCCGTCACGATCCAGGTCTGCCAACGCCGGCGGACCATTAGAACCGGTCCCCACCACCGGCAGCAATTCTGTCGTCAGCATGGCCAAACGCACCGGCCAACCGGTCAAAAAGGCGTCTGGGTTCCACCCAAATAGCAATGGGTTAGAGCCTCGGTTGACCCCAGAAGAGTGGATCGCATACAGGCGCGTGTTGCCGCTTTCCAAAACCCCGCCCACTTGCAGAAAGTTCAATACCACGTTGGTGATCACGGCATTGGGCCGCTCTCTGTAAGCCTCGTTGACAACGGCGACCACATCCAGGAGGCCATCACCATCGACGTCCCCTAGAGAAGGGGGCACGATGATCTTGGTACCCATTCTCTGGCCAGCACTCGCAGTTAACCGAACGCGATTCGTGACGGGATCTACCGCAGCAACTTTCGCCGGATCCTTCAGTAACACCGGCCACCCAGGAACCGGCCGGCCATCGAAGAACCAGGCGTAGATGTGCCGGTCCATCGCGCCGGCAATGATTTCCAGCGAGCCGTCCGCCGAACCGTCGAGGTTACCCAGAACCGGACCACTGATAAAGCCACGCGCCAAACGATTGTCCGGATCGAGGCGGTGCACACGATCCGGCACGAGCCGCATTTCCGGGATTTCCTCGCGTTCCGATCGGAGCGGAAAGGAAAACTCTAACCGGGTGCGGACAGGAAAACCGGGGCGCCTACGCCCGTTGCGGTCCCACACATACACCTTGCCATAGAGATCAGCGGCAACCACTTCAGGCGAGCCGTCTCGGTCCAGGTCACCCACGGCGGGCATCCCAAGGATCGGCGTATAAGGATGCGGTACCTCGCCACTTCGGAATGCAGGGGAGTCAGTGTGCACCTCCATGAGATCCGTGTGCACCGGCCAACCGGGCGCTTCGTCGAGACTTGGCCCCGTGAACACGTGGACGGAGCCGTCGGAAGTCGCCATCAGCAAGTCGTCCTTGCCGTCTCCGGTGAGATCCACAAAGAGGGGACCAGCGCCGCCATCGCTGTTGAGCATGCGGGGAGTCCCTGGCCATGCCTTCGGGTCGCGGTGCAGAAACCACGCCCGCCGGTCTTCCCCGACGTTGCCCTCGTCATCGATCACTCGTAATCGCACCGTAGCCGTGAACCGGTCTGGATCGGGACTTCCGTCCTCCGTAGCCGGCGCCCCGGAAACACCATACGGCATGCGCGAAGCCAGCGCATGAAGATCGATCTGACCAAGAAGCCCGGAACGGGCTCGCACTTCGCTTCCCGTAGCCACCACAGAAAATTCTTCTTCGCGCGGCTGCACACCAGGGGCCACGGCAAGCTGCCACTGAAACGACCGCGCTCTGTTGGCGGCAACGCGTCCGGTAACACTCAAGGTGCCCGCGTCTGGCGACACGAGCGTAAACCATTGCGGGCTTTCGATCTCGGCCTCGGGCGGAATTCTCCCTTGTTGGATCATCTCGACGGCGCGTCGGGCGTTGATCCGCCCGTAGCCAAAATATTGATCGAACCCTGCAATGGATGGGAAACGTTGCGACTGCACGCCTTGGGGCAGGTCGAAGCCAACTCGATAATTCTGGGGCAACCCCATTTCGGGACGCGCATCGAAATTCACGTCATCGGCGCTTTGGGTCAGAATTTGTTTCACTTCGTTCGCGGAAAGGGGGTAGGGAGTGAGCTCCCCGTGATCGCCCGGATAGCGGGTAAGACGACCTCGATCTATTTCGTTTCGCGCAGCTGAGTACAGAAGACCCGCAATGCCAGCTCCTAACCCCGTAGCCTCACTCGAACATGCAGTGGAAGGCACAGAGACTGCGATATGCGGGCCATAATTCGTGCAGCCGTTGAGGTACAAGTAGGAAGGGGGCGACATGGCAAGACCACCAAGAGACGCATATCGGGTCACTGAGTTCACGACCACTGTGCGTTCGTAAGCTGCCGGGTAATTGTGATGGGCCGACTCCTCGTCGGCAGCCGAGGCAATGACGACGACCCCCCGTCGGTACGCGTAATCGATCGCCGCCTGACCGAAGCTCGAATGGTTTAGCGTCCCCAGCGCCTCCTGAATCACCAATGCACCGCTGTCCACCGCGAATAACACACCTCGAGCGAAAGCGTTAACTTCGGCCACGAAGCTGTCTGCAACCCGCACCATTAAGGCCATGCAATTCGGGCAGGTGCCTACAGACCCACCATTGTTCGCCTCGGCCGTGGAGTCGTGAGCCTCTCCGGTGCCGTGTCCGTAGTCAACCTCGTCTAGGGGGTCGTTGTCGTCTTCGAAAAAATCCCAACCGGAGATATCGTCGATGTAACCGTTTCCGTCTCCGTCGTGCCCGTCGGAAAAAAGAAAAATCAAGTCTTCCGGGTCCAGGACCCCATTACCATTTTCGTCGCGCACTCGTGAGTCCCGCTGCCAACCTTGACCCGCCTCGTAATCGCGAATGTTGAACACGCCGTCGCCATTGCGATCCCAAGGGTCCGCACTGTTCGATGCACCCTCCGGTATCGGCAGCTCCCCGCGATTCAGGTAAAACTTTGCCACCAAGTCTGGCAGCGGCCGATGCCAACGAATCCCAGAATCTAAAATCGCGATCACAACATCGGGCCGACCTGTAGTGACCTGCCATGCCAGGTCCACGCTGCTTCCGGTGACACCGAATAATTCTTGAGCATTCCCATCAATGTCTGGATTGCCCGTTGTTCCGCTGCCGAGCTTCCAGAGGGAGCCCCCGGTTAGGTCGTTGGGTATCACCGGTGGGTTGGACTCGGGCAGGAAGAGATACGCGGCAAAATCGTCCGAACGAATACAAGGCCCTTCCAACCGGAACACGGAACGCCCACCCTCCGGTAGCGCCTCCTGCCGGCAAGGGCGGGGATTGGCAGGGTATGGAAACTCACCCGCTGCCGACATTGCGACGCTCAGCACGCTACCCACCCAGGCCGCCAGCCACCATCCTCCTCGTACGGTCATCCATGCGTCTCCCAGAGCGGGCCGATATCAAACTGGAGGACACGAATCCAACCAGGGGGCCACGAATACCCTTCGGTACTTTCGCAGCGCTATTCTTGCAAACGGCGCGAATTTTCGCTTTCGGGCGCGCAGGATGGAGCGGCTGATTTTCACGGCGCCAGCGGTTACGCTCGGAGAGCTAGTGTTTGTCGCGGTCGCGGTCGTGCTCGTTCTCTTTATTCCGCTGCTAATCGGATGGGTCAATGCACGGGCGGCCAGCGCTCTAGCGCAACCAAGTATCGAGCCGGAGATCGGAGCAACTACCAAGGGTACCGAAATGCCCCCGGTAGCGTGGCAAGCCGCGCCGGAATCGCCTCCCTTGGAGTGGCCTGTGAGCCCTCCCGCTCCGTCGTTAGACCCGTGGCACCCCGACGAAGACGTTGCAGCCTACGGGACCACGAGCGAGCTTCCTGCGCGTTTTCAACCGGCCAACGTTGCGATGCAAGAGAACAATCAGGCTAACGCGCCCCAGCCAAGCTTGCCTCCACCTTTGGGCGCCATTCGCGACTGGCTTGCTCCATCCGGCCAGTACACGTCGCTCCCCGCCGTGTTTGTGTCGGAGTCGGAAGGCGCAAACACGAGGCTCGAGGACTTGCGTCACGTAACCCTCGCCACTTGGCCTGGAGTAGCTCGGGCGTGGCCTGCCGAGGTCCATGAACTCTGGGAACGTGGATTGAGGCTGTACGAGAGGTGGAAATCATCTCTTTTGAGCCTCTCGCTTCCGCTTCCAGCGGAGAGCCGGAGCTACACGCTGGCAAGGATCGAGACCGATGGAAGTCTTTTTCGCTTTCACATCCTCGTGTTCGATCAGCTCTGGCCCACTCAGCTCGACGAGGCTTTGGCCGTCTGTGTCATCGATGTCCGTCCAGAACAAGGCCCGGTTTCCTGGTGCGTGGTTCCGCCCGTGGTCACGGCTTGATCTCTTTCGACCTGGGATTCAAGGCGCTAAAGTTCGGCGCGCTCGCAAGGTCTTGTCGGTACACTTCAGCACGCTCATGGTCCAAAGCGAATGCCTTAGCCGCAGAGAAATCAGTTACCACTGTCACGGGACGTTCCTCGCAGTCCCCGCGGAGTGATGGCCGAACTACGTTTTTCGTGGCGACTAGGGCAACAGGCCAAACGACTAATGGAAATGATTGCCGCCGCCCTCGTCGTGGCCTACGTCCCCGGATTTGTTGCCGCAACGGAAATGATCCCCGCTTCGGCACCGGCCCATGACTTGAGCTTAGCTCGTGTGTTGGAGCGCGGCGTGCTTCGCTGGGGGGGCGACCTCCAAGGTGGAGAGCCTTACGTCTTTCGCGATCCGACGAATCCGTCGGTGTTGGTTGGGTTCGAGGTCGAACTCGTTGACGCGGTAGCGCGCACGTTAGGGCTAAAAGCCGAGTTCGTTCAAAACGATTGGTCCACCCTGCTCTCATCTCTTGAGCGCGGGAATTTCGACGTCGCCGTTAACGGCATCGAAGTGACACCTGCCCGCGCCGCGGCTTACGCTCTCACGCGGCCCTATGCCAGCTTTCGGGAAAGCTTACTTGTGCGGCGCGACGATGCACAGAAATACCGCGAGCTCGAACACTTACGGGGCCACCCGGTTGGTACGTTGGCCAACTCGCTTGCACATGAAATCCTACGCGCGAACACAACGGCGCGAATTGTCCTCTACGAGGGCGTTGATGAACCGTTGACCGACCTTTCCGTGGGCCGCATCGACGCTGTGCTCATCGACGACATCATTGCACGGCGTTACTTGCCCGGGCATCCAAACCTGTTGGAAGTAGCGCAGGTTGCCGTGGGAAGTTACGCGATGGTGCTGCGTGCCTCCGACCTTGCTCTGCGTGACGCCCTCTCTGCAGCGCTGGATACCCTCGATCGCAGCGGGGAACTGCACGCCATCTTGCAACGCTGGAACATTGAGCCGGCTCAAGACCATCCCACCACTGCACGTCCGGCTGGCCCGCTCGTTACGCTCACCCAACAAGCAGAACTGTTCTTCCGGGCCGCTGGCGTCACGCTGGTGTTGTCAACTCTGGCAATGATCGTGGCCATCGCTCTCGGCTCGCTCCTGAGCGTTGCGCGTCAGTACGGCGGGGCAGTCCTCGCCACGCTCGCACAAGGTTACGTGGAGTTGTTTCGCGGAACGCCGGTACTGCTGCAGTTGTACGTTCTCTATTACGGCTTGGCACCGCTGATGGCTGTCGACGCTTTTACCACTGCCGTCCTCGGTTTGGGCATGAACTACGCTGCCTACGAAGCTGAGCTCTATCGAGCCGGGTTCCAGGCGGTCCCCCGTGGCCAACAAGAGGCTGCCCTTGCTTTAGGGATGTCACGCTGGCTTGCCTTGCGGCGCATCGTGCTGCCCCAAGCAATTCGCGTAGCACTTCCGGGCATGGCCAATGATTTCATTGCGCTGTTGAAAGATTCCTCGATTGTTTCCGTTATCACGGTTGTGGAACTGACAAAACAAATGACGATTACCGCGGTCGACCTTCGGAGCTGGCTGCTTCCCGGCGTGTTTTGTGCGGCGCTCTACCTTGCCATGAGTATTCCGCTCTCTCGGCTTGCCTTGCGGTTGGAGAGGAGGCTCGGGAAAGGCCGATGATGCCCTCTGGCCTCCTCCGTGTCCAAGACATCCGGGTCGTCAGCGACGGTAAAGTGCTGCTGGACGGCATCTCGTTCGAGCTCGCGCGGGGCGAAATCTTGGCGGTTGTGGGCTCCTCAGGCAGCGGCAAAACGACTCTCCTGCGTACAATCAACTACCTGACACCGCTTACGGCCGGAGAAATCAACGTTGACGGGATTAGCCTTCACCCGGGTCTTTGCGAGCGCCGCGATGCCAAGCTCCTAACTCGCTTGCGGCGTACCGTGGGTATGGTGTTCCAACACTATCACCTCTTCCCGCACTTTTCCGTGCTGCAGAACTTAATCGAGGCGCCGGTCCGAGTTCGGGGTCTATCCCTCATCGAGGCTCAAAAATTGGCATGCGACGGACTCGAACGTTTGGGTATCGGTCACTTAGCCGAGTCCCTTCCGCACCAGTTGTCCGGAGGAGAACAACAACGCGTTGCCCTTTTGCGAGCACTGCTGATGGAACCGAAACTGCTGCTGGTTGACGAACCTACATCGGCCCTCGACGCGGCCAACGTCACCCACGTTGCTGGCCTGCTCCGTGAATTCGCTGCCCGCGGCGGCGCTGTGCTCTTAGTAACGCATCAACCATCATTGGTTCGTAGTGTATCGCATCGAATTGCGATTCTACGCCAAGGTAAGCTCGTCGCTTGCGGTGCGACGCAGGATCTGTATCCCAACGGACCCGCGGCGGCTTACTTGCAACGGTAAACAGTGTCGGCGTAGCCCGGGTAGCTTCCCAAAGGCCGCTCACAGGGTGCCGCAAACTGTGGCTTCACGCGTCAGACCATTTTCGTGGTCCGATATTTCACGTGGAGAGCGTTCGGTGACCGAAATGCCAGCCCAACGACTGCGTCTTGGAAGGAATCATCCTGGACCAAGTCCGGCAGACGCTCGAGGAGAACCTCGAGTCCAATACGCGCTTCGAGCCTTCCCAGATGGGAACCAGCGCAGTAATGTCGGCCAAAACCAAAGGCAAGGTGACCTTCGGTATCGCGGTGCAAGTCGAATCGATCGGGGTCCGGGTAGCGCCGTTCGTCTCGGTTGGCAGAGCCCAACGCCACGCTAACCAACATCTTGCGCGGGATGACCGTTCCCCCAAGCTCGGTGTCCATGGTGGTCTCGCGGGTCACGTACTGAACGGGCGACTCCCAGCGCAATGTTTCCTCAATCACCTGGGGCAGCAGCTCTCCGTCTTGCCGCACTGCGTCCATCGCCTCAGGGTGAATCAGTAAGGCAAATAACGCACTGCCGAGAAGCCGGTACGTCGTTTCCGCACCCGCCGGCACCAACAGGCGGCAAAAGCTCAGTATTTCTTCATCGGTGAGCTGTTCCCCTTCCACGCGCGCTGTTGCCAGCAAGCTGATGAGGTCTTCTCCCGGCTCCCGCCGACGGTGCTCGAGAACCGGTTTCAGGTAATCCACAATAGCTTGGGCCGCTGCAAAGGACCGCGGGGGGTCGTCCGCAATGCTGATCAGATCCAGCGCCCAATGATGAAACTGCTTTGCATCTTGTTCCGGCAGCTGGAGAAACTGCTTGGTGAAAACCTGGATTGGGAATAGGAACGTGAACTCCTCGACGAGTTCGGCATGTCCACGGCTGGCAAAGCGATCCACCAGATCGTGTGCCGTGGCCCGGATTGCTTCCGGAAGATCACCACTTGTCAGCGCCCTTGGCGTGAGGGCCGGCGTGATCAAGCGCCGATGCCGAATGTGTTCCGGTCCGTCCATTTCCAAAATCGTCCGGCCCAGCACCAGACCAATACCCCTCGCATTGGCCCGCGAGGAAAAGCGCTCCGAGTCCCGTAAAACGGTCAGGGCGTCTTCGTAGCGGGTTACCAGGTAATGCTGACCAAAAATTCCATCGACTAGGGCCACCGGCCACTCGTCCCGCAGCCGTTTGTAGACTGGGTACGGGTTGGGAACGGGGCTCATCATCGTGCCTCCAAACAACTCCACGGTGGTCGGCATGATCTCACAACCTCCCTCGATCTGGGTTTCCACCTGGGCTTCGGCAACCAGCGCCTGCGGCGCGCAGCTCGTCGACCCAGGGGCTCGATCTCAAGCGAACGTCCTAATCATACGATTGATTGATAATCAAGCACGGTCCTTGCGCTGGGAGGCCACGGGGTCATTGGCTGTTCTCCGGGTGCAGAGCGCGTGTAGCCGAACAACTTTCGCAGCGATGTGTCCGCTTCGCCGCCAGCCGTCTTTCAAATGGCAACACCGCTCCCGTTCTCCGTGAAAACAGGCGTGTGAACAAACCGGAACGATTGGGCAGGTGGACTCTGAGGCACGACGCTGCTTCGGTTACCCCTACCGTGCGGCTCTCCAGCTTCGCCCAACCGTGAGTTCCACTCCTTCCTTGGCTGGTAGGCTCACTGCAGACATAAGAGAGGCCATCCTAATCCAATCGAAAGCGACGGGGATCCACGCGAAGCGTTCGCAACAAGCGAGTAAAGTTTCCACGCGACATACCCAGCAACCTCGCGGCTTCGGCACAGTTGCCTTGGGTCTGGCGTAAAGTCGCCTCGACTCTTCGCAGCTTCTCCATACGCAAGCGGGCGTGCAAGCTCAGACCACTGAGACTTTGGCCTGCATCCAGGTCAGCCAAGTCTTCTACGCGGAGTACGGGCTCTACCGCGAGTAACACGGCGCGCTCGATGACGTACTCGAGTTCGCGCACATTCCCCGGCCAGTCATAAGCCTCGAGCTTTTCGATGACTCCTGGAGCCATCCCTTCTATGCGTTTGCCATAGCGATCGCGACTTTTGCGCAAAAAATGCCAAGCGAGTAGTTCCACATCTCCAGCTCGTTCGCGTAGTGGCGGCAAATGGATCGGCAGGGCCGACAAGCGGTGGTACAAGTCCTTGCGGAAATCTCCAAGCCTGACAGCCTCCTGTAGGTCCCGATTGGTCGCGGCAATCACGCGGACATCGACTTTCTTTGTCCGTACCGAGCCAACTCGCTCGATCTCGCCTTCTTGCAAGACACGCAAGAGTTTGGCCTGGATCGTGTGCGGTAAATCACCCACTTCGTCCAAAAACAGCACACCTCCGTCGGCACGCTCAAAGCGGCCGACACGGGCTTCCGTTGCACCCGTAAATGCTCCCTTTTCGTGGCCGAACAGCTCGCTTTCGGCGAGTTCTCTCGGGATGGCAGGACAATTGACTGCAACCCAGGGGCCACCTCGGCGCTCGCTCAAGGCGTGAATCGCGCGAGCAAGCAATTCCTTGCCTGTGCCGGTTTCACCGGTGATCAGAACAGGGGCACGCCCCGCCGCCCATCTCTGTGCCAAGGCCAAGGCGTGAAGGAAAGGAGCGCTTTGACCTACTAGTTCGGGGAAAAGACCAGCCTCGGTAGGCGACCGCCCGAGAACAATTTTACCGGCAGCCTCTGGCACATTTCGGCCCCGACCAGGCTTCGGCCCAAACGACGGCGGGATCGAGTGCATGCGCCGGTACACGAACAAAGCGATCGCCAAAGACGCAGAAACCGCAACTACTTGGCAAGCCGTGTTCTCGTTGAAACAGCGCTGAACGTCTTCCCGTGGGGCGCACAAAAGCCCGGTTAATTCACCGAATGCAATCAGGGGCAAAACCAAGACACTGTCCGAAAACGTTCCGTCGCCATCCCTTTCCACAAGCATCCTCAAAGGCAGCCACGGCAGATATTCGGCGCAAGCTTCTGCGATGTGAGAAGTGGCGAGCACGCACGGGGCGTTGCTCAATGTGAGGGTCGTTGGTTGACGACCACCACAGTAACCATTCGCCTCAACGTATCGAAAGGCCTGACCCTCTCGGAGATAAAACGCGACCCAACTAAACCCCAGGGGAGGCTGACAGCAAACCGCGGCGACCTTTCCCACGATGTGCGACACGTCAAGACCGTCTCCCACTTGCGTTCCACGCACCGTTATCAATTCCATGAGCGACGCCAGGCCATCGAGTGGTGCCCTCGGCGGGCGGAGCGATTGCCCGACGAATTCCGCCCACGTACTCACCCACCTCTCATGACCGCTCTCCCCGCGCTCCTCCCGTGATTCGATTTCATAAGGTGCACTGCTTCTGAACATGGCCCTCCTCCGCAGGTGCAAAGAATCGGCCTTCCTCGAAGCAAGTGCCTTGCCATCTTCCCAATCAACCTCTGGCTTAGTCACCACAGCGGCAAAACTTAGGTACGAAAAGTTCGGTTGGATTCCCCCTGTTGTCAGATTGGAGGGGTTCCAATCCAACCCCTTGATTTTTTGAGCGTCACCGCGATCCCTCCGAGGGAACCCAGCGGTTGGGTCCTGCCCGCATCAGAGTTATTAAGCCGCTCACTTTGATTGAGTCGCAAAAGCGCCCGAAGCACAGCGTCGCTGGTACTCACTCTGAGTAACCCGAGGACCTCACCGTGGGATCCTGCCGAGGCACAGCCTTTTCGGGCAGCAGCGAGAGAGGAGTGGTTGTACAACTCTCGTCACACCCGTTGCGGTTTCGCTTTCCCTTCGCTACCCGCCGGGTAGCCACTACGCAAGTAAAAGAGAGAGCGCGTGGGAATCACAAAACGGCAAAAGGAAATTTACGACTTTGTGTGCTCGTTCCTGGAGAGGAACGGGTACGCGCCCACGATTGGTGAGATTTGTGCTCAGTTCGGGTTGTCCTCGGTGGCAACCGTCCACAAACATTTGACGAACCTCGAACGTCGGGGTTGGATCCGACGCCGATCGAATCTTAGCCGTTCCATCGAGCCTATCCCGCACGGAACCAGAACGGGGGCGATTGAGCTGCCGTTACTTGGCTACGTCGCTGCAGGGGCGCCCATCGAAGCGTTGGAGCAAGAGGGTACGTTTGCTGTGCCCGAGTCCTTCGTCCGGCGGCCAAACTGTTTCGTTCTTCGCGTCCGTGGCGACTCGATGATCGACGACGGGATTCTAGATGGCGACTACATCATTGTCGAAGAGCGGGCTACTGCGGATAACGGTGAGACCGTGGTTGCTTTGGTCCGGGGCGAGGCCACAGTGAAGAAATTTCACGCCGAGCCAAATGGCAAAGTTCGTCTCGTGCCAGCTCACCCTACCATGCCGCCGATCGAAGCTCGGGCTGACGAGGTCATGATCCGCGGCATCGTCGTTGCCGTACTACGGAAGTACTTGTGAATTCGAGCTGTTCCCTCGAGTCCTCGTTGCTGCGGGAGAATCAAGCCGCGGTCCGAACTAGGGCACCAAACGGGGAACTGAGTATTTACGTGCACATTCCTTATTGCGTGGCCAAGTGCCCGTACTGCGATTTCAACAGCGTCGCGTCGTCTTCCTGGCCGGAGGAGGAGTACGTGGCGGCCTTGGAGCGGGAACTAGGAACGTATGCGAAGACGGATGTTTTTGCCGGTTTGCCCGTGACGACGGTTTACTTTGGGGGCGGAACACCGTCACTCTTTTCCCCGTGGGCTTTCGAACGCCTTCTGTCGGCAATCGCCAAGGACTGGCCGATGCACTCGTCTGCGGAGATCACGATGGAGGCAAACCCTGGCACGGTTGAGATTCACCGCCTCCAGGCATTTCGCGCAGCCGGCATCAACCGTTTGAGCCTAGGCGTGCAATCCTTCAACGACGAAAACTTGCGGCTTCTCGGCCGTATTCATGGGGCCCAGGAGGCGATCGAAGCGGTTGCTTCTGCCTATGGCGCAGGTTTCGATAACGTCAATGTCGATCTAATGTACGCACTTCCCGGTCAGACCCTGCAGGCGTGGGAGCGCGATTTACTCCAAGCTTGCGCTCTCGAGCCGACCCATATTTCGGCCTACAACCTCACGTATGAAGAAGGCACCCCGTTCTACTCGTGGCGCAAGCGCGGCCGGCTGCGGCCGCTAGAGGAAGAAACCGAAGTCGCCATGTTTACCTTGGCGGAAGATCTCCTCTCCCAACACGGGTACTGCCGCTACGAGATCTCGAACTACGCGCAGCCTTCGTTCCCATGTCGACACAATCTGAGGTACTGGACTTGCCAACCTTATGTTGGCGTTGGAGCCGGGGCCCACGGCTACTCTTCGGCGGGCGGGAACCTCGGATGGGGGTTTCGTTGGGCGAATGAGCGCTCTCCAAGCCGTTACATGGCTCAAGTCCAGAAAGAGGGGCACGCACGGGTCGGTCTAGACCACTTAGACTTCCATCAAGCCGCGGGGGAATTTGTTTTTCTCACACTTCGTTGCACCGAGGGGATCGATGCAGCCGCGTTCGCTCGGCGGTTTGACCGCCGGGTCGACGAGGCTTTCCCAGTAATTCATTCGCTGGTCGCGACTGGACTTTTGGAACCCACACCTCAGGGATGGCGGCTCTCCCCTCGCGGAACGCTGCTAGCGGACTCGGTGTTCGCTGAGTTTCTTTGAGCGGGCAGAACGAACTCGGTTTACCACACCTGGCGCTTGGCGTTGCGCGTAGCGAGCGCCAGTGTTGCTGCAGCAAAAACAACCGAGACCAACAGACTTGTTGCGAACGAGGGAAGCCCCTCAAGCGAAGGCGCCTCCTGCCAGTAAAGACTGCGGCGTAAGGCTGCCATCCCATACATGAGTGGGTTGACGACCATGAGGAGCCAGATCGGCAGCGGTGCATCGTTGACGGGAAACACCGCACCGGAGAGGAACCAAAGGGGTAACAACAACATGTTCATCACGGCATGGAAACCTTGAGTGGAATCCATCCGCCAGGCGATGCTCAGCCCAAGCCCACTCAACGCGATGGCAAGGACACTCATCACGAGCACCGTGAGCACAAACGGGCCAAGCGCCAGGCGAACGCCGCCCGCTGGGGCGAATGCCAGCATCAACGTGCCTTGAAGAGTAGCGAGCGTGGCAGATCCCAAAACCTGTCCCAGCACGATGGCAGACCTGGCCATCGGTGCCACCAAGACCCCCTGCAAAAAGCCCGACTTGCGGTCCTCAACGGTCGCGATCGTGGCAAAAATCGCGGTGAACAACAAAACCAAAACAACCGTTCCCGGGTAGAAGTACTCAACGTACGATACACCGGCAAAGCCTGTGGGCCGAAAGGAGGCATTGAGCCCCCCTCCAAGTAAGAGCCAAAACACGAGTGGCTGCAGCAACGCCCCGGTTACGCGACTTCGCTGCCGGACAAAGCGAACCATTTCCCGCCACCACAATCCCCACACAGGGAGAATCCACCGTCTCATACCAGCTCTCCGCGATCCCCTTCTCCCACCCAAAACCGCTGGCCGGTGTGATGAACAAAAACGTCCTCCAGCGTCGGGCGTCCGTAAGAAATGAGAGAGATGGCCTGCCCAAAACGTTCGACAAGTCGTGGGACCCATTGGTGAGCCTCTGGACACTCTGCCCGAACCGTGCCGTCAACCACCCGCGCAGCCAAGCCAAATTCACGCTGCACCGCATCGGCGAGATCAGGGGCACGCTCGGTGTGGATCACCAGCACATCGCCACCCACTTCCGCCTTCAATGATGCGGGAGAGCCAAGGGCCACTAACTTGCCTCGATGCAAGATCGCAACCCGATCGGAGCGATCCGCTTCTTCCATGAAGTGGGTGGTAAAGACCACCGTGGTTCCATCGAGGCTTTGTAGTTGTCGGAGCAACAGAAAGAAATCCCTGCGTGCCCCAGGGTCGAGACCCGTACTCGGTTCATCCAGGAGCAACAAAGGCGGTCGGGGAAGCAGGCATTTCGCCAGCTCAACCCGCCGCTGCATCCCGCCCGATAATCGTTCCACGAGTTCGTTTTGGCGCTCCGCTAAACCAAAGCGCTCCAACAATTCCTGTGCTCTGTGGCGTACAGCGCTGCCCCACAGCCCATACAACTGGGCGTGCGCCAAAAGATTTTCCCACACAGTGAGCTTCGGATCCAAGCTTGGCCGTTGAAAGACCACTCCCAAGTACAGGCGAATTCGCCAAGGTTCCTCGTGCGAAGCATCGAAAATGCGCACCGCCCCCTCGACGGGGGCCACCAACGTCGAAAGAATTCGGAACAGCGTGGTCTTACCACCCCCATTAGGCCCAAGCAGCGCAAACATCTCTCCTTGGTACACCTCGAACGACACACCCTGCAAAGCCCATCGGTCGCCATACCGGTATCCCAACGATTCAACTGCTACCGCCACCGTTCGAGGCGAAGTAGCCGCCGTCACGTTTGCAGATCCTGAACTAATGATGCGCGGCTGGAGCATCGGGGGCCTTGTAGCGATTCCTTTCCTCATTGCCACGTTGTTCCCTCGCTAGCTCCTATGCTATGCGGCTGTTGGCCTTGGAGGGATGCGGATGGAGCAAACTTGGTTGGGGAGGGTACACCACCGCGCGGTACTGCTGTTACTCCTCTGTTTTTGTGGCGGCACCGCCTCGCGGGCGGACATTCCAGCAGAACCGATTCGACTCAGTGTGCCACTTGTAGGTAGTAGTCTCGATGCTGACGTCCTGTTTGTCCGCCCGAACGCGGACGGGAGCGTCGCGCTTTTGCTCACGGCTGCGAGCAACCTCGTCGGCAGCGATCGCAACGGTAAAAGCGACGTGTTTGTTGTGGACGTGGAAAGCCTGCTCGCCGAGCGTGTCAGCATTTCCTTTCTTGGTCGCGACCCCAACGACGGAAGCTTTCCCGGTGTTTTGACCGACGACGGATCTATCGCGGTGTTTGGCTCTGCGGCGAACAATTTGGTGACCGGCGACTTCAATCGTACTCCAGACCTTTTCCTGTTCGACCGCAACTCCCGACGCACCAGCATTTTGACGCTGGCCAATGACGGGCTCGGGGGCGGAACGGTCCCAGATCTCCCTCCAGCCGTCTCCCCCGAAGGCCGTTGGATCGCCTTTGCTTCCCAGTCAGACGACTTCGTGGCAAACGACCGGAACGAAGCCAGCGACGTGTTCGTGCTCGATCGCGAATCGGGAACGATCACAGCCATGACTCTCACCAGGCTCGGGGCGACCGAAGTTCGAACTGCCAACGGGCCTAGTGCGGGCCCCGCGATCAGCACGGACGGCTGCATTGTGGCGTTCTTCTCCGACGCGAGCAACTTGGTCGAGCGCGACCGCAACGAGGCGCGCGACGTGTTCGTGCGTGACCGCTGCAACGATACCATCGAACGCGTCAGCGTGGCCAGTAATGGCGCCGAGGCCAATGGGCCCAGCCAAATAGAACTTGCGACTCTTGCGCTCAGTGGCGATGGCCGGTTCGTTGCATTTTCCTCTCGGGCCACGAACTTAGATGGTGATACCGGGCGCCGATCCCAGATCTTTGTGCGAGACCGCTTCTTGGGCACGACGCGGTTGGTGAGTCGTTCCCCAACGGGCGACATAGCCAATGCTCCATCGGTTTCACCAAGCCTCGACCGGGAAGGCCGGTTTCTCGTGTTTCAGTCTGCCGCAACTAACCTCTCGCCGGACGACGTGTGGCCTGGGGAGGACGTATTCGTGGTGGACCTAACCGATGGCGAGCTCCATCTTATCAGCCGTCCCAGCGCCGGCGGAGAGGCCGATGGTGACAGCTACGCCCCGAGCATCTCCGCCGACGGCAGCCGAATCGTTTTCCTATCCCGAGCCCGCTTGAGCCCCGTGGATACCGACACACGGGTGGACGCTTACATCACCGCGAACCCCATGTTTGGAAAGCCGCCCGGAGGATTAACCCCCACACCTGAAACCCCACCGAGCCCGACACCATCGAGCACAGCGACTCTGAGCCCCTCCGCAACTTTAGAACCAACGGCCACAGTTACGCCAACGCCGACGTTTACTGAGACAGCGACACCGCCTCCAACCGCAACACCTACGCTTCACGTGGATGCGACGTCTACACCGGAAGCACCAGCAGTCGGTACAGCCACGGCGACGGCCACAGCCACAACCACGGTCCCCACACCTGTACCCTCTAGGCCGGCGGGTGGAAGCGGCGATGGCTGCGGATGCCGCATCGACCCCGAAACCGGCCAACTCACGGGATCTCCTATCTCGCCCTGGGCACTGTTACCCATGGCTTGGGTGCTTTGGTCTCGACGCTTTCGGAAACAATGACTCGCCCGGCGGCGCGGGATGTGGCGGAGCTTCTCGCCCAAATAGGAGCGTTACGCTTTGGCCGTTTTCGCCTCAAGGATGGCCGCGAATCGCCCTTCTACATCGATTTGCGCGGCATCATCGCTTTTCCGCGTGTGCTCCGAAAGGTAGGCGAGTGGCTGTCAGCAGTTGCGACACCGCTGCACTACGATTGCATTGCCGCGATCCCCTATGCTGGCATTCCGTTGGGAGTAGCCATGGCCCTAGCAGCGGACAAACCGCTTGTTTACGCCCGCAAGGAAGCCAAAGACTACGGCACGGAGCGCCGGGTAGAAGGCCATTTCCGCCGTGGCGATCGCGCACTCGTGGTGGACGATGTGCTCACCAGCGGGGCAGCAAAGGTTGAGGCGCTTGCTCCCCTCCGCGACGTTGGGCTGGTGGTTACGGACGTTCTTGTCATTGTGGACCGGGAAGAGGGTGGGGCAGAACTGTTACGACATTCGGGAATCACGAGCCACCGACTCATCACCGTGCGGGAAGTTCTCCGCGAGTTCCGGAACCTGGGCCTGGTTACGAGTTCAGATTACGACTCGGCCTTACGCTTCTTGACCAAAACATGAAGGTTCCCCAAGCGTTGTCGGGGCATCGGCGCACCCGTTCCCGCAACTTGGTCCAAACTGATCACCGTGGCCTGCGGCTGACAGCAGAACACCATCGTGGACCACTGACTGCTCTTGCACTGAGTATCCGGGCCGGTGCACGGTTCGACGGGCCTCATCCGGGTCTTGCCCACGCTGTCGAGCACATGATGTTCCAGGGGACGAAGAACCTCGACCAACGTGCTCTAACCGAGCTTGCTGCACAACTGGGCGGGCAACACAACGCTGTCACCCGGTACGAAACGATCACGTTGACATTCGAGTGTTTCAACCAAGATGCGGAACGGGCACTGTGGCTGCTCGCCGAGCAATACTACAACACCGTCGTAGACGAACAGCGATGGAAGGTGGAACGCCGAGTGGTACTCGACGAGCTTCGGGGATACCGAAGCGATCCAGTCCACACGCTAGAGGAAAGCGCTTTTTGCCGCTTTTTTCGGGGAGCCTTAGCCCACCCCATCGCTGGCACCTCGCGCTCCTTGGCCAACCTGAACGCAAAGGCCATTCGAGCCTTTCTCAAACGGCACTTCGTTCACGGTGCCACGTCCCTAGCGATTGCCGGCGGAGCTGACCCCGAACGCATCCTGCAGACCGCCGAGCGGCTTTTCTGGGGTGAACCAACGCCCGCGCCTCCGCCACCGCCAGTTGCGCCCGGCCAGTCAGGGATTCTCCGGCGACGCCAACACGGTACCGTTGGATACGTTACCTTTCTCATCGAGGCGCCCGCCTCGTTTCCGGACTTCTTCGCCGCCGCAACGGCTCTAGAGGTTCTCGGCGATGCTCCCGACACACGGTTGTTCCAAGAGATTCGCGGGCGACGTGGACTAGGCTACGCCGTCGATACTGGATCCGCTTGGGGGCCCGACTGGGCGCTGTTTACCATCGGAGCGAGTTGCCCACGGGGCGACGTAGGCCGGTTGCGCGATACGATCGAAACCATTTGTAACCAGGCCTCAGAGTCGGGCTTCACGCAGGAGGAGTTCGACCGCGCCCGCAAGAAGCTGCGCTTTGCGTACGCACTGCTGGAAGATAGCTTGTTGGACCGTGCGGTGACTCTAGCTGAAGATCGACTCCTAGGTTTTCCGCTTCCGGAAGAAGTTGAAGTCCTTATCGCGAACCTTTCCAGGGACGAAGTGTCTCAAGCCTGGCGACAGGTTTGGCAGGGTCGTCGATTGACCGCTTTGCTGATGTAGCCATGCAACGGTCGCATCCCACCGCCAAGGCGAACTCCGGCCACCATGCCACAGGAGCGAATCTGTGCTTCCTCGTCAGTCACACACACTGGGACCGCGAATGGTATCGCACCTTCCAGGAATTTCGTGCGCGGCTAGTGGACGCTCTGGACTCCCTTTTGATCCTTCTCCATAACGACCCCGGCTATCGGTTTGTTCTGGACGGGCAGAGCATCATCGTGGCCGACTATCTCGCGGTGCGACCCACGCACGCCGCGGCAATCCGGAGGTACAGTCGTCAAGGCCGTCTTGCCCTCGGCCCGTGGTACGTACAGCCCGACTCGTTTTTACCAGTGGGAGAAACGCAGATTCGGAATCTGCTTTTTGGTATCCGGCACGCACGCCGCTATGGCAAGCCGTCGCGGGTTGCGTATACGCCAGATTCTTTCGGTCACCCAGCGCAGTTCCCGCAAATTTTTGCCGGCTTTGGGTTGAAGCTTTTTGTGTATTGGCGAGGCAACGGTGACGAAATTGACACGTTACCGTCGACCTTCCGTTGGGTTGCACCCGATGGGAGTAGCATCGTTGCTCACCACCTGAGCCAAGGTTACTTCAACGCGGCCGGCCTGCCCGCCGACCCAGTCAGAGCCGCAGAGATTCTTGCTCCCATGGTCCGCGAACTTCGGCGGCGAGACCCTAGTTCACCAGCGTTGCTCATGAACGGCATCGATCACGCGTTTCCGCAGGCACATACCCAGGCAGTCGCCGATGCCCTTTCCACTGCGATTGGGGCGAAGGTCATTCGCGGCACTTTGGACGACTTTGCAGCCGCCATCGATGAGCCTCGCGCCTCGTACCAAGGTGAGTTCCGAGGGGCCCGTGTGGCCAATCTGCTGCCCGGCGTTTGGTCTAGCCGGATGCATCTCAAAGCTGCAAACCGCCGCTGCGAATCGCTGTTGATTCACTGGGCGGAACCGTGGGCGGCCCTGGCGCTTGCCCTTACCGGCGAGGACGAACGAGCCGCGCTGGAGTTGGCCTGGTCGGCCCTGCTGGAGAACCAAGCTCACGACTCCATCGGGGGATGCTCGCAAGACGCAGTTCACGAACAGATGCTCGATCGCTTCGACCGCGTTCGTGCGTTAGCGCAAGAAACCACGCGGAGAATTCTCGAGCGCCTCGCCGGCCTCGGAGACCACCGAGAAACGCCGTGGGGGGAACCGTGGTTCGTTTACGTCTTCAATCCTTGTCCATTTACTCGGACCGACGTGGTGCGCCTCCCCCTCGATCCCTATCCCTGGTTTGGTTTCGAAGGAGACGAAGCCAGAACCCTGGCCTTGCACCCGTGGATCACCGCAACCGTCACGTCATGCGGCTTTACCGTGGACGGAGTGCCAGCACGCATTGTCGCCGACAGCGAGGCCCCTCGCATCCGCTTGCAGTTCCAGCAACCGCCGCGAGCCATTGAATTTGTTGCCCGCGACGTACCTGCGTTTGGGTGCGTGCGCTTCGTGCTGCGAACGCAAGAGCACGCTGTGGAGGACGTTGTCGATGATGGCTGGGAAATCAGCAACGAATTTTTGCGGGTGAAGGCAAACCCATCTGGCACCTTTGACCTGGATGTTCTCTCCGCCAACGTGCGTTATTGCGGGCTAGGAGATTGGGAGGATTGTGGAGACCGGGGTGACACGTACGATTTCGATCCCGTCCCCGGCTCAGCCTCCCTTCACAGCGTTCACTTCCGCCGGGCTCGCCACCCCAGCGGCATCCAGACACTTCGGATCGAACGGTTGCTTCGCGTGCCTCGTATGCTGGCCCCTTCGCGCGAGGAGCGCAGCCAAGAGACGGTGCTGCTACCCCTGGCCTTGGAGCTGCGGGTTGCACCGGGGCTGGACCGGCTCTTGGTCGACGTCGAAGTGGACAACACAGCCTGCGACCACCGGCTCAGGCTCTTGTTTCCAACGGGTAAGCCAACCGAGAAGTTTGTCGCGGCAACGACGTTTGACATCGCTCTCCGAGCGACGGCGGTCGAAGAGCGTCCGCATTGGGTCCACCCCGCACCTCGGACTTTTCCGCATCAAGGATTCATCAGCGCGAATGGCCTTACGCTAACGGCTCCAGAGCTTCCCGAGGCGGAAGTCACGCCCGACGGGACGATTGCCCTCACCTTGTTGCGTTCCGTTGGCTGGCTCGCCTTACCGGGCCTGCGGACACGTCCCCAGTTGGCGGGACCAACCATTGCCACGCCCCAAGCGCAGTGCCTCGGACTGTTTCGCACCCGGCTTGCCTTGAGCTACGGGCTGGATCCACAGACGGTTGCAGAGGTCGGCGCAGGGTTGTGGCCGATTGTCGGTGGGGATCAGCCGATCCTGCAACCACGGCAGTCGCTCCTCACCATCGAGCCGAGAGATGTTCTCCTCAGTGCGCTGCTTCCAGCACCGCGCGGCCGACGGCTGTGGCTTCGCCTGCTCAACCCGCGGGAATACCCGGTAGAAGCCTCTGTCCGGTTTGGGTTTGCCGTTGCCAACGTGCGAAGTGTGCGACTCGATGGCAGTGCAATACGCCAGCCATTCGAGTTCCAGCAGGGGGTGTTGCGCTGCGTCGTCGAACCGCATCGACTGCGTTCTTTCAGCATCGAGCTTCCAGCTCGGGCCCAAGAAAGGCGCAAACCCTGAGGCGGAAACGAGCGTTGTCTCAGGTTGTTACGCGTGGAAGGATCGACGTCACACGTAGCGCCGATGGCACCACTTCTATGGTTACGTCGGTCGTGCCGGGCTGTTCACCATCCATCTCGAACAACAACGGCTGGGCACTGGATATGTCTACCCGCTTCCCGCGGGCGTGGGAAAGCGCTGGATGATTCAAGTGTCGCCCCCGGAACACTCGCGGCAATAACGAGAACAACAAGTGCAGGCGAGACACCTGCCGGAGCACCAGAACCTCCAACCAGCCATCGCTGGGGTCTGCCATGGGTGCCATGCGCATTCCTCCGGCATGAAAACGCCCGTTAGCGATCAACACCATTTCTGTGGGTCCGCAACTTATGGGGTGCCCGTCTACGACGACTTCCGTTGCCACGCACCGAAACGACCAGAGAGCGCGCACGGCCCCGGCTACGTACGTCCAAAGCCCCCCGAGCAGCTTACGAGAGCGGTTCACGGCTGCGGCCGCCGCAGCACCCAAACCTACGTCCGCTGCGTTGAAGAAGTAGCGGGTGGCGCGCCGTCCGCCTTGGCTGAACGATGCGTAGCCAGCATCGATGGATCGCACGCTGCCATTTGTCAAAGCCTCGAAAGCATCTCCCACCGTGCTGATTCCCACACTCCGTGCGAAGTCGTGGCCTGTGCCCGAGGGGATTACCGAGAGCACCGCATCCCTCGCCACGGGCTGTCCATCACAAAAAAAACCGTTGGCCACCTCGTTCACCGTTCCGTCACCCCCCACAGCGACTACATGCCGCACACCCTGGCGGAGCCATTCCTGAACCTTCAGCGTTGCGACGCCTGGCCCGTCGGTAAAATGCGCGTTCAGCCGGAAACCGCGTGCCTGTAACTCGGCAGCGAGAGCCGGCCAACGACGCCGCGTTTTTCCAGCCCCAGCTACCGGGTTCACCAGAACAAACAGCTCCTCCCCAACCGTCTCCGTACCGTGCAGTACTGCTCCCTTTTTCGTCATTTTCGCAGCCTTGTACTGAACCCGCCCTACGCTTTCCACTCGGCAAGTTCGCGCTGATTGCCTGTTGCCTATTGACAACAATGTTGCCTATAGGGCATAAGCGGTAGCGATGAACCAGAAAGCGTTGAAGCGATTGCGGGAGGAGCGGCTGCGGACATCGCTGCGCCAAGCAGCGGAGAAGTTCCGCCGCGCGAGAGAAGAGGCTGGTCTCACCCTGCGGGAGCTCGGTGAGAGGGCAGGGCTCGCCCCAAGTACGATCCTAAAAATTGAGAACAGCAAGCTCGTCCCGTCTTTGGCCGTGTGTATTCGGCTCGCCGAGGCGCTCGGTCGACCGGTCAGTTATTTCGCCGAGGGGGACGAGCCTCCTTCCGACCTCCGTTTCACTCCAGTGGGAAGCGCACGGATCAGCGAACTCCGATCGTTGCCCATTCGCATCGAGCATATCGCGGAACGACTGGTCCACCCACGGATGGAAGGATACCTTTTGCGCCTCGGTCCGGGCGCCAAAAGCGGGAGCGAGGTGCCGATCTCTTACAGTGGCGAAGAGATCGTGATCGGAGTCAAGGGCAGAGTCCGTTTCGAGATCCGTGGACAAGAGTACATCCTGGGCCCGGGCGACGTGCTGCATTTCAAGGGAGACATTCCCCACTTTTGGGAAAATGCGTCGGCTGGGGAGTCGCAAATCTACATGATTTGCGCCTTTTCGTACGAGCGGTAACGCGCATGTTCCAGTTTAGCTTCGACCCAGAGGACCAACTCGTTCAGGAAACGGCAAGCTCCTTTGCCCGGGAAATCTTACGGCCAGCCTCGCGGACGCATGAACGCAACGGCGTGCCCGTGGAGCTGTTTCGGCAGTACCAAGAACTGGGGTTTGCCAGCATGGAGCTTTCACCGTCCTTGGAGGGCTCCGGTCAGGGGCTGCTCGCCAAGGTCGTCGTTCTCGAAGAACTCGCCTGGGGCGACCCAGGTGCGACCCTCGCCCTAGAAAATCTTTCTTGGCTGCAGCCCGCACTGGCAACGATGCCCGAGCAACAGGCTCGAGCCATCGTTGATGAGTTTCAGGCCCGGCCCCACACGAGGGTCGCCTTTGCCGATGGAAGAGATCTCGGCATGGACATCCAAGCCGGTCGCGTAAGCGGGCACCTACCATTCGTTCCGGCTCATCGACCGGCATGGTTACTTCTCCGTATCGCAACTGGCCTCTTCCTCGTAAAAGGGGAGGCCTTCGAGACCGAACCGGTTCCCGGCGCCGGCGTAGAAGCGGCGGGTGGTGCCAAACTCACGCTTCATGGCGCCCACCCCTACTGGGGAACATCGGATTTGACGGAAGCAGAACGCCTCTGGTCACGAACGAGAATTGCCTTAGCCGCCATGTTCGTTGGCGTGGCACGGGCCGCTCACGAGTACGCAGTGGAATACACCAGGACACGCAACGTTTTTGGGCGCCCGATTGCACAGCACCAAGGCCCCGCATTCTTGCTCGCGGACATGCGTACGGCCATTGAAGCAGCGCGCCTTGCCACGTGGTATGCGGCAAAAGCGTACGACTCGGGCACGAGCGATGCGCCCCGTTGGGCAGCACACGCCTTTTTGGAAGGGGCGGAGTGTGCCCTGGCGTGTACCCGCGACGCCGTACAATTGCTCGGGGGGCACGGGTTTTTGCGCGATCATCTGGTGGAAAAATGGATGCGCGATGCCCGCGTGCTCACCCTTCTTTGCGGTGGACGTGACAGTGCCAGCGAAGACTTGCTTCGCTGGAAAGACGGCGAGTTGCAGCTCGCCTCGGCAAACCCCGAGGCGGAAAGAAAGGAGGCCCAAACATGAAATTCGGAATGCTGCACCTCTTGGAAAACCCGATGGGAAAAACGGAGTACCAGGTGGTGCACGAGCAAATGGAAATTCTCCAGGCCGCGGAAGCACTCGGATTCGATTCCGTATGGCCCGCCGAACATCACTTTTCGGAGTACGGGTATTGCGTCTCCACTGCACTCATGCTGGCGGCTTTGGTACCCGTCACACGGCGCATCCGGCTGGGCACGGGCATCGTGATCTTGCCGTTTCACAACCCCGTACGCGTGGCGGAAGAATTCGCACTGCTCGACCTGATGAGCGACGGCCGCGTCGACTTCGGGGTTGGCCGTGGGTACCAACCGCATGAGTTCCGGGGGTATGGTATCGATCAGTCGCAGTCGCGATCGATGTTTTCCGAATCCCTGGAAATTATTCTCCAAGCGTGGACCCAGGACCGTGTAACGTTTGAAGGGCGGCATTACCAAATCCACGACTTGCCGGTGCGGCCGAAGCCGCTCCAGAAACCCCATCCTCCAGTGTGGATGGCAGCCCTTAGCCCTGAAAGCTTTCTCACCGCAGGCCAAAAAGGTTTCAACCTGCTCTGCGCCCCTGTTTTCGGCTTTGGAGGGCGCTCCGGCGTAGAAAATCTCGTCGCTTACCGTGAGGCACTTCGCTCACACGGGCACGACAGCGCTCACAAAGAGGTTGCTGCTCTGGTCATGGTTTACGTCGCAGACACCGCGGAAGAAGCCGCGCGCGATTTTGCCGATCCCGTCATCTGGTACTACCGAACCTTCGCCAAGTACATCGCACCACCCCCCGGCGAGCAGCCCATCAAGACCTACGAGCCCTATGTAGGCGTGCGCGACATGGCCGCTCAAGTCACTTGGGAACAGCTTCAAATGGCGGGCGCGGTCGTGTGCGGATCCCCTGTGGAATGCGTAGAGCGCATTCGACAGCTTCACGACCTCTTTGGCTTCACCACCTTGCTTTGTTGGACACGGCTCGGCGGACTCGATCACCGCAAGGTCATTCGCAGCATGGAACTCATGCAACGATACGTCATTCCCGAATTGCGCAACCTCCAACCTCAGAGAGCCGTTGCCTGACCGCAATCGACTGACTGCCATGGTTCACTTCGAGATCGACCCGGAAACCACTCGGCTGCTCGAGATGGTGCGTTGGCTGGGCCGCGAATATATGCGCCCCCTCGGTATCGAAGCCGATCGCAAACACCAGCCGATTCCAGCGGACCATCCCTTCTACAAACAAGTTTGGGACTTGGGCATTGGTCGCCGCGGCTGGGGAGAGGAGCAGGGCAGCTCCGAGGGACCGCGCCGGGCGGCCAGGCGCGGTGTCGTGCTTGCCGAAGAAATGGCATACTGGGACCGTGGTGTAGCCGTATCGTTACCAGGCCCTGGGCTGGGTGCGCCGCCGATTATGCTGCTGGGAACGCCGGAACAAAAACAAAGATTTTTCTCTGTCTTCAACGATCCGGAGCGGCCACACTGGGGCGCCTTTGCCATGACGGAGCCTGGAGCTGGCTCGGACGTCGCAGCCATTCGCACCCGTGCCCGACGCGAAGGCGACTACTGGGTGCTCACAGGGGAAAAAATGTTTTGCTCCAATGGTGCACGCGCGGATTGGGTCGTCGTTTGGGCAACGATAGATCCCGGCCTCGGGCGAGAAGGACATCGCGCCTTTGTGGTCGAGCGGGGTACACCGGGCTTCCGGGTGGAACGAATCGAAGACAAAATGGGCCTTGTCGCCTACGAAAGTGCCGCCCTCGTCTTCGAAGACTGCCGCGTACCGGCAGCCAACCTCCTCGGTGGAGAAGAGGCATACCGGGAGCGCGCTGGGTTCAAAGGAGCCATGCAAAGTTTCAATGCCACACGCCCGATGGTGGCCGCGATGGCCATCGGTATCGCCCGAGCGGCATTGGACCGCGCTACCGACTTCGTTCGCACCGCCTACAGGCAAATTGCTCCGACTGCCCGCTACCGCCGCATCTTGGATAAGCTCCTCTGGATGGAACGGAAAATTGCTTGTGGTCGTTGGCTTTGTTGGCGCGCAGCGTATCTGGCCGACATGCAACAGCCGAACATCACCGAAGCATCGATGGCCAAGGCGTACTGCCCGCAAATTGCTCAAGAAGCGACGAGCCTGGCGATGGAAGTTTTGTCGGACCTGGGTGCAACCAAAGATGCGCTGGTCGAAAAATGGTTCCGCGACGTAAAGGCCATGGACATTGTCGAAGGCACCGGTCAGATCCAACGACGGATTATCGCACGGCAGTTAACGGGCCTTGCCGAAGCCTGACGACCGGGGTCAAACGATGAATCTTCCAGTCCCTCAGCAAGCGGAGTGACACCATGAGCGATCGAGGTCGGGTAGCGGTGTTTGTTGGTGCAGGGAAACCGTTCGAGTTGCGGGAGTATCCATTGCCTGACCCTGGGCCGGGAGAAATTCTCGTGCGCATTCGGCAAGCGAATATCTGCGGGTCCGACGTTCACCTCTGGCGGGGCGAAATGGAACGCATGGGGCGCTTTCCACCTACGGTCTTAGGTCACGAAGCGACCGGTGTCGTCGTCAAACTCGGGCGCGGAGCGGAAGTCGACTCCTGTGGCGCGCCGTTGCGGGAAGGAGACCGGCTCGTCTGGGCATACTATGTTCCGTGCGGCCAGTGCCCTGTGTGTTTGCGCGGAGACGTGCATGCTTGCGCCACCAGCTTGGTCACCGTGCACCGGCCCTGCGAACTCGCACCGCACTTCGTGGGCGGTTTTGGCGACTACTACGTTATCCGCCCTCAGCAGGCCAGGTTTCGCGCGCCAAACGAATTAAGCGACGAGGAGCTGGCAGGCGCTAACTGCGCCTTGGCTCAAGTGCTTTTTGGATTCAAACGCGTGGAACTTCGATGGGGTGAGTCCGTCGTGATCCAGGGAGCAGGTGGACTTGGGTTGTATGCGGTCGCTGTGGCCAAGGAACTGGGAGCCAATCCCATCATCGTCGTCGACGCAAGCTCGCATCGTCTGCGGTTTGCCCAACTTCTCGGTGCGGATGCAACTATCTCGCTCGATGAGCACCCGGATCCGCGCCAACGCACGGCAGAAGTTCAAAGGTTAACCGGCGGCTGGGGAGCTAACGTGGTTGTGGAAGTGGCTGGCGTACCCGATCCCTATCCAGAAGGCATTCGAATGCTCGGGAGAGGAGGGCGCTACCTGGCTCTGGGCAGCATCGTTCCTGGCAAGACGTTTGCCGCTGATCCTTCGCTATTGATCGGGCCAAACCGCACGATCTTCGGCGTTTCCCTGTACCCACCCGGCTCGTTGCTCGAGGCTGTTCTGTTTTTGCAACGCCGGCGTAACCATTACCCCTTCCATCAAATTGCCGCTCAGGCCTTCCCCCTCGAGGAAATCGACAACGCCTTTGCCACTGCCGCCGCTGCCTCGGCAGGAAAAGGAGTGTACACTCGTGTGGGGATTCGCCCCGAGGGCGCGGAGCCTCGCTTATGATCGACCACGCAAGTGCTCGGGCCAAACTGCCATTCCTACCCACCCCGCGTCTGTTCATCGGAGGCGATTGGCAACCGCCCCACGGTAGCGAACGGATCGCAGTGCAAGACCCCACAACAGGAGAGGTGTGGGGAGAGATCGCGGTGGCTGACCAGGAGGACGTGGACAAGGCGGTCAACGCGGCGCGTACCGCGTACGAGCGACATTGGGGCCGCGCGGCACCTTCGGAGCGTCGGCGTGTGTTACAGCGTTTAGCCGAGGTCGTAGACGCTCACCGCGACGAGCTTGCCACCTTGGAGTCGCTCGACGTTGGCATGGTGCAAGCCGTGGCGCGCAGTTTCGGAGTCAAGGCCCTGGTCCGAAACCTGGAGTACTATGGCTCGTGGTGCGACAAGATTTACGGATGCGTGGTACCCTTGCCGGGAAAGGAATCGGCCCTGGATTACTGGCAACGAGAGCCCTACGGCGTGGTCGCCGCAATCACTGCCTGGAATACGCCCTTAGTGTTCATTGGCTCGAAAGTCGGGCCGGCGTTAGCCACAGGGAACACGGTGGTGGTCAAACCATCGGAGCTTGGCTCGGTGTCCACATTGCGCTTTGCGGCGTTGTGCCAAGAGGCAGATGTTCCCCCTGGAGTCATCAACGTCGTCACGGGCGCTGCCTCCACAGGCCAGAGCCTCCTCCAACATCCCGGAGTCGACAAAATTTCCTTCACGGGAGGCTGCGCCACCGGCCGACGTGTGGCCGAGATTGCGGGACGCGGGCTGAAGAAGCTGACGTTGGAACTCGGAGGGAAATCGCCGCAACTCATCTTCCCCGATGCTGCTCTCGACCGAGCCGTGGCTGGTGTCGCTCTTGGTGGCCTAGCTCTGTCTGGGCAGGCTTGTGCCGCAGGAACCCGGATCCTGGTTCACGAAAGTATCTCTGGTCCATTCGTAGAACGCCTGGTTTCGTTTTGCCGTGGTCTGCCACTGGGCGACCCGCTTTCGCCCTCGACCGTGCTTGGCCCACTGATTTCGGAAGAGCACCGGCAACGGGTCGAACACTACGTCGCACTGGCCGAGCGGGACGGAGTCACGTTCCATTGCAAAAGCGAGCGTGGCAACGGAGACCTTTCGTCCGGTTTCTTTTTATCACCTACGATTGTTAGCGGCGTTCGGCCGGAGTCGCGGGTCGCTCAAGAGGAAATTTTCGGGCCGGTGCTAGCGGTTTTCACCTTCCGCGAGGAGGAAGAAGCGATCGCGCTGGCGAACTCAACCCGCTACGGACTCGCTGCTGGCGTCTGGACGACCGACCTGGCGCGGGCTCACCGCGTGTCGGCATCGTTGCAAGCAGGCGTTGTTTGGGTGAACAGCTACGGTAACCTGCCGTACACCGTTCCTTTCGGTGGATTTAAGGATAGTGGCTGGGGGCGCGAAGCGGGCCGCGAAGCTCTGCTCGAGTACACCCAAATCAAAAACGTTTTCGTCAGCCTTGCGTAAGAGGGCGGCCACGACCGACGCACTCTTGCATCGTGCCGTTTGCTGCAGGTGCGTGGGTTTGTGCTTGGACAACTCCCCGGCGTGCGAACACGTAGACTCCCACCACCGTAAGCATCACTCCAAGCACTTGGCGTGACGAAGGGACCTCACCCACGAGGACCAAGCTCGTCAGCAACGAAAGGATAGGCACGGTGGGCACCACGAGCACCGTGGCCCGAGCGAGGTCGATCCGGGTGAGCGCCGAATACCAAAGCATCGTGCCACCGTAGCTCAACACGAGTCCCTGCAGCGCAACCCAGCCCCACGGAAACGCCGGCCAACGGCCTGGCTCCAATAGCTCCACAGCATCCCAGCCCATAACGATCGTCAGCAACGCACCACCCCAGAGATACCGCGCGGCAGCCAGGACATCTGCGGGCGTACCTCCTAACCATCGCAGGACGACAAGATGCGACACTTGCCAGCACAGTGGAGTCGCCAGCAAGTACCAAGTCCCAGTTCCGACGGCTAGCCCTTCGAGCCCGAGCGCAACCAGCAGTCCGCTAAGGATCATCCCAGTGGCGGCAATTCGCTCGACGGTCGGACGAACCTTCAAAACAACCCAACTGAGCACGAGCGCGTAAACTGGCTCGATCTGCAGGCACAGGAGGGTTTCAATGGCACTCGCACGCGCGGCACCCGCAAAGAAAAGAGTAAAGGCAAGCGAGGTGCCCAAAGCTCCGAGGACAACCAGCGCTGGCGCCTGAGAGGGCCGAAAAAGCCGAGCAAGTCGGCCGCGGAGAGCAAGCACGCTAAGTGCCGCGGCACCAGCAAACCATGTGGTAACCACCGTGACAAGCATTGGATCGCCTGCCCGAGTGGTCACGTTGGCTACAGCTGGAACGAAACCGCCGTTTACGGCACACAACAAGGCATAAACAATGCCGGCGCGCTCCCGGGCCGACATGCGCGTCACTTGCTCCCTCGACTCCGCCCGCAACGCGGCGCCATCGCTCAGCGGTGCCACGTCCACCCCTCAAAAGGCAAACCGCGCTTCGCATCGTAACCGACGTGGACAGCCGAAACGTGCCCATCCTCATCGACCAAAACGAACGTCGGTGTACCACTCACGCCGTAAGCAACGAACGCTTTACGAAATTCATCGATGGCCACATCGGAGGGAAACACGCCCCGATAGTTTTCGAAGAAGCGATCTAGCTGTTTGTGAGGTTCATCGGTGATTGCAATCACACGAACTCCATTCGTTTCCGCAAATGCCTGGAGCTCAGGCAGTGCTGCTTTACAAGCCCCGCACCAAGTCGCCCAGAAAAAGAGTAGGTGTTTGCGCCCCCGAGCCAGTTGCCGGCTCATCTCGCCGCGATAGGGTTCCACATCGATCGGCGGAGCGGGGCTGCCGACCTTTGGTGGCCCAGGGAGCGATGGCCAGCGCAAAGGGTACGTTCCCGCAACCAATTGCACCACGCGCCTTTGGCTCCCGCGCAAGACTTCCAACTCCAATACCTCACCAGGTGCCGACAACATAATCCAGCTACGCACTTGCCCCTTTTCGGAAAAAGGCCGCCCCGGCGGGCCCAGGACAATGTCACCTTGCTTTAAACCCGCCGCCTGCGCCGGCGAGTCTGGATACACCGTAATGATGGCAGCGGCACCCCCAGGCAACTCTTTCGCTTTGGCTACATCCTCACTCAGTGACCTGAACTGGATACCCATCCAGGCAGGCAACGCAGCCTTAACCCGGGCAACATCCTCCTCGAAGTCGGGAAAAGGCGGCGTTGTGCGCACCCCTGGCTCGGGAAACTTACGCGGGGGAAGGCGCAAATCTTCGCAACGAACCAGCGAAGCATAAGCTCTTCGCTCCTCGGGTGTGGCATACGATTTCAGGTACTGCAAACCAGCCACGCGCAACAGAACGGACCGCATCCGAAGCAACGCTGCCTGCCTTACTTCCATTCGGTAGCTCGCGCCCTCGGCTTCACGGGTGCTGCGCCACAAGCGCCGCAGTCGTTGCCAATTTTCCGGCTGTTGTCGCGCATAAGCGTGGAGTGCCGGCAGCAACTCTTGGGCAAGCGAGCGCCGTTCGTCGTCAGTTAATTTCTGTGGCTCCAGAGCCGCTAGGCGCGCCGACCACTCGGGCCGCTGCTCCAGAAAACGCTGCCAGTTTGCCGCATTGGCATCGTGCCACGCGCCTCGCCACGAACGGCTAACGTTGCGAAGCTGCTGCGCAACGTCCGGCAGCGCCGCAGTACGCTCGGCCAGTTCAGCAAGAGAGCGGGCCGAAAACATTCCGAAAGCTTGGCCGATCTTGTCCAGCAGTCGTAAGTCGGGTTCCCACTGGCTCTTTTCTCCCCATGCCTCTTCCAGCAGAGCATCGGCGGCAGCTTCCAGGGTGATCCCTTTTTCGTCAGCAAACCTCCGGATTAAAAACTCCAAGTAATGATCCGAAGTGCGCACCGGCACGTCGGGCGTGTCGTCTGCAGCTAACACGACATCGTGTGCTCGGTACAAGCTGGACTCCCGCGCCCAAGCGCGGAACATGTGAAACGCGTGCCCGATGTTGTTTTTGTCTAGGTTCTCCGGGTAGCAACCATAGGCGGGGCGATCCTGGGTCGACGCGAAAAATCCGCACACGTTGCCCACAGGCTCGTTTCCTTCCGTCCGAGTCCACATGAGTCTGGCGAACGCCCCGGAGAAGCACTGCGACATGAGCATCACCACCCTGACCTGTGGATCGATTTCCGCCAGCCATACACGCAGCTCTTCTACCGCAAGGTGCGCCTGTGGGCCCCAGAGGACGATGTGATTATTCTCGGGGTTTTGGTCGTTCTTGGTTCCGTGATCCGTGACGAAGAAAAACAACGTGTCTCCAGGCTTCAAACGACTCTTCGCATTCTCAAACCAGGTGGCCAACGCCTCCCTCGTTGCTGGCAAGACTCGATGCGGAGGAAGCTCGGTGTTCCGGTACTGTTTTGGCGGGCGCAACCAGGCCAATGCGCCCGTGCCCTCGACCAACCAAAAATGTTTCCGGCTCTCGTTGCGGCCTCGAATGGCCAAGTCTGGCTCCGGGTCAGGACCGTCACCGCTAAACACGGCAACGTTCTCCTGGGGCACTCCAGCCACGTCGAGAAGCTCGGCAAGGTGCACCAAGTGCAGCAGATGGGAACGATAATTTTGTTCCTTGTTGCCACCTCCGTTGAGCAGGACGGCATGAATCCGTTTGCCATCGAACGGGCCACCTCGAACAAGGGAACTCCCGGCAACGGCCGGCTCCACCCGCGTATTTTGGCAGCTCGTGAGGAACACGCCCCACACGAACAAAAGGGTCAAGTGTTTGAGCCGCATCCGAAGCCTGCCACGCAGTTGCTCCAACGCCACTCGCGTCACGCTAGCAGAAGACATCGAGTGTGCACGACGGAAGCAGCTGGGTAACGACCCTCGCTACCGGCCTAACTTGATTTGGAAACCCCATTGAGGCAAACAGTTGTTCACCACCATCTCTGGCGGAGCAAAGCCATGCGGGTTGTCGATGCAGATGCGCATGTCATCGAAGGGCGAGAATTGATCGGGGAACTCATCCAACGTTTTCCGGATAAGATCCGATTCAGTGATCCGAGCGATGGAGACACCGCCCTTTTTATCGAAGGCAGGCCGTATCCCCAGTCCAAAGGGCCGGGGGCAGGCTGCCGTGCAGAGGAAGGCATGTGCCTCGAACGGGGCGCCAACCCTTTTACGCCGGACGGGGTGCTGGCTGATGCCGACAAGGACGGAATTGATCGCTTGGTTTTCTTCCCGAGTGCAGCACTCGGGCTGCCTGGTTTTACCGATGCGAAGTTCGCAGCCGAATTTGCACGGGCTTACAACCGATGGATGGCCGGATATTGTCAGCAAGGTCAGGGCCGGTTTTTCGGGGTTGCCCTGGTGCCCATCGAGGATGTGAAGGCTTCTATCCAGATCATGACAGAAGCCAAAAAACTCGGCCTGGTCGCCACCATGATCCCAGCAGTGTTACGCGAACGGAACCTCGACCACCCCGACCTGGATCCATTTTACTCGGCGGCAGAGGACCTCGACATGCCTCTCGGTATCCATGGGGCGCCGGGTATCCATCTGCCGAAACTCGGAACGGAACGATTCGATAATTATCTCAAAGTGCACGTTATCAGCTTCCCGTTCGATATGATGGTGGCCTCGACAGCATTGATCCTCGGCGGGGTGCTCGAACGCCATCCGCGACTACGAGTGGCGTTGCTCGAGTCAGGCGTGGGTTGGGTGCCATATTTTATGGAGCGAATCGAAGAGCACTTGGAAAAGCGAGGGCGTCTGACTCCAGAGTGCAAACACGAACCGAAAGAATACATCGCCCGCGGTCAACTGTACGTGAGTTGTGAGGCAGGGGAGTGTGCCATTCCGTTGGCAGTTGAGCAACTCGGCGAGGATTTTGTGATGTATGCGAGTGACTACCCGCACTGGGATAGCGAGTGGCCGGAATCAACGCGCCCGCTGCGCGAACGGACGGATCTATCCATCTCGGCCAAAGAGAAGATCCTCGGCCTCAACGCACAGCGCTTCTACGGACTTCCTGCCTGAGGCCAACGTCGTGGCTTTGCTCGACCGCTTCAAGTTAACCGGAAAGGTCGCGATCGTCACCGGCGCCGGCCGTGGTATTGGACGTGCGTGTGCTCTGGCGTTCGCGGAGGTCGGGGCCAAGGTCGTTTGCGCGGCACGGACCGAAGAACAAATCCAGGACACAGCAAACCAAGTGCGCCACCTCGGTAGCGATGCGGTTGCTGTACGCTGTGACGTAAACGAGCGGGCAGATTTAGAGCAGCTCGTGGATGCCACGCTGGGTCGGTTCGGTCGGATCGACATCTTGGTCAACAACGCGGGCGGAACACCTCCTTGCGAGGCGCTGTACACCAGCGAGCGCATGTTCGAAGAGGCGTTCCACTTCAACGTGACGTCGGCCTTCTTGCTCACGCGCCTCGCAGTGCCTCACATGCTCCGCACTGCTGGTGAAGGCGTGGTCCTCAACATCTCCTCCGCCGCCGGGCGGTTCCCGCTTGCGGGCTTTGTCGCGTACAGCACGGCCAAGGCCGCGCTATCGCACATGACTCGGGTGCTCGGCCAGGAATTCGCGCCCAAAGTACGGGTGAATGCAATCGCCGTTGGTGCCACAGAAACCAGTGCCCTCGTTCCCTTTCTCAACGACGAGCTCCGGGCAAAAATGGAAGCGCTCACCCCCATGCGACGACTTGGCTCGGTCGAGGACATTGCCCTTGCCGCCTTGTATCTGGTTTCCCCTGCCTCGAGTTGGGTCACCGGCAAAGTACTGGAAGTAGACGGGGGCACGGAAACTTCCAACTGGCCCTTCCCCCCGCCAAGCATTTAACGGCGACGAATCTCGGGGACTCGATTTAGCCTCCGGCGACGGTTGTTGGACTTGTCCGGTCATGGTAACGGCACGGGCGTGACTCACCCACGGCGCGACTTGCTGGTTTGGATGGACCTCGAAATGACCGGACTGGATCCCGAGCGCGACCACATCTTGGAAATTGCCACCCTGATCACCGATAACGAGTTAAATGTTGTTGCCGAAGGCCCAGTCTTAGCCATTCATCAGCCCGAAGGCGTCCTTGCCGCGATGGATAATTGGAACCGAGATCACCACACGAAATCAGGCCTTTTGGCCCGCTGCCGTGCCTCTAGCGTGAGCGTCCGAGAGGCAGAGGAACAGACGTTGGCATTCGTCCGTGCGCATTGCGAGTCACGGTCTGCCCCCTTGTGTGGCAACTCCGTTTGGCAAGATCGGCGCTTTCTTGCCCGTTACATGCGCGAGCTCGAGCAGTACCTCCACTATCGAATCATCGACGTAAGCACGGTGAAGGAGTTGGTTCGGCGTTGGTATCCCGGGGGACCTCCGCCCCCACCGAAACGCAAAGCACACCTTGCTTTGAGCGACATTCTCGAGTCCATCGAAGAATTGCGGTTCTACCGCCAACATTACTTCCGTTCCCCAACGGCACAAACTCCGCAATCCCCGGAGCCTTGAGACCGCGCCCAGAGAAGAGCTGTAGGGGCTCCAAGGTGCGCTGTGGTCTCTCGTTGTTCCTCAGTCGGTCATGAGCACGTGGCGATTAGCGCAGAAACAGCCAGGTAACCGGGCCGATGCAGAAGAATCTCGTACCTGCCGCCGGAAAACGTTGTCCCTACTCGGTCTGCTGACCGCGTTACTCGCTGGCGCAGTCAGTGTTTCCCCTTTGGTCGGACCGCTTTGGGTGTCCGCGATGCTCGTTGTCGGAGCTGTCGCTTTAGCGGCGGTTTCTGTTCCCCGAACGCAACGGCTGACACCGGAACAGCGATTCCTGCCATGGTTGGGAATTACCGGCGCTTTCGTAGTCGCAAGCTGGTTTCGGCTGCGATACTGGCAAACCGTTCCCGCAGGCTACTTAGGTGAGGTCCTGAACTTCGTCAACTTTGCCCAGTCACTGCTCGATCAGGGTTTCCCGTACCAGCCTTATGCGTGGTATGCACACACGTTGTTCTCTTACGCGATCGCTGCCGTCGGCGCTTTCGTGCCGGATCCGCTGATAGCACTCCGGATTGCGCAAATCCTTATCAGCCTACTGACCGTAGCGGCGATCGGTTGGTGTGCTTGGGTTCTGTTCGGGGGCCAAGCAGCCTGGCTAAGCACCGCATTGCTTGCGACCTCATGGTGGCACGTTTGGGCCACGCGCAACGGCTACCACCAATTTCTAACGCCTTTGTTCCAGGCGTTGGTGCTCGGTGGGCTCGTACAGGGTTTGCGCGATAAAAAAAGGGTTGGGTTTTCGGTCGCCGCCATCGGAATCGCTGGTGGCCTTCACGCTTACTGGGCGCTCTACTTGCTGCCTCCCTTTGCTGCTTTGCTGGTGTTGCTTTTCGCTTGGAGACAGCCAGCAGCTTGGCGAGCCGTTCGTTGGTCGGTACTGGGCGCAGGCGGCGTCGCGCTCCTGCTCAGTTTGCCCGCAGTTTGGGCGACCGCAAACGCGCCAGAAGGATTCTCGTACGTCCTCCAAGGGCTAAGCCCCGTGCGGGTAGGCGCGACGACCACGCTGGAAAAGCTTTTGCACAATGCGTCATTCTTGCAGCAAGCCTTGTTGCCGCCTTTTGGGAATGCTGACGTGCCACCAGCGCTCCTCGATTATTTCTTGCGCGGCGGCGTTGTGCTGGGTTTCGGCATTACCCTTCATCGCGCGTGGCAGGAAATCCCTGCGGCGGCAACCGTGCTCCTGTTTGCCGTGAATCTAGCTGGGCTGCTCGTTGCTTCGGCAAACGAGTTCTACGTGATTGCGATTTTGGTGCCGTTGTTCCTCTTTGCCGGTAGTGGCTATGCCGCGCTACTCGACGCCTCGCGGCGGGTATCCAAGTACCTAGGTTGGGTGGCTCTTGTATCCTTTCTCATGGCATGGGGCTATTTCGGGTACGCGGGAGTCGAGCGATTTTTCCGCGTTTGGGCTTACACGATGTTTCGCTCTCCCAATCATCCGCAGGGCCTTGCGTTCCTTCTGCTTCCATACTGGCGAAGCTGTGTTCGAGAGGCGAACTGCGCAGTGCCCGCCGGCGAGCCTGGGCGAGACTTCGAGGAAGAAGCGCTTTTGCTGAGCGTGAATTTACCAAACTATCGTTGGCTCCATGGGCTCGGACGCGTGTATTCCGACTCCATCCTGTTCGCGCCGATACAACTCATGCATGGACGCCCGCTCCACCTAGTCCTACCGGCGTCTCGACATGTGGAACAGCGCCTGTGGCCGAGCTGGCAGGCTTTCTACCCGGAAGCCACAAAGACTGAAATCCATGCGCCGCCCCCGTGGGATAGCCCGGAACCTCGCGTCCTTGCAGTGGAAGTAGAAATTCCGTTCTCCGCGCTCCATCGGCGCTATGCCACGAATACCCCAGCTTCCGTGTCACAGGCCATTTTCTGGGCACCAGACCCAGGGTTCTACGAATTTCGAAGTTTGGTGCCTGGCATCGCGGCTCCATCGCTTCACAAGTTCGTGCCATTGACCGGGCCGATCTACCTCGGCCGAGGATATCATCCTATCGAGTTCCCGTGGCTGGGGTGGGGTTGGAGTGGTTGGCAGGTACGCCGCTTTGGGCTGGGCTGGGAAGCGCTAGACCACTATCTGCTCGCGGTCACGGAAACGGAAACCAGTGTTCATTTGTCTAACCACCTCGGTCGCGTTGCCAAACCCGTCCTTCGCGAGTGGAAGCTGCGCCGTACTCTGAGTTTGCCCGGAGCCATCTGGGACATGGCGTTTTGCCCGGATCGTTCCGTTTCGGCAGTGATTGCACAACGCCTGTATGAGATCGATGTAACGTCAGAGGCTGCGACTGCATTGACGCTTATGGATGTTCCCGACCCATCTATCCGTTGCACAGCTAGTGGCACCGACATCGTCGGGCGGGACGGAAGCTGGTGGCGCTGGCGCCAGGGTATATTATCCAAAATTGGGCAACTTCCGTGCTCGGTTCGACAAATTGCGAAGAGCAATGGCCCACTAACCGCCCTGTGCACCGATGCGCGCCTGTGGTTCGAAACCAGCCAAGAAGTGCCACTGCAGGATCGCACTGGCCAGCCTTTACCGCAGCCGGTTGCCATCGAACGGTGCCACGACCGGATTTACGTTCTCGACAGTACGCTCGCAGAGCTTTTGTCCTACAACGACGCTGGCCAACTCCTTGGCTCGCAAGCAGTGTCACACGTTTGGTGGGACTCCGAACTCACCTGCGAAGACGGTCGAAACCTGTACATTCTGCAGTGGCAGCGCGGGCGCTCAGCGTACGACTCGACCGGGGCCTTGTTGTACCACTCTCAGTCGCACGTTCCCTGGCTCTTCACCCGCAACGGAAGCCCTTTTAACGGTTTCAGCTTTCGCCGTTTTGTTTGTAATGGGGAACTCGCGGTGTGGACTCGGGATTTAGACCTCGAAGTGCTGGAACGAGTCCCGATCACGGCGCAAGCCCCGTGAAACGGTACGCGGACATCACGCGGGCAATCCGGAAAGCCGCTTCATGCGGCGGAGTAATGCTTCATCCTTCCGTGACTCAGCCAGAATCTTCTCGATATACGCGCGTTTGAAACGCGGCCTTTGGTCGTGCGTACGCACAACTTCCGGAACGTACTCCCAGCCTTCTTCTTGCTCGAACGGCTCAATTTCCCGATGGAGCCGGAAAAAGTAGTCCGCCAGGTCTGCGTCCAAACCCAGCCGCTCCAGCGCCAGCGTTAGGGGGTGTCTGCCGGGGCGAGGTTCCAGTAAGCCTTCTCCTGCCGCTCCTCCTTGTCCAATCCCGAGCGCCCGTTTTCCCAACTTCGCCTTTGCCTCCGGTGGGGGACCGAGGTGAAAGGCTGCAATCGCCTCTTCGGCAGGGCAGTGGAGCAGGAACCACTTGGTCACATAGCCGATTCCAATGGTTTCTGTGGGCGGTAGCCATTCCAAAAGCTCGCGTCGCGAGATGCCACAAGCACGTTCGGCAAAGTCAGCCCAGATCTCCATGTGGTTTCGAGTCAAGTAACCGCCGGACTCCGTAGCGAAGGCCTGGCTGATCGCTCGCAAGGCCTTGCCCTGGGTAATGCGACTGAATTGGCCCGCGATGCTTCGCGTGGCATCCATGTGAATGAAATCCTTGATGAGCTCTTTCGCCGCCGCCAGCGAAGCTTTGCCCGACAGGAGTAAGCCGAACGCCGTTTCCTTCGGTTGCGGTAATGCAAGGCAAAACTCCGCGAGCTCTTGCAACATTTCTTCGTGGGTTTGGTCCGTGCCAGCCTGAAAGCTGCGCCCGGTGGGAGGCCAAGTGAACTCGGGAAAGCTGTAATCCCCCCGAACGATCTCGGCCCACGCCCGGCGCATATTGCCGTACAAGAGCAGCCAATGGTGCACGGTATTTCGCAGTCTCTGCTGTTCACTCGCGTCGCGTGCGAATTCAGCCGCAATTTGCCAAACTGGCTCGCAGACGAAGCTTCGGAAGTCTTCGTACGCACGCCAGTAAGCCACAGCATCGTCGCTCAGCCCGAACGTGCGTTTCATGTACTCGGCAATTCCTCTTTGGCACAACCATGGGCGCTCGTCGCGCACCACCTCTAAGAGCACGCCCTCCGCCCCGAGTGCCGTCACCGCAAAGCCACTTTCGAACGTATCGAACTGGAACTGCAAACGAGCGTACTTTGCTTGAAGGGTTTCCGGACATGGGTAATGTTCTTCGAGCTCCTGCAAGGAAACGCCAAATGCCTCGGCAAAACGCACGAACAGCTCGCGAGGTGGAGTTGTGACTTGATAAAAGCCCGTTTTCCGATTCACGATCGGGCTCAAGGCCAAAAACACGCCTCGGCGGGGACACCGGGCAACCATCGCCGCGCTCCCTTGCGCGTCCAGCCGGATGAAGTGATAGTACTCTTTAATCCAACGCCGCATCGCCGCACGATCTACGTTGCCGCGCTTTAGCGCCTCGGCAAGATCCGGCGCCACTACGTGTTCCCGGATCAAGGATCGAAGTTCGTCGAGGAACTCCGCCACCGGCTTTGCTTCGGGCGGTCGTTCGAACGCATAGAGGTTCAGGAAATCACTGCTGCTCACAATCGCGGCTTGCCCCCTCGATGGAGTTTGCTCACGCGGTTCACTCATCCCCAGCACGTCCTCCAGACGGCAGAAAAACCCACCCGGCAGTTATCACGGCTGTACGGGGATAGGGAAGAGAGCACACCAATCACTCACGAAGCACTGGCACAATTGACCTTCACTTCGGAACAGCAGCCGCGCCCTACCTACGGCAACCACCGCTGGGGTAAGTGGTCGCTTTCCCTTCTCGTTCACAACTATGGCCTCTATACCCAGATTCCTTCCGACCTGTTCCAGTAGTCGCGTGATCGAGAAATCGGCAACCGGCCGGTTGTTTATCCCGTTACAACTGGAATAACGACGCCATGCCGCTCAGGCGCTCCAGGGCCAAGCGGGCAAGCTGATCGCGTAGCGGCTTGCTCGTTGGGCCAAAGGGAACCTCCCCCCTCCTCACGAGGACGAACGCCGACGGTCGTTTGTACGGGGAAAGCATTCTTGCACACCACTGCCGCCACTCCACCTCGTGGTCTTGCCCATCCCGTGAGACAACTAGCGCAACCAACTGTTGATCCAAACCGTCCGGAGGCAAACCCACCACGAACGCGGCCTCCACCGATGGGTGTTCGGCTAACACCACTTCCACCTCGAGGGGAGAAACATTCACCCCTTTACACCGCAACAAGTCCTTGCTGCGACCTACGAAGTGGAGCTGGCCCGTTTCGTCAAGAAAGCCCAAGTCCCCCGTGCAAAAGTACCCGTGGGTGTCGATACCCGTTCCCGTGGGCTCGCCTTCATAGCCTGCAAACAACCCGGGACCCCGAACTCGAATTTCTCCCGTAACTCCCGCCTCGCAGGTGCTACCGTCTTTGCCCACGATCTTCACCTCGACGTCCGGCAGAGTGCGCCCGATGCTACTCGCCCGGGTTGCGGCTGAATCGCGCCAGCTCAGGGCAGTCACGTAGCCCGACATTTCGGTCATGCCGTAGCCTGTAATCAGGCGCGCGTGGCGCAGGTGGGGGGCATACCACGAGTTACGTCCGCCCCCTTTTCTCACTGGCTCGAGCAGTTCCGGCGCGAACCGCGGGTGAGAGAGCAACGCGCTGACTTGTGGTGGCCGCAAATGCAACCCATTTGGCCTCCACTGCTTCAAAAGTTCAATGAGTTGGTCCACATGGAACGTTTCCATCAGGAGCAAAGCACTTCCACTGGCCAGTGTCGGCAACGCCCGAATGCAAAGGCCGGCCACCCAAAACAGGGGAAGGCTCGACACCACGCGATCACCCAGGCGGAGTCCTCCTCGTGCAACGGTTGCCCACATGGTGCTCAGCACAGCTTGGTGCTGAAGGCGAACGCCCTTTGGTTTTCCTGTGGTCCCAGATGTGTAAAGAATCAGTGCCACGTCTTGTGGCTGGGTCACGCCTGAAGCATCGAACCGGTAGCTTCCCGCGCGCAAGAAGCTTGCTTCCGAGTGGAGATCCGTAAGCTGACCAGGACCTTCGGCGACCATTCGGCGCAGAGAAGGAGGCAACGAAAGCTGCCGCACGAGCGCTGCAAAGTCTCGGTCCGCCACGCGACGGTCAGCAAGGAGAAGTTGGGGCCGTGCGTTGTTCAAAAGTTCCGTCAACTCTCGGGGCGTGGCAAAGGTCGACAGAGGAACGAGCGTCAAGCCCGCTTTCCACACCCCAAACGCACGGGCTAACCACCGCGCGCTGTTGCCACCCCACAAGGCGACCCGTTCGCCAGGTTTCAAGCCAGCAGCGCGCAACGCCGAAGCCCAAAGGTTGGCATCGGCGTCGAGCTCCGCAAAGGTTCGTGCCTCCCGGAGGCCACCAACAGCAATGGAAGACGGATTTTGCCGGCACCACAGTCCGACCAAGTCGGCCAGTGTGTTCACGCCGAAGCGCCGGTGTCTGCTTCTCATCGCTCAACGTGGCTCTTCGTACGTCCCGCCTTGCTCCTGTTCCCGACGCAGCCCTTCGTCTGGCTGAATGATGATCTCGACCCGCCGGTTCATCGCCCGCCCCTCGGGGGTGTCGTTGCTCGCAACGGGACTCGACTCTCCACGGCCGAAAGTGGTGATCCGGGAACTTGCCACGCCAGCTAGAACGAGCTCCTCGGCCACCGCTTGAGCACGCCGGCGTGACAACTCCAAGTTGGACTCCTCGGAACCGCGACTATCCGTATGACCGACCACCTGGATCGTAGTGCGAGGATAACGATTGAGCACCCCTGCAAGCTGGCGAATTTTATCCCGCGCACCTGGCTGCAAACTGGCGCTCCCCGACGCGAAAAGAATGTCGCTCGAAAGTGCAATATCGAGCCGCTCCTGCTCCCTCCGCAATCGGTCTTGTTCCGCAAGAATCGCCTCCATTTCCTTCGCCTGCTGATCGAGATAGTTCCCCACCAAACCGCCACCGATGGCCCCCAACACGGCCCCAATGGCTGCACCCTTTCCTGCGGCCTTTCCACCCCCCACGATGGCACCGACGGCAGCGCCTGTAGCAGCCCCCGCAGCAGCACCTATTCCCGCGCCTTTCACCGTGCGCGGGGCGCGCTCGTAGGCCGCGCAACCGCCCATGAGCAACGCCGCAACGGCGGCAGCGCTGACGACAACTCGTGTAGATCGACAGTTCAGCATTGGCATACCTCCAAGTCTCATGTGACCTCATTAACGCCGCAAGTTTTGGCCAACGCAAGCCAGCTCTTGCGAGCCAATCCACGCCGCCCAGCCTCAAAAAACAGATTCGTGCCGGCGCCTCGACCATCCACCGTACTCACGCCAATTTGCGTTCATCCCTGGAAAGTGCAGGGCAAACCTGGATTCCCCACGAAACCTGGGCCGGCAAAAGTTCGGAATCTCTTGGATCTCCCTACGCTAAGACTAGAAGCAAGCCGCCCGAGCGCTCCCTGGCCAAGTCCGCGCCTGAACTCTGCAAAGAGCTCCCTACCTTTGGGACTCGCTGTATTTCCGTGCCACCTCGCGCGCCCAGCGATAGTCGGGTTTGCCGGTTGGGCTCCTGACCACCGCATCGACAAATACCACAACCCGCGGGAGCTTGTACCGGGCCAGATCTCGCGCCGCAAATTCCCGCAGTTCTTCTGCGCTCACGGACATCTGCGGCCGAAGTGACACGACCGCTGTCACTTGTTCGCCCCACCGCTCGCTCGGTGTACCGGTAACCACCACGTCGTAAACCGCAGGGTGCTTTTTCAGGACTTGCTCGACTTCTTCCGCGTACACTTTCTCCCCGCCGGTGTTGATGCAAACCGAGTCACGCCCCAAAACCACAACCGAGCCGTCTTCCGCGTAGCGGGCGCGATCACCGGGCACGGCATAACGCACGGCCTCGATGGTAATGAAGGTCCGCTCTGTTTTCTCGCGGTCGCCGAGATACCCTAAGGGGACGTACCCTCGGCGTGCGATCCAACCGACCTCCCGCTCATCTGGCCGAAGGACCCGTTGGCGAAGTTCGTCCAATATGACCGTGTCCGGGTCCATATGGAAGCGGCCTGCCACGTCACCCGTACTCACGGCAGCGGCAGCCCCCTGTGCTCCGGTTTCGGAGGAGCCAAACCCATCGACCACGGTCACATGCGGCAACCTTTCCAGCAAAGCAGCTTTTACGGAAGGAGACAGCAGCGCCCCTCCAGAACCGAGCACGCGCAGCGAGGAGAGGTCGTAGTCTTTCCGCTTCAACTGGTCGAGTAAAGGGATGGCGAAGGCATCACCAACGATAGAAAGGGAAAACACTTTTTCCCGCTCCACGGTCTGCCAAATGTCGTCGGGATCCAGGTGGCGAACTTCGCGCGGCAGCACCACCGTTCCCCCCTGGTGGAGAATCATAAACGCAGTCCAGTGGCCTGCGCCGTGCATAAACGGGGGTGCGGGCAAAATTCGCATGAAGCCCCCGTACGGAACACGCTCGAGCAACTCACCGAGCGAGCCTATGGGCGCGCCGCCAGGCACCCGCCCACCTAGAGCAGCAAAGAAAATGTCTTCTTGGCGCCACAAGACACCCTTGGGACGTCCGGTCGTCCCCCCAGTGTAAACGATATAGAGGTCATCCGGCTGGGGCTGTACAGGCAACTCATCATCGGGGGCACTCGCTAAAGCCTCTTCGTAGTCTAGGGCGCCTGGCAGCAACGGCTCCTCGCTTTCGTCCGCAACTTGCAAGAGCAGCTTCAGTTCTGGCAGTTCGGGTAAAATGGCCGCCAGACGCGGGGCAAACGTCGCATGGTACACCAGCGCACGCACTCGAGCATCGCGAAACAAGTAAAGAAGCTCTTGTTCCACGTAACGGTAGTTCACGTTAAAAGGAGCCACGCGAGCCCGGAAAGCCGCAGCCATCGCCTCTAGATATTCCGGACAATTGTACAGGTAGATGCCGAGGTGATCTTGGCCCGACTCCCACGGAGCTAGCTCCGCTCGGTCTCGGTGACACCCAAGCCCGCTTCGATGGAGAACCCAAGCGAGTTTTTTCGATCGGCGGACAAATTCCCCCCACGACTCCCGCCTCTGAGAGGAGACGATCGCCTCCCGTTCTGGAATGAGCTGCGCAATGCCGTCGTGAATCTGTGGCAGGGTGAAGCTCATGACAACATCCTGTCTAGTGCTTTGGCCACAGGCACGTACCAGAGGCAAGACCGGTTCAGCCGAGCATTGGTCGGTGCGGACCAGATTCCGCGCGCAACTTGTACTTTTCTACCCGTTGGGTCGGGGTTTTGGGCAACGCGGTCCGAAATTCCCAGTATCGAGGCACCTGAAACTTCGCTAGGCGCTCCGCAGCAAAAGTGCGCAGTTCCTCTTCTGTCACCGGACCGGAGGGAACGATAAACGCCTTGATCTCCTGCCCTAGAATCGGATCGGGCACTCCAATGACAGCAACCTCCGCGACCGCCGGGTGCTCTCGCAAGACCTTCTCCACGTACACGCTCGAAACGTTCTCGCCCCCACGGCGAATGACGTCGCGCTTCCGATCAACGAAGTACAGCCATCCGTCTTCGTCGAGAAAGCCCAAATCTCCCGTAAAAAACCATCCCTCTCTCAATGCTGCACGGGTTTGCTCCGGATCACGGAAATACTCGGCGAGGCAGTGAGGAGATCGCACCACGATTTCTCCTACCTCGCGAGGAGGGAGCGGCCGACCCGCATCGTCCACGATGCGAACCTCCACGCCGGGCACGGGCTTTCCGCAAGAACCCGGCTTCGGAGTTGAGCCGATCGGCTCGATGGTGACCACTCCGGCATCGGTCGAACCGAAGCATTCGACCACATGAGCCACACCAAATCGCTGAAGAATTTGCTCTCGAAGCGGGGCGCTTCCAAGGCCCAAGATAACGCGCAGCCGACTCGTGCGTTCCAAAGGGCTCGGTGGCTGGCTCAGCAGAATCGCCAGGATAGTCCCCAAAGTATACAAGACCGTTGCCCCAACCTCGTGTACCAGCGGCCAAAACTGCGATGCAGAGAATACCTTCGGGAAAGCCACCGTGCCGCCCGCCTGCAGCGCTGTCACCACTGCCCCCCACGCGTTTCCATGGAATAGTGGGGTCACCGCCAGAATTACATCCGCTCCGCGGATGCCCAGAACCTCGACAAAGTGCTGACCAGCGGCACCGGTTGCGCGGTGCCGAAACAACACTCCTTTTGGCACCCCTGTCGTACCCGAGGTGTACAGCAGTGTGGAGGCAGCTTCTGGATCGATCGCCACGGGAACTTCACTTTCCGGAGCTGATTCCACCAAAGAGCGCAGATCGATCACCTCTGGCGCCTCCCCAAAGCAGGCCCAACGCAGACCGTCCGGCGCATCCAGTTGATCCCGCGCGATTCGCTCCAGGCTTTCAACGTTGGTAACCACAAGCCTGGGTTGCGCATGTTGCAGTAAGTAAGAAAGCTCGCGGCTTCCGAGATTAGGGTTTACTGGGTGAAGAATCGCCCCAGCCTTCAGGATCCCGAAGGCACTCACGACGTACTCGAGGGCGTTGGTCATAGCGAGCGTGACCCGATCGCCTTTCTCGACTCCAAGCCGCAGCAACGCGTGAGCCACCCGGTTGCTCCAACGATGAAATTGTTCGTACGAGCAACGCTGCTTTTCGCAGTGGAGAAAGGTCTTTTCCCCTTCCTCCCGTGCCCGTCGTGCAACCAGCTCGGTGATCAGTTCCACCGCCCCAACTCCTTACGCGAGAACTCCGAAATCCACCACGAGTGCGGCGCCATTGATCATCCGCGCTTCCTCGCTGGCAAGGAACAGAATGGTCGCCGCAATGTCTTCCGGCTTGCCCCACTTGCCAGGCACTGGTGGCATCGCATAAGCCAACAGGTGGGACTCCATGCCCGCATCGGGAACGAAGTTTTTGACCAGCGGAGTCTTAACCCCTCCGGGGCACACACAGTTTGCGCGCAAGCCTCGTGTGGCAAACTCCAGCGCGAGGGCGCGCGTGAAGTTCAGCAAACCTGCCTTGGAGGCACAGTAAGCAGTGTTGTACGCCTGGCCACGCAGCCCAGCGATCGACGAGACGTTGACGATGTTCGCCCCTGGGCGTGACAGCATGTGGGGCAGAGCATAGCGGGTCACTAAAAAGGGACCCGACAAATTCACCCTCAGAATGCGTTCCCATTCTCCGAAGGTGAGTTCCTCGAAGCGGACCGCACGGCCGATCCCTGCGGCGTTCACGAGAACGTCGATCCCTCCAAATTGGTCAACGGTTTTGTTTATAACATCGCGAACTGCGGACTCGTCCGTCACGTCGCAAGCAAACGCCAGCAGCTTGCCTCCCGCGCGTGCAACGGATTGCTCCGTTTCTGCGAGTCCCTGGGGGGAAAGGTCCACGGCAACGACCTGAGCGCCCTCGTTCGCAAAACGTTCAGCGGTGGCCCGGCCGATCCCAGATCCCGCGCCGGTTACGAGCACAACCTTAGTGGCAAAGCGTTCCGAACGGTCCATCCCTCACGTTGTTTCTTGTAACCAGGTACCGATCACTTCATCCACAGTCGTGATCGTAGCCAGCCAACGAAATGTATATTGAAAAACCTGCTCCACGTAGCTCTCTGGCACCCCTGCAACGGCTTGACGAGGTAAGACGACGTAGTAGCCGCAGTTGACCGCCTCGATGACGAGTCCAAGAATTCCAACGTTCACCGAAACCCCAGCCGCGACGACGGTACGAACCCCAAGGTTCCGTAACAACGGGTCGAGCTCCGTGCCGTGAAACGGAGAGATGCCGTGCATCCGGTTGACCACGAAATCCTCCTCCGTCGGCTCGAGCCCAGGCATCATCGCGTGGCCTTCACTCCCGACACTCATCGGGGCCTGATCGCCCGTGGCAGCCAGCAGCGGACAGTTCACGCTGGAACCCAAACGGTCAGAACGACGGGAAGCGGTCAAAAACACGACCGGAACGCGGCTCCTGCGCGCTGCGTCGACGAGGCGTCGGATTTCTCCCAGCGTGCCGTTCCGTGCCACAGTATCGGCGAGTTGCCGAAACCGGTCGCCGGCGGGCTCGAGAATCCCACGCTGGCATTCCATGATCAGGAGAGCGGTTTGTGCTGGTTTCAGTAAGGTGGGAAGGGGTGGGACCATCGTGGCACAGGATCTCAATTCAGGTTGTACAGCCGGGCCGGATTTTTCGATAGGATTTTTTCTTTGGCCGAGCGAGATAAGTCGTTGCGCTCCACGATAATCTTCACCGTGTCTGGGAAGCGACAATCCCAGTGACAATAGTCGGAAGCGTAGACAATGATGTCCTCCCCGAGTGCATTGGTTACCGCAGGAATCGTTGATTCGTCGGGGTCGCAACCGATGAAACAGCGCCCGGACAAGAAGTACTCACTAGGCTTGCGGTCGATCAACGGAGCTTGCTCCGGAGTGAGTTCCCAATGTTCATCGAGCCGCTCCAGCCAGAAGGGCAACCAACCTACGTTTGCCTCGAGGAAGGCCACTCGCAGCTTCGGAAACTTGTGCAGAATTCCACCAACCGTGAAGTTCATGACCGCCAACATCTGGCCTACCGGATGGGTGAACGCGTGCGTTTCCAACCGCGTGGAGAAACGATCGATACCAATTGGAATCTGATCCAGCGCTTGACCGCCTCCGTGCACACATACGGCAACGCCCAGGCGTTCCGCTTCCGCCCAAATGGGGTAAAAGCTCGGATGATCGAGGTTCTTCTCACGGATGTGTTGCGGGGTCACCATGCCCACCATTCCATGTTGCGTTACGCAGCGGCGCAATTCTTCAGCGGCGGCTTCGGGATCGATCATGGGCAGTTTCGCCACCGACATCAGGCGGTGTGGATTGTACTTTATAAATTCCGCCCTCGCGTCGTTGAGGGTACGGCACACAGCGATGGCGAAATCCCGGTCCAGACCCGCCCACTCTTCGCCCGCGCCGCCTGGAAACATCACGGTGCGATCAATCCCTTCGAGGTCCATGTCCTCCAGGCGAGCCTTAGGATCGGTCATGCCAGCACGCTCCAAGCTATCGATCTTGGCGGTTCCGCGGGTGTTACGCACCCCGACCCCTGGAAGATTGGCAAAATGCTTCCTCAACCTTTCCCGGCGTTCCTCCCACTTGTCGCGGTACTGGCTGGGTAGGCGCTCCCACCAGTTCGGTAAGTCCCCGCCGTGACCGTCAGCGTCGATCACTTCGTATCCGTACCGGCCCATGGTTTCCTCCCTTCTTCCTCAAGTTTTGTTCTTTGCCAAACTCCCTCAATCAAAACGGAACACACCGCGGGCTAAGAGGCCCGCTTTCAGATCGGCCAGGGCTTGGGCAAACTGTTCCAAGCGGTACTCTCGGGTTACCAGCTCGTCGATCTTCAGGCGCCCACTCAAGTAGAGCCGGCCGAGCAACGGGAAGTCCACTCGTGGCCGGGCTGCCCCGTAACGACAACCCAAAATGGCCTTGTTTTGGTAAAGCTGGTGCACGACAAAGGAAAACTGGCTACCCACCGGAGGAACGCCGACGAGCGTCAGCGTTCCCCCCGGTGAAAGCGCCTCGAGCGCCTGTTGGATCACAGGAAGTGACCCCACGGCTTCGAACGCGTACTCGACCCCACCGCAGATCTTACGGATGGCTTCCACAGGGTTTTCTTTTGTGGCGTCGACCACGTGGGTAGCACCGAACGTTTTTGCCCAAACGAGCTTTTGAGGCACCACATCCACCGCGACGATAACGCTCGCTCCGGCGAGCAGCCCACCTTGAATGCAGTTGAGCCCGATCCCGCCAGCACCAAAAACCGCCATCGTCGCGCCCGTTTCTACCTTGGCCCGGTTCACCACGGCCCCGTAGCCGGTAACAATCCCACAGCCGATCAAGCAGGCGCGTTCGAGCGGAACCGCAGGGTCAATAGGGATGGCACCTTCTTCTCGAACGACCGTCGCTTCCGCAAACACCGAGGCGTGTGCAAACTGGTACCCGTCGTGGCCGTCGACCGTGAAGGGCCGACTGTCCTTGGGACTGGGAGCATTGCGGCACTGTGTTGGCTGACCCGACTCGCACGCCGGGCAACGCCCGCAGTGGGCAAGGGTGGAAATAATGACGGGATCCCCCTCTCGTACGCTCCGCACCCCGGCCCCAACCGCTTCTACAATACCGGCACCTTCGTGCCCCAAAACAACTGGCGTAGGGTAGGGGATGGAGCCTTCGATGACACTGAGGTCAGAATGGCATAGTCCGGCGGCCTTGATGCGAACACGCACCTCCCCTGGTCCAGGGTCACGCAAACCGACTTCGCGAACTTCAACTTCTGCCCCCGGCTTTGGCAGCACTGCGGCGACAACGCGCAGCATAAACCCACTTCCTTTCACATGGTCCAGCCGATGTACTTAAGCTCGGAATAAGCGCTGAGAGCGTATCGGCCTCCGTCACGGCCCAGCCCGCTTTGTTTAAAGCCGCCAAATGGGGCCTCAGGATTCGGCGGCGCTCCGTTGATTTGCACCGTCCCGGTTCGAAGCGCACGCGCCACACGCAACGCCTTCTTCATGTCGCGAGTCCACACGTAGCCGTATAGACCGTACGGTGAATCGTTGGCGATGCGGATGGCATCTTCCTCGGAGTCGAACGGAATCGCCACGAGTACGGGTCCAAAAATTTCCTCGCGAGCGACGGACATCGAGTTGTCCACGTCGACCAGAAGAGTGGGCTCCACGAAAAAGCCTTTTGGCAGGTGTTGCGGCCGCTTGCCCCCACAGGCAAGTCGCGCCCCCTCCCGAAGGCCTGTGGCAATCCATTGCTCCACTCGATCGCGCTGCGCGGAGGAAACCAGCGGACCAACCACTGTTGCTGGGTCCCGCGGGTCCCCGATGGTCAAGCGTCCTGCAGCCTCCACCAAGCGCTCGACGAAACTCGGGTATATGGCTCGTTCGATCAAAAGACGCGTACCCGCAATGCAAATCTGGCCGGAGTGAAACGTCCACCCTTGCGTTGCTCCTGCAAGGGCGGCATCAGGGTCCGCATCAGCAAACACGATGCAAGCTGACTTGCCACCGAGCTCCAAAAGCACGCGCTTCATCTGTGGCGCTACCTGTTGCTGAATGGCTCTCCCGACAGCCGTGCTCCCTGTAAACGAAATCATGTCTACACGAGGGTCACTGCACAAGGCTTCGCCAATCTCAGGGCCAGGTCCACACACAAAGTTCAGCACCCCTGGAGGCAACTCCGATGCCACTACGCGGCACATCTCCGCCACGGCTAGGGGGTCCACAGGTGCGGGCTTCACGACGACGGTATTGCCACAGGCCAGTGCAGGGCCGATCTTTCCGGCGCAGTTGGTCATGGGGAAATTGAAGGGAGTAATGGCCGCCACGACTCCGACCGGTTCTCGCACTGCGATGCCAGCCGTAAGCATCTGGCCCTGGCGGGTGACTGCAACTCGCGGAGGGAAAGCGGTTTCTGGAGGTTCTTGCGCGAGTTCCGCATACCGCTCGAGCCGCGCGACGGCCGCGCCGATTTGCTGCGAGATTGCCACCGGTCGGACGGCCCCGGTCTCGGCAATGACAAGCTCCACCAATTCTTCACTACGAGCTCGCAAGGCGGCTGCAGCCTTGGCAAGCAACTTTGAGCGCTCGACGGGAGAAAGCCGGGGCCAAGGCCCGTGGTCGAACGCCTCACGTGCGGCGGCCACGGCCTCTGCCACCTGTTGCACACTGGCATGTGGCGCGTAACCAACAATGGCCTCTGTGGAGGGGTCGACGACCGGGTACACGCCCCGTTCTGCCGACACCCACCGGCCACCAATCAATACGTGGTCGATCCGCACCACGTCCGCTCGTGGCCTTCCTGGAGCATGCTCGTTCATTCGCCTTTTAAGCCGCCTTTGCTTTAAGCTGCTGCTCTCGCTGCCGGACCGTACTGTGTACCGGGTCTTTGTCGAATTTCGGCAGCACGTACTTTCCGAAAGTTTCAATGGAACGCAGCACGTGCTTCTGGTCCATCGTCAACGTCAGGGGCGCATAGATTAACTGGTCCACGCCAAGGTCCTCGTACATTTGGATCACAGGGATGATCTCTTCCGGCGCTCCCACCTGCCGTCCTCCAGCGGCCAATCCTGCTTTCAACTGCTCCGGTGTCGTGGGAGGAAGCGGACCGATTGGTCCTTCCTTCGGTAAACCTTTCGGCCGCGGAATCGAGTCGAGCCAATAGAAAAAGTACTCCGTGAAGCGCTCCACTTTTGCGTTCGCGTACAAGTATCGCGCCTCGTCCCCATCGGGCAGACAGAACATGTTGGTCGTCACCGCAATGTTGTTGTTAATGTAACCCCCGATAGGATTCGTACACCGCTGAATTGCCTCCTTATATGCTCGGACCAGGTGAGCAATCTCCGCCGGCGTACCGAAGGTGAAGCACAGGGCTCCCAACCCAAGCTCCCCAGCCTCGGTAAACGTTTGCGGGCTCGAACAGGCAAGCCACAGTGGGGGGTGGGGTTTTGTGAAGGGTTTCGGCAAAATGTTGCGCGGCGGCACGCGAAAGTACTTTCCTTCGTATTCGTACACGCCGTCTTGCCACATCCGCGGAATTTGCTCGATCGCCTCCCGCCACATCGGTTTCGTCTCTGCCGCGGAGGGAATGCAGAAACCCGCCCATTCGGTCGATGACGAACCGCGGCCGGTGCCGAACTCCAACCGCCCCTCCGACAAGTGGTCCATCGTCGCAATCCGTTCTGCCACACGAACCGGATGATTCACTGGAGCCGTGATGTTGACAATTGCCGTGCCGACGTGAATCCGTTTCGTCCGTGCCGCCACCCAACTCAGAAACACCTCTGGGGCCGGCTGATGCGAATAGTGTTGGAGAAAGTGATGCTCCGGTGCCCAGTCATACTTAAACCCCGCCGCCTCCACAGCTTCGGCCACTTCCAGCTCGCGCATAAAGCGTGAGTGCTCGTCATCCCACGGCGGCACGTGCATTTGGGAAAAGATCCCGAATTCCATCACCAAGCCCTCCTTGAGTGTTTGCCATGCAACCGAATTGGCGTTTCAAAAGCGCGAATTATCATTCGCAATCATGCATTGTCAATCCGGTTTCTCGATGGTACGGGGGGAAGCATGAAAAGACCGACAAAGACACCGCGCGAGCGTCTCCGGCAGGCTCGGGTGGCTGTCTATCGCCAGCACATCTTGGAAGCAGCCGAGGCGGTGTTCGCCGAAAAAGGTTTCACCGCTGCATCGATGCAGGAAATTGGGCGCCGCGCAGGGGTGTCGATGGGCACAATTTACTCCGTTTTCCGTAGCAAGGAAGAGGTGTTGCAAGCGGCCCTAGAGGCGCGCGGCGCGGAAATCCTCGAGCTGGTTCGCCGAGCTGTGAGCCGCCCCGGCCCTGCGGCCGTAGCCTTTCTCGATCTTGTTCGTGACTATGTACAGTACTTCTCGGCTCACCCGCATTTTCTCCGCATGCATTTACGACTAGGGGCTGCGTGGATGCACAGTCCCGAAAACGGCGCAGGAAAGCGAGCCGCCGTGTGGGCAGAAATTCAACGCTCGCAAGCCGAGGTGTTGGCCCGGGGTATCCAGGAGGGCAGCTTCGTGGATGCCGACCCGCTGCTACTGGCCCGCCTGTTCAGTGCAGTTCATCAAACCCTACTAGCCAACTGGGTAGAGCAGGGGATGAAGCTTCCCGCAGAGCAGTTCGTCGGCGAAGTGGAGCGATGGGTCAAGCGCTTGCTATGGCGGGAGCCGGTCGCCCTAGCAACGCGCTAGGTTACTTCACGGCAAGAGGATTGAGCGGAGTTCCCACGCCCCCACGCACCTTGAGTGCTGGTGCCGCCAACAAAAAAGACCACTGTCCATCTCGGTCGCAATCTTGGGCGAGCTCCTCGAGGTAAAACATTTCGCCCAAGGTGAGGCCCATATCGCGAATACACACGAGGTGAAAGGGCAGGGGGGTGGCAGGGTCTTCGAACGGGATAACCTCGACCGCGTTCGTGTCGGTGGCAACGGCAGCAACCTCACGCGCGTGCAGCCACCGAGCGCAATCCAAGCCCAATCCTGGCATTTGTCGCATGTATCCCTCGCGGTTCTGCTCGCGGGTGAACACCGTAATATGACCAGTCCGCACCAGCAGGGCATCGCCCGACTCCACCCGAACGTGTTGGGCTCGTTCCGCCGCTTCGAGGTGCTCTGGCCGAATCACGAATCCCGGGGGTAGCCGCTCCACACCCTCGAGCCTTGCGATGTCGAGCAAGACACCGCGGGTCAACACGCCTTCGCTCATGGCCTCGATACCATTCCGCGCCGCCCCAGCAGAGGTCACCGTGCTTGACGGCACCCCATTGTAGAGGCGATCGTCGTAGTAAACATGTGCCAAGCTGTCCCACTGCGTCGCGGCTTGGAGCGGGAGCAAAAGGACATCGTCGTTGTAGTGGAACCCGTCTGGCGAGCCATAACCGGCGTGCAAGGCTGTCATAAAGTGAAGCGGATTGACCCGACCGCCTTGTCCGATTTGGGGACCATCCGCCCCCAGCGGTAACCCGAGACTGAACACCCGGCCGCTGCGTACCGAGGCCGTGGCCCGTCGCACCACCGATGGGGTAATAAAGTTCAAAGTGCCGCGCTCGTCATCCGCGCCCCAACGTCCCCAGTTGGACAGTTCTTGCCCCAGTCGGCGCACCCGCTCCATAACGAACCGCGAAACCTACGAACCCCTTCTTCGCTGGCCTGATCGCGCGGCTACTCGACCAGAGACAGTGCCTGCCTCGGACACCGCTTCACCGCAAGCTCCACCTTGGCCCGCAGCTCCTCCGAGGGGTTCGGGTTCACAAGGCGGGCTCGGTCATCTTCTCCGACCACGAACACCTCCGGGGCCACCTTCATACACACGGCGTTTCCCTCGCACAGGTCGTAATCGATTCGGATCTTCATGGCTGGCTGCTCCTCGTGCTGCTGGTCACCTTGCACCGAAGTTCCCCTCGGGTCAACCCAGCCTGATCAGGCGCCCGCGGCAACTCGCCGCCGTTCCGGGGTGAAGCGAACAGGCATAGACTTAATCCCCGAAATGAAATTCGAACGTAGCCGCCGCGGAGGACCAGCCAGTTCCATGTCGGGTAAACGGCTTAGAATTTCCTCGAACATGACCCGAATTTCCATGCGAGCCAGGTTCGCACCCAGGCAGTAGTGCTCCCCAATTCCAAAGGCAATGTGATCGTTCGGCGAGCGGGCAATGTCGAACTGGTCAGCGTGATCGAACACTTCTTCGTCGCGGTTGGCGGAGATGTAAAAGATGACCACCTTGTCTCCCTCGCGGATGCGCTGGCCACGGATCTCGGTGTCAGCCGTTGCCGTGCGACGAAAACAAATCACAGGCGAAACCCAGCGCAGCATTTCCTCCACGGCCGTGGGCATTAGTTCAGGGTGAGCGAGCAGCCGTTCTTTTTGCTCGGGGTGTTCGAAAAGCGCGAGCATTCCGCCCGAGATCAAGTTCCTGGTCGTCTCATTGCCTGCCACCGCAAGGAGCAAAAAGAAGAAATCAAACTCGAGCTCGGTCAGTCGCTCACCGTCCACCTCAGCGTGCAGGAGGCGGGAAATCAGGTCGTTCTGAGGATCACGTTTGCGTTTTTCCGCTAGCGTATGGGCGTAAGCCCACATTTCTGCCGCGGCACGTTTGCCATCCTCCATGGACGTTTGAAACTCTGGGTCGTCGAACCCGATCAGCCGGTTGCTCCAGTCGAACACCAAGTGTCGGTCCTCTTGTGGGATTCCGAGAAGCTCCGCGATGACCTGTAGGGGAAGTTCCGCTGCAATCTCGGTAACGAAGTCACACTGACCTTTCGTGGCCACCCGATCGATGATGCGGCGTGCAAGATCGCGCACATGCGGCTCGAGCTCGGCGATCCGCCGCGGAGTGAAGCCGTGGCTGACCAAGCGCCGGTACTTCGTGTGTTGGGGGGGATCCATATTGACCAACATCATCCGCACCTGCCCGAGCTCTTCCTGCGGCAAGTCGAAAATGTTGGTGCCCCCCCGCCAGGAGGAAAAAAGCTTGGGATGTTTGGAGACGTGGACGACGTCCGCGTACTTCGTCACTGCCCAGAAACCAGGCCCTCCTTGCGGTTCCTTCTGCCAGAACACTGGAGCCTGTTGCCGCAGCAACGCAAACATATCGTGGGGAACACGCTGCTCCCAAGTATCCAAGTCGTAGAGATTGACCTCTTCTAACTTCATCGTACCACCTCCTGTACTATCGCCTCTTCTCTCGCAGCCTTGGGGCCACGCTCACCACTCGCAGCTCGCCCAGGGTACGGAATCCCAGCAACTCGCCTATGGCCGCCTTGAGAAATCGTCTCTGCCGTGCCACCGCAGCGGCGTCCAACCAGTCGCTTTCGCTCACCAACGAGAGCAACTGCGTATTGGCAAAGTAGCCAAAGATGAGGTGATAGATCCCAGCCGCCAGATGCGGCAGCTCTTCCCGAGGCCAGCGTACACCCGCCACCGCAAGGACACCCATTCCTTGCTGGAACAAGGGCCGCAGCAACCGAATCAGTGTCCCCCGGAACGCTTGTGCGTCATCCATCCCCGCCCTTTGAATGAGCCTCGGCAAGTGCGGATGCTCCAACAAGTAATCGATGAGCCGATCGACCGTGTCCTCCACGACCTTGCGATAATCCACCCTCCCTGTCTCCACAGGTGCTCCAGCGGCAACCAATTCCACCAGCGTCGCAACACCCCTGGAGAGCACGGCCTCATACAGCGCTCGCTTGTTGCGGAAGTGGTGGTAGAGACTGGCCTGATTTTTCAACCCGACCTCGGCCGCAATCTCCCGTACCGACACCCCGCGAAAGCCACGCTCGGCAAAGCGTCGCTCTGCCACGTCGAGGATTAGATCGCGCGTCGACTTGCTCGCTGCGGCTCGAACACTTCGCGATTCCGCCATGGCTTTCTTTTACCCCAACAAACGTTTGTTTGTCAAACGCGTGCTTCTTCAGAATTTCTGCCGCGGGCCTTGGTGTCTACGCCTCCGCGTTGGCCGGTACGCTGTGCTCCAGCGCGTACTTTCGTGCCCAATGGTAGTCTGGCTTGCCACTCGGACTACGAACGATTTGCTCTGCGATCACGAGCGAACGGGGAATTTTGTACCCGGCCAGTTGCTGACTGCAATGAGCACGAATGTCATCTAACGATGGCGCGGCAAACCCAGGGGTCACCACGATGACAGCGGTCACGCGTTGCCCCCACCGAGGGTCGGGGACTCCGACCACTAGGGTATCATAAATCGCAGGGTGGCTCTTCAGTACCCTTTCGACCTCCTCCACGTAAATCTTTTCTCCACCGCTGTTGATGCAAAAGCTTTCTCGCCCCAGGAACAACACGCGGCCATCTTCCGCGTAACATGCTCGATCGCCCCCCACACAGTATCGAACGCCTCCGATCACCGGAAAGGTCTCTTCCGTCTTTTGCGGATCCCCGAGGTAACCCAGCGGAATGTGGCCCTTCGTCGCCACCCATCCGATGTCACCACTAAGCCCCGGCCGAGCACGAGCCGGATCCAGAACCTCGGTGCGTTCCGCATTGAGGAGCACGCTGTTTTCCCGCAGTTGGTATCCTGGAATCCCCTGGTATTCTGTGCGCGTGTCGAAGCTCATGGCTTGCAAGCCAGCTTCGCTCGCTCCGATGTTTTCGATGACGAAGACGCCATCAGGAAGATAACGCAACAACTCTTCCCGGACCGCGGGAGAGAGCACTGCAGCCGTACTGACGAGCACGCGGATGGACGAAGTATCGTACCGGCGTTCTTTCAGCGCATCGAGCAGGGGCAGTGCAAAGGCGTCGCCGATGAGACCCAGTGCATCAGCACGATGTTCCTGCACCGCCCTCCAGACGGAGTGCGGATCGAAGCGCCGGGTTTCATCCGGCAAGATGACGGTGCCGCCACGGTGAAAGGTGTTGAAACACGTCCAATGGCCCGCCCCGTGCATGAAGGGAGCAGCAACCACGGGCCGACCACCGAGCCCGGAGCGCGCTAACTCCAAAAGTTGCTCGTCGCTTTCGATGCGCGGGAAACCCGGAAGGTGACCGCCAAGGCCGGCGTAAAACACATCTTCTTGCCGCCAGATGACCCCCTTAGGCAGTCCCGTCGTCCCGCCCGTGTACAGGATGTAAAGGTCGTCGGGGGAGTAGGGCAGGGGCGGCAAGTTGGGCGAGTGCGCTGCTAGCAGGTCCTCGTACTCCACCGCACCCGGTAATAACGGCTCGCCAGAGTCGTCCGGCACTTGCACCAATAACCGGAGCTGGGGCAACTTCCGCCGGACTGCTTCCAGCCGGGGGGCAAAGCGCGCATGGAAAACGACTGCTTTCGCGTTACTGTTGTCGAGGACGTAAAAGAGCTCGTCCTCGACGTACCGGTAGTTCACGTTCACTGGCACAGCCCGAGCAAAGTAAGCTCCGTACGCGGCCTCTAAGTACTCGTTGCCGTTGTATAGGTAGAGAGCGACGTGGTCCTGTCCCGATTCCCACGGCCGTAACGCCGCACGCTCACGCTGACAACCGAGCCCGGCATCGAGCAACGCATTTGCAAAACGCCGGCTTCGTTCCGCCAGCTTGCGGTACGAGAAACGCTGCGTGCCCCAAATCAGCGCATCGCGATCTCCAATTTCATTAGCAATTAAGTCGAAGATCCGCGCAAGATGGACCAGCATCCTTAGCGACCTTGAAAAACCGGTTTCCGCTTCTCGTTGAATGCTCGAGTCCCCTCCCGGCAATCTTCAGACATGGACACCGGTATGCCCAACTCAAGCTCGTGTTCCAAGGCTTTTTCCGTCGGGAGGTCGAGCCCGTCCAGAACCGATCGCTTTACAGCTTGCACCGCCAATGGACCGTTGTCCCGGATGATTTCTGCGTAGCGCCACGCCTCGGACATGACCTGGTCGCTCGGAACCACCTTGTTGATCAAACCCATGCGCAACGCATCCGCAGCCGAAAACTGCTCGCCGGTCAGCAAAATTTCCATGGCGAAACACAGGGGGATTTGCCGAGGTAAACGAACGGTCGAGCCACCCATGGGAAACAAGCTCCACTTGACCTCTGCAAGGCCAAAACGAGCGTCGTCACTGGCGATGCGGATATCTGTCGTTGTAAGCAACTCAGTGCCACCCGCCACGCAAAACCCGCGCACCGCGGCAATCAAGGGTTTGTTCACGCGGTAATTACGGAGCAATCCCTTGTAGATAATGCTCACGTCGTTCTTGATCCGTTCGTCGAATTCATTCTCTGGGGGGCGTAACCCCTGCATCATTCGCACCAGCTTGTTCAGGTCGGCACCAGCGCAAAAGGCCTTGTCCCCTGCACCCGTCAGGATGGCAACCCGGATCTCAGGGTCTGCATTGATTGCGTCCCAAGCATCCGCCAGGCGACACAACATCTCCGGGTTGATCGCATTGCGTACTTCCGGGCGGTTCATGGTGACCACGGCCACACCGTGCCGCTTCTCGAACAAGACTGCTGGTTGTGCTTCGCTCACGCCATCCTCCTCCAATCCTTTGGCCTTTACAGCTCGCTACTCACGACCCACATCGCGAAGTACTGAGCGCCGCCTCCGTATGCGTGCCCCAACGCGGTTTTCGCCCCCTCCACCTGATGGGCACCGGCTCTTCCCATCACCTGCAGTGCAGCCTCCGCCAAACGCAACATTCCCGAAGCGCCAATCGGGTTCGTGCACAACACTCCGCCTGAAGGGTCGATCGGCAGCCGGCCCCCAAACCGAGTATCCCCTCGCTCGATAGCCTTCCAGCCCTCGCCTTCTGCACAAAATCCCAAATTTTCGAGCCACATGGCCTGGAACCAGGAAAAGGGCACATAGAGTTCTGCTGTGTCGATTTCTTTCCAAGGATCGGTGATGCCCGCCGCTTCGTATACTTTGCGAGCGCAAATCTGGCCGGCCTTCGGGCTAACCTGGTCACGGTATGGAACCCACATGGCCTCAGCATAGGTGTAACCAGCCTTAATCCAGGCTGGTCGGCGCGGGCCTTTTTTGGCTTTCTCCTCCGAGGCCAAGATCATGGCCACTGCGCCATCCGACGCCGGGCACGTTTCACCAAAACGAATGGGATCCCAAAGCATCGGCGTGTCCATGACCTGCTCGATGGTCACCGGCTCGCGCAAGTGTGCGTACTCATTGCGGGCACCATTCTCCCGCGCATAAACCATGGTCAGCGGTCCGATATGCAGCGGCGCTTTGCTGCGCGCAATGTACTCGCGGCAATATGGTGCAAAGTAACCACCCGCACCCGCCACTAAGGGGGCCGTGAACGGTAAGTTGGGGGAAAGTGCCCACATGGTGTTACCCTCGGATTGCTTCTCGAAGGCCACGGTGAGCACGCGTTCGTACAACCCAGAAGCCACATGGGTTGCTGCGGTAATCGCCGTCGATGCCCCGACCGAGCCAGCGGTGTGTACCCGGAGCATCGGCTTCAGGTGCGCACCCACGGCGCCGACAAGGTATTGCTCCGGCTGGGCCACTCCTTCGAGCATATCCGGAGCTTTGCCGATAATGACCGCATCGATGTCGCGGTGCTCCAGCCCAGCGTCAAGAAGCGCCCGTTCGACCGCTTCGCGGACAAGACCGGCAATGCTGACGTCCGAACGGCGGGATGCGTGATGGGTTTGTCCCACGCCGACAACCGCAACCGGGCGCCTCATGACCACCTCCTTGTCCGGCCGCAAATCCACACAATGTTCGTCTGCAGGCAGTGCCCCTGCTGTCCGTGTACCAACGCCCGCTCAGCTCCATTCACAGCACGTTCACCCGCACGCCCCGAAAGCTGACGGAAGGTCTCGCCCAAGCGAATGAGCCCAGTGCTCATGATCGGGTCCGCACACAGAGGCCCTCCGGAAGGATTCAAAACAGGTCGGGTAGCGAACGGGTCGAGACCCAGCGCTTCACATAACACAAGCTCCTCGGCCGGGTTGGTCGCCGCGAGTTCCACGAAGTCCACTTGGTCAGCACGGTCCAGCCCAGCCATCGCGAGTGCCTTTTCCACAGCCAGGCGCGCTCCAGCGCTGCGCGAAAGGTCTCGAGCACCTAATGTTTGGAGTTCGGATCGGTGATCCACTCCATGAATCCACACAGGCTGATCGCACATTCTCTCGGCCTTTCCTTCGGCCGCGAGGATGAGGCAAGTGGCTGTCTCCCCCACCGGAGGCAAGTAGCCCTCTCGCAGCGGTTCCACCACGAAAGGAGTGCGCTGTAACTCCTCCGGTGTAGCTGGGGATCGCACTTGGTTATCCGGATTGCGCGCACCGTTTTGACGGTTTCTCGCAGCAACGCGGGCGAGCTCGCGATCTCCGACACCCGCACGCGCCATGTACATGCTAGCTTGCAAGGCAGACGAGGCTACTGCGTCGATCCCCAACGGGGCATGGTAGTACGGATCCATTTGGAGATTGGTCACCCTTCTCGGCTCGCCCTCTGACACTTTACCGTGCGCCACCACTAGGGCAGTATCGCAATAGCCCGCTTGCATTCGGAGCCAGGCGTAATAGGCGCAAAAGGTTCCATCCATCTCCAAGTGCAAGTCCTCGCGCGGAGGCCAAGAGCCCATCGACTCGAGCGCAGCAACAAAACCAAAGGGGCGACCGTCCATGTAATCCGTCGAACCTGCGATCTGATAGTCGATGTCGTCGCGGGTAACCCCACACTGCTCCAGTGCTGCGCGCACCACGAGATAGAGCATCTCGCCGGCTGTGCGATGTTCGTCGCGCGCCACCACAGGCAACTGCGCGAAGCCCACCATGGCAACGTTCCGCAACTGCGGCATAGCTTCCCCCTAGTCAAAGCGGGCGAGGCCAGTCCCCAGAAGCCGGTTCCTGGCTCGGACGGAAATAAAGGATATCCTCGTGATCTCCTTGCCGCTGATCGTCGGGCTTCCATACCGCCTCGACGCGCATACCCATGTGCACCTCCTCTACTCGACACTCTTGGATCAAGGCAAACATCGGCACATCGGCGCCATCTAACAGTACCGAAGCTGCGACGTAGGGCAGCTCGAGATTGCGACCAATCACGGGAATATTCACGATGCAAAACGTTGTGATCCTACCGCGGTCGCTCACTTGGACCAGCTCGGAACACGGTGCGAAACTTTCCGGCGAGTTGATAACCGGGGGCACGAACACTCGGCCCGTCTTATCGCACCGCGATCCTAAAATCTTCTTGTCCTTCAGTGCGCGTAGGTATACTGCCCGGTAATCCCCAGCAACGTAGTGATACGGTAGCCACACCAGTGACTCGACGTATTTCACCGGTTCCTGGGGTGGTGCTGAGAACTTCACCGATCCACCTCCTTCACAGTCCATGGCACAGGGTGCTTCACGCCGGCGCCACCAAGCGAAACTCTCGGATGTCCCAGATGGACCCTTTCCGTTCCCCGTCCGGAAGCCAATCCGCTCGTACCCGTGAACCAATACGGACATGTTCGTGATCGGTCCTCGCCACGTGCAAGAGTGCCGTGTCGGCTCCGTCGAGCCGAACGAGGATGTAGGCGAACGGCTCGGCAAAGGGATGCAGGCGATCGATCGGTTGCCAAACGCGCGCCACCGCGACCACCGTTCCGACATCTGCCACCGGTACCCATCCGGTACCAGAGCTCCCGTCCCATTCGGAATATCCTTGGGGGGGCACGATCACCGCACCGCCAGGAACTCTTTGGCCCCAAATCTGTCGCTGCTCCTTTAGGCCGGCAAGAAACCGCCCCACGACAGGGCCCGTTGAGCGTTTGTAGGGGAATTCCATGACTTGCCGCTGGGTCATGGGATCGACCACGATGTCCGTCAGTCGCATGGGCGTGGCATGTATTCCAACGAACGTTTGTTTGTCAAGCGCGGTGGTGCTAGAGAGGGCCGCATCCATTGCGTCCAGAAGGGAGCCGGGACAAGGGAAGTGTCGAAAATGCGCTGGAGAGAGAAAGGGGAAGGGATGAGTTGGAGCTTCAAGAACTTGGGCAAACTTGTGGCGGCTGTTCTCGCTTTGGTTATTCTTGCGGTACCGCTTGGCGCTTGGCCTCAAGCAAACGAGGAAGTTGCCCCGGGGCTACGTGTGGGGGACTACCTCGATCAGACCAACGCACATCTAGCCAAAGACTTGCTGCCGCCGGAGATCCTCAAACACTACGAGAAGGGCGAGTACCGAAACCGAATTGTCTCCTACCCAGTCGGCACGGCAAAGTGGGAAAAGTCCTTTCTTGAGGCCACCGAGAAAAACGCCACCACTCTCGATGTGGACGAACGTGGAACCATCGTGGACAAGGTCACCCGTAAGCAGCCGGATTTTTATTATGGCATTCCGTTTCCCCACATCGATCCGAACGACCCAAAGGCTGGGGTCAAGGTGGTTTGGAACCAGTTTCTGGCGTACTGGTACGGTGGTTCGAGTTATAACCGCACCCTGGTGGCGATGATGAGCCGCCGCGGGCTCGACCGTGGCATCATCGCGGATGGTTGGTTCAACTTTTACGATGGCGTACCCCCGAAGTACCGACAACCGAATCCAAACCGTTTGCAAAGTCAGTTCCTCGGGGTCACCAAATCGCCAGCCGACTTGCAGGGGACCTCTTCTCTGACCTGGCGTTACCGCGACCCGGAGAAGCGCGACTCCGTTTGGGCCTACGTGCCCGCTTTGCGCCGAGTGCGAGCGGTAAGTCCGGCAAACCGGTCGGACGGCTACCTCGGGTCTGACATCAGCGGAGACGACGGCTTTTTCTTCGATGGTAAGCCCGAGGATTTCCAATTCAAACTGATCGGGAAGCGAGACGCGCTTCGGATCGTCGACCCCAACGCCGTCAGTGGACCTATTCCCATTACTCCCGTTCCCGGTGGTGGTTGGAATATCGTCACCGACCTCAACCCACCCACAGCGGGCTTCTGGCTGCCAGGATGGAAAGGTGTGCCGTGGGCTCCGACCGATTCGGCATTGGCCAAACGGCCGATGTGGATCGTGGAGGCCATCCCTAAAGACAAGTATTACCTATACGGGCGAATCGAGCTCTGGATCGACGCGGAAACATGGGATGGTGCGTGGAACCGAAAGTTCAGTTGGAGCGGAGAACTCGTGCACAATTATCAGATGCAGGCGCGAGTGAACCACATGGCCGGGGACCCAAAGGACCCGGAATGGCTCCCAGCTAGTACGATTATTTGGGCCTGCGCAGAAAATTTTAAATTGGACCGTGCGACGCTCGGTGGTCTGCGGGCCGATCCTCAAGCACCAGCCCAAAGGCGAGTACCCATCGAACCCACCTTGTTCGACGCGATGACCCTCACCCGGTACGGTAAATGATCCCGATCGACGCAAGCGGGGGGCCGGCAAGGCCCGCTCTGGCAACTGGATGTACAAGAGACAGCCTTTTCCGTTTTCAACAGCCGCCACTCGCCACGTCAATCGAGCGGTCGAGCAGTAGCTCAATCGGTTCGGCCGGGCAGTTCTCAGCCATGCTGCCCGGCCCCGAAGGAGACATTAGGCTTCAGACGAGCGGGACTACTCTTCTCCCCACAGCGTGACCCGTCGGGCGCAGCCCTCAACTGATCACGGTTGTTCTTCCAACGCGCTCAAGAAGCACCGTAAGACCCCATCACGGGCTTCGCTCGCTCGTTCGCTCACTTTCGGCGAACAACTTCGACGTCGATGGTGACGTCAACCTCATTGCCCACCAAGAGCCCGCCATTATCCATCACTTTGTGAAAACTGACACCAAAGTCTTGCCGGTTGATCCTGGTCCGCGCCGTGCCACCCATGCGTTCCTTGCCAAAGGGATCGACAAAGGGTCGCGGGACCCCTTCCACATCGAGAGTCACCTCCTTCGTGATCCCTTTGATCGTTAAATCTCCCACTACCTGGTATTTGTCTTCGGCGAGCTTGATCACCCGCTTGGACTTAAAGGTTATCGACGGGTACTTCGCCGTATCGAGGAAATCCGGAGAGCGTAAGTGCTCGTCGCGCTTTGGCTCGCGCGTGTCGATTCCTGTTGCGTCGATCACGGCTTCCACCCGCGAGCGAGTCACATCCTCGGGGTCGAGAAAAACCGTACCCGTCACTTTTCCCATCTGCCCCCGCACGGTGGAAACCATCATGTGCCGGACGGCGAAGTGGGCCGCGGTGTGCGCAGGATCGATGTCGTAAACCTGCTCCGCCCGGGCAACAGTAACCCCTGCGACCAGCGTTCCGAAGAAGACAGCAAACACTCGATTCCGCCGCATGACGTCAGCCTCCTTTCCCCATTTTTGCACAGGTCAGTGCTATTATTCGCAGCTTGCGAAGGCACGTGGTCAGGTCGCTACCTCCGCGTAACCGAGGTCACGCAACGCCACCCGAATCGCTTCTGCCGCGCGATCCAAATCCTCCGCCCGTGGGTTCAGGTCCTGACGCGCAAAATCTAGATCGTAAACGGAGTCGATGGGCACGACATGGAAGTGCACGTGGGGTACTTCCAAGCCAGCAAGCATCAGCCCAACCTTCGTGGGTCGGAACGCCTTCTGCAGTCCCCGCCCGATCTTCTGCGCCACGAGCGTGAGGTGGGTCAACAGCGGTGGTGATAAATCCAACCAGTGATCGATTTCCTCGCGGGGGACAACCAGGGTGTGGCCGGGACGCAACGGATGGATGGACAAGAAAGCCACACACTGGTCATCCCTCCAAACGAAACGAGCCGGCAGCTCACCACGAATGATACGAGTAAAAACGCTGGCCATCGTTCCTCCTCCGCCATTTACGGCTATGCACATCCCAAAAGCGCTCGATTCACTGCAGCGATGATTTCGTCTACCGTGACTAAACCATTTCCGTCGCGGTCCCCAGCCAGGCAATCGGTAACGGAACGCAACTCTAGCGCCACGCCCACCATGGTCACGAGCTCGTCGATCGTCACCAGGCCGTTGCCGTCGCAATCCCCTTCACATCGGCTCACGACCGTAGGTGTCGGTGACGCGGTGCTCGTCGGCGTCGGCATCGGGGTGGGTGTTGGTGCAACGACCACTACAGCTCCGTGACTCAAAATCACTCCGACGATCCGCGTACCTTCCTCGTCGGCCACGAACTCGTTCGTAATGCTCAAGGTGTACGCGCCTTCACTGGCTGCAGGATTGACCTCCACCACACACGTCCAGAGCACGCCATCCGGAATCAGCTCTAAAGGCAGAGATTGCGAAAAGAGGTAAGCCGCAACCCTTTGGCACTCTTGTCCCACACAGGGTACGGGCCGATACCCCACCTCGAACGACTTATTGAGGGCACCGTTCGGCGTGCAGTCAGGCGAGCCGTCTTGCCTCGGTGCGATGGGTGCATTCGCAGGATCGAACGAGATCTCGGCTTGAACCGCCACCACACGGTACCCCCCGGTTCGCAAACGCACCGTGACGGGCACACGCTGCCCAGGTATGCCCGCTACCGTAGCCACTTCGAGAACGGGCAACGCTGGAGTTTCCGATGCTGTCGGAGTGGAAACAGTTGGTGTGGGTGTAGGAGAAGTGGCCGCAGGAGAACCAGACGGGGAAGATGACGGAGTCGCACTTGGCGTGGCCACCAAAGTGGGTGTCGAAGTAGGAGTGGCTGGGAGGATGGTGCCTGTCGGGGTGGGACTCGAAGTCGGGCTTGGAACTGTGGGCGTAGGAGTGCGGGTGATCGTTGGGGTCGGCGTCGGCGGGTTTACTTCGAAAGCCCCGATGTCGCACACGCTAAAGCCGTCGCCGTTGCCATCCGCCGGCCGGGGAAATCCTCGCTGGTCTTGCAGGGGGCAATCTGCCGGGTCGCCCCGATCGATCGCCTCACTGCCCGCTTGAAGAGCCATGGTCAGACTCAACCCGCCGTTGAAGGCGAGTCCACTGAGCCTGGCCTCTCCGTTGTTCAAGTCTCCAAGTTGATCGAACAAACACGAAGTGCCCGAATCCAAATTATAGCCCCTAGACACGAGCGGCACTCCAGCGCAGTTGGCACCAACCGTGCTCGCAGCCACGATGGAATTGTGGATGCTACCGACGCCGAGATTGTGTACTGCCCCTCCAGCCATGGCCCCGTTCGTACTGAATGTCACGCTCTCTAATTCGAGCATCGCCCCTGGCAAATTGGCCACGGCTCCTCCTTGACCATTTGGCGCAGCGACGTTGTTAAAGAACGTACAGTTTCTTACCGTTGCCCTGGATCCGGGTAAATTCGCCAGTGCGCCCCCGGAACCCGTGGAAACGGCATTGTCCCGAAAGGTCACCCCTTCCAGCTCCAATACGCTTGCGTTTCGGATCGCACCGCCGGCTGCTTCCACCTGCCCACGCTGCAACACGAGATTGCGGACTGTCACTCGGGCCGGCGGGTAAATGTCAAAAATGCGGTCCGCCAGATCCCCGTCAATCGTCGCCACCCCAGGCCCGACTCCTTCGACCACGAGATCGGCTACGATGTCGAGGTCACCTCGGCTCGCGTCCTCGTTATCCGATCCATGGGTCGTCAAACGGAAGCGCGGCGCCAGACTGGGCACACGAACCGTGTCTAGCTCCGGTGTGCTATTGGCCTCTTGGATTGCAGCCCTCAAAGTGCACACAGCAGGTGTGCCGGCAGAGCAGACGCCATCACCTGGAACAGCATCGGGGAGGTCTAAAATGGAGTCGACGGAAAAGGTCAGCGCACGCCCGGCCTCGGGACACACAGCGAACGTCCACCACAACACAAGCAAGAGCACGCGCCAGGGCATCCGCCGTTTGCCAAGAATCCGAATTATGTTTTCCACCACCTTTACCGTGCTCCAGCCGCAACTAGCCTTTTGCCCTCTGAAGCCGCGCATGGGGCCCAAGCATGGCGACAACGTGCCCCAAAGGTCAACACCACCAAAGAAGTCCCTCAGCAAAAATTGCCGATCTCCGTCTTCCGACATCAGCGCAAAGCAAATCGCTTCGCGCTGAACTTGCTCGGTAACGCCTGTACAGTTTCCGGGTGAAACCTCTTAGGTCGGGGTTTACTGCTGGGTTCTTACCTCGCGATGCCATCGCCGTCGGGTTCACCTCAAAGTGGCTAGCGGGGCAGAAGTGGCCGCAGGCACCCCTCTCCAGAAGAGAGTCTGGATAAAGCTGGAGAGGGGTGCTCCAGCTTTCCTACTCTTGCTCGGCTTACCGTGAAGGGCATTGCGTGCGCATCGAACTGCAGTCGAGCGCACAGCCAAAGGGCTGCCGGCGGCGCCAAAATGCAAGCGAGCCTGCAAAGCCACATTTCTGCTGGGGCCGTTCTCGTTCCGTTCGCACAGAAGCGTCACCTTGCGGCAGCTCGTACGGGCGAAATCGTATCCCCGCAGCACCCGTACACAGGGAGCGTGACTTTCCTCACGGGATGGAATGCTCGACCTTCGAGCGCCTTAGCGCCACCACGCTGCAAGAGAATGGTGCAGCTAATCCGCCCGTTGACGGAGCAGAGGCGAATGATGTTAATTGGTGGCTTGGTTCGTGCCCTCGTAGCTCAGGTGGATAGAGCACAGGATTCCTAATCCTGGGGTCGCGCGTTCGAATCGCGCCGAGGGCACCATCGCCATACTGGGACAAGCCCAGACGACGGCCAACCGAGAAGCGCATCCTGTAGTTTCTCACTTCGTGAACCTGGTGCTAAGCAAGTCCGGGAGAGGCCAGCCAAATCTGGCGCACTCGTGCGGCAAAAGTGGTGACGTGAGCTTTGAATGCGTAGCCGAAAAGCCCGCCGACCGGCCGGCCGAAGAACGTTCCTACAACAAGGTGCCTCGCAGAACCACGCTGGCAATCGTGAAGTAAATGATCAAACCGGTGACGTCCACCACCGTGGCTACGAACGGAGCAGAAGCACTAGCTGGATCGAACCCGAGCCGCCTTAAAATGAAAGGCAGCATCGAGCCCATCAGGGTTCCCCACGTCACCACCCCGATAAGACTCAAGCCAACGGTAAGCGCAATCAAGCCCCAGTAATCTCCGTAAACTCCGAACAGCGATTGCCAAAGGGCAATCCGTACAAGCCCGATGGCCGCGAGAATGGCCCCGAGTGCTAGTCCCGAGGCGAGTTCGCGCAAGAGAACCCGTACCCAATCTCGCAGCCGCACCTCGCCCAACGCCATTGCCCGGATGACCAAGGTCGACGCTTGCGACCCTGAGTTCCCTCCGCTGCTGATGATGAGTGGCACAAAGAGCGCGAGCACAACCGCGCGGGCGATCTCCTCTTCGAAGTAGCCCATGGCCGTGGCCGTCAGCATTTCTCCGAGGAACAGTGCGGCCAGCCACATGCCCCGCTTGCGAACCATGGCCACGAAGCTCGTCTCCCAGTACGGAGCGTCTAGCGCCTCGCTACCACCGATTTTCTGAATGTCCTCGGTTGCCTCCTCTTGCAGGACGTCAACGATATCGTCGATGGTGACAACGCCCTTCATTTTTCCCGCGCTATCCACCACTGGCAACGCCAGAAAATGATGCTGCTGGAACAACCGGCTAACCGCCTCCTGGTCTTGATCTTCTGTGATCGAAACCACGTCGGTACGCATGCAGTCAGCCACACGCTGATTCGGGCCAGCAGCAAACAGCTCCCGAAAGGACAAAACGCCCAGGAGCCGCTGCTCGTCGTCCAAAACGTACGCGTAATAGGTCGTATCCCGGTGTTCCGCAGCGTATTTCCGTAAGTACGTGATTGCCTCGGTGACCGTCATGTCCGGACGCAACCGCGCGTAATGTGGGTTCATGAGCCCACCAGCGGCGTCCTCGGCATAGGCTAACAAGCCACTGACCTGCGAGCGTGTGGCGTCGTCCAGTAACGACAACAACACCTCGCGTTCTTCTTTGGGCACATGCTGGATCAAGTCGGCAGCATCGTCTGGTGGCAACAAACGGATCCACGACCGCCGTTCCGATACGGGCAGGGCCAGGATTAGTTCTGCCTGGTCGCGCGTAGGAAGGGCCAAGAAAAGATCTTCCGCCTCTGGGCGCGAGAGAAGCGAGAAGGCTCGCCGACGGTCTTCCTCTGAAAGGACAGGCCACGCGGCCAGCAGCTCTTTGGCGTCCAAGTCTTCGCCAACGAGGTCCGGAGCGTGATGGATCGACGCGCCTGGGCCATTCGAAAGCTGGGGGCCAGTGATTGCGGGAGCCATGGTCACACCTCCTACCCGCCTTGCCCGGGCAGCGGTATGACCGGAGCAAGACGGGACCTACTGCTGCTCGAACAACGACGCGAGTCTACTCGGTCCGTCTGAACTCATAGCTTTCGGCTTTTAGTACGAAGTTCAGGAAAAGAAAAGCCTTTGCCACCTGGAGCACTGAATGGGCAACCAGGCTCGAAGCGAATCGCTGGAACTCTCGGCCGGAGGCATTTCCCCTTAGGCAACTACACGGCACTCCAATCCAACAGGAGTGGCTTCGCGCGCGTAGACCCCGCGCAGCCGATTCAGCTTTCCCACAAACACCCTTTCCACTAGAAAAGCAGTTAGCCGTGTCAGGGTCGTAACGCGGAGTGCAAACACAGACCGATGATAAAGGGGAAGGGGAATGAGTGAATTTCAAACGGTACTATTCGAGGTCGAGAACCGGGTCGCGACGATCACTTTAAACCGCCCGGAGCGGAAAAACGCAATGAACCAGCAAATGAAGGACGAGTTGCGAGAGTGTTGGCGCCGGGTCAAAGCGGACCCAGACATCTGGGTGGCGATCGTCACCGGGGCGGGCGATGCGTTCTCGAGTGGGGCTGACGTCGAATCCCTAGCGACCGGTGGCTTCGTCAAACCCGACCGATGGCGGGAGCTGGCAATGATCGAGGGAATCGTGGAACTACCGACCCCTCGTCGTCTTCGGGTGCACAAGCCAGTGATCGCGGCCGTGAACGGTGTTGTCGCAGGCTTCTCGCTCGATCTGGTTACGGAAGCAGACATCCCGATTGCGTCGGAGCGCGCTTACTTCCTGGACCCTCACGTTTCTATCGGCTATGTGTCGTCACACGAAATGGTCAACATGGCGCGCCGCGTTCCCCTGGCTGTGTGCCTTCGCATGGCCCTGTTGGGTAGTCGTGAACGTATGGCTGCACAACGAGCTTACGAGGTCGGCCTCATCACCGAAGTGGTGCCGCACGACCGGCTTATGCCACGCGCGCGGGAACTTGCGGAGATGATTTTGAGCAACGCCCCCTTGGCAGTGTGGGGGACCAAGATGGCTATCTTGCAAGGAATCGGCCTTCCGATCCCTCAGGCCGAAGAAATAGCAGCAGGCTACTTGGAGATCGTCGAGCAGTCGGAAGATCACCAGGAAGGGCCACGTGCGTTCGTAGAGAAGCGGAAACCAGTGTGGAAAGCTCGTTAGTACCCGGCCAAGAAGCCAGCACATCGAATCGGGGAACTCGTCTCGGCAAGACTTCACCTGCCCCACGTGGGACAGCGGTAAGCGACGTCAGCCGCTTATTCGAACAATACCGAGGGGAGCTGGCTTTCCAGGTGCTTGCTTCCGCAGCCGCGATCGTGGTGGCGGCGGTTACTTTGTACGCGGCGGTGGAATGGATTGCCCGTCGAGAAGTCTTTTACGAATCCTTGCCCCTTTACCTCGCGGAAATTCTAATTCCCCTAGCCGCCTGGGGTATTGGGCGTCGAATTCCCCCGTATCGGAGCCCGCTGCTGTTATTGTTCGCGGACCTCGCGTTTACCTGCGTGCTGATCGCTCAGTTCTTGATTCCCAGTACGACTCTCTCCGGGGCTGCCTTGATCCTGTCACTGAAAATCTTGGCCCCGGCGCTGTTCTTTCCGTGGGCTCCACATTTCCAGGCAATTGCCGCAGCGTTCACGCTGGTTCTCTATTTCTCTGTCCTGGCTCTCGGCCTTCGCGAAGTAGCGCCTGATACGATCGTTCACCAAGTTGGCGGCCCACTGGTGGCTAGCGTCTTTTCCGTCGCTGGTGCGTTCTTAGCGGAACGGCTACGTCGACAGGTCTTTGCCCGAGGAGCTCGACTGGAAGAGGCCGAGCGGCAACTCCAGCTACTCGTGCACCGTTCCCCGATCACGCTTTGGATGACGGACCGAGACCTTCGGGTTACCCTCGTGTTGGGCGGGCCTGGTCTTCCTAAGGGTGGCGAGTCCGGGCCAGTCGTGGGTCAGCGTCTGACCGAACTCTTGCCCAGCCTCGATCCTCAGTATCCCCCGCTGCGTGCACATCTTGAGGCCCTCGAGGGCCGTCCGGCGTCCTACGAGTTTCGATGGGGAGAACGTGACTTTCTTGCCCACGTGGAACCCTGCAGCGGACCAAACGGAGAAATCAGCGGGGTCATCGGAGTGGCATGGGACGTAAGCGACCGCAAACAAACCGAAATCCTACAGCAACGTGAAGCACAAGTGTCGCGGGCACTTGCCCGCGCCGGTGAAGTTTTGCTCGGCACTCGGGACGTGCCCGAAACGCTGGAACGGCTTAGCCAACTGACCCTAGAACTTTTAGGGACCGACTTTTGCCTGGGCTATCTATGGAGGGAAGATAGTCAAACGTTTGAGCTTGTATCGACAGCGGGCTTGAACAAAGAGGTCGCGGAAGAGCTCCGCACCTTCCAAGCTCGACCTGCAGACATTGCTCCGATCGTTCGAGCGCTGGAGAAAAACCCAGTGTTCCATTTTGAAGTTCCGCCTCATGGATCCCACCCTTGGCACTTGTTGGCGAAGCGATTTGGAATGATGGAAATGATCGATATCGGCATCCGGCCAATGGGGCACTTGCGCGGGATTCTTGCCACCGGTTGCTGGAGCCGGCCGTTGACCTTTGACAGTGTTACGGAACGCATTGCCTCTGGTATTGCCCACCTTGCGGCGCTCGCATTCGACAACGCGAGGCTCATGGAAGACCTAGAGCGAGCTAGCCGAGTGAAATCCGAGTTTGTGGCCACCATGTCCCACGAGCTGCGCACTCCGCTCAACGTGATTATCGGTTACGGTAGCCTTCTGCTCGACGACGCCTTCGGGCCGGTGCCTTCTGAACAGCGCACAGTGCTAGAGCGAATCCAAGCAAGCGCACAACAGCTCCTCGATCTGATCAGTATGACGCTGGACTTCAGCCGCCTCGAAGCAAAGCAAATCATCGTGCGTTGCGACCCGGTGGACCTCCGCGCTTTGCTCGAGCAAATCGCAGAGGAAGTGCAACGCGCTTGGCAGAAGCCCCAAGTTCAGTTTCGGCTGCAGCTAGGAGACGAGGAGCTCCCCACATTACTGTCAGATCCGGTGAAGATTGCGGTCATCGTCAAAAACTTGGCAACCAATGCCATCAAGTTCACCGATGCTGGTGAGGTCTCGCTGGCAGCGAGGGCCGCCGATGGAGGTATCAAGATTGTCGTGTCGGATACTGGCATCGGCATTCCTTCCGCGGTTTTGGAGCACATCTTCGAACCGTTCTGGCAAGCGGACAGCTCCAACACGCGAGAGCATGGTGGGGTGGGGCTCGGCCTCTACATCGTCCAGCGACTTGTGGAAATGCTCGGTGGAACAATCCACGTGGAGAGCGAGGTTGGTAAGGGCTCTACCTTCACCGTTTGGCTACCTCTGCAAAGAGCCAATGGGCAGCTAAAAGCTTCCCGAGAAGCTGCGCCGGGCAGCGCACCCGCGCGTGACGCTGATTCTCGCAACCAACGGGTGCTATAAGTCTGGCATCTTTTGGGGCAAACTATGGTCCTGCATGCAGAAACTCCAATTTTGCCTGCGTCGCCCCTTCGGCGATTGCCGGTGGTCGCCATTGTCGGTCGGCCCAATGCCGGAAAATCGACGTTGTTTAACCGACTTCTGGGAGAACAGCGGGCAATTGTGGACGAGCAACCCGGTGTTACTCGCGACCGCAACATCGCAACGGCGCGGCTAGGCGACCGGGAGGTTTTGCTCGTCGATACTGGCGGGGTGGACGATCGCCCCGCAAGCGATGTTTCTAAGGCCATACAAGAACAAACCTGGCTTGCCGCGGATGAGGCAGACGTCGTTGTCGCGCTGTTCGATGGCCGTGAAGGGCGGAATCCACTCGATGGGGAGATGGTCCGACGATTGCGGGCGCTCGGTAAGCCCGTGATTTACGTGGCCAACAAGCTTGACGACCCAAAACTGGACGCTGCGATTGCGGATTTCTTCGCTCTCGGCATCGAGGAGATCGTTCCTGTGTCTGCAGCCCATGGGCGCGGGCTCGACATATTGGCTGAACGGCTCGAAGCTGCACTGAGCGCTTTGGCAATCGACGCCGCACACGAGGATAGGGGAGGGCAGTCGGAGGCTATTGCCGTAGCTATCGTCGGGCGGCCCAATGTGGGAAAGTCGTCCTTACTCAACACAATTGTGGGTTACGAACGCGCAATCGTAAATCACCAGCCGGGCACGACCCGAGATGCCATCGATACAATGGTCGAGCGGGGTGGCCGGCACTACCTGTTGATCGACACTGCTGGAATTCGCCGCCGGGCCAGGGTGCGCGAAATTGTCGAACGGGCGAGCGTGGTCCGAGCATTCCGTGCGGTCGACCGCGCGCATGTCGTCTTACTCCTGCTCGATGCTTTGGAGGGCATGACGGACCAAGACGCGCGACTGGCCAGCTACGTGCTCGAGCGAGGAAGGCCCTTGGCTCTCGTGTTCAACAAGTGGGACGCGGTTCCACCCGAAGGCCGAGACCAAAACCGCTACCGACGGCTCCTCGCTGAGGAGTACCCCACATTAGCCAACTTCCCCGTGGCGTTTATCTCTGCACACACGGGTGAAGGTGTCGAAAGCCTCTTCCCTCTGGTTCGGCTCCTGCACGCGGGCTCGCAAAAACAGCCACCGACCTCGAAGCTTAACGCTTGCCTCAAGACGGCGACACGCGCACGGCCTGCTCCAGCAGTGGGGGGCCGGCCCTTGCGGTTTTACTACGTGGCTCAAACGGGGACTGCACCGCCGACGCTGACTGTTTTTACCAACTATCCTGAGAACGTTCCGGCGCCGTACCAGCGATACCTAGAAGCGCAGTTCCGACAAGCGTTCGGCTGGTTTGGAGTACCGGTACGATTAAAGTTTCGAGCGCGCCCTCGGCGTGGTTCGCGTCAGCAAATGCCAGCGTCTCGGTAACGCTGGGCATGTGCGACGTAGTGCCGAGCGCTCTCGAGGTTCGCTTGCTTCTCTTCGTCCGTTAACTGCCGTACAATTTTTCCGGGAACGCCGAGCACCAGGTGCCCGGGGGGAATTTTGGCACCTGGGGG
>FMJZ01030061.1_pt1 | contig 174231 bp, 172 predicted proteins | sample 1987881 | NCBI WGS metagenome assembly FMJZ01 (sample SAMEA4378227, study PRJEB15110) | soil metagenome | biome: soil; feature: Field; material: Soil | place: India | collected 2015-03-11 | depth 0 m
TTTTTTGTCTTTAAGATAAACTACCATTCTATTGTAAGGAATTTCAATTCCTTCTTTATCAAAAGTTTTTTTAATCTCCTCAAAAAAGCGTCTTCTTGCACACCACCTTTTATCTTTCTCAATTTTCATTTTAACAAGAATAGAAATTGAGGATTCAGAAAACTTATTTACTCCCATAATTTGAGGTTTTTCTAAAATCTCATCTTCGTTTAAAAGAACCTCTCCAGCTTTTAAAATTAACTCTTTCGCTTTTTCTAAATTTGCCTCATAAGAAATTGGAACCTCAACCCATAAAAATTGCTCTCCATAACCATATTTAATAACTTTTCTTATCTCTCCATTTGGAATATAAAAAAGTTTCCCTTCATAATTTCTAATAACAGTTGTTCTTATTCCAATTTCTTCAACTGTTCCTAAAATATCATCAATTTCTATTATATCCCCAACAGAATAATAATTTTCTAAAATTAAAAATATTCCTGCTATTGCATCTTTAAAGAATGTTTGACCTGCAAAACCAATTGCAATTCCAAAAATTCCACTTGCTGCAAGAAGTGGAGTTGTATCTATATTGAATATTTTTAGAAAATACCAAATAAAAAGAAAAATTAAAAGATAATCTGAGATAGAAAATATAAGTTTTACAAGAGTTAATCTTTTCTTATAACATTCAACTTTTTCATAAAATTTTATGAATCTTCTCTTTAAAACATTTAAAAAAATTTTAATAATTAAAAAAATTGATATAAGAACAATTAATCTTAAAAAATACTCTATGTATTTTGATAGGAAATTCATATTAAAATTATAACATCAACTCTATTGACAAAAATTAAATTTGTTTTAAAAAAATTACATTGTGCTAAATCCTAGTGTTTGAGTGTTAAGGCAAATTTGAAAATCAAAGAGTGATTGAGTAAAAAGAAAAGGAGGTGTGTATGCAAAAATCAACAAAATTTTTAGCATCAATTATAATTATCACACTTTTTTAACTTTAATTTCTTTTAATTGGGGATGCACAAAGAAGGTTCAAGAGAAGAAAGTTTTAAAATCAGGTTTTATTGGTCCACTTACTGGTAAATATGCAAAAATGGGCATAGGCGGATTAAATTCATTTAAACTTGCTGTTAAACATTGGAATGATAAACCTGACACGAAATACAAATATGAAGTTGTATATTTTGATGATTAGGGTGTACCTCAAAAGGGAGTAGAAGTTGTAACAAAGGCATGCTCTGACCCAGAAATTGTAGCAGTTGCAGCACATTATAATAGCATGGTTGCAATTGCTACTGCTGATGTTTTTCATAAGTTCGGAGTTGTAAATATTGTATGGGGAGCAGTTTTGCCTGCAATAACTTATGGAAATGATTATCCTGAGGTTTGTAGAGTAAATGGAACTCAAGTTGAACAAAATGAAGCAAATGCTCAACTTACAGTTGATACTCTTGGTTTTAAGAAATTTGCAATTATTTATGATACAACAGATTATGGAAGAGGACACCTTCAATATTTCAAAGAAGCACTTGCAAGAAGAGGAATAAAACCAATTGCAGAAGAAGGTATTGTAATTGACAAAAAGATTTTACAACTGTTTTAACAAAAATTAAAGCACTAAATCCTGAAGTAATTTATTTTGGTGGATTAACACCAGAGGGAGTCAATATTAAGCTTCAGATGGATAAACTTGGAATTAAAGCACAATTTTTAGGAACATCAGGAATTATATCAGATGATTTTAACACTGCACTTGGTGAACATGCTGAAGGTGTTATTTGTATGTTAGATGGTGCGCCTGTTGAATATTTACCAGGTGGAAAGTTTTTCATGGAGGAATACAATAAAGCAGGTTATGCTGAACCACCATAAGCATATGGTCCATTTGCATATTGTGCTGCAAATATTCTAATTAGAGCAATTGAAAAAGTTGGACCTGATAGAGCAAAAGTAATTGAAGAGGTTAATAAGACTGATTATGAAGACATAATTGGAAGAATTCACTTCAATGAATATGGTCAAAATGATGTTCCTCTTGCAACACCTTATGTAAGTCAAGATGGAAAATGGGTTCCATGGCAAGATTCAGAATATGCAAAAGGAATTAGAACGCTTCCAGGATTTGCATACAGAGAAGGAAAAGAGTGGGTAAATCCATACAAGAAGCCATAAAAAGAGGCTAGAAGGGCAAGGGCAACCTTGCCCTTTTTTATTTTTGATAAAAAAAGGGAGGTTTGATGACTGGATTCTCTGTTATTTTACAAATAATTTTTAATGGAATAATGCTTGGAATTCAATATGCTATGGTTGCTGTTGGTTTTACTCTTTTTAGAGGTGTTTTAAATGTTTTAAACTTTTCACATGGAGATGTTTTTGCTCTTGGTGCATTTGTTTCACTAATCATAATTTCAATTTTTGGTGTTTTAACCTTAACAGGTGGAACTTATATTGGTGTTGTTGTTCTTATTTTTCTTTTGTCAATGGTTGTTCTTGGAGTAATTGGTGTTATTCTTGAAAGGTTAGCAGTTAAACCTGTTTCAAAAGGGCCAGTTACTATGAGTTTACTTGCAACACTCGGACTTGGAATAGCAATAAGAGAAGGAATAAGACTTTTCTATCCAAGAGGTGGTGAATCGAAAAAATTTCCAGAACTTTTTCATAAACTATTTGAAAATACAAAAGGTGCATTTGAATTTAGTGGAGTAATTTTTAGATATGAGAATATTTTATTTCTTGTTATTGGTATAATTGTTGTTTTTCTTCTTGCACTCTTTATTAACAAAACAAAAATGGGTCTTGCAATAAGAGCAGTTGCCCAAGATCCAGAGTGTGCTCTTATGATGGGAGTTAACAAAGATTTTATAATTGATATTACATTTTTCATTGGTTCTGCTCTTGCTGCACTTGCTGCAATTCTCTATGGTCTCTATTATAATACTGTTGTTTTTGATATGGGTGCTATGATGGGTGTTATAGGTTTGTCTTCTGCTGTCCTTGGAGGTCTTGGAAATATTTATGGTGCAATAATTGGAGGATTTATATTTTCTATGACAGAAGCATTATCTGCCGCTTTGATACCACGAGGATCAGAATTTATGGATGTTATTGCTTTTGCAGTTGTTATCATATTCTTAATCTTCAGACCGTCTGGAATTCTTGGTGAGAAAGTTTATGAGAGGGTGTAGATATGAAAAAAAGTGGATTAATTAATTTATTAATGGTTTTATTTATTGAAATTTTAGTGTATCTATACTCTATGATTTTTTTAAGAATTGAATCAATATGGATAATTATAATTACAATTGCTTTGATTGGTGGAATTTTATATCTTTCAAGAAAATTTAAAAAGCAATTCGATTTTATCTCAGAAAGTTTCAAGAAAAATTCAAATTTTGCAATTCTTGTTATGGTTATTCTTCTTTTTCTTTTTCCTTTTGTAAGCAAACTATTAGTTCCTCTTTATATTTATTGGCTCTTAATTGTTATTCAAACTTCATTTTTGCAATTGTCGCACTTGGATTAAATTTTCAAGTTGGCTCAACTGGAATTATGAATCTTGCTGCATCTGCTTTTTATGGTGTTGGTGCTTATACAGCAGGTTATCTTGCAATACATTATAAGCTTCCTGCAGTTTTAACAATTCCTCTTGGAGGAATCGCTGCTTCTCTTTTTGGTCTACTTCTTTTTATTCCAATTTTTAGAACAAGAGGACAATATTTTGCTTTAATTACACTTGCTTTTGGTTATATGTTTGTTTTATCTTTAAACAATCTTGATTTTGTTGGTGGACCACAAGGTCTTAAAAATATTCCCCCAATTAATCTTTTTGGATATAATTTTCAGAAACCCCCTTTTGGAACACACTTTTATGTGAACTACTACTTTCTCGTTGTTATCATTTTACTACTCACACTTGTATTTTTCCATAGATTATATAATTCTTGGATTGGGTTAACTTTAAATTACATTAGGGATGATGAATCTGCTGCAAAGGGTTGTGGAGTTTTTACAAATAAATGGAGATTGACTGCCCTTCTTATTGGAAACTTTTTTATGGGAATTGGTGGTGCAATTTATGCTCATATGATTGGTTTTATATCTCCTCCAAATTTTACCTTAACACTTGGTCTTATGTTAATTTCAATTGTTCTTCTTGGAGGAAGCGATAACATAATCGGAGTTCTTGTTGGTGCATTTATTTTGGTTCTCTTCCCAGAAAAATTAAGAGTCATAACTGAATACAGAGTTATGCTTTATGGACTTTTAATTGTTCTTGTTTTGATATTTAGACCTCAAGGACTTATTCCATTCAAAGAAAGAATTTATGACAAAAGATTTGTAAAGGAGAGTTAATATGGAAAAGAAGATAATACTATACACTGAAAATATCGAGATGAGATTTGGTGGACTTTATGCTTTGAAAAATATAAATATAAAAATTTATGAAAATGAAATTCTTGGAATGATAGGACCAAATGGAAGTGGTAAAACAACTTTCTTTAATGTAATTACAGGATTTTATAAACCAACAGGCGGAAATTTTTATTTTTTGGGCGAGAGATTAACAGGAAAAGAGCCATATGAAATTATGACAAAGGATATTTCAAGAACATATCAGGCAAGTAGAGTATGTTTTGATTTAACAGTGCTTGATAATATTTTAATTAGAACTCACTTTGTGCAAAATAGTGGTTTTGGTGAAGCACTTTTTAATAGAAAAAAATTTTATAAAGAACTTGAGGAATACAAAGAAAAAGCAATAAATCTTCTTAAGGTTTTTAATCCAGAACTTGTAAATAAACTTTATTTTAGAGTTGGAGGTTTGCCATTTATCGATAGAAGAAGGGTTGAAATTTGTAGAGCAATGATTTCTGAGCCAAAACTCATTCTTCTTGATGAGCCCTCTGCTGGAATGAATGCAGATGAAACAATGGAGCTTATGGAAGATATTGGAAAAGTACGCTCTCAAATGAAAAATGTTACAATTTTTATAATTGAGCATGATATGAAAGTTATAAGTACGGTTACTGAAAGAGTTTATGCACTAAATTTTGGACAAGTTATTGCAGAAGGCACATATGCGGAAGTTTCGAATAATATTGATGTAAAAGAGGCATATTTTGGTAAGGAGTTGGATAATGAAAGAAAATTTAATGCTTGAGATAAAAAATTTAACAACAGTTTATGGTCAAAATAAAATGCTCATTGATGTAAATATAAATGTTGAAAAAGGTAAAATTGTTTCTCTTCTTGGAAGTAATGGTGCTGGAAAATCAACTCTTATTAAGGCAATATTGGGTCTTGTTAAAGTTGTCGGAGGAAATATAGTTTTTGAAAACAGAGATATAACAAGATTGAGAACTTTTGAAAGAATCGCTCTTGGAATTTCAATTGCTCCTGAGGGAAAAAGAATATTTCCAAAAATGACTGTTCTTGAAAATTTAAAAATAGATGCATATCTTGTAAAAGATAAAAAAGAAATTGATAGAAGACTTGAAGAACTCGTTTTTCCTCATTTTCCAAGATTAAAAGAGAGATTATCACAGGTTGCAGGTACTCTTTCTGGTGGAGAACAATCTATGTTAAATATTGGAAGAGCACTTATGGCAAATCCAAAACTCATAATTTTTGATGAGCCATCTTTTGGTCTTGCTCCAATTTTAGTTCAAGAAACAGCAGAAATAATTCAAAAGATTAATAAAACCGGTATAACAGTTTTACTCATTGAGCAAAATGCTGTTATGGCTCTTGAAATTACTGATTATGGATATTATCTTCAAAAGGGTCAAATTATTGCTGAAGGAACATCAGAAGAGTTAAAGAAAGAAGAAATAATAAGAAAAGCATATTTTTAGTTTTTAATTTAAGGTCAGGAGATTTTTATTTAAAAGTGTTTTGAATTTCCTGGCCTTTTTATTTTAAATAATCAAACACAAAATTAGAAAGAGCAAGAGTTCCAATTGGAAGAACATTTTCATCTATATCAAATTTTGAATTGTGATGGGGATATGGATGCTCTTCTTTTTTGGATGATAAGAAAATATATAAACCCGGTATATTTTGAGTGTAATAAGAAAAATCTTCTCCTACCATTGTTGGTTTAGTTAAAAATTTTATTCTATTTTCATCGATTATTTTTTTAGTTGTTTCATAAAATTTATCAACTAAATTTGAATCATTAACTACAACTGGATAACCAAAATGATATTCAAATTGATAATTTCCCCTGAAACCTTTTGTTATATTTGAAATCATCTCTTCCATTCTGTTTCTAATATATATTCTTATATCTTCATCTAAAGTTCTCACTGTTCCTTCAATTTCAACACTATCTGGAATTACATTATAAGAAGTACCACCAGAGATTTTTCCAAAACTAATTACTGATGGTGAAAAAACCTCAATTTCTCTTGATACAATTTCTTGAATTGATAGAATAATTTGAGATGCAATATAAATTGAATCAATTCCTTTATTTGGAGTTGCTCCATGTGATCCTTTTCCTATAATTAAAATTTTAAATCTATCAATTGAAGCCATAAAAGGACCTTTATATAAACCCATCACTCCATTATCAATTTCATCAATGAAATTTCCAACATGAATTCCTAAAATAACATCAGGTTTTGGATTTTCAAGAACACCTTCTTCAATAAGAAGTTTTGCCCCACCTTCTTTTTCTTCTCCAGGTTGAAAAATTAATTTTACAGATCCATTTAATTTGTCTTCAAACTCCTTTAAAACTCTTGCGACACCTAAAATTATTGCCATATGACCATCATGTCCACATGCATGCATATTTTCATTTTTAGATGAATAAGATAGCCCTGTTTCTTCTTTAATAGGCAATGCGTCCATATCACTTCTTAATGCAATGACTTTATTAATGCTTTTTCCTATTGTTGCACTTATTCCTGAACATGATTTATATTCCTTGATTTCAAATCCAAGCTTTTTTAATTCATTAATAATATAATTTTTGGTTTTTGGTAAGTTTAATCCTATTTCTGGAATTTTATGAAGATTTCTTCTGTGAGTTATAATCTTTCTATCAATTTTTTTAACAAAATTTTTTAACTCTTCCATTATATGCTCCTTTAAGGGTATCTTTTGATTGGTTCTGGTTTTTTATAATTTTCAGTTTTATTGAAAATTTCTAAAACAAAATTAAGGTCCTTTTCTGTTTTCAAGTGTGCAAAAAATTTTCCACTCCAAACTCAACTTTGATGAGGAGTTATTCCTTTTTTATTAAAAAAATCATTTACTTTATTAAAATCCTTTATTTTAAATCCTATATGATGAAGACCTGGTCCATGATTTTTTAAAAATTCATAATAAACACTATTTTCATCAATAGGTTGTACAAGTTCTAGTTCAACATTTCCAATTTCACACATTGCGACAATATAATCAAATTCTTTCCTTTCCCCATTTCTTTTCATAACAATAGTAGTATCTTTATCAATTTTATAAATCTCCCAAGGACCAATCCCATACTCATCATTAAAAGTTTTTAAGGATTTCTCTAAATTTTCAACAACAATTGCAATTTGAATGATTTCTTCAAAAAGTTTTTCTTGCATAAATCACCTCTTTTAAAGATATTTATTTAATTTTTCTTTGAGGTCATCTAAATTTTTGTATCTAATCAATGTTATTTTTGGATTACCATTTATCATTGCTGAAAGAACCTTATTCTCTTCAATAAATGCAATTACTCTCTTTTTGTTTAAAAGGGCATAAGCAATTTCAAAACCAACTCCAAGAGATGGAGAATTTACATCTGCAAGAAGAACTTCTGAATCTAAAAGTGCTTCAATGTCTCTTTTATAAATATCATAATCTGACAAGATTTTCTCTGAATATGTCTGAATAATATTAAACTCTGTTGTTATTGAGTGTCCCTTCTCTTTTAAAAAATCATAAATTTCTTTTATTAAACTATCGTCTCTTTTACTTCCTCTTATTGAAAAGGCAAAATATATTTTCATATTACCTCCAATTCAATCTTTTTTATTATATAATATTTTCATGAATAAATTATTTGAAAGAATTCTTGTTTCACTTGAACCATCAAAAGAGTGAAAGATATTTTAAATTATCTTACAAAGAGTTTTAAAGATTCAAAATTTTATATTCTTTCAGTTGTAGATAAATCAAAATTCTTAGGTAGAGTTATAAAACTTTATGAAGATTATTTGAATGAACCAATAGAAAAATCATTAAAGGAGTACGAGAGTTTAATGAAAGAAAAAGATGTTGATTTTGAAATTATTTTAAAAAAAGAATGGTTAAAGATAAGGTTTTTGAAGAGGTTAAAAAAAGATTTGCTTGTTATTGGAAGTCATTCTGCTGTTGGTGTAAAAAGATTAAAACTTGGAGGCATAGCTAAAGACATTTTGATAAACTCTTACATACCTGTTTTAATTATGAATTTGTTGGTTGAGCCATCAAAAAATCCAAAGATATTAAATCCTAGAACAGGAAGCTAGTTTTCTTTTGATGCAACAATTTTTTCTTTGAAATTTGCAAGTAATTTCATTGGAACTGTTTTAGTTCTTTTTTAATAAAAGATGAAAAATTAATTGAAAGTTATTTTGAAAAAGTAAAATCTGAGGCAGAAAAAACTTTCTGTTCATGTAAATTATAAAATTTTTGAAGAGGATCAATTAAAAATCAATTTTAGAAATTTCAAAAGAACATGATTTAATAATTGGAAGTAGAGGATATAAAGGATTTAAATATAAATTAAGAAATATAATAGAAGAGTTTTCACTTGATTATATTGTAAGAAGCACAACAACTTTATCAGAAAAGCCAATTTTACTCATCTGTGATCAGGAGAAAATATGAAAAATGAAATTATTTCAATTTTAATTTTTATCATTTCATACTGTTTGATAATTTTTGATCTTTTGCCAAGATCAATAATAGTCTTTTTTACATCCTCTGTTCTTGTTTTATTAAGAATTGTAACTCCAAGTGAAGCACTTTAATTTGTAAATTAGGATGCAATAACTCTTCTTTTTTGAATGTTTACTTTTTGGTTATAACTTTAAAAGAGGTAAACTTTTTTAAAATAATAGGAAATAGGATTGTAAGAAATTTTCGTAAAAATATGGTTTTATTATTTATCTCACTTTCAATATTAACCACCATTCTTTCCGCTTTTAAGGACAGTATCACAGTTATGATGTTTATCTCTTCTTTAACAATAGAGGTTTCAAAAATTTTAGGTTTTAACCCTGTTCCATTTATATTAACTGAAATTGTTTCATCAAACATTGGAGAAAGCGCAACAATGGTTGGAGATCCACCAAATGCTATAATTGGAACTTCACTTGGATTTATTCTTTTGGTTTTTCATAAATCAATAAACATCTCAGTTGGAGTTATAGGATTAATTGGAGCCTCTCTTGCATTATTTTTGAATGGAAATAGATTTAGAAATATTTGGGAAAAAATTGATTGGGATACACTTTTATTTTTATAGGACTATTTATAATTTTGGGTTCTCTTGAAAAGGTTGGATTTTTATCTCAAATTTCAAATTTAATAATGAAAATTTTTCAAAATCCAAAACTTATTACAAGTCAATTCCTTTTTTATTTCAGGCTCCTTGTCAAGTATTTTAGATAATGTTCCACTTCCCTTTTCAATGGTTCCAGTTATTAAAAATATGAGTGTTTTAAAAGGGATTCCACTTGGAGTTCTTGCATGGGCTTTATCTCTTGGAACAAAACTTGGTGGAAATGGAACACCAATTGGTGCTTCGGCAAATGTTGTCGCCTTATCAATTCTTGGAAAAAGTGGAATAAGGGTCTCTTGGGGATATTATATTAAAAAAGTATCTATCTATGCAATTTTATCTCTTATATTTTCAAGTTAACTTCTATTATTATTTCATAGGTTCTAAAAAATAGATGAAAAGAGTTAAATCCGAATAAATACCAAAAGTTAATTTTGATGAACTTTTTTCTTCAAAAACATTTTTAATTTTTCCTTTTGGGTCATATAAACTTAAAAAATCACTTCCAACTTGAGAGTAAACAAAAATAAAAGGTTTTTCTTCATTTTCTATAAAATTTATTGCATTTTCAATTTTTTTTGAATTATCAAATGTAAAATTATTCAGTGGAAGATCTGCTATGAATTTAAAATCTCCATTTATATTAAATGTGTATCTATACATTTCATATCTATTTAAAAAAATAACTTTTTTTCCATTTAAAAGACTTTTTATTTGAGAGATTTCTGGATAACCCCTAATAAAACTCGTTGGTGTAAAAACAAAAAGTAAAATTATTAAAAAAATTAAGATTCTCTCTTTATATTTTTTAAAGAAAAAGGCACCCTCTATTAACAAATAGTATGATGGTATGATAATAAGTGATATGTAATGAAAATAAAGTGAGCCAAATAATTTAGTTATAACAAGAAACATTATAAAGTAAGTGGAAGAATAAAAAATCATAAAAATTTTATTTTCATTTTTGAGATTAAATAATCCAAATATTATAAGGAAAATAAAAATAGATAATATTAAAATTGACACTCCTTTTGAGTTAAAGAGTAAAAATGAGAAAAAGTCAGAAAAAAATGACTCAAAAGTTATATTTCCCCATCCCCTCGAAAGTTCAAACCTTCTTTTAAGTTGGATTAAAAAAATATAAGAGAAAGGTAAATAAAGAACTCCACAAATAATTGAGGTTTTTAAAGCACCCCACCTTTTCTTAATTAAAAAATAAAAAATTTCAATAAAAAAGAGAGGTATTGTTAAGTGATGTGTTAGCATCATAAGAATGTTTGAAATTATAAAATGGATTTTAAATTTTTTTTCACCTTTTAGGAGTTTAAAGAAATATAAAAGAGAAAGTGATGAGAGAAATAATGCAAGGGAATACATTCTAACAAGGGTTATAATATAAAGAAAGAATGGAGAAACTACAATTACTATTGAAAGGTATTTTGACTCTTCTTCTCCGATAAATTCATTCAATTTGAAAAGAACAATATATAAACTTAATGTTCCAAAAACAAGGGATAAAATTTTTAATAAAATTTCATTTTTAGGAAATAAATAAAGAAACAGTGATAAAACTATATGATATAAAGGAGGATGAAAATCATTTAATGAATTTTTTATTGCTGAGAGTATACCCATAGATGATATTTTTGCAGACCATGCTTCATCTCCAAAAATGAATTTTGGAACAAGTACTATGAAATTAGCCATAATAAAAATTATTAAAAGTAAAAATAGAAAACTTTTAATATTTCTTTGGTATCTAAGTTTCATAATTCATATAGTATCATAAAAAAAATTTATATTATTAATTATAATTACTTTATATAGTTTATGTATGTATTTGCCAACTTTTTTTCTTATGAAAAAGAATTGAAAGATTTTATTAAAAATTTTCCTTTTGGTTCCCAATAAATGTTGGCGCTATTTCACCAATTTATGCAAACACTACTTATAGAGTTATGAATAAAGTTTGAAAATCTAATTTATGAGATATCTGGTGAATTAATGTCAACATTTGGTTCATTACCTGAAGTTAATTTAGACAATTTAAATTGAACGATGATGAAATTCATAAAATCATTAATTTAAAAGGTATAAAACTTATTTTTTATAAAACAGAGCGGAACTAATCACAAATTATGTATTAGAAATTCCATTTCATTCTAATGTTGTTTATGTTTATTCATTTCCACCTGATTTTATAAATGAGTTAAAATTCCCGTTGAAATATGGTAGATGTTTTACCAAAGATAATCACCCAAATGTTGTTTAGCTTAACGAAAAAATATGTACGATGATTTTTGGCGATGATAATTTTGTAGGAAAAGAAGTTAATTTATTAATAGACAAAGATATTGAAAAATATAAAATAATAGGAGTAATAAAAAGTATACCAGAAGAATATATTATATTTAGTTCAAGTGTTATAATTCCATCTAAAAAGACAGGAATTAGAAAAATTATAAATTATAAAGGTGAAGAACAACTTGCAGAATCAAGTTACATATTATTTAATACCAGAAAATGGTTATGAAAGAAATTTATTAAAAAGAATAGAAAAGAATTCTTGGAAAAAAAATTTCTTTATATTGTTAATTCACATTCAATAAACCTAAATGATAATTTGTATTTTCAAATAAGAAAAGAGTGAATTTCAAATATATTAATAATAACTATTTTAACTATTTTAATCAATTTGTTAACTGTTTCTAGTTTTATTATTTTTGATATATCCTTAACTTATACCTAAAATATAAAAATTGTTTATATTATGTAATTAGTTCGTTGGTTATTCTACTGTTGATGACAATACTTATTTCAACAATTTCTGTCATTCATAGTTTAAAGGAGCCCCCTGCTTTATTAATTAAAATGCCTAAAATAGAAAAGAGAATACAAATTCAAATTATTATTCTTTTATTAATTATAACCTTGAGTATGTCAATAACCTTTACTTCATTTTCATCGATAATTAACTTAAGAAAAACAACCTTAAACTTGATTAATGACATTTCAATTGATACCTATAGAATTGTGCCATGACTAACAACATCTCAAAAATTTAAAAATGCACCAACTTATGATTTTGAAGACTATCTAGAACTAAAGAGATATTTAAAAGATGAAGCTTATATAGGTTTTAGAATTATTACTGAACCCTTTAATCTATCTATTGATAAAGAGAAATATACACTTAGATTATCTGGAGCAACTGAGGATTTTCCATTTATTTATAATTTTTCATTAAAAGAAGGTAATTGTATTAATGATACATATTTTGATATGTTTGTTGTTGGATATGAAATTTATAAAAAAGTTTTCTCAAAATAGGTGATGAATTTTTAGGAAGAAAAATAGTTGGTATATTAAATAAGCATTCAAACCTAATTGATAAAACTATTTATATATCTATTGAGGATTCCGCTTCTCAATACACTCCTATAAACTATTATGCATATTTTTTAATAAAAGCTAAGAATGAGGATAAAAGAATCTTATTGATAAAGCTTTGAATATTCTTAAAACAAGATATCCAGATAAAGATGATGGTGAAGTTAATTATATAAAAGATGATATTGAGGCAATAGTTTATTCTAGACAGGGAAATTTTGTTTAACTTATATTTATCAATTTTAATGATTTTTATTCTATCATTTATTATACCTCTTTACTTATCTTTATATGTACCAGCAAACTATGCCTCTTCTAGTACTCCAAATGAGGCTATTAAAGAGGAATAAGATTTTTGAATAAGGGGGTTGATGTCATTGCTATAAAAGATATTACACTTACTATTGGTGAACATGATTACATAACGATTATTGGACCATCAGGTTCTGGTAAAACCACTCTTTTAAATATTATAGGAACTATAGATTTACCTACAAAAAGGCGATATATTTTTTAATGGTGAAAATATTACAAAATTTATAATATAGAGTTGTCTAAATTTAGAAGGAAAGAAATAGGTTTTGTATTTAGTCATATAATCTAATTCCTGATTAAACTGCATGGGAAAATGTTTCACTTCCATTGTACTATGATGGAATAAGAGATAAAAAAGAAAGAAGAAAAAGAGCTTTTGAAATGTTAGACAAAGTGAATTTTTTACATAGGGCTAATCATTATCCTTCTGAGTTGTCTGGAGGTGAAGAACAAAGAGTGGGAATTATGAGAGCACTAGTAAATAATCCAAAATTATTTTTGGCTGATGAACCAACATGAAATCTTGATACTAAAACTTCTCATGAGATAATTGATGTAGAGATAGTAGATATTCAAATTCAAAATTAATATTATTAAAAAAATTTTTCAATTATGTTATTATTAATTTAGGAGGTTAATATGAGAGATATAACATTTGAAGTAAATGTTGAATTAAAAGAAGATTTAACTTTTGAAGCAAAAGCAAGAGAATTTTCTTTAATGATAGATGAGCCAGAAAATTTAGGTGGAAAAAACTTGGGTCCAAATCCTGTTGAATATTTACTTTTTGCTCTTGGTGGTTGCCTGGGAATAGTTATTCAAGTTATTTCAAAAGAAATGAATTTAAAAATCGATGATATAAAGATTAATTTAAAAGGTGAAATTAATCCTTTAAGATTTATGGGAAAAGATTTTTCAGAAAGAGCAGGTTATAAAAAAATAGTTGTTGAAGTTGAAATTAAATCAAATGAATCAAAAGAGAAACTTCAAGAACTTCTTAAAAAAGTTGAAGATAGATGTCCAATTTCAGATAATATAAGAAATTTGACACCAGTTGAAATTGTTTTAAAATAGATTATTTTATATTAGGAATTATACAGAGAAATTCAAAATCTCTTTCACCTTCATTAATAATTTGGTGTTCTTTATTTGGAGGTACATATACGAAAAAGTTATCAGAGATATAAAACTCTTCACCATCTATAAAAACTTTTCCATCGCCCTTCAATACAAATATTTGATGCTCATAATTGTGAGAGTGTCTTGGTGAATTCCCACCCTTTTCAATTCTAAAGTATCTAAGATGAAAATTTGGTCCTTTGATTAACCATCTAATAAATGCATTTTTTGCTCCTTGCATTTCAACAATTTCTTCTGGAACCTCAATGTAATTTTTTACAACCTTTTCCATTTTATTCCTCCTTTGTTTCTAAAAATTTATCTTTTGCTATTTTTAAAAGAGTTTTTGCAATATCTTTATACATTTGAAATCTAAATTTTCTACCCTCTTTTAATCCTATTTTTTCCTCTTTCATAAGTTGTGTAACACCCTCAAGTACAACATATTTAACTTTTATTTTATTTCTCCAAAAATAATCTGACAAAAGAATTTCAAAACCATATCTTACTTCTGGGTCATATTTAAAATTTTCCCACAAAGCCCTTACCATTCCTCTTTGACCTGATAAAAAAGGTGTTAATTTATGTGATATATCTGTTGCAAATCGCCCCTTCTCAAAAATTCCGCAAGTTGTTAGATACTCTCCTTCAATGATTGGTCTTAGGAGTTCTGTTATGTGATGGGATTTTAATCCTATTAAATCTGCATCAAGAAATAAAAGTATATCACCAATACTTTCTTTCACCCCTTCATATAAAGCATAACCCTTTCCTTTATTTTCTTTTAGATCTATAAGTTTAACCCCGATTTTTTTAGCAATAATACCTGTTTTATCAGTTGAGCCATCATTAACAACAATTATTTCATCAACAAATGGATTTTCAATTCCAACTTTAATTACATCTCCAACAGTTTTTTCTTCATTATAAGCAGGAATTATTAAACTAACTATCATATATTTCTTTTCTTAAAAAATCTATTAACTCCTCTTTTTTTATTTTAAAAATTTTACCATCAAATCTTCTTTTAATTTCAATTAAACCCTCATTTTCAAAAATTTTTCCAAAAATAACTTTATATGGAATTCCAAGCATGTCTGCATCTTTAAATTTTTCTCCTGGTGAAAGGTCTCTATCTTCAAAAATAACCTCAAAACCCTCATTTACAAGTTCCTTGTAAAAATTTTCTGCCTCTTTAAAGGTCTCTTCATTTTGTGATACTGGAATAAAAATTATGTGGTATGGTGCAATAACATTTGTCCAAACAATTCCTTTATTATCAGAATATTGTTCGATTGTTGCTGCAATTATTCTTCCAAGCCCTATTCCATAACATCCCATTATAAATGGTTTTAATTCACCATTTTCATCTTGAAAATATGCTTTCATTGATTCTGAATATTTTGTTCCAAGTTGAAAAGTATGTCCAAGTTCAATTCCAACTTTCTTAATCAGTTTTTCACCACATTTTGGACAAGGGTCACCATCTCTTACTTTTCTTAAATCAGCGAACTCACTCACTTTAAAATCTCTTGGGTATGACACATGAATATAGTGATAATCTTTTTTATTACCACCACATGCTCCATTTTTAACATATTTTACTCTTAAATCAGCAATAATTTCACCATTAAAGCCAATTGGACCAGAAAATCCAAGAGGGGATGAGGTATATTTTTCAATTTCACTCTCATCTGCTAGACGAAGAGATTTTGCATTGTAAAAGTTTTTTAGTTTAACTTCATTTATTTCATCATCACCTCTTATTAATACTAAAACAGGTTTTTCATCAATCATATAAAGTATTGCTTTAATTAATCTATCTTCACTTAAATTTAAAAATTTACTAACCTCATCAACTCTTTTCATATTTGGAGTATAAACAAGTTCAAGGGGTTCTTCCTCATAGTTTTTCTCTTCAATCTCACCACTTTTTGCTGCTTCAATGTTTGCTGCATAACCACAATTTGGACATACCACAAACTCACATTCACCCACTACAGATTCAGCAACAAATTCATGAGATATCTTTCCACCAATTGCACCAGAATCTGCTTCGACTGTGTAATAATTTAATTTAACTCTATCAAAAATTTTTTTGTATGCTTCAAAAACCTTATTGTATGTTTCAAATAAAGAATCCCATGATGCATCAAATGAGTAGAGATCTTTCATTAAAAATTCTCTACTTCTCATAATTCCAAATCTTGGTCTAATTTCATCTCTAAATTTTGTCTGAATTTGATAAAGGAGTTGTGGAAGATTTTTATAAGATCTAACTGTATTTCTTAAAATCATAGTTATTATCTCTTCATGAGTTGGACCAAGACAAAAATCCCTCCCCCTTCTATCTTTTAATCTAAATAGTTCATCTCCATAAATATCCCATCTTCCTGTTTGATCCCAAGGTTCTCTTGGTAAAAGTGCTGGAAGAAAAACTTCCTGTGCTCCAATTTTATTCATCTCTTCTCTTATTATATTCTCAACTTTTTTTAAAACTCTAAATCCAATCGGTAAAAAAGCATAAATTCCTGAACTAATTTGTCTTATAAGCCCTGCCTTTATCATTAATTTATGACTAACCACCTCAGCATCTTTTGGATCTTCTCTTTGTATTGGAATAAACATTTTACTTATATACATAACCTCACTCCTTTTTTAATAACTCTTTTTTCAAAAAAGGTATAATTTCAGATTCTTCAATAGTTGTTATCATTTTACCATTTTTGAAAAATAAAATTTTTCCTCTTGTCATTGCAATTCCAATATCTGCATTTTGCGATTCACCAATTGCATTAACTTCACAACCCATAACTGCAATTTTCAGTGGAACTTTTAAATTAGAAAAATTTTTCTTTACTTCTTTTAAAACTTTTTCAAAATTTTTATTACATCTTGAACATTTCGGACAAGATATAATTTCAATTCTATTTCTTTTTCTTAAAGAGAGGGATTCTAAAATTTTTCTTCCGATAAGAACTTCATAATAAGATTCGTTTGAGAGGGAAACTCTTATTGTATCTCCTATTCCTTTTAAAAGAAGATTTGATATTCCAATTGTTGATTTTATAATTCCATCTTCATCACTTCCAGTTGCTGTAACTCCAATGTGAATTGGATAATTAAATTTCTCATATAAAATTTCATTAATTTTTATTGTCTCAATTGGATCATCACTCTTTGCAGAAACAACTATGTCAAAAAAATTTAGTTCTTCTAAAATTTTTACTTCTCTTTCAATTGCATCAATAAGAAGTTTTATCCTTTCTCCTTCCTTTTTTTCATAAACTAAAGAACCAACATTTCCACCAACTCTAATTGGAATTCCCCTTCTCTTTGCTTCAAGAACAATTTTTTCAATGTCTTTCCTCTCTCTTATGTTTGATGGATTTAATCTTATTTTTTTAACTCCTATCTCCATTGAAAGAAGCGCAAGCTCAGGATTAAAATGGATATCAGCAATTATAGGAACTCTCGAATATTTAACAACTTTTTCAACAAAATCAATACTTTTTTTATCTGGAACTGCGACTCTAATTAAATCAGCACCTTCGTCTATCATTTTATCTATTTCTTTTTTAATCTTTTCAAAATTTTTCAAATCCCCCTTTATCATTCCTTGAAGAAGAATATTAACATCCCCTATTTTTTTATCCCCAATATAAAAAGACCTTTTTATTTTATCCATCTTAAAATATCAAAAAATGTCACAAGAAAGAGAAGTCCAAGTAAAAATATGAAACCAATCAGATGAACTAAATTTTCTTTTTCTGGTGGAACTTTCTTTTTAGTTATCCACTCATAAAGAAGAAATGGAATTCTTCCTCCATCAAGAGCAGGAATTGGAAGAAGATTTGTTAGTGCAAGTAAAATATTTAATATTGCAGAGAACCAAATTATTCCAAAAACTCCAGCAGATTTTCCTATGTTTGAAGCAACTTGAACTATTCCAACAGGTCCGACAACACCACCTGTTGCTTTTCCGGTTATGAGTAATCTTATAGATGATAAAAATAGAAGCATTACTCTTAAAACTTCTTTGAATGAAAAATATATTGCCTCATAAAAATTTAATTTCTCAAAACCACTAACAATTCCAATTACCCATCTATCTGCTTCTTTTGTTGGTTTTACATAAAAAGTTAAAGTTTCTTCTCCTCTTTTAACAACTATTTTTATCTCATTTCCATTGCTATTTTGAATTTCATTTCTTACATCATCCCATGTCTTTATCTCCCCCTCATTTATAAATAAAATTTTATCTCCACTCTTGAGTCCTGCATTATAGGCAGGAGAGTTTTCTTGAACTGAAAATATTGTTGTTGAAAGATTGTTAAAATCACCAAAAGTTGAAAATAGAATAAAGAAGATAATAAGGGCAAGTAAAATATTTGCAAGAGGTCCACCAACAATAGTTAGAAATCTACTTTTAAGGGGCTTTTTATAATATCCATCAGGAGTATTTAATTTATCATCCATTCCTTTAACTTTCACATATGCAAGAAATGGAATAATTCTTAAAGAATAAAGTGTTTCATTTTTAGTAAAAGATAATATTTTTGGACCAAAACCAATACTAAACTCTTCGACTTGCATTCCACCTTTTTTAGCCATTAGTAAATGACCAAATTCATGAGCAATTGCTGCAATTGATAAGGCGATTATCGCGTAAATTATATACAATTCTTCACCTCTTTCAAAATAAATTCTTTTAGCTCTTTTTTTAAATCTTCTAAAATAAAGATAGAAAATTCTCTTCTTTCAATTTTATCATAAACTTTTTTAAGGATTTTTCCAATTGAAATAAAACTTATCTTTTCTTCTAAAAAAAGATCTGTCAACATATCATTTGCATAAATGATCGAAAATGGTTTTATTCCACCTTCAATTCCACTTTGAACTATAACTTCAAAACAAGGAAAGCGCTCTTTTTTAAATTCATAAAATGTTAGATTTCTTTTAAAATCCAGTTTTTTATATGAAGATTTCTCTCTTTCTGGAAAAAGAAGTGCCCTCTGTATTGGATATCTCATATCTGGTTCATATAGAAGAGCAAAAACTTCTCCATCTATGAATTCAACCATTGAATGAATTATACTTTCTCTATGAATTAAAACTTCAATTTTTTCAAAAGGAATATCAAAAGTTAAATTTGCTTCAACAACTTCCATTCCTTTATTAAAAAGAGTTGCAGAATCAATTGTTATTTTTTTACCCATGTTCCATGTTGGGTGTTTAAGTGCATCATCTGGTTTAACATTTTTTAGTTCTTCTTCTCTTAAATCAAAAAATGGACCACCTGATGCAGTTATTATTAACTTTTCAATTTCATCCTCATATCTTCCAAGAGTGAGTTCCCAAATTGCATTATGTTCTGAATCAATTGGTATAAATTTCATATTTCTTTTTCTAATCTCTTTCATTATTAATTCGCCAGCAGAAACAAATGATTCTTTATTTGCTATGAAGAGTTCTTTGTTTGCTTTTATTGTTTCAAGAATCCAAAAGATATCATCAATTCCTCTTGATGCAAAAAATACTATATCTATTTCACTATCTTTTAATACATAAGGAAAAATTTCTTTAAATAGACCTGAATTTTTTGAATTTGTTATCTCTTTTAAATCTTTTGCTTTCTCTTCATTATTTATTAGAATATATTTTGGCTTAAACTCTTTATAAATTTCAATAAGAGTATTTAAATTTTCATTTGCAGATATTCCTTCAAGTTTAAATCTATCCTTAAAATTTCTAATTACATCAATTGTGCTTTTGCCAATTGATCCAGTCGCACCAACAAGGAAAATTTTTTTCATAATATAAAATATAAAATAGGAATTGTAAATATAAAACTATCGACTCTATCAAAAAGTCCCCCATGACCTAAAATTATTTTTCCAGAATCTTTGACTTTAAAATACCTTTTTATTGTTGATTCAAAAATATCTCCAATAAAAGATAAAAACACAATAATCAATGGAAGGAAAACCATCTCTTTTGTTGTAAAATTTTTATAAAAAATATTTAAGCAAATAAAGAATATATAAAGAGATAAAATACTTCCAAAAAGACCTTCGAAACTTTTTCCAGGAGAAACTTTAGGAATAATTTTTCTTTTTCCAAATTTCTTTCCTATAAAATATGCAAAAATATCTGAAATCCATATTGAAATTATTATTATGAATGTTTTAAAAATTCCTCTATTTTCTCTTAATAAAAAAAGATAAAAAAATGGGAATGTTGAAAGAATTAGAAATGAAAATGGAAATAAAACTTCTTTTAAAAAATCCTCAATTTCACTTTTTGAAACAACAAAAATAATAAATGAGAAAAGAAGAAAAATAAAGATAGATATTTCTAAATTTGAAAAATATGGAAGCAAAAGAAATGGAAAATAAAAAAAATTATTTTTTAAATTTGAGAACAAACTTACTTCATAAAAAAGGGTAAAACTTAAAAAAATTAAAAATATTTTAAGGTAAATTCCCCCAAGGTATATAAAAAAAATAAAAGATAATCCAAAGTAAATTGCTCCAATTATTCTATTTTTTAATTCAGATTGACCCAAATCTCCTCTTTCTCCTTGAATATTCAATTATTGCTTTTTCAAACTCATTCTCATCAAAATCAGGCCAAAAAGTTTCTGTGAAATATAGTTCTGTGTATGATAATTGATATAAATAGTAGTTTGAAATTCTTAACTCTCCTGATGTTCTTATCAAAAGGTCAGGGTCTTTATATGGATAAGTTAATAAAAATTTTGAAAATTCTTCTTCATTCACTTTTTTTATTCCACTCTCAATTATTTTATTAACTGCTTGAACTATATCAAATCTCCCACCATAATTTAAGCCAACAAGAAGTGTCATCTTGTTATAATTTTCAGAGTTTTCTTCAATCCTTTCAATCTCTTTTATTACAAAATCTGGAAGTTCATCTTTTCTTGACAAAAATTTAACCTTTATCCCTTTTTCAACAATTTCATCAAATTCCTTTTGAATAACCTCTTTGAAAAGATTCATCAAAAAATTAATCTCATCTTTTGGTCTTTTCCAATTTTCAGTTGAGAATGCAAAAAGAGATAAAACTTTTATTCCCTTTTTATAGGAATAGGTGACTGCCCTTTTAACAGCATTAATTCCTTCTTTATGACCATATATTCTTGGAAGCCCCCTTTGTTGTGCCCATCTTCCGTTGCCATCCATTATAATGGCAACAGATTCAGGAATTATTAAAGATTCTTCTTTCAAATCTCTTCCTTAGCTTAAAATATCTTTCTCTTTTGCTTTTTCGTGATTTGTCAAAATTTCATTATATTTATCGGTTAATTTTTGAATTTCATCTTGTAATCTGTGAGATTCATCTTCTGAGATTTTTTTCTCTTTTTCACTCTTTTTGATTTTTTCAATTGCATCTCTTCTTATATTTCTGATTGATACTCTTCTTTCTTCAGTTAACCTTTTTACAAATTTAACAAGTTCCTGTCTTCTCTCTTCAGAAAGTGGTGGGAAGAAAATTTTAATTATATTACCTTCAACTTGAGGGTTAAGACCTAAATTTGCCTCATTTATTGCTCTCTCTATGTCTCTTAATATGTTTTTATCCCATGGTTCAATTACAATTGTTTGAGGATTTATAACATTAATTGATGCTACTTGATTTAAAGGTAATTTTTGACCAAAATACATAACTCTTATCTCTTCAAGGATAACTGGGTTTGCCTTACCTAACCTTATCTTTGAAAACTCTTCAAGCAAATTTTTTTCAACCTTTTTCATCAATGCTTCAGTTTCTTGAATTATCTCTTTCATATTTATCCTCCCTTTATAACTGTTCCTTCCTCTCCTAATATTGCTTTAATAATACCATCTTTTTTCTTAATATTAAAAACTATAACTGGAATATTTGTTTCTCTTGAAAGAGATATTGCTGTTGGGTCGAGCGCTCTCAAATTTTTTATTAAAAATTCTGTATATGTTATAGATTTAAATAGTTTTGCATCTTTGTCTATTTTTGGATCTGAAGAGTATACTCCATCAACACTTGTTCCTTTCAAAATAACATCTGCCCCAATCTCTGATGCTCTAAGTGCTGCTGCTGTATCTGTTGTAAAATAAGGGTTTCCAGTTCCTGCTGCAAAAATTACAATTCTTCCTTTTTCAAGATGTCTTACTGCTCTTCTTCTTATATATGGTTCACAAACTTCAGTTAAAGTTAAAGCAGATTGAACTCTTGTCTCAAGACCCATCTTTTCAAGAATTGATTGAATAAGAAGTGCATTCATTATTGTTGCAATCATTCCGATATAATCAGATGTTGCTCTATCTATTCCAAGATTTTCGCCAAGAGTTCCTCTCCAGATATTTCCGCCACCAATAACAATTGAAACTTGGACCCCTATCTCCTTGACTTTTTTAATTTGGAGACAGAGGTCCTTAATAAAATCTATATCATACTCTTCTTCTTCTTCTTTATTTCCTTTTAAAGCCTCACCTGAAATTTTTAAGAGTATTCGCTTATATTCCATCTATTCTTTTTCACCAACCTCAAATCTTACAAACCTTTTTATTGTTATATTTTCTCCAAGTTTAGCAATTGAATCTTTTACAATATCAATTACTTTTCTTTTATCATCTCTTATATAAGGAAGTTCTAGAAGACAAACTCTTTTATAAAAATCTTCAAGTTTTCCCTCAACTATTTTTTCAATAACTTGAGATGGTTTATTCATATCTTTAAGTTGCTCTCTTATAATTTCTTTTTCCTTTTCAATTATCCCTTGTGGTATATCTTCTCTTGAAATATATTTTGGCGAATCAAAGGCAATTTGAAGACAGAGTTCATTTGCAAGTTTTTTAAAATCTTCTGTTCTTGCAACAAAATCTGTTTCACAATTTAGTTCTATCATTACGCCAATTCTTCCACCAAGATGGATATATGAATGAATTATTCCCTGTCTTGTTTCTCTTCCTGCTTTCTTCTCTGCCTGTGCAAGTCCCTTTTTTCTAAGATACTCTATCGCTTTCTCAACATCTCCTTGAGTTGCCTCAAGTGCTTCTTTACAATAAGAGATACTTGCACCAGTTTTTTCTCTTAACTCTTTAATAAGCTCCATATTTGCCATATATTAATCCTCCTTTTCTTCAAGTTCATTCTTATCTATTCCTTCTTTCATGAACTCTTCAATCTCTTCTTCACTTGTTAAGAAGAGTTCTTCAACTTTTTCCTCTTCGCGAGGAATTTCAATAACTTTTCCTTCTTTTCCTTCAATTACAGCATCTGCAATTGCTGATGTGATTAATTTTATTGCTCTTATTGCATCATCATTTGATGGAATTGGTATATCAGCAAGGTCTGGGTCGCAATTAGTATCAACTATTGCAATAACATAAGATTTTACTTTTCTTGCCTCGGTTATAGCATTAACATCCTTTTTTGTATCTGCTACAAATATGACTTTTGGAATTTTTGGAATTCCTCTGAGCCCTCCAAAAAGTTTCATGAGTTTATCTTTTTCTTTTTTGAACTCTTTTAGTTCTTTATAAGAAAATTTTTGTGTATCACCCCTTTCTTCCATTCTTATCATTTCTTCCAATCTATCTATTCTTTTTCTTATTTCATAGAAATTTGTTAAGAGTCCTCCAACCCATCTTTCATTTACATAATACATTCCGCATCTTTCTGCCTCTTCTTTTACAACTTCCTGTGCCTGTTTTTTTGTTCCAACAAAAATAATAATCTCTCCTTGTCTTATCAAATCAGAAACAAGTTTTGTTGCTCTGTCAATTGTTTCAATTGTGTGTCTTAAATCAAAAATGTGAATCCCATTTCTTTCCATAAAGATAAATTTTTTCATTTTGGGATTCCATCTTTTGACTTGGTGACCGAAGTGTGCACCAACTTCAAGAAGTTGTTTCATTGTTACTTGCATATCTTTTTATCCTCCTTTTAGGTTTTTTCCTCCGCTTCGTCATCTTCTCTTCACACCTCTTGATAATACAAGAGGCACCTTGAAGAGAATCAGAAGCGTGTGTTTTTTAAAATCTAAATCTTTATATCATAAATAAGAGGTAAAATCAATACAAATTTTTTATTATATTGACTATTTAAAGTTACAATTTTTAAATAAAGTTGTCCATTTTAAGGACCAATTATTTAGTAAATTTAAAATGATATAATAATTAAGAAATTTTTGATGGAGGTGAAAAGTGAAAATTTTTATTTCCATTGATATGGAAGGAATTTCAGGTCTAACTTACTGGAAAGAAAAAGATGAAAAGATTGAAAAATTTATGACAGAGGAGGTTTTAGCAGTTATTGATGGAATAAAAGATTTTGATAAAAATGCAGAGATAGTTTTGTGTGACTCACACTCTTATGGAAGAAATTTAGATATAAAAAGAATTTATGATGATATAAAAATAATTTCAGGATATCCAAGAGAGTTTTATATGATTTCAGGAATAGATGAAAGTTTTGATGCTGGAATTTTTGTAGGATATCACTCTCCTGTAGGTTCTTTAAATAGTGAGATGGATCACACATATTCAAGTTCAACAATTTTTGAAGTTAAAATAAATGATGAAGTTGTTGGCGAAGCAGAAATTAATGGTGGTTTTCTCGGTGAATATGATGTACCAGTTGTATTGATTTCTGGAGATGAAAAATTAAAAGATTTCTCTCAAAAATTTTTTCCTCAAACAAAATTTATAATCACAAAAGAATCACTTGGAAGATTCTCTGCTAAATTATATCACCCAGATTATGTTCATAAAATTTTAAGAGAAGAGACAAAAGAAGCACTTAAAAATTATAAGAGTGTTAAACCTCTTAAATTTGAAAAACCTATAAAAATAGAGATAACTTTTATAAATACTTTGATGGCTGAATTTGCATCTTTGATACCCTGTTCAAAAAGAGTTGATGGAAGAAAAGTCTCATTTGAAAGCAATTCTTATAAAGAGGTTTATAATTTTTTGATGGCAAGTTTATCTCTTGCTTATAATGCAAAAAATTTTTAATAAGGTGAAAAATGGATTATGATATTTTAGATTTATCATTAAGCGAAAAAGGGTTAAATAAAATTCTTTGGGCCCAAAATGAAATGAAAGTTCTAGAAACTATAAAAGAGAGATTCAAAAAAGAAGCACCTTTTAAAGGTTTAAAAATTGGTTGCTCTCTTCATATAACACCAGAAACAGCAAATTTATTAATAACACTTAAAGAGGGTGGAGCCGAGGTTTTTCTTTGTGCATCAAATCCACTTTCAACAAAAGATGATGTTGCAGCATCTTTAGTTAAGGATTTTGGAATCCAAACTTTTGGAATAAAAGGTGAGGATAAAGAAAAATATTTTAATCATATTGAAAGAGTTATATCAAAAGAACCCCAATTAACAGTTGATGATGGAGGAGACCTTACAGTAACTTTACATGAAAAATATAAATATTTAACTCAAAAAATAATTGGTGGAACAGAGGAGACCACAACAGGGGTTATTAGATTAAAAAGTATGGAGAGAGAAGGAATACTTTCTTATCCAATTATTGCAGTTAACAACGCTAAAACAAAAAGATTTTTTGATAATAGATTTGGTACAGGACAGTCAACAATTGATAGTCTTCTTCGAGCAACAAACATTCTTCTTTCGAGTAAGACAGTTGTTGTTTGTGGTTTTGGATTTTGTGGAAAAGGAATTGCCGAAAGAGCAAGAGGAATGGGTGCACATGTAATTGTTTGCGAAATTGACCCAGTTAAAGCACTTGAAGCGTATATGGAAGGATATGATGTTATGAAAATTGATAAGGCAGTGTATTTTGGATATATTTTTATAACTGCAACAGGAAATATAAATGTTATAAAAAAAGAACATATTTTAAATATGAAAGATGGTGCAATTTTAGGAAATTCAGGACACTTTAATGTTGAAATTGATATAAATGGTTTAAATGAGGTTACTCTTGAAAAAAGAGAGATAAGAGAGAATTTGGAAGAGTTTAAATTAATAAATAATAAAAAAGTTTATCTTATTTCTGAAGGTCGACTTATGAATCTTGGAGCAGCAGAAGGACATCCTCCATCTGTTATGGATATGAGTTTTGCAAATCAAGCATTATCTCTTGAATATATTGTTAAAAACAAAGGATTGCTTCAAAATAAAGTTTATGATGTGCCTGAGGAGATTGATAGAGAAGTTGCAAAAATAAAACTCAAAACTCTTAATATTGAAATAGATGATTTAACAGAAGAACAGAAAAAGTATCTATCAAGTTGGAAAATTTAATAAAAATAAAATTGGTGGCCCCAGGCGGAATCGAACCGCCATTGCCGCCTTGAAAGAGCGGTGTCCTAACCGTTAGACGATGAGGCCACCATGGTGAGCCGCGCAGGAATCGAACCTGCGACACCCGGCTTAAAAGGCCGGTGCTCTACCGACTGAGCTAGCGGCCCAATTTCATATTAATTTTACAAATTATTATAAATAAGTCAAGATATTTTAATTTAAATTAATTGAAGAACAATATTATATTTTGTAAAATAATTATAATGGATATAGAAAAATTAATTGAGAAGGTTAAAGAGATTAAAATTCCTTTTAAAAAAAGACTCCTTTCCCTTGGTATTCTAACTCAAGAATTAGAAAAGTATAATATAAAACCAATTCTTGTTGGTGGTAATGCAGTTGAGTTTTATACACTTGGAAGTTATTCAACTGAGGATATTGATATTGTCTGTTTTGAGAGAGAAAAAGTTGATAAAATTTTAAAAGAGATGAATTTTGAAAAGATAGGAAGATTGTGGTTCAACAGCGAATTAGAGATTGCTATTGAAATACCAGATGATAAATTATTTGGAGATAATGATAAGGTAAACATTGTTGAAATAGAAGGTCTTAAAATTTATATTATAGGAATTGAAGATTTAATAGTTTATAGATTAAATTCCTGTGTTCATTGGAATTTTAAAGATGATTGTGAATGGGCAAAAGATTTAATAATTTTACATAAAAATGAAATTGATTTTAACTATTTGGAAAAAAGAACAAAAGAGGAGGGAACTTTTCATAAATTAAAGGAGATTTTAAATGAGATACATAAAATTTGATGAATATTATGAAAAAAACAAAATAGAATTTATGAAAAAGAGATTATTATTGAGAGAAAAAAGATTAAGAAAATCAAGGAAAAAAAGTAAGGAAGAGTGGGATATTTTACACAGAATTTCAAAAGAAAGATTTAAAAAATCTTTAGAGAGCAAAGAGTTAGAAAAAATTGGTTTAAGAAGGTGGAGATTAAAAATCTAATACCTTGGTTTATGAGGATTTGTTTTTATTAATCTTCCCTCAAAAGCATAAATTGTTCTCTCACACAAATTTGTAATATGATCTCCAATCCTTTCGTAATGTTGACTAACCTGAAGAAGGGCATTTGCTCTTTTTATGTTTCTTGGATCTTCTAACATATATGTTAGAAGTTCTCTAAAAATTTGCGAATTAAGATCATCTATAATATCATCATCTTCAATTGTAATTTTGCTTAATTCTGTATCTTTTTCTAAAAATCCTTTTATTGCATTGTCAAGCATCTTAATGCAAATATCTTTCATTCTTGGCAAATCAATTAAAGGTTTCAAATGTGGTTCATCTGCAATAGTTAATGTTATTTCAGCAATATCGACACAGTGATCTGCCATTCTCTCAAGATCAATGTTATCAAATAATATAGCACTTATAACTCTTAAACTCTCTGCTTTTGGATCTTGAGTTGCAATAACTTGAAGCGCTTCTTTTTCTAGTTCCATAGATTTTTCATCTATTAAATCATCTCTATCAATAACTTCTTTGCATAAATTTTTATCTCTTTCTTTTAATGCAACTAAAGATTTTTCAATTTGATCTCTCACAAGAAGTGAGAGATTCACTAAATTCTCTTTTAAACTTAAAATTTTGTTTTCTAAAATTTCACTCATCTTAAAATCTCTCCTTTATCCAATTTTTCCTAAAAGATACTCTTCAGTTTTTTTGTTCTTCGGAATTGTAAACATATCTGTTGTTTTTCCGAATTCAATTAGTTCTCCAAGATAAAAGAATGCTGTATAGTCTGAAACTCTACCTGCTTGTCCGATGTTGTGGGTTACTAATATAATTGTAACACTTTTCTTAAGTTCAATCATAAGTTCCTCAATTTTTAGAGTTGAAATTGGATCAAGTGCTGATGTTGGTTCATCTAAAAGTAAAATTTCTGGATTCATAGCAAGTGCTCTTGCTATACACAATCTCTGCTGTTGTCCTCCTGACAGAAAAACACCTCTTTTGAAAAGATTATCTTTAACTTCATTCCAAAGGCCACTTTTTTTAAGAGCATCTTCAACAATTCTATCTTTCTCTTCTTTTGAAAGTTTAACACCAGTTAAAATATAACCAGCAATTACATTGTCATATATTGACATAGTAGGAAATGGGTTTGGTTTTTGAAAAACCATTCCAATTTTCTGTCGTACGATCATAGGATCCATTTTATAAATATCTTCTCCATTAAGAAGAATTTCTCCTTCAACCCTTGCTTTTGGAACAAGTTCATGCAATCTATTAAGGCACCTTATAAAAGTTGTTTTTCCACAGCCAGATGGTCCTAAAATTGATGTTATTTTGTTTTTGTAAATATCTAAATTAACTTCATTAAGAACCTTTTGTTCTCCAAAATAAGCAGATAAATTTCTAATCGATAAGATTACATTTTCCATCTTTTCTCTAAAAACCTTCCTAATAAATTTATAGATAAAACAATTATAATCAAAATTATAGATGCTGCAAATGCTTTGTTGTGCCACTCCTTATAAGGACTTGTTGCATAAACAAAGATAACATATGGAATTGTACTCATTGGTTTGAATATATTAAAGTTTAAAAATTGATTTCCAAATGCTGTAAAAAGTAGTGGTGCTGTTTCTCCCATAATTCTTGAAATTCCCAAAAGAATACCTGTTACTATACCAACAAAACCATATGGTAAAAGAACCTTTAAAACTACTCTATAATAAGGTGCACCAAGAGCAATTGCCCCTTCTTTTATTTCTTGTGGGACCAAATTTAAAATCTCTTCAGTTGATTTGATAACAATTGGAAGCATCATAATAGCTAGAGCGATACTACCTGAAATTGCAGAGAAATGCCTTAATGGCTTAACAATCCAAATATATGCTATGATACCCATTACTATTGATGGAATTCCTTGAAGGGTATCAACTAAGATTTTTACAAATTCTGAATATTTTGTTTCTTTATTTTCAGAGAGAAAAATTCCAACGATAATTCCAATTGGAATTGCAATTAAAGATGCAAATCCTACAATTAAAAAACTTCCAACTATTGCATTTAAAATTCCGCCCCCTGCTTCTCCCATAGGTCTCGGAAGAGATGTTAAAAATCTTAAATTTAAATATTTAATTCCTTTTAAAAATACAAAATAAATAATCAAAAAAAGAGGAACGATAGAAAAATATGTAAAAGTTATTATAAAACTCTTAAAAATTTTATCTTTTTTTATCCTGTTTCTGTAATTAGATTGAACATAAATCATTTTAAATACTAACCCTTCTTATAATAAATCTTCCTAATATATTTAAAACAACAGATACAACAAAAAGAATTAAGCCTATTTCTACTAAAGATGAGAGATGTAATGTTGAAGTTGCTTCTGTAAATTCATTTGCAATTAAACTTGCCATTGTTTGTCCAGGTGAGAATATACTTTTTGGAATTCTATTGGCATTTCCGATAACCATTGTTACAGCCATTGTTTCTCCGAATGCTCTTCCAAATGAAAGAAGAAAGCCCCCAAAAATTCCTTTAAATGAAAAAGGAATTAAAACACCTTTAATAACTTCAAATTGTGTTGCTCCAAGTGAAATTGCTCCTTCTTTAACTTCATCTGGAACAAGAGAAAGCACTTCTTTTCCAATTGATGCAGAATATGGAATTATCATTATTGAAAGGATAAGTGAGGCAGTGAATATTCCAACTCCAATTGGTTGAATTCCAATTTTTGCTTGTATGTTTCTTATGAATGGTGCTAAAATAAAAAGTCCCCATAACCCAACTATAACAGATGGAATTCCTGCAATAAGTTCTATTAAAGTTTGAATTATTTTTGATACAGTTTTATTTTTTAAAATCTCAGATAGATAAATCGAAATAGAAAGTGAAAAAGGTATTGTTATTAAAAGAGAGATAAAAGAAGTTAAAAGAGTTCCTATTATAAACGGAACTGCACCAAATTTCAGGTTGACAGGGTCCCAATCTTTTATGAATAGGAATTTTATACCGAACTCTTTTAGAGATGGAACTGAATAAAAAATAAGAGAGAGAAATATTGCTGAGAGAAGAACTATCATTAAAATTCCACCTAATAAAAGAACAAATTTAAAGACCCTGTCAACCTTCATCTTTATCTTATTATACTATTTTATAGGTTTTCCTGCGAATGTAATACTTTTTATATTTTCTTCATTTATTTTTTTAACTGCATCTGGAATTCTTGCATAAAGAAGTTGTTCATTATAATCCTGTCCCTCAGAATTCATCCATTTTAATAATGCAACAAGTGCTTTTGCTCTATTTAAATCTCTTCCACCATAATTTTGCTCTTTATAAACTATAATCCATGTGAAACTTGAAATTGGATAACCATCTGGATTATCAGTATCAACTATAGAAACTTTAGTATGTTTTGGAATTGAAACATTTGCCGCGGCAGAAACTGCCTTTAGATCTGGATCAACAAATTTACCAGATTTATTTCTTACCATTGCATATGGCATATTATTCTGTTCAGCGTAAATTTTTTCAACATAGCCCACAGCTCCAGGTGTTTGTTGAACAATACCAGCAACTCCAGCATTTCCCTTTCCACCAAGACCTACTTTCCAGTTTAGAGATTTTCCTTTACCCATCTCTTTTTTCCATGTTTCACTAACCCTAGAAAGAAAATCACTAAAAACAAATGTTGTTCCACTACCATCAGATCTATGAGCAATTGTTATATCTAAATTTGGTAATTGGATATCAGGATTAAGAGATTGAATTCTTGGGTCATTCCACTTTGTTATTTTACCCATGAAAATATCAGAAATGACATCTCCTGTAAGTTTCAATTTGGGATTACCTGGTAAATTGTAAGTTACAACAACAGCTCCAAGTGCAACTGGAATATGAATTATTTCTGCTCCTGCTTTTTTCTCTTCTTCATCTGTCATTGGAGCATCAGTTGCACCAAAATCAACAACTTTCTCAATTAACTGTTGTATTCCACCACCTGAACCAATTCCTTGATAATTAACTTTAACTAAATTTTTAGTTTTTGTGTAATAAACATCAAACCATTTTGTGTAGAGTGGTTGAGGGAATGTAGCACCTGCGCCTAAAAGTTCAACAGGTTGTGCTTTTTCCTCTGTTTTACATCCATAGAAAGTTACTAATGAAAAGATAAGCCCTAGAATAATAAGGCTTAAAAGAAACTTTTTCATAAAAACCTCCTAAAAAATTCTTTCACGAAATCATTTTTTCACAACTTAGTTAATTAAATTTAATTTTTTTGTTAATTTTCTGTTAAGTTTTGAGGAAAAGTTATTTTAAATTTTGTACCTCGACCCACTTCACTATCAACTTCAATTTTTCCATTATGAAGTAAAACAATATGTTTTACAATTGAAAGACCCAAACCAGTGCCACCTGTTTTTCTTGATCTTGATTTATTAACAACATAAAATCTCTCAAAAATTCTATTCAAGTGTTCCCTTGGAATACCTATTCCACTATCTTCAATTTCAAAAATTACATTTTTCTCATCCCTGTAAAAACTTATTTTAATAAAACCCTTATCAGTGTAATTTATAGCGTTATCTATTAAGTTAATTAAAACTTGCTCAATTTTAAATTCATCCCCTAAAATATTAGTATCTTCTGTTTTTATATCAACAATCAATTGAAGCCTCTTTTCTTTAATTTTGTTTTCAAAAATTTTTAAAGCACTCTCAAGAGTTTCTTTGTAATCAAATTTTTTAATTTCAATTTCCCTTTTTTCTTCAAGTTTTGAAAGTAGAAGAAGGTCATTTATAATTTTAATCATTCTGTCTATGTTTCTTTTTATTATTTCTAAATAGTTTTTACTTTTTACTTCACTTTCAATAGTTTCAATAAATCCCTTTATAACTGTTATAGGAGTTTTAAGTTCATGTGAAGCATCTTTAACAAAATCTCTTTTGATCTCCTCAAATTTTTTAATCGATGTTATATTAAAAATTGTAAAAACTTTTTCTTTTGTTTTTTCAATTGAGTTTTTACAGATAAGATAATATTTATTAGATTTCTCAAATTCCAATTTTTCATAAGCATCTTTTTTTAGTCCTTCCTTGATAAAATCAAGAAGATTTAAATCTTTAATTATCTCCCAGTAATGCCTATTTATATAATTTTTCTCATTAAAAAATTCCTCAAATTTTTTATTTGCAAATGTAATTTTACCTTGTGAATCAACAACAAATATAATTTCACCAGTAGATGAAAGAATTGAGTTTAATCTCTCTTTGTCAAGGTCAACTTGATATAAAAGATTTTCAATTCTTTCTCCAAGTATATCTATGCTATCACCTAATTCTTTGAATTCATCATCTTTTAAAATAACCTTTTCTTTATAATCTCCTCTAAGGAGATTCGAAATTTTATATTTTATCAATTCAAGGGACTCTTTTATATTTTTTGAATAAATGTAGAAAATATAAAAACCTATTAAAAGTGAAATGATTGAAATCATTGCTATTTCAGAAATTAACATAGATATTACTTTATTTAACTCCTTTAAAGACAAACTTGTTCTTATAATATAAATATTGTCATTTATTTTTAAAGGAACAGCAATATAAAGCATATCTTCGTTTGTTGATGTTGAAAATCTTATTGATTTTCCAACAATTCCATTAAGCGCTTGAATCACTTCTGGGCGCGCTTTATGATTTTCCATTGTTTCAATATCTAAAATTGAATCACCAAGCACAACGCCACTTTCATTTATAATAGTTATTCTAAATCCCTCTAATGTTTTTATCTTTTTGATAAAATTATCAATCTCATTTAATTTATTAAATTCAATAAGATTTCTAATTTCCTCTGAAACAGAATTAGCGATCATAATTAAATTATTTTCATAACCCTTTATAAATTCTCTTCTTATATAAAAAGATGATATTGAAATAATCAAAATAAAAGAGATTGAAAGTGAAATTAATATTTCTCTAATTAATCTTTTCTGCAAATTACTCTTTTTCAAATTTATAACCAACTCCTCTCACATTTTTAATCAAATCACCATAATTTTTAAGTTTATCTCTCAGGTGCTTTATATGTACATCAATTGTTCTATCAATTACAATTTTATCCATTCCCCACAAGATATCAAGAAGTTCATCTCTTGAAAAAACCTCTCCTTTTCTTTTATAAAGTGCAAGTAAAATATTAAATTCTGTTTTTGTTAAATTTATCTCTTCTTCATTTATAAAAACCTTGTATTTTTTTGGATAAATTATAAAATTTTCATCTACCATAATTTTCTCTTCCTCTTTTGATAGTTTTGTTCTTCTTAAAACTGCTTTAACTCTTGCAATTAATTCTCTAACTGAAAAAGGTTTAACAATATAATCATCTCCACCAATTTCAAATCCTACAACTTTATCAATTTCACTTCCTTTTGCTGTTAAAATAATTACAGGAGTGTTAGGATATTTACTTTTAATTAATTTTACTAATTCAAAACCATCAATATCAGGAAGCATAAGGTCAACTATCACAAGATCCAAACTTTCTTTCTCAAGAGTTTTAATTGCGTTTTCTCCATTTTCAAATAGATATGTTTTGTAACCTGAATTCCTGAGGTTTACATCGATTAGTTCTAAAATGTCTTTTTCATCATCAACTATTCCAATTTTTTCATTCATTTCTTTATTAAATTATACAATTTCTTTTATGTTAAAATTTAAAATATGAATGAGAGTTTACAAGAATTGAAAAATTTCATTGAGTCTTCTAATAAAATAGTTGCTCTAACTGGTGCAGGAATTTCAACTAATGCAGGAATTCCAGATTTTAGAGGTCCTATGGGAATTTACACAACAAAAAAATATGACCCTGATAAAACTTTTGATATAAATTATTTTTTAATTGAGCCAGAGTACTTTTATGATTTTGCAATAGATTTTTTATCTCTTCTTGAAAAGGTTGAGCCAACTTTCACACATTTATTTTTAGCAAAACTTGAAAAAGTTGGAAAATTGAAAGGAGTTATAACTCAAAATATAGATATGCTTCATGAAAGAGCAGGAACAAATAATGTTATAACTCTTCATGGTTCTATTGAAAGGTCATTCTGTTTAAATTGTGGAAAACAGTTTTCTCTAAAGGAAATGAAAGAAAAAATAAAAAATGAAAAAGTTCCAAAATGTGATATTTGCGATGGGTTGATTAAGCCAAATATTGTATTTTTTGGAGAGAGTGTTCATGATTTTGATAAAGCAATAAAAGTTACAAGAAACTCTGATTTGCTTCTTATAATTGGAACGAGTTTAAAAGTTTATCCTGCATCTCTAATTCCAAGCTATTCAAAAGGAAAAGTTGTTATTATAAACAAAGGAGATATATCACTCAGGCATATAAATTATGATCTTTATATAAATTCAGATATTGATGAGGTTTTTAAAGAGTTAGATAAAATTTTAAACTTGGAGGTAAAAGATGATTGAAGAAAAAATTAAAGAGTTGGGACTTTCTTTACCAGAACCATCAAAGCCAGTTGGTTCATATATTCCATGTAAAAGAGTTGGTAATCTTATCTTTTTGTCAGGTGTTATTTCTGATAAAAAAGGAAAACTTGGGGAAGGTGTTAGTTTAGAAGAAGGATATGAAGAGAGTAAAAAAGTTATATTAAAACTTCTTTCTAACTTAAAAGAGTTTTTAGGAGATCTTGATAAAGTTAAAGAGATAATAAAAATCGAGGGATTTGTGGCATCTGGTGAAAACTTTTTTGATCATCCAAAGGTTATAAATGGAGCAAGTGACGCTCTTTTTCAAATTTTTGGTGAAAAAGGAAAACACTCAAGAATCGCAGTTGGTGTAAAGAGTTTGCCATTAAACTCAGCAATAGAAATTTCAATGATTGTGGAGGTTTATGAATGAATAGAGAGGAAGCGATTAATTTAATTAAACAAAAACTTCAAGATGCTAATTTAGTTAATCACTCAATTGCAGTTGGTGCCATTATGAAAGGTGTCGCTAAATTTTTAGGAGAAGATGAGTTAAGATGGGAATTGTGCGGAATTTTACATGACATAGATTATTCTGAAACAAAAGATGACCCATTCAAACACTCATTAATTGGTGGTGATATTTTAAAATCGATGGGTTTTGATGATGAGTTTGTAAATGCAGTTAAATCTCATAATGAAAGACATGGAATTACCAGAGATTCTCTTCTTGCAAAAGCACTTTATGCAGCAGACCCCCTATCTGGTTTAATTGTTGCAACTGCCCTTGTCATGCCTGATAAGAAACTCGGAAGTGTTAAGGCAAGTTCTGTAATTAAAAAATTTAAGACAAAAGAGTTTGCAAGAGGTGCTGATAGAGAGCAGATTAAAACTTGTGAGAGTGAACTCAACATTCCGCTTGGAAAATTTATTGAGATTGCTCTTGAATCAATGAAGGAGATTTCAGAGGAAATTGGTCTCTGAAGAATTTATAATCAATTTAGATTTTTTAAATTTAAAAGTTATAATTCAAAATAATAAAATTTTAGAAATAGATATTGTAAAAGAAAAAAATTTAAACTCAAATACATTAAAAAATCACAAAAAATTAATTGATGAAATAAAATATTATTTTTATGGAGATAAAGATAAATTTGATTTAAATATAGTTAACCTAACTAATCTAACAGATTTTCAAAGAGAAGTTCTTTTTACTTTAACTAAAGTTCCGAGAGGAAAAGTTACAACATATAAAAATCTTTCTTTAAAATTAAAAAGAGAAAAATCATACAGAGCAGTTGGAAATGTTTTAAGAATAAATCCATTTCCAATAATTATTCCATGTCATAGAGTCATTAAAAGTGATTTTTCTGTTGGAGAATATGGTTATGGTAAAGATTTAAAAAAGAAATTACTTATTTTTGAAGGAGTTTTATTTTCAGATGATAATAGAGTTAAAAGTGAGTGTGTTTTATAATTAATTTATGAAAAAGATAGTTATTTTTTTAATTATTCTTTTTTCAATTATTCTTTTTTCATGTAAAAAGGAAAATGGGATAATAAAAATAGGAATTAATATAGATTATCCACCATTTTCATATAAAGATAATGGAAAGATAGTTGGATTTAACATTGACTTTTTAAATCTTCTTTTAAAAGAGTTAAATTTTGTTGGAGAATATAAAGAAATTGAAGATTTTAATTTTGATCCACTTTTAAATAATGAAGTTGATATTTTAATAGGAGGATACCCTTTAAAGTATAAATATCCTCAAGGAGTTTCAATTTCTATGCCCTATTTTGATTTATCCTATTTACTTATTTCAAGAAGTGATTCGCCAATTGATTCAGTAAAATCTCTTGAAGATAAAACTTTAATTCTTCCGCTATACACATATGCAGAGGAAATTGTTAAAAATGTTAAAAATCTTGCAAAAAATCCATATAAAAATTTTAATGAAGCAATAAAAAGTTTGGAAAATAGAGATGCTGATGCAATTCTTATTGAGAAAACAGTTGTTGATATATACAAATTAGATGAAAATAAATTTTTCAAAACAAAGGTTTATGATAATGGATTGGTTTTTGTTTTAAGAGATGATGAGAATGATTTAAGATATAAAATAAACAATTCAATTTCAAAGATAATAAATGGAAAAAAATATAATAAATTAATTTTAAAGTGGTTTGAGGAGGAGAGATGAAAAGATTTAAAGTTGCAGTTTATGGAACAGGTGCTATGGGAACTGGAATTATTTCTTTAATTCTTGAAAAAGAAAATCTTGAGTTAGTTGGAGTTGTTTCAAAAAGAAAAGAGAGGGAGGGAGTTGATATTGGTGAAATTTTAGGAAAAGATAAAGTTGGAATTAAAGTATCAACAGATCCAATTGAAGTAATTAAAAAAGGGGTTGATGTTTTTATACATGCAACATGTTCAAGAGTTAAAGATGCATATCCTGAAATTGTTCCACTTTTAAAAAATAAGGTAAATGTTATAACAATTGCTGAGGAGATGACATATCCTTGGAGAGCATCAAAAGAGTTAGCAGAATCTCTTAATTCTTTAGCAAAAGAGAGTGGAGTTTCACTTCTTGGAACAGGAGTAAATCCTGGATTTGTTTTGGATACTTTGATAATTGTATTAACAGGTGTTATGAAAAAAATTGAAAAAATTTATGCTAAAAGAATTAATGACCTTTCACCTTATGGACCCTCTGTTATGAGGACTCAAGGAGTTGGTACAACTTTAAAAGAATTCAATGATGGTTTGGAAAGTGGAGAGATTGTTGGACATTTTGGATTTCCTGAATCAATAAGTATGATATGCGATGCTTTAAATTGGAAACTTGAAAAGATAATTGAAACAAGAGAGCCAATTATTTCAAATGTTTATAGAAAAACTCAATTTGTTGAGGTTAAACCTGGAATGGTTGCTGGATGTAAACACACTGCAAAAGGTATTGTTAATGGTGAAGAGAAAATAATTCTTGAACATCCTCAACAAATTTTACCTCAACTTGAGGGAGTTGAAACAGGAGATTATATTTTTATTGATGGTGAGCCACCAATAAATTTTGTAAATAAACCAGAAATTCAGGGAGGAGTTGCAACAATTTCAATTGCAGTTAATATGATACCACTTGTTTATGAAGCAAAACCAGGTTTACTAACAATGAAAGATCTTTCTATTCCAAGATTTTTAGTTTAAATGTTTTATGAAGTTCTAACTTTAATAGTTAAATCTTGTAGCTAATAATTTATTGGGGAGGGGGAGTAAATCTTTTAAGAACTTTTTTGAGGTCATACAAAATAAAATCTTGCTTTATGATAAATTCTTCATTTTTGGTCTTGTTGTTTTATCTAATATTATTCTTTGGACAGGATACTTCTCAATAATACTTAACTTAAACTTTAAAAATTATTTTGTCGGTGAAATTTATAACATAATTGGTTTTTTAATAGTTCTTATTGGAGCACTTCTCTTTTTTATGGAAAACTTCAAATGAAAGAGTCATGGAGTACATACACAAAGCCAAATGAAAAAATTGTAATTATTGATAAGGGATTGTATTCATTTATAAAACAACCAATATATCTTTCCTTAATATTAATGACAATAGGAACAGTTTTAGTTTTTCCTTTTGGTGGAATTTTATATCAGGTTTTTTAATAAACATTCTTTATATTCTTAAAATGATTTTTGAAGAAAATATGCTTATTAAAACAGTTCCTGAATATAAAAATTATATGATGAGGGTTAATATAGATTAATACCATTTTGATTTTAAAAACTCTTTTCAGAAAAAGAAAATTTTTTTATTGACTTAAACTATATAAGGTTGTAAATTTAAATAAAGACCCCTAATTTTTTAGGAGGAGACAATGGATAAAAACATAAAACTTTCGCCTCAAGCAAAACTTGTTCTTGAAAAAAGATATCTAAAGAAAAATGAAAAAGGAGAAGTTATCGAAACTCCTTTTGAACTTTTTGAAAGAGTTGCAAGAGTAATAGCAAATATTGATAGAACTTATAACAAAGATGTAGATATAGAAAAGGTATTTGAAGATTTTTTAAACATGATGGTTAATTTAGAATTTTTACCAAACTCACCAACTCTTATGAATGCAGGAAGAGAACTAGGAATTCTTTCTGCCTGTTTTGTTCTTCCAGTTGGTGACTCGCTAACAGAAATCTTTGATGCAGTTAAATACACTGCCCTTATTCACCAATCAGGTGGTGGTACTGGTTTTTCTTTTTCTAGATTGAGGCCAAAGGGGGATATAGTAAAATCAACAATGGGAGTTGCATCAGGTCCACTTTCTTTTATGGAGGTTTTTGATAAAGCAACAGAAACAATAAAACAGGGTGGGGTTAGAAGAGGAGCAAACATGGGAATTTTAAGAGTTGATCATCCAGACATTTTAGACTTTATAATTGCAAAAGATAAAGAAGGTGTTTTAACAAATTTCAACATTTCTGTTGCAATAACAGATTATTTTATGAATAAATATTTCAATGATGAAGAATATGAACTTATAAATCCAAGAGATGGAAGAGTTTGGAAAAAATTAAGAGCAAGAGATGTTTTTGAAATGATAGTTGAACATGCTTGGAAAAGCGGAGATCCAGGAGTTATTTTTATAGATAATATAAACAAGAAAAATCCAACACCTCACCTTGGCGAAATTGAATCAACAAACCCCTGTGTAGTTGGCGATACATTAATTTCAACAGAATTAGGTTTAATGAAAATAAGAGATATTGCAAGTTTATATTCAGAAGGTGGCTTACAAATATTAACTGATGAAAGTGTTATAGAAAATACACATTCAAATGAGGGAAATATAAAACTTAAAACCAAGAGAAGTTTAAAACTTAATACTATTATAAGAGCATTTAAAACAGGTGTAAGACCAGTTTATAAACTTGAGACAAAATCTGGATATGAATTAATTGGAACAGGTGATCATAAAATAATGACAACTGAAGGTTGGATAGAATTAAAAAATATAATACCTAATAAACATAAAGTATTATTACAACCAGGTGAAGGAAAATTTAGTGAATATTGTTCTTTAAATATAGAAAACACCTTTATTGGTAAAAACAATAGAAGTTTTAAATTAAATTTACCAAATAAATGGTCAAAAGAACTTGGTGAAGTTTTAGGATGGCTTATTGGAGATGGATGGTTAAGGTATGGAGATAATAATCCAAGAGTTGTATGGACTTTTGGATATGAAGATAAAGACATAATGATTTATTTCAAAAAGATTTTGAATTCATATTATGGCAGAGAAATTAAAGAAGTTTTAAGAAAAAACAATGTTTATAATTTATCTTATCATAGTAAATATTTTGTTGAATTTTTTAAAAAACTAGGAGTAAAACCAGTGAAATCAGAAGATAAAGAAGTTCCTGAATCTATATTTTTAGCACCAAAAGAGGCAGTTTTAGGTTTTCTCAAAGGTATATTTAGTGCAGATGGAACGATAAGGGATCATCCAAGGAGCGATAGTTCTTGGATAGTCCTCTCTTCAAAGAGTTTAAAACTTTTAAAACAAATTCAAATTTTGTTGATTAATTTAGGAATTAAATCGAGTATTTTAGATAGAAGCAGGAAACCAAGAGAGGGAACTTTTCTATATATTACAAAAAATGGAGAAATTAAAACAAATAAAACCGATGGTAAATTATATGAATTGTGTATTTTTGGAGAAAATAGAGAAAAATTTAAAAATTTAATCGGTTTTTTAAATAAGAGAAAACAAGAGAAATTAGAGAATATACATCATCCAAATTACACTGAAGAAGATTTTATTGATGAAGTAAAATCTGTAGAATATATTGGAGAAGAAGAAGTTTATGATTTAACTGAGCCATTCACTCATTCAATGATAGCGAATGGAATTGTAGTTCATCAATGTGGAGAGCAACCTTTATTGCCTTATGAATCTTGCAATTTAGGATCGATAGATGTTTCAAAGTTTTTTAAAGATGGAAAAATAGATTATGATAGATTGGGGAAAGTTGTAAAAAATGCTGTTCACTTTCTTGATAATGTAATTGATGCAAATAAATTTCCACTTAAACAAATTGAAGAAAAAACAAAACTAACAAGAAAAATTGGTCTTGGAATTATGGGTTTTGCAGATTTGCTTATAAAGTTAAGAATTCCATACAATTCAGAGGAAGCAGTAAATTTAGCAACAGAACTTATGTCTTTTATAAGCAAAAAAGCATGGGAAAAGTCAGAAGAGTTAGCACAAGAAAGAGGAGTTTACCCTGCATGGAGTGGAAGTATTCATGAAAAAGAAAATAGAAAAGTTAGAAATGCAACTGTTACAACAATTGCACCAACAGGGTCAATAAGTATAATAGCAGGTTGCTCTTCTGGAATTGAACCAATTTTTGCACTTGCATTTAAAAGACAGGTTGCAATTGGTCAGTGGTTTGAAATCCTTCCTCTTTTTGAAAAAGAATTAAAAGAGAGAGGTTTATATAGTGATGTACTAATGGAGAAAATTGTTGAAGAGGGAACAGTGCAGCACATTGATGAAATTCCAGAAGATATGAAAAGAATATATATAACAGCACATGATATTGAACCTGAGTGGCATATAAAAATTCAGAAAGCATTTCAAGATTGTGTTGATAATGCAGTTTCAAAAACAGTTAATTTAAGAAATGAAGCAACAGTTGATGATGTAAGAAGAGTTTATCTTATGGCATATGAACTAGGACTCAAAGGAGTTACTGTTTATAGAGATAGATCTAAAGAAGTTCAGGTTCTTGTAAAAGGAAAAGAGAAAGAGGAAGAGAAAGAGAGAGAAAAAATTTCTCCAAGACCAAGACCGAAAATTACTTATGGTGCAACAATTAAGATGAAAACAGGTTGTGGAAATTTATATGTAACAATTAATGAAGATATAAATGGAATATGTGAGGTCTTTTCAACTCTTGGAAAAGCAGGAGGTTGCGCTGCATCACAAACTGAAGCTATTTCTCGACTTATTTCCCTTGCTTTAAGATCTGGAGTTTCTCCTGAACCAATAATTGAACAACTTAAGGGAATAAGATGTCCCAATCCAATTTGGCAAGATGGAGACAAAATTCTTTCATGTGCAGATGCAATTGCAAAAGCAATTGAAATTTATCTTTCAATGAGTAAAGAAGAAAAGAAAGAGTTAAAGTTTGAAGAAAAGATAGTTCCTAAAATTGAGACACAACCTCAAAAATTGGATGTTCAAATTTGTCCTGAGTGTAGTTCGCTCATGATGAGTCAAGAGGGTTGTTATACATGTCCAAATTGCGGTTATTCAAAATGTGATTAAATGAAAGAAAGCGCTGATTTATTAATTTATAACATAAAAGAAATAGTTACACCTTTCGATTCAAAATTAAAAAGAAGCAGAGATTTAAAAGAGTTAAAAATAATAGAGACTGGCGGAATTGCAATAAAAGATGGAAGGGTAATTTGTGTTTCATCAACAGATGAAGTCTTAGATAGATTTGAAAGTCAAAATAAATTAGATTTAAAAAATGAAAACATACTTTTGCCAGGATTTATTGACCCACATACTCACATTCTTTTTGGTGGTTCAAGAGAAGATGAGTTTTTGTTAAAAATTAAAGGTGAGTCATATCTTTCAATTCAAAAAAAGGGCGGAGGAATTTATAAAACTCAAAAAGATACCACATCATTAAGTGAAGGTGAATTAATCAGAATAACAAAAAATAAAATTTTAACTGCAAATTCTTATGGAATATTATCTCTTGAAATAAAAAGTGGATATGGTCTTTATATTGAAAAAGAGATAGAACTTTTAAAAATCATTAAAAAATTAAAAAATGAAATTAAATCAAATATTGTATCAACATTTTTGCTTCATCTTGTTCCAAAAGATATAGATAAAAAAATTTTTTTAAATGAGGTTAAAACTGTTCTTCCTAAATTAAAAAATGAATATTTAATTGATTTTATTGATATTTTTGTTGAAGATGGTGCATTCACAAAAGAAGATGCTATAGAAATTTTAGAAGAAACACAAAAATTAGGAATTTTTGTTTCTCTTCATATCGACCAGTTTAACAATTTAGGAGCGTTATCCCTTGCATTGAAATACAATATAAAATCTCTCTCTCATCTTGATTTAACAACTGATTCTGAATTAGAAAAATTGAAAGAAAAAGACATTATTGGAATAATTTTTCCTCTTGAAAGATTCATTTTTAAAAGAGAAGAGAATAGAGGAAGAAAATTGATAGATTCAGGAATTCCATTGTCAATTTCAACAGATTTTAATCCAGGTACATCACCATCATTAAATTTTCCATTAATTATTTCTTTAAGTTTAATAAGAGAAGGATTAACAATAGAGGAAGCAATAAATTGTTCAACAATAAATAGTGCTTATGCTTTAAATTTACAAAATGAGGTTGGTAGTATTGAAGTTGGTAAAAGAGGAGATTTTGTAATTTTTTCACTTAAAAGTTTCAAAGAAATTCCATATTATTTTGGTATGAATTTTGTAAAATATGTGATAATTAATGGAGAGGTGATTAAAGTTGATTGATAAGGAAAAGATTAAACAAGCAGTTGAAATGATAATTGAAGCAATTGGAGAAAATAAAGAGAGAGAGGGTTTAAAAGAAACTCCAGAACGAATTGCAGACATGTATGAAGAAATTTTTAGAGGCATACATGAAGACCCAAGAGAGCACCTTAAGAATGGATTTGTTGAAGAAAAACACCATGAGATGGTTATTTTAAGAAATATATCTTTTTTCTCAATGTGCGAGCATCATTTTCTTCCATTTTTTGGAAAAGCTCATGTTGGATATATTCCAAGTAAAAAACTTGTTGGAATATCAAAAATTGCAAGAGTGGTTGACTCTCTTTCAAGAAAACCTCAACTTCAAGAGAGATTAACAAGCGAAATTGCAGATATAATTTATAAAGAAGTTCAACCTCTTGGTCTTGGAGTTGTAATTGAGGCAGAGCATCTTTGTATGGTTATGAGAGGTGTTAAAAAAATGGGTAGTTTAATAATAACTTCTGCTATAAGGGGTGGTTTTGAAAAATATGCATCCACTAGAAGTGAATTTTTAATGCTAATTTCAAAAGGAAACAATGAAATTTAGAGTAAGAGAATTAAATTTAAAGGATTTTGAAAAAGAAAAGGCTCTTATCTCTCTTAATGTTCATCCAGTTGGCATATCAATAATGAAGGATAAAATGATTTTAAAACTTATTAAAGTTGAAGATTTGGATTCAAGAGGAGCGAACATTTTAAAACAGGAGTGCCTATCTTTAGGAGGAGATTGTGCAATTCCTCATGATGCCTATAATTTAGAAAAGCAAAATGTAAATTGTATAATAATTGGAACTCTATCAATGTATAAAAAATTAATTCCAAAATTAAAACTTGAACCTTTTGGTCTAAAAATAGTTGCTGAGGAGTTAGATAGAATTTTATTTAGTGAGAAAGTTAAAAAAACAAAAATCGGAAATAAAATTTTTGAATGGGGTAAAAAAACTTATATTATGGGTATCATAAACTTAACACCAGATTCATTTTCAGAAGATGGCCTTTATGGAGATAATTTAATAGACAATGCAATAGGACTTGCAACTCTCATGGTTGAGTGGGGTGCTGATTTAATTGATATTGGAGGTGAATCAACAAGGCCTGGTTCTAATCCAATTTCTTATGAAGAGGAAAGAGGAAGGGTTATTCCTGTTTTAAAAAGGTTAATCAAAGAAATTGATGTTCCAATTTCAGTTGATACATATAAACCTCAAATAGTAAAAGAAGCACTTCATATTGGTGCAAGTTTAATAAATGATACTCTTGCTTTAAGATATGATAAAGAAATGGTTGTGTTAATAAGTAAATATAATGTTCCAGTTGTTTTGATGCACTCAATTGATGGAAGAGGAGGAAAGCCACCAACTGAAAATTATTACAAAGATGTAATAATGGATATTATGGAATTTTTTGATGAGAGAATTAATTATGCATTAGAAAATGGAATTAAAAAAGAGAATATAATTTTAGATCCAGGAATTGGATTTGGAAAGGGAGTAAAGGAAAATCTTAAAATTATTAAAAATATAAGTGTTTTTAAAACACTTGGATATCCTATTTTGTTAGGTCCGAGTAGAAAAAGTTTTATAGGTGAAATTCTTAGTCTACCAATTTATGAAAGAGTTGAAGGAACAATTGCAGCAACTCTCAAAGCAGTTGAAGAAGGAGTAGATATTTTAAGGGTCCATGATGTAAAGGAAGTAAAAAGGGCAGTAAAACTATATGATGAATTTGTAAGGGGTGAAGAATGAAAATTTTTTTTAAAGGAATGGAATTTTATGCTTATCATGGTGCAATAAAAGAAGAAAATTTACTTGGTCAAAGATTTGTTGTTAATCTTGAAATTGAATGTGATATGCCAAATGAAGATGAATTAAAAAATACAGTTGATTACACTGAAATATATAAAAAAACAAAAGATATTGTTGAAAATTTCAAATTTAAATTAATTGAAACTCTTGCAAAAGAAATTGGAAGAAAAATTCTTGAAGATAAAAGAGTAAAAAGTGTAAAAGTTTCGGTTGAAAAATTTTCTCCACCTATTAAAGGAATTCTTGATAAAGTTGGGGTTGAGGTAACTCTTAAAAATGACTCTAATCTTCTTTGATGTAGAAACAACAGGACTTAATCCAGAATATCATAAACTTGTTGAAATTGGATCTATAAAGGTACTTGATGGTCAAATAAAAGAGACATTTTCTCGACTCATTGATCCAAAAGAATCTTTACCAGATGATATTAAAAAAATGACAGGTTTAACGGAAGAAGATATATTGAATTATGGTATTGATGAAGAGATAGCAATAAAAGAATTTTTTGAATTTATAGAGAATTATCCACTCATAGGACACAACATATTAAATTTTGATGTTCCATTTATTGAAGCAAGAGGAAATATTAAATTTAATAATAGACTCTCTGATACTTTAATTATTTCCAAATTTTTAGCGCCAAACCTAAAATCTCATTCTTTGAGAAATGCTTTAAATCAATTTGGAATTTTGTCTGATGAGTATCACAGAGCAGTTGATGATGCAATTTTAACATTTAAATTATGGGAGATTTTAAAAGAAAGAAGTAAAAACATAGAAAAGAGTTTTATAAAAAACTATGCTGAAAAGATGTTTAAAGATGATAGATTAACTCTTGATGCATTTTATGTTTTTATAGAAGATTTATGAAAAAACCCCTATCAATTATTTTAAGACCAAAAAATTTTGATGAATTTATAGGACATAAAGATATAATAAATGAACAATTCAAACAAAAAGTAAGAGAAGGCAATGTTCCAAATCTTATAATTTGGGGACCGACAGTTTCTGGAAAAACAACTCTTGCTGAAGTTATAAAAAATGAGAGCAAATTGAATTTTATAAGAGTTTCTGGTGCTGAAACTGGAATAAAGGAGTTAAGAATTATAATTGATAATGCAAAAAGAGAAAAAGAATTTTTTCAAAAAGAAACTATTTTATTTATTGATGAAATTCATAGATTAGATAGAAAAGAGCAAGATTTTTTACTATCTTTTGTTGAAAATAAAGACATAATTCTTATTGGAGCAACAACAGAAAATCCATATTTTACAATTGTTCCACCACTACTTTCAAGATGCTTTTTATTTATTTTAGAGCCATTTAAATCTGAAGAAATGAAAAGATATTTTGGAGAGGGCTTTAAAATTTTTAGAAAATATTGATTTAGATTTTGTTGCAAAAGAGTTTTTGATTGAAATTTCGAATGGTGATGCAAGATTTTTGCTAAATGTATTAGAAAATATAAAAGATGAATATAAAGATGAAAAAATAGGTTTTGATGAACTTAAAAAATTTTTAATTACAAAAAAAATAAAGTTTGATAAAAAAGAAGAACATTATAATTTAATCTCTGCACTAATAAAAAGCATAAGAGGAAGTGATCCTGATGCATCACTCTATTATCTTATGAGATTGATTGAAGGAGGGGAAGATTTAAGATATATAACAAGAAGATTAATAATCTTAGCAAGTGAGGACATAGGTCTTTCTGATCCATTTGCCCTTGTTATTGCATCTTCAGGTGCAGAAGCAGTTGAAAGAGTAGGTCTTCCTGAAGCAAAATTAATTCTTTCTGAAGTTGTTTTATATCTTTCTAAAGCACCAAAAGATAATAGAGTCCTTAAAGCACAGGAAAAAGTTCTTGAAGCGATTGAAAAATATGGAAATTTACCTGTTCCATTTCACTTAAGAAATCCAGTTTTAAAAGATTTAAAAGAACTTGGTTGGGGAGAGGGTTATAAATATCCGCATGACCATCTAGATGAAAAAATTGACTATCTTCCAGATGAAATTAAAGACAAAAAATTTTTTGAAGAAAAGTAAGTTATAATTTTTAATATGAGTCTAAGAAAATTAACTCAAAAAGAATTTTTAGAGAAAGTTTTAAATATTAAAGGAGTTAAAGTTGTTAAGTTTACAGCAGATTGGTGTTATCCATGCAAAGTTATAGAACCACATTTAGTTAAACTTAAAAAAATATATAATGGAGAAATAGAATTTTATGAGGTTGATGTTGAAGAAAATAGTGAAATTGCTTCAAAATATGATATTGTAAACATTCCAACTCTTCTTGTATTTGAGGACGATAAGGTCGTTGGTTCAATTGTAGGTGTTTTGAATTTTGATTCTTTAAAAAAAGAAATTGATGAAATTTTAGGAAAAAAACAAAAGGGGTGGCTATAATTTATGTAACCACCCCCTCATAAGCTCTTACGGCGCTTCTTTTCTTATTATCCTTATAATAACATCTCTTGGTTTTGGATCTTTTCCATCTGGTGTTATTCCATCTACAGGAACAATAGCATAGACAACTTCACCTAAATTTGGAACAACAATTTTTGAGTAATCCCATTCAGAGTATATCGGTATCTTTTTGCTTGGAATCTCAATAAAGAAGTCTTGTCTCTTTGGATTAATCACAAGATGGTTAACAGAAGATTCAAGAATATAACCATAAGCCCAGTGGGTTATTGGAGTATCAGGATATAAATTCCTAGAAGAATAATCCATAAAAGGTCCTCTTCCAAGTGCTTTACATGCAATTGTTACAAACTCTGCTCTTGTTATTGGTTTATCAGGTCTATATGTTCTATCTGGATAACCCGAAATTATTCCTGCTTTTGCAACTGACTCAATTACTCCATAAGCCCAATGTGTTTTATCTAAATCTTTAAATGTTGGAGTTATTGGATATTCTGGTTTAAGTTTAAGTAGGTTATAGAATATTGCTGCTGCTTCTGCTCTTGTAATTTTTTTGTTTGGTTTAAATGTTCCGTCTGGATAACCAATAATTAGTTTTTCAAGGAAACTCACAACAATATGTCCATAGCCCCAGAAAGTAGGTTTAACATCTGGGAACGGAATTTCATTTGTATCTTTTCCATATTCAAGCCACTTGAGACCTAGTGCTCTTGCAACAGAAGATGCAACTTCTGCTCTTGTTATGTTGTTCTCTGGTTTGAATGTTCCATCTGGATATCCTGAGAAGAAGTTATGATGATAAACCTTAATACAGTTGATTTTTGTTTCAAACTCTGCTTCTCTAACATCAGAAAAGTTTTGAGCAATAATTGATACTCTATTTAAAATAGTTGAAAAACATTCACCAACTACTTTTGCCTTTATCCATAGGATAATTTCTTCACCGCTTTTTACTTCTTCAAATAACCAGATTATAACCCTTGTGTATTGATTGTATTCATATCCAGGAGAAGCATCTATAAATTGAAGTGATGAAGGAATAGAATCAGCAATTCTTACATTCTTTGCTTCTCCACCTTCATTTTTGAATTTTATGTAATAAGTTATCAAATCTCCCCATTTTGCTTCTAAAGGTCCACTTTTTTCAATTTTTAATTCAGGTGAAGTTGGTGTTGGCGGTGTTGGTGGAGTTGGTGGGGTTGGAGGAGTAGGTGGAGTAGGTGGAGTAGGTGGTGTTGGTGGAGTAGGTGGTGTTGGTGGAGTTGGAGGAGTAGGTGGAGTTGGTGGCATTGGTGGAGTTACACATTTTATTTCAACTGTTGTTATTGAATATAAATTACAGATTTCATTTGAATTCAAGAAACTAACATTTACAAGAATCGTTCCGTCATCAAAATTTTTATTAACCGAGACCTTGATTGTTATTTCTATTGTTTCATTTGGATTTATAGTGCCAATATTCCAAATTAATATTCTATCATTAATTGAAGATGGATTTGGATTAGATGAAATAAGCGTTACATTACCAGGAATAATGTCATATAGAACAATACCTGTTGCAGGAGCATCACCACTATTTGATATTCTTATTTTGTATGTTATCTGGTTCGATTCCTTTAAGCATAAAGTAGTAGGCGAAGAAGTTTTTGTTATTGTTAAAATTGGGTAATTAACATTTGTATTATAACTTGAAGTATACGGTTCTGTTTCATTAGAATCAATTGTAACTCTATTAACCAAAACTTTTGAAGTGCTTAAATTTTCTTTTACTTTACCGATTATTGTTATATAACCCTTTTGACCTGGATTTAAATTGCCAACCCTCCAAATATTATTTGAAGTTGTTGGAAGTGGATTACTTGTAATAAATATGAAATCTGAGTCATAATTTTCTGTAATAATAACATTTGATGCAACTGATGTTCCTCTGTTTTCATACCAAATTAAATAAATTAAAGTTTCACCAGGTTTTACTTGTGTTGGATATGAGGTTTTTTCGATGTAAAGAGTGATTTCACCAGAAACAGTTGTTGTAGTTATTGTTTGAAATGGATCAGTTTCATTTGAATCAATTGTTACTCTGTTTGTTATTAAAGTTCCATTTGAAACTCCTTCCTTTACTCTAACCCTAATAGTTATTGTTCTATGAACTCCATCATTTGGTAAGTTACCAATAAACCACTCGTTGTTTCCAGATGTTGGATTAGGTGTTGCATCAACAAAAATTACATTTGAGTCATATTCTTCAGTTATTACAACCCCAGTTGCAATCTGAGTTCCATCATTCCAATACTCTATTGTATAAGTTACTGTTCCTCCAGGCGCAACTGGATCTGGTGTATCAGATTTTATAATATGAAGTCCAACATTTGACCCAACAATATTTACCAAATTATATGAGTTACTAACCCCTTCATCACAAGTTATGCTTACATTGTTTTCAATTCTTGTTCCATCTTTTAATCCATCCTGAATTTTTACAGAAAATGAAGCTGTATGATTTCCATCAATTGCTAAAATAGGAATAGTGAGCCTTATATGAGTAACATTTAGATCTGTGCCATCTCCTGAATCAACTGGTGTGTAATTCCAGGTATTTCCATTATCATTAGAATATTCAACCATAACCCCTGCTTCAGCATTTACAGAGCTAACAACAAATCTTGTATACTGAGGAATTTTATCAACAATATAAACATTTGTTGCATATTCATTTCCTGTATTTGAATAAGTAATTGTATAGTTTAAATTTTGATTTGGAACTGGAATTGAAGGATTTGCTGATTTTGTTATATTTAAAATTGGTTTTGAAGAAACTCTTGTCTCTTCGCTATCTTCAACTGGATATCCTTCATTATAATTTATTTTAACTTCATTTCTCAAATTTGTTCCATCTTTTACATTTAAAGGAATACTTATGGTTAAAGTTATTGTACCTTCTGTGTTTGCTGGCATTGAATTTGTAGCAGTAAAAATCCACTTATGATTTATAGTATCATCTATGAAAATAAAATTAACTGGACCAGATGTATTCCAACTAATTAATGTTGCATTTGCCGTTCCTGTCGGATTAAGCGGTAAATTCAAAAGTCCTGAATAGTCGTCTTCAATTATAATACCAGTGGCAGGTTGAGAACCAGAATTTACAAATCTTATAGTATATGTTAAGTTTTCACCTGCTTGTATGGGATCCTTATTTTCTTTTTTAGAAATGGATAATGATGGAAGTGTTCCAACCAATGTTTCTTCATATGTTTCTGTTTTTGGAGTCTCATTTGATGTTGCTTCAACAATATTTCTTAATACGGTTCCATCTTGAACATTTGAATTAACTTGAACAGTTAGAGTTATATTACCAGAACTTCCTGCTGGAAGATTTCCTATATTCCAGGTTATTATCTGACCATTAATATTATATGGGGAAGGTGATGATGAAATAAATGTTAGACCATTCGGTAGAGTGTCTGTTATGATAACATTAGTTATATTCATTGTTGAATTATTTGCATATCTTATTGTGTATGTGAAACTATTTCCAGGTTTTACTGGGTCTTGTGAATCAGATTTAAATATTACAAGTTGGGGCACAGAACTTACAACATTTATAACCTCATTTGAATCAATTGGACCCTGTTCATTTGAATTAACAGTTGCAGTGTTTCTTATTATTGTATTATCATCAATAGGTGAATCAACCCTAATAACAAAATGGACTGTTATAGAATTATTAGCATTTAAAATTCCAATATTCCATATTACTAAATCACCTATATTAATACCTCCATTATCTGCTGATACAAAAGTTGTATGATTAGGGATTTTATCAGTTATTACTACATTATTTGCAGGAGCATGCCCATTATTTGTTACTGTTATAGTATATGTTATTTCCTCAGCTGCTTTTACAGGATTCGGAGAACTACTTTTAATTATGATTAAATTAGGCGCATTCACAGTTGTTTGAGCAGTTGCAGGACCAGCAGAATACTGGTTTCCATAACTATCACTACCTAAAACTTCTACTCTATTTGTTAAAATTGTTTGGTCATTAACATTTTTATTCACTCTTACTGTTATAGTTTCTTGAATATTGCCATTTGCAAGTATTGTTAAATTAGTGAATGTAACTATGTTTGGTGGTGTATAATTTCCACCTGCTAACCATTCAACTCCATTTGGTAAAGTATCAGTAATTGTTGCATTAACTAAATCAAGATTTCCAGAATTTGTTACTGTTATTGTATAAGTTAGTGTATCACCAACATTTGCAATTTGTTTATCTACAATCTTTGTTATTGTTATAACTGGTTTTTGAACATTGATATTAACATCATCTTCGTTTGAACCAATAGGGTTATTTCCAGAATCAACACCTTCTGCAATTGCTCTGTTTGAATTTGTTCCTTGATTTGCATTCTGGGTTGGCTTTGCTTTGAACTCGACAAACAAAGTATCAAGTTTTGTTCCAGTTGAACCTCCATTATCATCTGTTCCTTCAATTGTTATACTTGTATTGAATATTAATGTGTTTCCTGAAATTGAAGGGTTAATACTTGTCCAGTTTGCTTGATTTGGTGAGGTACCATTTGTTCTCTGATATTTTCCAGAATTTGATATATACTGCCAGCCAGGTGGTAAATAGTCGTGTACATTTACATTAAATGCATCAACTGGATTTTTATTTGATATTTTAAGAGTGAATGTTACCTCTTCATTAACTCTAGCATTTGTAAGATTTGAAGTTTTTTTCATTTCAAGTTTTGGAGAACAAACACAAACGTTTGCCTCATCAGAAACTGGTGTTTGAGGTGTGTTATAGTAATCGTTATATGAAACTGAGACAGTGTTTTTATTTGCACATCCAAGCGCAGTGTTGGTTGGAGTTGCATTAAATTTTAACCAGAGTGTATCATTTGAAGTACCCGTGTTTTTACCTTGATCGTCAGTTCCATATAAAGTTTCTCCAAGATTCCATGTCAATGTTTGAGTTCCAGACGGATTTGAAATTGGGCTCCCCCAGTTTGTTGGTAAGGTTCCGTTATTAATAACTTTGTATGAACTTCCTGAAACATAGGTCCAGCTATTTGGTAGGGTATCAGTTATATTTATATTTTGTGCCCTTGCGTATGAGTCAAGATTTTCTACCTTGATGATAAATGTAATTGGATTTCCAACTGTTATAATATAACTCTGTGGAATTTTTGTTACTCTTAAAACCGGTTTATAAACATTTACACATGAAGAAGATGTTCCTCCTCCATCAGGTCCTGTTGCAGAAACTGAACCATTATCAAAATCCTTACCCTGTGAAGAACCTGAATTGCAATTTTTACCAATGTTAGCATTTGAAGTGACCCTCGCACTGTAATAAATTATTAAAGAATCTCCCGGAGCGATTCTGACTTGATTATTAAAAGCAAATGTTAATGTATTTCCATTAATTGTTGGACCTTGTGTAGAGCTTCCTCCAGTCCATGTTGCTGAAGTAAAGCCATAATAATTCCAACCAGATGGTAAAGTATCTGTAACTACAACTTCTTTTGTCCAAGCATAACCACTTGTATTTTTTACAATTATTTTAAATCTTACAATGTCGCCTGGTTGTGCTTTTGTTGTATTTGAAGTCAAATCATTTATTGTATATACACTTTTATATATCAAAAGTTCTGGTTTATAATTTAAAACCCATGCTTTTGCATTATTTGTGTCAATTACATCTCTTGAAACTGGCTTAGTTCCCGCTTGATCTTCTGTTCCAGAAGTATCTGCTGTATTTAATAAATAATAACCAATTGAAGATGCAGGAGCATTTGTTGTGACTTTTGCAAGAAATTCAAGATAAAGCGTGTCAAGGTTTCCACCAGTTGAGCCACCATCATCATCTGTACCAAGAAGTGTTTGTTGAATATGCCATTGATAACCAGTAAATCCAGGTGGTGGTTGAGGTGGAGTTTGATAAGGAGAGGTGTTTGGATCCGGTGCACTATTCCACGATGTTGGGATAGAACCATTTGTTAAAGCATATCTTGAAGAGCCAGTTTGATAGATAAAACCAGATGGTAAAATATCATAAACATCAACATTATAGACTGGTAAACTTCCTCTATTTTCAATCTTTATTCTAAATCTAACAATATCTCCTGGTTGAGTTCTGACTGGTTCAGTTGCTGTGTTCCATGATCCAGTTACTGCATCTTTAACTTCAACAATATATTTTAAAACTCTTATTGGAGTTGATGTTATTTTAGTAGAAACTTCTGATATTAGTGCATTGTTTCCGGTATAACAGCAACTGTCCTCATATTTTGCTGTGTTTGTAATAATACCCGAAGCACTATTTGATACGAGCACTCTAAAGGATACTGTTGTTTCAGCACCCGCAGGAAATTCAAAATTTGGATTGTTATTACTTTCCCATGTTATTGTATTTGTATTTGGATCAAAAGAATGTATCATCCAGGAGTATGAATTACCCCATCCAGGAGGAGGGCCATCTTTTATTGATGAGATATCTAAAATAAGGCCATTTGGTATTGTATCTGTAATTTTGAAGTTCCTTGATTCTCCATCTCCAGTATTTCTTACTCTTATCATATATAAAAGGAAATCTCCAGGAGAAGCATAATTTTTATCAACAGATTTCTCAATTACAATATTTGGTTTTAAAATATCTATTTGTTTAGCCCATGGATTTTGTGAAGTTCCAGGCCATATTGAAGATTCAGGATAATGATAAGTAGAACCACTAATACCAAGACAGTCAAAACCTTTTATTCTATGTCTATTGTAGCCAGGGTCATTTACAAAATTGCAACTTTCAAACTTTAATCTAAATTTAACTTTAATTGTTTCTTGTGGCCCTAGTTTCAAAAGATTTAAAGTTGGAATTGTCCATGTTAACTTTGTATATGTAACACCACTTATTACTTCACTTGAAATGGTTGGTTCTATATTTATCGTTGAATTATCTGGTAAAATTATGATTGTTGTGTTACTTACATAGCTTGAACCAATAGGAATTAAATCATAAATTTCAATTGGACCATAAATAGAAACTCCACCATTTGTAATAGATGCATTTGTAAATCCAATTTCAAAGTCTTCTTCAGCGCATACAAGAACTCTATCTGGTATTGTTTTAATGTATGTTACATTTCTCGCATCTTCAAAAGATCTATTTCTTGCATATTTTGCTTGATATATAGGACAAGAAGAGGTTAAAGTTTGATCATTTTGAGAGGTTCCAACTGGATTACCTAGATGATTTGATCCATTAAAATCTGTAAGATCATCACAACCTGTCCATGCTTCAGAATAATTATATGCAAGATTTCCAGTACAATTAAAATCGATTTGAGCAGTAACCCTTATATATAATATTTTTCCGGGTTCAATACCAAAACCAAGATCGCCTTCAATGTCATTCCAAATTAGTTTTCCATTTGAAGTACTATCCCAAGGAACATTTGTCCATGAGCCAGAAGTTGAGTTGTATTGATAAACTCCAGAGATATAATTTAAGGGATGTGATGTTCCTCCTGTTTGTAAAATATCAACAAGATTTGTTTTAATTGTTGATGTATTTCCATCATTTCTGATTCTAATTTCGAAAGTAACAGTTGCTCCTAATTCAGTAGGGAATGTGTTATTAGTATAAGTATAATTTTCTCCATTTATCTGAATAACTCTTTTTTCAATATACAAATTTGGTGCAAAAGTTGTAAAATCTCTTTCGTATATATTCGAAACCTCACTAGAGTTAGTTGAATTACATGGTTTTGCAAAAAGAGCATAGGATTTAATTTTTTTGAAAGTTCCTTTAAGAAAACTACATGAGGGATAAGATTGTGAATCATCAGGTTCTATTTGAAATTTTATCTTTATCTCATCTCCTGGAGAGAGATCTAAAAATTGTGAAATATTAGTTGAATTAATAATTAATTCATATCCTCCATCATAATCTCCACCTGAAACATTATTAATTGTTGGATCACCTGCACTTTGATATGATCCACCATTATATGAATATTGAGCTGAATTATTTTTATATTTTAAATATTTTGGCAAATATGTATAAGATATTACATTATATATATGAGTAGACCCAGGATTTTTAATCGATATTTCGACATCTCCACCACTACATATATAAAAATTAGCATTTATTATTGTAACAAGTGTATATGAGGTGGGTAGTCTTACTCGACCTGTATCATGATTTGATTCTTGGCAGTTTCCCAAACTTAAACACCATCTTGAATATGCTTCAACAGTTAGATTATTCTCATTACAACTATTAACATTTGTTTTAAAGTAGATTTCTATTTTTGTTGAAGGTTCAATTTCTAAATTACCTAAATTCCAAATTAAAGTTCCATTTGATCCATCCGATGGCCAAATTATTGGAGAATTTCCGTAACTATATATTGTATTTCCAATTTTTATATAAGCTCCACTGCTATTAAAAGAGAGATCACTTCCAAGTTGGGTTATTATTGTTACTTCTCTTGCGACACCATCTCCACCATTTATAACAAAAATTTTCCAATCAACTATGTTTGCATAAGCAAAGTTTATTTGAGGAGTTATATTTGTATAAAGTTTAGCTTCCTTAAATAAAATTGAAGATGCTGAAGACATAGCAGAGTGAGATTTTCCACAATTATCAAGATAATTTGAAAACGCTGAAACTGAAGCAGCATTTGAACAATCTTTTTTAACTTGAATTGTAATTGAACCATTTGAATATATTTCATTTATTTGTTGCCAATTCCAAATAAGTTGGTTTCCATTAATAGTTGGTTCTCCTTTTGTGCCAGAGCACCATGAACCTCCATTGCTATAGGTTGTTGAGTTTGTTATGTAAGTGAAGCCATAGAGAGTTAAGGTTAAATCTGTATGGTCAACATTAGCATTTTCTCTTGTAAAATTTATAGTTAAATTATAAATATTGCATTTCTCAACAATTTGAGGTAAATTAGTTGAAAGAGTTAAATTTGCTCTAAAATCTCTTACTCTAATTCCTTGATAATATTTTGGGTCGCTTTGGCAACCTCTTGGGAATCCTGGAATTTCAAGAGTAGACCAATCAATATAGTCATTACTGATATCGTCATTGTTAGAATTATTTGTTTGGGTTGCTCTTAAGGTAAATGAAATTCTTAATTTTGCACCTTGATTTGGAGGACAAGTATTTATGTTGCTTAAATTAATTTCAAGAGGTACATAAGAGTTAACTATCCATCCAGAAACATTTTGATATCCTGAACCACAATCAACTTGAACAACTATATCTGCAATAGATGAATTTGTAAATTGATTGTTATTGAGGTTGTCTCTAAAAATAATACCATTCCAAGAGGATGGAGCAGCAGAACCAGTATTAAAATCATATTCAACAGTATATCTTCTATCATTGTGGTTATCAGAATTTCCAGATGGATTTATATAAGGTCCTGTATCAGTTGAACAATCAATTTCAATCGAAGATGGATTTACAAACTTTCTTGAATCAACAATTGCAAGAGCAGGATTGTTTATATATGTCGGGAATGATGCAGTTACATTTTGTATCGGACATCCACAACAATCAATTAAAGTTTCACCATTTGGACCTGTTAATTGGACTATGTTTGTATATTCATTTCCTGCAAAACATGGATCATTTGAAACATTAAATGTAATTGTTAAATTTTTTGCAACACCATCTTGTAAAGTTATATTGTCCCATTTAACTTGCTGACCATTTATTGTTCCTCCATCTGATACACTTTGAGGAATAAATGGAGAGGGCAGAGTATCAACAATATCAATTGTCACTGAATCATTTGGACAATTTCCTTTGTGATAAGTTACAGAAATCTGATAGGTTTTATTTGTATCTCCAGTATCAACAGGGTCAGGACCTGTTTTATTTATAGTAAAGTATGCTCCTGTTCCAGAAACTGAAATAGAGCCTAATTGAGATGGATTAATAAAAGGATTACCACAGGGATCGTCATATTCAGAGAAGAATTTGAGTGTTGTTGATGAAAGATTACATTGACCATATGGCATAAAAATTGTAAAAGTTAGATTCACAGTTTGATTAGGATTAATTGTTCCCGGAGGATTTCCTCCTAAATATATAAATTCACCAGTTATAGAATTATAACTCCAACCAGAACCAATATTTGTAATCTGATAGCCAGAAGGTATTGTATCAACTTTTAATTTAAAGTTTTTTGCAACCCCATTTCCATTATTTGCTATTGGAATTGAAACATTTGTTGAACCACAATATGGAACAGAAATATTTGGTGGGGTGAATTGAATATTAGGTACTGTTGGAATAATTTTTACAGATTGTAAAGCATGTTGTGTTTGACATTTATTATTTTCATCTACGCCCCACCATGCATAAATTTCATTATGAGCATTTGAACAACCTGAAATTATTGTATTGAATTGAATTGTGTATTCTTCTCCAACGGGAATTTCATTATAAATCCAGTTTGGAAAACTGCCATAAGGGGTTACAGGATTATATAAAAAATTGCTTGGGTTTGATAAGCCACTACCCAAAACATCAGAAATATGAACACCTCCAATTGGATCTTGTCCTGTATTTTTGATTTTAATTGTCCATATTATTGTGTCTCCAACCCTCCCCTCTTTTGGATTCGCCTCTTTAGTAATTATTAAATTCCCTCTATTAATTGCTGTAACAGAGACTTGAGAATCAATGTAATTTGATGAAAAATTTTCACAATTTAAACTTGTTCCTTGAACTCTAATTGTGAAATTTTCAGTGATATTATTACAAATAGCACTTGAAGGTTTTGTTAAAAAATAAAAATCTTTATATGAACCACTATTAACAGTTCCTGTATCTGGTATTCCATCATCATTATTATCAGTAAGAGGATTAGTTCCATTTTGGTCATAATATAATCCAACTATCCATGTTACTGGAATAGTGCTTGTAATTTGAACATTGTAGATATTAGAATCACTACAATTATTTTGGACTCTAAATCTAAATACTGCATTTGTATTTACTCTTGTTGTTAAATTAAGTGAGGGAGAAATTGTGATTGTAAAATCGGCTGCATAAATAGGTTTTAATTTAATAATTGGATTTCCTAAAAATAGGTAAGATAAAACAAGTAACATAACAAAAATTTTTAATGACTTTTGCTTCACAAATTTTTTCATTATAACCCTCCTTTAAAAACATAAAAAATCTTTATTGATAAGTCAAAATCTTTCCAATCTTACAACATTCACATATAAGGTAAGTTTTAATTTTTCTTTTTTTATTATAACATAACCCATTAGAAATTTTTAAAGTATTATAATTCTTTAATATTTAAAGTAAATTTATACTAAATTTATAACATCTATTAAATTAAATTCTTTTGCTTCTATCATTTTTTATAATAGACTCTTGATACTTTTATTAGGATGATTCATAAATATTTTCTTAAAAAACATAAAAGCTTTTATATTTATTAAAATCTGGTAAAATTGAAGAAAATGGAAATTCAGGAGGTTTCATAATGGCAGATGAAAAAGAGAAGATGCTCAATATAACAATATCAGATATAGAAAAAAGATTTGGGAAGGGCTCCCTAATGAAACTGGGAGAAAAAAGGGAGCTCCTTGATACTGAAGTTATATCTTCAGGAATATTAACTCTTGATATGGCACTTGGAGTTGGAGGATATCCAAGAGGAAGAATAATTGAAATATTTGGACATGAGGGAAGCGGAAAATCAACTGTTGCTCTTGAAGCAGTTGCAGAAGTTCAAAGACAAGGTGGTTATGCAGTTTACATTGATGCAGAACATTCTCTTGACCCATCTTATGCTGAAGCAATTGGTGTTGATTTAGCAAAATTGTACATTTCTCAGCCAGATTATGCCGAGCAGGCGCTTGAAATTGCTGAGACATTGGCAAGAAGCGGAGCGATTGATATTTTAGTAATTGACTCTGTTGCAGCACTTGTTCCAAAAACAGAACTGGAAGGCGAGATTGGAGATCAATATATGGCACTTCAAGCAAGACTCATGTCACAAACATTAAGAAGATTAAATGCTGCAATATCAAAATCTAAAACAGTTGCAATTTTTGTAAACCAAGTAAGAGAAAAACTTGGAGTTATGTTTGGAAATCCAGAAGTTACTCCAGGCGGAAGGGCACTTAAATTTTATTCAACAGTTAGAGTAGAAATAAGAAAAGGAGATTCTATAAAAGAAGGAGAAACAATAATTGGAACATCGGTTAAAGCAAAGGTTGTAAAAAACAAGGTTGCTCCACCATATAAAGAGGCATTTTTCGATATAATCTATGGAAAGGGAGTTCTAAAGAGTGGTTGTATATTTGATGCTGCAGTTGAACTTGGAATAATTGAAAAAAGTGGAACATGGTATTCATATAAAGGAGAGAGAATTGCTCAGGGAAGAAAGAATGTTTTAGAATTTTTTGAAAAGAATCAAGAACTTTTGAAAGATATAGAAAAAGAGATAAGAAAGAAGATTTTCCCTGAAGAAGAGATAAAAGAAAATAAATAAAATTGAATATAGATTTGTTAAACTATTCCCTTAAACTTTTAGGGAATAGGGATTACTTTACAATAGAGTTAAAGATGAAATTAATTGAATCTGGATATAAACAAGAAGAGATTGATGAAATAATTGAATATCTTATTAAAAAAAATTTCATAGATGATGAAACTCTTATTGAGAGAAAAATTGATTTTTATCAGAGAAAAGGCTGGGGTGAACTTAAAATTTTTAAATATTTAATAAACAAAGGTTTTGATAAAAATTTTGTCAAAGAGAGTATCAAAAAATTTTTAGATCTAACTCTTGAGAAAGAAAACATAAAAAAATTTGCAAAAAAGAAGGATGATTTTGAAAAAAAGGTGAGATACCTTATAAACAAAGGTTTTAGAGAATCTTTAATTTTAGAAACTCTTAGAGAAAAGGAGGATGAAATATGAATTTATCATTAATAGCATATGAACTTTTGGTGATATTAGTTTTCATATTAGGAGGATTAGTAGGTTTTTACATAAGGAGATTTGTTGCTGAAAGTAAAATAGGTGGTGCAGAAAAAGAGGCGCAAAGAATAAAAGAAATGGCAGTTCAAGAAGCTGAATCAAGGTCAAAAGAAATTATTTCAAAGGCAAGAGAAGAGTCAATTAAAATAAGAAATGAAACTGAAAAAGACTTGAAATTAAGAAAACAGGAAATTCAAAAACTTGAGGTAAAACTAATTCAAAGAGAAGAGATGCTTGAGAAGAAACTTGAATCAATAGATAGAAGAGAGAAAACGATTGTTCAAAAAGAAGAAGAAATTAGAAAAATGAGAGAGGCGCTTGCAAGACAATATGAAAAACACAAGCAGGAACTCTTGCGAATTGCAAATCTAACTGAAGAAGAAGCGAAAAGAGAACTAATGGAGAAACTTGAAAAAGAACTCAGTTTAGATATTAGTAAAAAAATAAAAGAGTATGAAGATAAATTGAAAGAAATTGAGAAAATGAAAGCACAGGAAATAATTTCAACAGCAATTCAAAGAATCGCAGTTGATTTTGTTGCAGAATCAACAATAACTGTTGTTCCACTTCCAAATGATGAAATAAAAGGAAGAATAATTGGAAGAGAAGGAAGAAACATAAGAACATTTGAATCATTAACTGAAACAGAACTTATAATTGATGATACACCTGAAGCAGTTGTTATATCATCATTTGACCCAATAAGAAGAGAAATAGCGAGATTAACCCTAGAGAAACTAATACTTGATGGAAGAATTCATCCATCAAGAATAGAAGAACTTTACGAAAAAGCAAAGCAGGAGATGGAGGAAAAAATTGTAGAAGAAGGAGAGAGGGCACTGTTAGAATTAAACATTGTTGATATGAATAAAGATTTAGTTAAACTAATAGGAAAATTAAAATTTAGAACAAGTTTTGGTCAAAATGTTTTAAAGCACTCTCTTGAGGTTGCTTATCTTGCAGGAATAATCGCAGGAGAGCTTCAAATGGATATTAAAAAGGCAAAAAGAGCAGGCCTTCTTCATGATATAGGTAAGGCACTAGATAAAGAGGTTGAAGGTCCTCATGCTCAAATTGGTGCAGAAATTTTAAGAAAATATGGAGAAGATGAAGAAATTATTCATGCAATTCAAGCACACCACTATGATGTTCCACTTGAAAAGCCACTTGATTTTATAATTCAGGCCGCTGATGCAATTTCTGCTTCTCGCCCTGGTGTTAGAAATGAATCAATTGAACAATATATAAAAAGAATTGAAGAGTTAGAGAGAATTGCAACTTCATTTGAGGGAGTTGAAAAAGCATATGCACTTCAAGCAGGAAGAGAAGTAAGAGTTTTTGTTAAACCAGATTCAATTGATGATTCACTTCTTCCAAAACTTGCATATGATATTGCTAAAAAGATTGAAAATGAAGTTGTTTACCCTGGACAAATTAAAGTTTTAGTTGTAAGAGAGAGTAAAGCACTTGGATATGCAAAATGAGAATACTTTTTATTGGTGATATTATTGGAGAATCAGGAAGGAGGGTCTTAAAGGAGACCCTCCAAAAAATTATTATAGAAGAAAAAATAGATCTTGTTATTGCAAATGTTGAAAATTTATCAGGAGGTTTTGGTGTAACTCTTGAAAAATTTGAAGAGATTTTAAGTTTTGGTGTAAATGTTGCAACAAGTGGAAATCATATTTGGGATAACAAAGAGTATAAATTAGTTTTTGAAAAGTATCCTAATATTATTTTAAGACCACTTAATTATCCTGATGGAACACCTGGAAGAGGAATTACAGTTTTTGATGTAAATGGAAATAAAGTTTTAATTATAAATATTCAGGGAAGAACATTTATGGAACCTATTGATTGTCCATTCAGAAAAATTGATGAAGAATTAAAAAAGTATAGTGATATAATTGTAAAAATAGTTGATTTTCATGCTGAAGCGACAAGTGAAAAGAGGGCTATGCTTCACTTTCTTAATGGTCGAGTTTCTGCATTGATTGGAACACACACTCATGTTCAAACCTCAGATGAAGAAATTTTACCAACTGGAACTTCTTACATTACAGATGTTGGAATGACTGGAAGTTTTGATTCAGTTATTGGAATAGAAAAAGATTCAGCAATTTACCACTTTATTACAAAACTTCCTACAAGATTTAAGGTGGCTAAAGATGACCTTAGATTAAATTCAATTTTACTTGAAATTAACGAAAAAAATGGTAAAACTTTAATAATAAAAAGATATAACTTAAACCTTAGAAAAGAGGGGGCAAAAGATGGAGAAAAAGCTTCTTGAACTTAAAAAAAGGATCAAAGAGGATGAACTCCTTAGATCCGTAAACTTATTCTTTTCTTTAAATAACACTACTGCTTACCTTGTTGGAGGTTACATAAGAGACCTACTCTTGGGAAAAGAGAGTAGTGATATCGATATTATTGTTGATGCTCCAACAAGCACAGTTAAGGCTCTTGCACATTTTTTAAATGCAAGTGTATTTTATTTGAGAAAAAGAGAAATATATGCAAGAGTTATGATAATGAGGGAGGGTAGAAGAATTGATGTATCCTTCATTAATGAAGAGAATTTTAAAGAAGAGTTAGAGAGAAGAGATTTTACAATAAATTCAATGGCAGTTAACCTTGCAAAAATCTTTAAAGATGAAGATGATTTCTTTATTGATTACTTTAATGGATTAAAAGATCTTGAAAATCAAATAATAAAACAGACAAACCCAGGTATTTTTGAAGAGGATCCAATTAGAGTTTTGAGAGCATTTAGATTTAAACACACTCTTGGCTTTGAAATTGATAAAGAGACACTTAAAAATCTTCAAGCAAACAAATCACTTTTAGATAAAGTTTCTCCTGAGAGAATGAGAGAAGAGTTCTTTAGAATTCTTATGATGGAAGACAAGATTCTGTATGACCTAAATGAGAGTGGAGTTTTGAAAGAGATATTTCCAAATTTAAATTTTGAATTTGTTAATATGGCTTTAACAAATTTTGATGATTCAATTAAAAATCCAGATAAATTTTTCAAACAAGAAGAAGTTAGAGAAGTTTATGTGAATTTCTGGAAAGAACCTGTTGGAAAAGAAGTTTTCCATATTCAAACGTTTAAACTAGCACTGCTTTGCTTTGGAGAAGAGACACCCGCGCTTTTTGTTAGAAAGAAATTCAATGCATCTCTTAGAACTTGCACAAAGGTGCAAAATGTAATTTTTGCATTTAAATACCTTAAGAACAGTTTTGATGAAGGACAAGACATTCTTTCAGTTGATTTTATAGGAACATTCTTTAGAACTTACAAAAAAGAGACAATTGAAGCATATATGCTTTTGACATTTTATTATAAAGGTTCAAAGAAATTCCCAAGAAAAGAGGTTCTTGATTTTGTTGGTCTATTTGTCAAAAATAGATTTAAATCTCTTGTAATTTCAGGTAATGAAATTGTAAAAGAGTATGGATTAACGCCTTCGCCTTTTGTTGGAGACCTTTTGATGTACCTTAAGGCACATCAAATTCTTGAAAAAATAAAAACAAAAGAGGATGCAAAAGCGCTTATAGATAAATATCTTAAAAGAGAAGAGTGATAAAATTTCACATAAAAAGTTTTGGCTGTCAGATGAATGATTATACATCACTCTATTTTAATTCCCTTTTGTCTTCAAAAGGGGTTGAGAGTGATGAAAAAAATGCTGATTATATTATTGTTATTACTTGTGCTGTTAGAGAAAAAGTAAAACACAAAATTTATTCATATCTTGGAAAGGTAAATAAAATAAAGAAAAAAGATGCAAAACTCATTATAATAGGATGTCTTGGTGAAATAAATAAAGAAGAGATAAGAAATAAATTTAATCCATACATTGTTGGTCTTTATGATAAAGAGGAGGAACTTTTTGAAATAGCAAAACAAATTGAAGGAGAAGTTATAAAAAAGAAATTACCACTTATTTCAAGATACCTTCCTATAATTTTTGGTTGTAATCACTATTGTTCTTATTGCATTGTTCCATTTGCAAGGGGATTAGAAAAGAGTAAACCAATAGACACTGTTTTAAAAGAAGCAGAGGAAATTTATAATGAAGGAGCAAGAGAAATTGTTTTAATTGGACAAAATGTAAATGATTATGGAAAAGATTTTGGAATAGAGGATGGTTTTATAAAAATTTTAAAAGAGGTTTCAAAAATTCCATTTGAAAGAATAAGTTTTCTAACATCACATCCAAAAAATTTTAAGTTAGAGTGGATTGAGGAATTATCTCAAATTAAAAATTTGCTCTTTCTTTTCCACCTTCCACTTCAAAGTGGTTCTAATAAAGTTTTGAAACTTATGAGAAGAGGTTATACAATTGAAGATTATATGAAAATAGTTGAAAAGATAAGAAAAGTTTTTAAAGATGCTTCAATAACAACAGATCTTCTTGTTGGTTTTCCAGGAGAGGAGGAAGAGGATTTTCTTTTAACAATTGATGCTGTTAAAAGAATTGAGTTTGATAGAGCCTTTATGTTTAGTTATTCAAAAAGACCGAAAACTCTCTCCGAAAAAATTGAATGTAAAGTTCCAGAAAGTGAAAAGTTAAGAAGGTTAAATTATTTAATAAAAGTTCAGGATGAAATTACACTTAAAAAATATAGTGAATTTATTGGAAGAGAAGTTGAGGTTTTAATTGAAAATATAAAAGATAATAAAGGAATTGGAAAAGAAAAAGGTGGAAGGGTTGTTATAGTTGAGAATACAAAAGAAGATGATTTGGGAAGAGTAATAAAAGCAAAAATTGATAGAGTAAATATAAGAGAACTTTTTGGAAAGAGAGTATAGATGAAAGTAACTCCAATTGCAGGTGAAACTCTTGGTGTAAGAAGCACATCTTTTTTTGTTGAGACAGATAGTATAAAAATTTTAATTGACCCTGGATTTTCAATACCAAAAATTAAAAATTCTTTACCTCCAACTCCATATGAGTTTAAAGTTGGTGATAGAATAAAAAAAACTATAAAAGAAAAAATAAAGGAAGCTGATGTAATTATAATAACTCATTATCATTTGGATCACTTCTCTTTTTATGATGATTATTATAAAGATAAAATTGTTTTTATAAAAGACCCTGAAAATTTTATTAGTGAGAATCAAAAGGAGAGAGCGAGGAATCTAATAAAAATTCTTGATAAAAATTCGAAAAGTTTTCATATCACTAATGGAGAAATAAGTTTTGAAAACACCAAAATAAAATTTTCAGAAATTTTTCCTCATGGAGTTGATGAAAGTATGGGTGGGGTTGTTTCTGTTTTAATAGATGATGGTAAAAAAGTTTTATATTCATCTGATATATCTGGTTTTTCAAGTGAAAATTCAGAAAGTTTTGTTATTCAAGAAAATCCAGATATTTTGATTTTTGATGGCCCAGTTGAAGAGGTTCTTGATAAAGCAATTTTAAATACAGAAAAAATTTTAAATGAGACAAATATTAAAATATTTATTATGGAACATCACCCATTTAGGGAATCAGATTTTAAAGAGAAATTAAAAGATTACTTTTCTCTTTTTGAAAAAAGAGGAGTGCCTCTTCTAAATTATGCTTTATTTTTAAATAAAGAAGAGATGCTTCTTGAAGCAGAAAGAAAATTTTTCTATGAAGAACCTTTTAGATTTAATAGACCTTTATGGTAAAAAAGAAGTCGTTTTAAAAATTTTAAAACTTCCTATTTCAAGAAAAAAGAAGTGGGATTTAATTAAAAGTGATTCAATTCATGAAAAAATTGAAAAATTAAATTTTGATGAAGAGAGAAAAGAGTTAGAAGAATATAATAAAAAAGGAATAAATTTTACAACTTTTCTTGATGAAAATTATCCTGAAACTCTTAAAAATATACACGATCCACCAATTGCGCTTTTCTGTAAAGGTAATTTAAAAAAAGAATTTATAGGAGTAAGTGTTGTTGGAACAAGAAGATGTAGTGAATATGGAAGATATATAAGTGAGGAACTCTCTTCTTTTCTTGTAAGATATGGAGTTGTGATAATTAGTGGCCTTGCTTATGGAATTGATTCGTATGCTCATATTGGAGCACTCAAAGAAAATGGAGTAACATATGCTGTTCTTGGAGGTGGTTTAAATAATATTTATCCATCGAAAAATCTTACTCTTTCTAAAAAAATAGAAGAGAATGGAGCACTTATTTCAGAATATTTTCCAGACGAGAAACCAAAAGATTACCACTTTCCAGAAAGAAATAGAATTATCGCAGGACTCTCAAAAGTTATTGTTCTTGTTGAAGCGCCTATAAAAAGTGGAGCAATTATTACAGTTGATTTTGCAATTGATTTTGGGAGAGAAGTTTTTGCTGTTCCAGGTCAAATTAATAGCGAAAAATCAGAAGGATGTCATAAGATAATAAAAGATGGAGGAAATATTTTATATGATTTTAATGATATTCTTGAATTTTTAAAAATTAAAAAGAAAGAAAGAGAACTTCCTTTATTAGATGAAGATGAAAAAAGAGTTTTAGAATTGGTTCCTTATACAATAACATATATTGATGATATAATAGAATCTCCAAAAGATTTATCTATTCTTGTTGCTCTTGAAAGTAAAGGACTAATTCAGAGTTTTCCTGGAAATTATTATATGAGAAAGAGATTTAAATGATTGAAAGAATAATTGATATATTAATTCTTGAGAAAAAAAGAAAATTTGATAACAAATCTGTAATTGGTGGATTTACCTCTTTCTTATTAAATAATCTTTCAAATTTAGAACTATACGGAGTTAATACTATAAAATTAAAAAAATTAATAAAAGATTATGAAGAAGAAAATTTAGAGAAAAGAAAAAAAATTTATTGGGAAATATTAAATGTAATTTTGGATGCAATTTTTAAAAGAAGAGTTTTTGAACTTGAAAAAATTCCAGGAATTGGTGAAAAAAGAAAAGAAATTTTAAATAAAATAGGAATTCAAAATTCATATGACCTAATATACTATTTTCCAAAAAGGTATATTGATTTTGGAAAACTAACTAAAATTGTGAATGTTAAAAATGGAGAATACGCACAAGTTCAAGGAGAGGTAGTATCAGTCGAAAAGAGACATATAAGAATTAATCTATCAATTTTAAAAGTTAAATTTTTTGATGGAACTTCAACTTTGTATGGAGTTTGGTTTAATCAGCCATATCTTGAAAAGTTTTTTAGAAAAGGTAAAAGATTTTTACTTATGGGAGAAGTATCTTACAATTTTGGAGAATGGCAGATGGAAAACCCTGATTTTGAGGAGATAGATTCTTTTAAAGATGATTCAAAAGAGAAAATTGTTCCAATTTATTCTCAAACAAAAGGTTTTACCTCAAAAATTATTTCAAATTTCATAAATGAAACACTCAAATTAACAGAAAAATTTATTTTTGATCCTCTTCCAAAAGAAATTATTAAAAAAAGAGAACTAACTCCAATAAATTTTGCATTAAAAAATATTCATTTTCCAGAATCAAAAGAGAGTTTAAAAAAAAGTGAATTTAGATTAAAATATGAAGAACTTTTTCTTTTTCAACTTTATCTTCAATTAAGAAAAATGAAAATAAAAGAGAAGATGGGGATAAAATATGAAATAAAAGAGGATGACCGAGAAAAATTTGTATCTCCACTTCCATTTAAACTTACAAATGGACAAATTAAAGTTATAAATGAAATTGAAAAAGATTTAATGAGTGGAAAAATAATGAACCGCCTTTTACATGGAGAGGTTGGAAGCGGAAAAACTGTTGTTGCAGCTTATGCGCTTTACCTTTCAAGTTTAAATAAAACTCAAGGTGCAATGATGTCTCCAACAGAAATTCTTGCAATTCAAACATATAATAATGTAAAAAAACTTCTTTCTCCATTTGGAATTAAAGTTGAACTATTAACAGGAAGTACAAAGAATAAAGATAAAATTAAAAGTCGCCTCAAAGAAGGAGATATTGATATAATTATAGGAACTCATGCTTTAATTGAAGAAGATATAGAATTCAATAATCTCTCACTTGTAATAGTTGATGAACAGCATAGATTTGGTGTTTTACAAAGAGGTGCTCTTGTTAAAAAAGGAACATACCCTCACACTCTTGTTTTATCAGCAACTCCAATACCAAGAACTCTTGCTCTCTCTATTTATGGAGACCTCGACATTTCAACAATAGATGAACTGCCACCTGGAAGAAAACCTGTTAAAACAATTGTTTTTCCAAGAGAAGAAAAAGAAAAAGCATATGAATTTGTAAGAGAGAGATTAAGAGATGGAGAGAAAATTTATGTTGTTTGTCCTTTAATAGAAGAAAGTGAAAAATTAGAGATTTCTTCAGTTAAAGAAAAGTATGATGAATTTAAAGATATTTTTAAAGGTGTAAAAATAGATATTTTACATGGAAGAATGAAGGGTGATGAGAAAGAAGAAAAAGTTAAAAATTTCAGAGAGGGTGATACTCAAATTTTAATTTCAACAAGTGTTATTGAAGTTGGAATAGATGTTCCAGAAGCAAATGTTATTCTTGTTGAAGATGCTCAAAGATTTGGACTTTTAACTTTACATCAATTGAGAGGAAGAGTTGGAAGAGGAGACAAAGAGTCATATTGTCTTTTGATTCTTTCAAATTATGATAAAGATTCATTAAGAAGAGTTAGGGTTTTGGAAAAAACAAATTCTGGACTTGAAATATCAGAATGGGATCTAAAATTTAGAGGAACAGGAGAACTTGGAGGAGTAAGACAACATGGCACATCAGATTTTAAAATTGCAAATCTACTTAGTGAACAGGATTTCGAGATATTAAAAATTGCAAGAGATGATGCAGAAAATTTTATTAAAAATAATTCAATTTTAGATTATCCTTATCTTATCAAAGAACTTTCACTAAGATTCAAAGATTTTAAACTTCTTGATATATCATGAGAATTACATCTGGTTTTTTAAAAGGGAGAAAAATAGAAGATGTTAAAGATGAAAGAGTTAGAGAAACACTTGATATTGTAAGAGAGTCTCTTTTTAATTCATTAAGAGGAAAAGTAAATGGTAAAGTTTTTTACGACCTTTTTGCTGGTTCTGGTTCTGTTGGAATTGAAGCCCTATCTTCAGGTGCAAGTTTTGTTATTTTTGTTGATAATAACTTTAAATCAATTAAAACAATATTTGAAAATCTTAAAAATTTAAATTTAATGGATAAAGCAAAGGTAATAAAAAAGGATGTTTTAAGATTTTTAAAAAAAGATAATCTTGATTTACCAAAAGGAGATTTTATTTTTCTTGACCCACCTTATGAGTTCGGACTTGGTGAGAAAGCACTTGAAATTATTTCAACAGGTAATATTATTAAAGATGAAACAATAATAATTTATGAACACTCTAAAAGGGAGATTTTTAGAACAAATTTTGAAATAATTAAAAGTTTAAAAATTGGTGAGACAGTTTTAGATTTTTTAGTAATTAAGAGAGGAAAAGAGAATGGATAAAGAGAAGTTAAAAATTGCAGTTTATCCCGGAAGTTTTGATCCACCCACACTGGGACATTTTGATTTAATAAAAAGAGCATCAAAAATTTTTGATAAATTAATCGTTTTAGTTTCAGATAGTAAAAATAAAAATTATATGTTTTCAAAAGAAGAAAGATTCACTATGGTTAAAGATATGATTAAAGATTGTGAAAATGTAGAGGTTCAAATGCTTAATGGACTTCTTATTGATTATCTTAAAGAGAATAGAATAAATTTTGTAATTAGAGGATTAAGAATAACATCTGACTTTGATTATGAATTTCAGATGTCTTCATTTAATAAAGTTCTTTACCCAGAAATTGAAACAATTTATATTATGAGTGATATTAAATATACACTATTATCTTCAAGTTTAGTAAGAGAGTTAATTTTAAATAATGGAGATATAAGTAAATTTGTTCCAGAATCTGTTGAAAAATTTATTAAAAGTAGAGGGGTGAAATGAACATATTAGGTTTATTAAGCAATTTAAAATCATTAATTGAAAAGGGGAAACCAGTTCCATTTTCAAATATGGTTATGGTTGATGAGAAAAAACTTTTATCTATTATTGAAGAGATAGAGAAAAACTTCCCAACGGAATTTGAAAAAGCAAAAGAGGTTCTAAGGAATAAAGAGAGTATTATAACTGAAGCAAGAGAAAGAGCTAAAAAAATAATTGAAAATGCAGAAGATGATAAGAAAAGATTGATTTATGAGTCAGAAATTGTAATTGAAGCAAAAGAAGAGGCAGAAAAAATTTTGAAAGAAGCAAGAGAAGAGGCAGAAAAAATTAAAAATGAGGGAAGAGAATTTGTAAAAGAGTTACTATCAAAAGTTGACAACTATCTTCTTAAAGCAAGAAACATAATTAATGATGGAATAAATGCTTTATCGGAGGAAGAAGAGTGATTAGTATAAGAGACCTAAAAAGAGAGACGGGTCTTAAAAAGAAGGTCTCTCTTGAACTTGATTTTAATGAAATTGAAGGTTATAAAATTTTATCTCCTGTTCTTGTTGATATAGAAATAGAAAATATAGGAATGGGATTTACAGTTAAAGGAAGTTTTGAATTGACTGTTGAATTACAATGTAGAAGATGTCTTAAATTTTTTCCATATAAACTTGTTTCAGAAATAGATGAAATTTATACAACAAAAAAAGGAGAGATTCTTCCTAAAAAACTATTAAATCGCGATGAACTATCAACATTTTTGTTTAATGGTGAAGAGATAAATATAAAAGAGGCTATGAGACAAAATATTATTGTTTCAATACCACCTTATCCACTTTGTAATGAAAACTGCAAAGGTCTTTGTCCAATTTGTGGTAAAAATTTAAATGAAGGAGTTTGTGAACATATAGAGTTTCTTGAAAGAGAGGATATAGAAGAGAATCCATTTTATAAACTTTATTTAAAACTTTATGAAGATAATAAAAAGCGTTCTAGAGGAAGTAAAAAGAAGAAAGAGTGAACTTATAAGATTTTTTATTAGATTTTTCATATCTTTTCTTCTTGGAGCAATTTTAGTATATGTTATTTTATTTTTTATTGAAAATAGAGCATCTTCAAATAAAGATTTAGAAATTTTTAAAAATTTATTGAATGAAGTTAAAAAATATCTTGAAAACTACTTTTTACCTTATACTAAAAAAGGAGTTTTAGGTAGAATTTTATTTATATTTTTAAATAATTTTAGAGTTGTTGTTATTGCTGGGATATTAAGTTTTATTACATTTGGTATTTTTTCAGAAATTATTGCTTATATTAATGGTTTTATTGTTGGTGCTGTAATTTTTGCACTTCCAATAATTTTTGAAAAAGTCAATCCATTTTCTTTATTTATTTTTGGAATAGTTCCTCATGGAATTTTTGAAATTTTTGCATTTTTACTCTCTTTAACTTTTGCTCACTCTTTATCACCAACAAAAGAGGGCATAAAATTCATTGATATTTATTTGAAATCTTACATAATTGTAATTCCACTTCTCTTTATTGCATCAATAATTGAAGTAATTATTACTCCATTTTTAATGTCACTATTTTTACTTTCAAATATTTAAATATTTACCTTTACCAAACCGATATTAATCTATTGTCTTTTTCGATAAATGGGAGCCATACAAGAGAGAAAAATCTAATATTTATTTCTGTTTTTGATGGTTTTAAAATAATTTTTTCTAAGCTCTCTTTTGTTGGGTCAATCTTTGCTTCAAATTTTTGTATCTCTTCCTGAAATTCTCTTTCAAGTTCCTTTAGTTCACTATCATATTTTTGAACTGTTTCTTCTGCTCTTTTTATGTCTTCCTGTTCTTTCATTATTCTTCCTGCATCTCTTGCAGCAGTTGTTGCTCTTCCAACATTTCCGACACCTGTAACTTTTCTTCCAAGAATTGCACCAAGAATTGTTGCTCCAACTGATATTGTTGTTTGGAGTTTTCTTTGCTGAAGTTGATCTTTTTCTCTATCAAGAGTTTGCAGTGCTTTTCTATATTTCTCTTCCATTGTTTGTAGTTTTGTTTCATACTTTTTAACCATTTTTTCTTTCTCTTCTTCTCTTTTTTCTCTTGATATATCAAGCAATCTTATTTTAAATTCATTTTCACTTTCACCTGGTTTTGAATAAACTTTATATGTTGGACTTTTATAAATTTCAAGAGTTATATTATTTTTAATATGACTAACAAAATCTTTTTTCCAAGCATCATAATTTTTAGGATTTAATGCTTGAGGTGGTAATTTTTCAAAAAGTGCATCATAAAGAGGTTTTGAAAAAAGTTCATTTAGATTTATATTTAATTCAAATGAGTTAGACCAATCAACTGGAATTGGAGCATCTATTATTTCTGTTGCTATAATTTTTTCAACATTATAATCAAGACCTTTTTTCGAATCACTAAAATTAATAATTGCACTTCCTAAAATATATGGTTTATAGAGTGGTTTTACATCTTGTGGAAGCATCTCTTTTACTCTTGCAAAATATTGAGTTATTGTTGGAGGAATTACTGGAATATCTTTTTTAACTTCCTCTTTTTGAACCACTTCTTTGAATTCAAAAGTAGGTTTTGCTTCTATTTGAGGTTCCATAAAAACTTGACTCTTTTTTTCTGACATTAATGCCTTTATGTGATCTTTTGTTAATGGCCCTCTTAGATAAGATAAAACATGTCTTGTTTCAAAAATTACAGGTTCATTTTCATGAATGTTATTCATTATAAAAATTCTTTTTCCTAATGTTGAAATCGCTTTATCAAAAAATCTTCTATCAAATTTTAAATTAATACTTTGAGAAACAGTGTCCAACCCTTGAAGTACTTTTTCTTTATCTCTTTCTGTTTGTAATCTTCCTATAAACCAAGTTCCTATATTTGCTAAACCTTTATAATCAAGGTCAACTGGGTTTTGAGTTGAAAGAAGAACACCAACTCCAAATGCCCTTGCTTGTTTTAGAAGTGTTAAAAGTGGTTTTTTAGAAGGAGGGTTGGCAACTGGTGGAAAATATCCAAAAATTTCATCCATATAAACTAATGCTCTTAGTGAATTTGTTCCAGATAATGTTCTTACCCAAGATACAACTTCATTAAAGAGAAGTGATACAAAAAACATCCTCTCTTTTTCGGAGAGATGAGCAATGTAAAAAATGGAAATTCTTGGTTTTCCATTATTTGAATAAAGTATTTTGTTTATATCAAGAGGAGTTCCTTCTAACCACAAGTTAAATGAAGGAGCAGCAAGAAGGTTATTTAATGCAAGTGAAAGTTCATATCTATCTTTAGATGGATGAAAGGTCTCAACATCTAGAACTCCAATTTTTTTAATTGATGGACTTCGAATTTCATGAATAAGATTTTCTATACTTAAATTTTTATTTTCTCTCCAAAAACTCTCTATTATTTTTGAAATTAATATATGTTCTCTTGATTTTATTGGATCTCCTTCAATTCCAATTAAACCTAATAAACTTGTAGTTGTTGAAAGAATTTTATCGCTTAATAGCTCTTCATCTTCTAAAATTTCTTTTGGTGGCGCTGAAAAAGATTTTAAAATAGAAATTGGCATTCCAGAATTACTTCCTGGAGTAAATATGACAATATCAACTGCTTCTTTTAATTTTTTGATTCTCTCTTTTGTTTGACCCCACTCATTTATTCCCTCTCCCCATTTTTTAGCAATTTCTTTAGCATATTCTTCTTTTGTTAAGCCCTTTTTTGCTGCTTCTTCTTCATTTATCCAAGGTAAAAATTCTTCAGGTGATTGGTTTTCAAATAAAAGTGCTATATTTGTAAGGTCTCCTTTTGGGTCAATAGCAATTGATGGAATATTATCGATTGCTGCTTCCTCTAAAATTCCTATGCAAAGTCCTGTTTTTCCACTTCCTGTCATTCCAATACAAACACCATGTGTTAAAAGGTCTTTTGAATCATACAGTATAAGTTCCTCAAGAGAAATATTTTTTTCTAAATCATATTTTTTCCCAAGATAAAAATATCCCAATTTTTCAAAATCAACCATAATCTATTTACCTCCTTTATTAAATTATAATATTGAAAAATTATTTTAATTTAATATAATTTTTATGGTCAAATTCTATTAAAGATAAGGAGGGAATTTATGAGCAAAATCCTTGTAACAGGAGCAACAGGTCAGATTGGTTCAGAACTTACCCTTTATTTAAGAGAGATTTATGGAAGTGAAAATGTTATTGCTGCAGGTCACAAAAGAGAGCCAGGTAAAGAATTAAAAGAATCTGGTCCTTTTATTTTTTTGGATACACAAAATTATGAAGAGATTGAGAGAGTTGTAAAAAATTTTAACATTGACACAATTTATCACTTATCAGCAATTTTGTCTGCAAAAGGAGAAGAGTCACCTCAATCTTGTTGGAATATAAACATGAATTCTTTAATAAATATTCTTGAAATTTCAAGGATATATAAGTGTAAATTTTTTTATCCATCTTCTATTGCAGTTTTTGGACCAACTTCTCCTAAAGACAATACTCCACAAGAAACAATTATAAGACCCACTACAATGTATGGAATTACAAAACTTACAGGAGAACTTTTGTGTGAATATTATTACAACAAATTTGGTGTTGATACAAGAGGAGTAAGATACCCTGGACTTATTTCATATGTTACACCACCTGGGGGAGGAACGACAGATTATGCAGTTGAAATTTTTTATGAAGCAATAAAAAATAAAAAATATAAATGTTTTTTAAAAGAGGATACTTATCTTCCTATGATGTATATGCCAGATGCAATTAAAGCAGCAGTAGATCTCATGGAAGCAGATTCAAAAAAATTACTTCACAGAGCATCTTATAATATTCAAAGTATGAGTTTTTGTCCAAAAGATCTTTATATTGAAATTAAAAAACATATACCTGAATTTGAAATTGAATATGAAATTAATCCAATTAAGCAATGTATTGCAGATTCATGGCCAAATAGCATTGATTCAAAATGTGCAAAAGAGGAGTGGGGTTTTAATCCAAAATACTCTTTTCAAGATATGGTTAAAGATATGATAGAAAAGTTGACTAAAAAACTTTTAGGAGGTGAATAATGCCATTAGATAGATTAAAAAAATCCCTTGAAGAAAAAATAAAAGAGATAGATGAAAAAGGAATTTTAAAAAGAAAAGAAAGTATAATTTTAGAGATTAAAAAATGTGATGGAACTAAAGGAAATAGATATATTCTTAAGGGAGAAGAGAATAAAGAGTATATAAGAATGAATTCAAACTCATACCTTGCACTTAACCTTAATGAGAGAGTCAAACAAAAAGAAGAAGAAGCAATTAAAAAATTTGGAGTTGGACCAGGTGCAGTAAGATTTATCAGTGGAACATATGAGCCACATAAGGCACTTGAAGAAAGAATTTCAAAATTTCACAATAGAGAAGATGCAATTATTTTTAGCTCTGCATATGGTTGTGTTCTTGGAACTTTATTTTCTTTGATAGATGAAGAGACATTTGTAATTAGTGATGAGTTAAATCATAATTGCATCATAAATGGAATAAGGTTATCAAAACCAAAAGAAAAAGATATTTATAAACACTTAAATATTGAAGAGTGTGAAGAAAAAATAAAAAGTTTCATAGGAAAAGCAAAAAAGGTGCTTATAATTACTGATGGAGTTTTCAGTATGAGAGGCGATTATGCTTCTCTTGATAAATTACAGGAGTTAGCAAATAAATATGACAAAGATTTTGAAGAGGGGGTAATTCTTATAGTTGATGATTCTCATGGAGTTGGAATTTTTGGAGATAGTGGAAGAGGAACTGAAGAGGTTCTTAAAACAAAAGTTGATATTTTAATTGGAACATTTGGAAAAGCATTTGGAGTTAATGGAGGTTATCTTGTTTCAGATAAAACTATTGTTGATTATTTAAGAGAAAAGGCACCACTTTACATTTATACAAATCCAATAACTCCTGGTGAAGCAAATGCAATTATTGAATCAATAAATATAATTGATAGTGACTTAGGAAAAGAAATGATAAGTTATGTTAGAGAACTTGCAAAGAAATTTAGAGAAGGAATCCTCTCTCTTGGACTTGAAACAACAAAAAGTGAACATCCAATTGTTCCCTTAATAATTAGAAATACTCAAAAAACAAAAGAACTTGTAAAATATCTAAGAGAAAATGGAGTTCTTTCAACTGGTTTAAACTATCCAATAGTTCCAAAAGGAGAAGAACTTATAAGATTTCAAATAAGTTATGAACATACAGAATATGATGTAAATTATGTCTTGGGAGTTATGAAGAACTTCTTTTCAAAATAAAATTGAAATAGTTATTTAAATATTTATAATTTTTATATGAATTTATTATTTATTATTATTTCAACTCTTATTGTTAGTTTTATTTCATTAATTGGCATATTTTTTATTAATAAAAAAATAGAGTATATGGGAAAAATTAGTTTTTATCTTGTTAGTTTTTCATCTGGTGCATTAATTACAGGAGGAGTTCTTCACCTTATTCCAGAAGCACTTGAAGAGAACTTTAATTCAATTTATTCAATTATTTTTGGAATTTTTTTATTTTTTGTTCTTGAAACATTCTTGAAATGGAGACATTGTCATGAATTTGAATGTAGAGAACACACCTTTATTCCAATAAATATACTTGGAGATTCTTTACATAATTTTATCGATGGAGTTTTAATATCTTCTAGTTATCTTGTTAATTTTAATCTTGGATTGATTACAACATTTGGTGTTATTTTTCATGAGGTTCCTCAAGAGTTAGGTGATTATGGTGTTTTAATTTATGGGGGTCTTTCTCCTAAGAAAGCACTTAAACTGAATTTTTTAGTGTCATTAACATCAATTTTAGGTGGAATTTTTGGATTTTATCTTTTTGAAAGATTTGAATTTCTTATTCCATATATAATTGGTCTTACTGCTGGAAACTTTTTATATTTATCATTAACAGATTTAATACCTGAACTTCATAAAAAGGTATCAATAAATAGTAATATTGAAAAAACAATATTTATTTTAATAGGTATTTTATTAATGATTTTGCTTAAAATTCTCTTTGAATAATTTCTTTGATTGCATATATTTTATAATTTCAAATGTTAAAGCAGGAAGAAAAGCAAGTGGAATATATTCAAAAAAAATTGGTTTGAGCGGAGTAAGAGAAAAAATCTTATCAAAAAAAGGAATATATATTATAACAAGAGATAAAGCAATTGATGCAAAAATAGAATAGTTTAAAAATTTATTATTAAAAAGATTTTTAAGTTTAACTGGCCTAAATTCAGTTTTGTTTGCATATGCTCTTATGAGTTCTGCTATTATTAGAGTGATAAGCGCTGCTGTTTGTGCTTCAGGTAATGTTCCACCACTTCTTAAAATATTTAAAAAAGCAAAAATAGTTACAACTGCCTCAACTAATGCACTTGCTAAAATTCCAATCATATTATTTTTGTTTAAAATCTTTTCATCTGGTTTTCTTGGAGGTAAATCCATAATTCCTTCTTCTTCTGGTTCAACTCCAAGAGCAAGGGCAGGAAAAGCATCTGATATTAAATTGAGATAAAGAAGGTGAATTGGTTTAAAAGGAATAGGAAGATTAAAAATTGTTGAGAATAAAATAATTAATACTTCTCCAATATTACAACTCAATAAAAATATAACAACCTTTTTTATGTTTGAATATATTCTTCTACCTTCTCTTATTGCTTCAACTATTGTCGCAAAATTATCATCTGTTAAAACTATATCTGAAGCTTCTTTTGAAACATCAGTTCCAGTTATTCCCATTGCAATTCCAACATCTGCTTTTTTAAGAGCAAGAGCATCATTTATTCCATCTCCTGTAACAGCAACCTTTTCACCTAAATTTTTCAACTCTTCAACAATCTTTAATTTTGTATGTGGAGAAACTCTAGCAAAAACATTTTTCTTATTTATAATTTCAACAAAATTTTCATTCTCATTAAGTTCCTTTTCATCTATTGCCTCTGACTCTTCATTTATAATTTTTAATCTTTTTCCAATGCTAAGCGCTGTGACTTTGTGATCTCCTGTCACCATTTTCACTCTTATTCCTGCTCTTTTTGACTCTTCAATTGCTTTATAAACCTCTTCCCTTGGAGAATCTTCCATTGCAATTAAACCTAAAAATATAAGATTTTTCTCATAGTTTTCTTTTGTTTCATCTTGAATTCTTTTATATGCAACTCCTAAAACTCTCAATCCTTCTTTACCCATTTTTTCATTTTCAATTAAAATTTCTTCTAAAATTTCTTCAATTGGTTTTATTTCAATTCCATCATGATAAAATGAGCACCTTTTAATTAAAATTTCAGGTGCTCCTTTTGTAAAAACAAATTTATTTTCACCATCTGTATTTATTGTTGTCATAAGTTTTCTATCTGAATCAAAAGGTATTTCATCAATTCTTAAAAATTTTTTCTCTAAATATTCTTTTTTGTATCCTTTCTTTAAAGAGTGTTTAAGAAGAGCAACCTCTGTTGGATCTCCAAAATCTTTTTCACCCTCCTGAATTTTTGCATCATTACATAATGTTATTGCAAGATAGAAAAATTCTTCTGGACCTAAAATTACTTCTTTCACAACATTCAATTCATTTTTTGTAAGAGTTCCTGTTTTATCTGAAAGTATTGTTGTAACAGATCCAAGAGTTTCAACAGATGAAAGGTTTCTTACAATTGCTCTTTTTGCTGCCATAGTTTTAACTCCAAGAGCAAGAACTATGGTTACCACTGCTGGAAGACCTTCTGGGACTGCTGCAACAGCAAGAGCAACTGCTGTCATAAAAGAAAGCATAAATGGAAGATTTCTTATTGTTGATAAAACAAAAACTCCAACACATGCTAAAAGGAAAATTTGTCCCAATGTTTTTCCAAGTTGATCAAGTTTTACTTCAAGAGGAGTTTTTTCTTCTTGGATCTCTTCAAGAGTTTTTCCAATTTTTCCAATTTCAGTGTTAACTCCTGTTGCAAAAACAACTCCTTTTCCTCTTCCATAGACAATAGTTGAACCTGAAAAAACAATATTTTTTCTATCATGAACTGGTAAATTATCACTCTCTATTTCATGTTCAAACTTCTCAACAGGAAATGATTCTCCAGTTAAAAATGCTTCTTCAACTTTTAAATTTTTCTGTTCAATTATTCTTAAATCTGCTCCAACTTTATCTCCTGTTTCTAAAATAACTATATCTCCAGGAACAACTTCTCTTGTTTTAATCTGGATAATTTTTCCATCTCTTATAACTTTTGTTGTTGGAGATGAGAGTTTTTTAAGAGCTTTCAAACTTTTTTCAGCATTTATCTCTTGATAAATTCCTATAAAGGCATTTATTATAACAATTGCAATTATTGCAATACTATCTATTAATTCACCCAAAAAAGCAGAAATTATAGCAGAAAAAATTAAAATTAAAACAAGGAAATTTTTAATCTGATCATATATTCTTGAAAATATTGATTTTGGTTTTTTTTCAGGGAGTTCATTGAATCCATAAATTTTTAATCTTTCTTTTGCTTCTTCATTTGTTAAACCTGATTCAAAATTTGTTTTTAAAAGCTTTTCTAACTCTTCTTTTTTTGCTTTCCAAATTCTTTCCAAAATAACCTCCAACTCTTATTATTTTATCAAAATTTTTGATTGTGATATAATAGAAAAGGTTTTAGTTTTAACAATATAGAGAAAAAGCGAACTAAAGAATCAAAACAACCTTAAAAATTTTACAAAGGAGGCGCTAATGGAGAATAGAACTGGCGCTTTTTCTTTTTTTGAGAAATGTCTTACAATTTGGGTAATTTTGTGTATCCTTCTTGGGATCTTAATTGGAAGAATTTCCCAACCTTTGCATATAAACTTGATTCTTTATCATTTTATTAAGTTCCAATTCTAATAGCAATTTGTCTTTTCTTTATGATGTATCCAATAATGGTAAAGATAGATTTTGCAGAGGTAGTAAAGGCAGGTAAATCTTTAAAGCCAGTTCTCTTAACTCTATTCATAAATTGGGCTATTAAACCTTTTACAATGTACTTAATTGCCTCATTTTTTTATTGGAGTTTTATTTAAAAACTTTTTACCTGGAGTTGAAATTGTAAAAACAGGTGATGAGGTTTATTTATACAAAAGTTATATTTCTGAAGCAATACTTCTTGGAATTGCTGCTTGCACTGCTATGGTTCTTGTATGGAGTCATCTTGCTAAAGGCAATGGTGGATTGACTCTTGTAATGGTTGCTATTAATTCTCTTAAAATGTTATTTTTATATGCACCACTAGGTGGGTTTCTTCTTAAAGTTAATAAAATGCCTATTCCATGGCAAACAATTCTTTTATCAGTTTTGATCTATGTTGCTTTACCCCTTGTCGCTGGTTATTTTTCAAGAAGATATATTTTGAAGAAGAAATGTGAAGTTTGGTTTAAAAACCGCTTCATGAAATTTTTAACTCCAATTAGCATTTCTATTCTACTTTTAACTCTTGTACTTTTGTTTTCATTTAAGGGAGAAATAATTGTTAAAAATCTTTTAACAATTTTTTGGATTGCAATTCCTCTTATTATTCAAACTCTTTTAATTTTCTTATTAGGTTATTTCTTACTTTCAAGAGTGTTTAAATTAACATATGAAGATGCAGTACCTACCGCATTAATTGGAGCATCAAACCACTTTGAAGTTGCGTTTGCAACTTCAACCACACTTTAGGGACTTTCTACTGGCTCTTCTTAAGCTACTGTTGTTGGTGTTTTTATATAAGTTCCTACAATGCTATTTCTTGTCTCAACATGCAAGAAAACAACTCATCTAATTGAAAAGAAATCAAAAATAATTCCTAAAATAACACTAAAGAGTGAAATTGTCAAAGGAAAAGATAATTTGAAATAGTTTTATTCAAAAATTTATCGTTTTCTGATATTATTATTTTTGATGAATATCTTTTTGAGAATTTTAATTCTAATTTTATTTTATATTTATGGTTCAATATCTTTTGGATTTATATTTGTAAAAAAAACCAAAGGTATTGATATAAGAAAAATTGGAAGTGGGAATATTGGTGCAACAAATGTTTTAAGAGTTGCAGGAATTTCAGTTGCCCTTCTTTCAGGATTATTTGATTTATCAAAAGGACTTTTACCTATTCTTATTGGAAGATTTATATTTCATTTCGATCCTATTTTTTTATTTTTATCTGGTTTTGCTGGTGTTTTAGGTCATGATTTTTCAATTTTTTTGGGCTTTAAAGGTGGAAAAGGAATTGCTTCAACACTTGGAATGATTATTGGTTTAAATCCTCTTGTTGCATTAATAGAAGTTTTTATTTTCATAACTATTTTGCTTATTAAAAGAATAGTTTCGATTTCATCAATCATTTCACTTATTGCACTTCCTTTTGTTTTTATGCTTTTTAAAAATTTTGAACTCTCATTTTTGTCAATTTTATTATCAATCTTAGGTATTTTTAGGCATAAAGATAATATTGAAAGAATTTTTTATGGAATAGAATCAAAATTTGGGGAGAAAGAGATGATAAGAGAAACAAAAATTTTAAAAAAAGATTTAAAAAGTATTGATGAGATTAGAAAAATATTAGAAAGTGGAGGAGTCGGAATCATACCAACAGATACAGTTTATGGTCTATGTGTTAATGCATTAAACAAAAATTCGATTAATAGAATTTATAAAATTAAAAAAAGAGACATCAACAAACCTCTTGTTTTGTTTGTAAAAAATAGAGATGAAATTGGAAAATACGGAATTGTCAATGATTTAAGTAAAAAAATAATAAACAAATATATGCCAGGAGAGATTACAATAGTTTTAAGAAAAAAGGATCCATCTTTTTCAATATCACTTAAAAAATTTGACACAATTGGCATAAGAATTCCAAATGATATTTTCATAATTAATTTACTAAACTCAATTTCATTTCCTCTTGCAACTACAAGTGCAAATATTTCAGGCGAAAAAACTCCAAAAGATGTAGAAGGTTTAAAGAGAATCTTTAATGGAGTTGTTGATTTTATTGTTGATGGAGGAGAATTAGGTGAGGTTCCATCAACTGTAATTGAAGTTATTGATGAAAATATAAATATTTTAAGAGAGGGGAAAATAAAGAAGGAAGAAATTCTCTCAATTTTGAAGGAGTAAAAAATGAGAATAGTAATTGGTTCAGATCATGCAGGTTTTGAATTAAAAGAGGAAATAAAGAAATATTTTTGTTTGGAACATGACATAATTGATGTTGGAACAAACTCAACAGAATCAGTTGATTATCCAGATTTTGCAAAAAAGGTTTCTGAACTTATATTAAAAAGAGAGGTTGATATAGGAATTCTTATATGTGGAACTGGAATTGGAATGAGTATTACTGCAAACAAATTTAAAGGAATTTATGCAGCCTTGTGTTTTGATAAAAACACAGCAAGTTTAGCAAAAAAACATAATAATGCAAATGTTTTATGTATTGGAGGAAGAACAACAAAAAAGGAAGATGCAATTGAGATAGTTAAAACTTTTTTGGAAGAAAAGTTTGAAGGCGAAAGACATGAGAAAAGGTTAAACAAGATAAAAGAGATAGAAGATAATAATTTTTGTGGAGGTGATTAATATATGATTTGTGATATTTGTCATAAAAGAGAGGCAGATTTTACTATAACAAGAATTGTTGATGGAGAAAAAAGAGTAATTCATATATGTGAAGAGTGTGCAAGAGAACATGGATATGTTAAAGATGAATTTTCTTTTTTCTCACCATTTGACTCATTTTTTGAAGACGAATTTTCAAAATTTTTCTATGCCCCAAAAGAAAGCACAATAACTTATGAATTTACAGGTGAGGCGGAAGAGGTAATTCTTGAATCTCAAAATATTGCAACAGAACTTGGTGAAGATGAAATAAAAACAGAACATCTTCTTCTTGCTTTTTTAAGAAAAAGCGATTACATTAAAAATCTTCTTTTTGATTTAAATGTTGACCCTAAAGAGATTGAAACAGAGGTTCTTTCAACTATGAAAAAGATAGAGAGAAAACCAAAAGAAATTTCTCTATCTCCAAGAGTTAAAAGAGTTATTGACCTTGCTCAAAAAGAAGCTAGTGGTCTTGGAAGTGAATATATTGGACCAGAACACCTTCTTCTTGGTCTGATAGATGAGGGAGAAGGAGTTGCTGGAAGAATCCTAAAAGAAAGAGGACTCTCTCGAGATAAAGTTTTATCATATCTTGAGAAAAAAGAAAAAAGAACAAAACAGAGAAAACATTCTAAAACACCGACTTTAGATCAATATTCAAGAGACCTTACTCAACTTGCAAGAGAGGGAAAACTTGACCCAGTAATTGGAAGAGAAAAAGAAATAACAAGAACTTTAAGAATTCTTTCAAGAAGAACAAAAAATAATCCAGTTCTAATTGGTGAGCCAGGTGTTGGAAAAACAGCAATTGTTGAAGGTATTGCACAAAGAATTGTTCAAGGAAAAGTTCCAGATATTTTAAAAGATAAAAGAGTTGTTGCACTTGATATTCCTGCAATAATTGCTGGAACAAAGTATAGAGGTGAATTTGAAGAGAGATTAAAAAAGATTCTCGATGAAATAAGAGAAGCACAGGGAGAAATTATCGTTTTTATAGATGAACTTCACACAGTTGTTGGTGCAGGAGGAGCAGAAGGCGCAGTTGATGCTTCAAATATCTTAAAACCTCCCCTTGCAAGAGGTGAAATGCAATGTATAGGTGCAACAACAATAAATGAGTATAGAAAATATATTGAAAAAGACCCTGCACTTGAAAGAAGATTTCAGCCAGTTTTAGTTTCTGAGCCAAATGTTGAAGAAACAATCGAAATTTTAAAAGGTTTAAGAGATAAATATGAAGCACATCATGGAGTAAAAATTACAGATGAGGCAATCTTGCAAGCAGCAGTTTTATCAGACAAATATATAACAGATAGATTTTTACCAGATAAAGCGATTGATTTAATAGATGAAGCAGCATCAAAAGTAAAATTTGATACAAAAAAAGAACCAGAAAACCTTAAAAAACTTGAAGATGAGTTAAAGAGAGTTATAAGAGAAAAAGAAGCAAAAATTAAAGCAGAAGACTATGAAAAAGCAGCAAAACTTAAGAAGATGGAGGATGAACTAAAAAAGCAAATAGACGAGTTGAAGAAAAATTGGGATAAAGAAAAAGGTTCTCAAGTTCCTGTTGTAACTGCAGAAGATATTGCTCAAGTTGTTTCAGAATGGACAAATATTCCAGTAACAAAACTTGTTGAGGAAGAAATAAGCAAACTAAAGAGAATGGAAGAGTACCTTCATAAAAGAGTTATAGGACAGGAAGAAGCAATAAAGGCAGTATCAGAAGCAATAAGAAGAGCAAGAGCAGGTCTTAAAGACCCAAATAAACCAATTGGATCATTTCTATTTTTAGGACCAACTGGTGTTGGAAAAACTGAACTTGCAAAAACTCTAGCAGAATTCCTTTTTGGAGACGAAAATGCAATGATAAGATTAGACATGAGTGAGTTTATGGAAAAACATACTGTATCAAAATTAATAGGTGCACCACCAGGGTACATTGGTTTTGAAGAAGGAGGTCAACTCACGGAAGCAGTTAGAAGAAGACCATATTCAGTAATACTTCTTGATGAAATTGAAAAGGCACATCCAGATGTTTTTAACATTCTTTTACAAATTCTTGATGATGGAAGATTAACAGATTCAAAAGGAAGAACAGTTGATTTTAAAAATACAATAATAATTATGACATCAAATTTTGGAAGTGAAATTTTATTAAAAGTTGACCCAAATGATAAAGAAAATTTTGATAAGGCAAAAAAAGAGGTGATCGACCTTTTAAAATATAAATTTAGACCAGAATTTTTAAATAGAATTGATGAAATTATTTTTTTCCATAAATTAACAAAAAAGCAAATTAAAGAAATTGTAAATCTTCTAATTGAAAGAGTTAGAAGAACCTTAAAAGCACAAGGACTTGACCTTAAACTTACAGATAAAGCAATAGAAAAAATTGCTGAAATTGGTTTTGATCCGATTTTTGGTGCAAGACCATTAAGAAGAACAATACAAAGAGAGATTGAGAATGAAATTGCTAAAAAATTACTTAATAAAGAATATGAAAAAGGTGATACAATATTAGTTGATTTTGAGAATGATGAGTTTGTTTTTAAAAAGGAGGTAAAAAAAGAGTGAGAGAACTTTTACTTTTCATTCAACTTGTAGTTTGTGTAATTACAATTCTTTCAATTGTTTTTCAAACTCCAAAAGGAGCAGGTTTAGGAGCAATTTCAGGTGGAGCGCATCTTTTTCACCTTCAGAAAAAGAAAGATGCTATTTTAAGTAAAATTGCTTTAATTGGTGCAATTGCCTTTGGAATTCTCTCCTTGACTTTAACCATTTTAGGGGTATAATTTTTATCTTGATGCCGGGATGGCGGAATTGGCAGACGCGTACGTTTGAGGTGCGTATGGGGAGACCCGTCCGGGTTCAAGTCCCGGTCCCGGCACCAAAAATTAAATAATAATATTTCAAAACAATTGATTTTTTTCAAGTTTTTCTTTAAGAAAACTCAATAATTAATTTATTCTAAATTTAAACTAATTAAATTTTAAATTTGATATAATTAACTTATATGAATAAAATTAACGAATCAATAATAAATATTTTCAATAATTTAAAAAACCACATTTCAATAATTTTAGAAGATGGAAAAATAATTTATATAGAACAAAATAATTGGTTTGTTAAAGATGAAAAAGGAAATATAGTTGCAATCGAGGGAATAGGAAGAGATATAACTGAGAGAAAAATTCTTGAAGAAAGTTTAAGGGAGAGCGAGAAAAAATTTAGATTTCTTTTTGAATATGCTACAATTGGTATCACCTTAACTGATAAAAATGGAGAGTTATTATATTGTAATCCAAAATGGTAAGAGATAATGGGATATAAATTTGAGGAACTTAAAAATGTTAAATGGATGGATTTAACCTATCCAGAAGACATAGAGGAAGATTTAGAAAAATTTAATAAATTAATTAAGGGAGAAATATATTCTTATTCACCTGAAAAAAAGAGCGATTAGAAAAGATAAAAAAGTAATTTGGATAAATATAAAAGTTGTAAGAGTTGATGATCAAGATGGAAATTTCCTTTATGAAATTGCTATGATTGAAGATATCACAGAAAGAAAAATGTTAGAGAAATCGCTTACAGAAAGTGAAAAAAGATATAGATTATTTTTTGAGAAAAATCCCCTTGGAGTTGTTATAGTAGACTTTAAAGACAATAACTTTATCAATATGAATGAAGTTTATTTAAAATTACTAGGCTATAAAAAAGAAGAATTACAAAATTTGACATGGAAAGATATAATTCATCCAGATGATTGGGAAAAACAGGAAAAGTTAATTGAAAAACTTATTAATAGAGAAATAGATTCTTTTGAAATTGAAAAAAGATATATAAGAAAAGATGGAACAATCTTTTGGGGTCATCTTTTTACATCAGCAATTTATGATGAAAATAATAATTTTTTATATGCAGTTGGGATGTTACGAGATAAAACTGAAGAAAAAGAATTAAAAGAAGAGATTGAAGAGAGAAGAAGAAAACTTTCTAGGTCTCTTGTTAATATTTTGAATTTAATAACAAAAATAACAGCGATGAAAGACCCTTATACTTTGGGACATCAAGGAAAAGTTGCATACATGGCTATAAAAATTGCTGAAAAATTAAATTTAAACAAAGATATTATTGAGAGAATAAGATTAGCATCATTTTTACATGATATTGGTAAACTAACAATTCCAACTGAGGTTTTAAATAAAGGAGGAAAATTTTCTGAAAATGAATATTTGCTTGTAAAAGAACACAGTAAAAACGGTTATGAAATAATAAAAAGAGTAGAATATCTGACTCCAGTTGCAGATATTGTTCTTCAACACCATGAAAGATTATGTGGTTCAGGATACCCATTAGGACTAAAGGATGATGAAATTCTTCTTGAGGTAAGAATTATTGCTGTTTGCCTTGTTTTTGAAGCAATGACATCTCATAGACCTTATAGACCAGCATTTAGCGTAAATGATGCTTTGAGAGAATTAAAAGAGAATAAAGGAATTTTATATGACCCAATTGTTGTTGACACTCTTAAGGAATTGATTATAAATAAGGAAATAGATATTAATTTTTCAGATGGAAGAAATAAAAGTTAAATGTGTTAAGTGTGGGAGAGTTTATAGAGAAGAAGACAAAAAAGTTATATGTGATTGTGGGGGATGCTTAGATTTAGAATTCTATCCATTGTTTAAAATCGATAAGATTGATAAAAAAAGGGAGGGGCTTTGGAGATATAAAAAATTTTTACCAATAAAGGATGAGAAAAATATAATATCTTTTAATGAAAGTTTTACTCCTTTAATCAAATTAAAAATTGAGGATTATGATATTTATTTTAAACTTGATTTTTTATTTCCAACCTCTTCATTTAAAGATAGAGGTTCAACTGTTCTAATTAGTAAGGTAAAAGAACTTGGAATAAAAAGAGTAGTTGAAGATTCTTCTGGTAATGCTGGGGCATCAATTGCAGCATACTCTGCTATTGCTGAAATTGAGTGTGATATTTTTGTTCCTGAAAGTGCTTCGAAAAATAAAATAAAACAGATTGAAATTTTTGGTGCAAATTTACACATCTTACCACTTTCAAGAGATAAGGTTCATCTTAAGGCAAAAGAGTTTTCAATAAATTTTTATTATGCAAGTCACTTTTTGAATCCTTACTTTATTCAAGGAACAAAAACAGTTATTTTTGAAATTTTCGAGCAACTCGATTTTTCTCTTCCTGATTCAATTGTTATTCCAGTTGGAAATGGTTCACTACTTCTTGGAATTTATAGAGGTTTAAAAGATTTAAAAACAAGTGGTGTTATAGATTCATATCCTAAATTAATTTGTATTCAATCTAAAAATTGTGCTCCAATTTTTGAAGCATTTAAAAATAAGAGTTTCTTAATAAAAAAATTTCATAAAAAAGACACAGTTGCAGAAGGAATTGCAATTGCAAATCCAGTTAGAGGTAAAGATATATTAAAGGTAATTTATGAAACAAATGGAGAAGTTCTAACTGTAAATGAAGATGAGATTATCAATTCGCAAAAAGAACTTGCAAGAAGAGGAATTTTTGTTGAACCAACTTCAGCAGTTCAATATGCGGGTTTAAAAAAATATTTAAATAATTTAAATAAAAAAGAAAATATAGTTTGTATTTTAACAGGAAGTGGTTTAAAATCTTTGTGAATTATTTTAAAATTAACATATGAAAAATGGATATTGTTTAATAAGTTGTTTATTTCGATTAATAATTTTTGTTATCTTATTGATAGTTTTAATATTTTTATTTAAAAGTTGCATCAAAATTGCATTTTAATTATGTTAACCTTGAGATGCTCTAAATGTAAAAGAAAATTGTATAAATATGAAAAAATTGGAGAGGGAAGATTGCTTCACTTATGGAAAAATAGGATAAAAGAAGCTTATAACATTAACAAAGTTGAAGATAAATATTTCTGTGAATGTGGTAATTTAATTGGAGTTGATACAAAAATTTATATTAAATTAAAAAAAGGTAGTTTTACTTATAGTGGAGAAATAATTAAATAAGTGATAAAATTGAATAAATTTATTTTAAAAGGAGAGTATTTTATGAAAAAAATATCACTTAAAATATTTATTCTATTTTTATTGATTTTTACAACAAGCATTAACAATTCATTTTCAAAAGATTATTCAATTACAAATGTTAAAATTGATGTTACATTAAACAAAGATGGAAGTGCATATTTTATTGAAGAGAGAACATATACATTTCAAGGAAGTTTCACATTTGGTTATTATGATTTACCAAAAACAGGTTTCGAAACACTTGAATTATTTGAGGTTTATGAGGGAGATAAGGTTTATAAAAAAGATAAAACAAAACTACCTTATACATATTATATAGAGGATGGCGGGACTTTTTTTAGAATTTTTTTCTATTACACTGCACAAGACGAAACTAAAACATTCAAGTTTATTTATAAATTAGGTGGAGTTATTAAAGTTTATGAAGATTATGGAGAATTCTACTGGAAACTTCAAGGTGAGGGCTGGGATAAAAAGATTGGAGAATTTGAGTCAACAATAAAACTTGTCTCTCCTGTTCCAAAAGATGAATATTTTATATGGGCTCATGGACCACTTTGGGGAGAGATTAAGAAAATAGATGAAAAAACAATTTTTTTATATGTTGAAGATGTTCCTCCAAAAACTTTTGTTGAAGCAAGAATTCTTATTCCATCAACCTATTTTGGAGTTTCAAATGAATTAGAAGGAAATATAAAAGAAAAAGTTATTGAAGAAGAGACAAAATGGGCAAGGGAGGCAAATAGAAAGAGAGTTCTAGCAAAAATAAATATTTTTCTTCCATTTGTTGGTTTAATTTTATTTATTATTCTTTTAATTTATCAATATTTTAAATATGGAAAAGAGTACAATATTCCTAAAAATTATGAGTATTATAGAGAACCACCATGTGATATTAAACCAGCTGTTTTAGGGCATCTTATGACTTTTGGTACATTTCAAGGTTCATTTCTTAAGGCAACTGTTATGGATTTGATTCATCAAGAAATTATCGATTTAGAGGAGAATCCTTCTTCAAAGAAAGACTTAATTTTTGTTCTTGATAGAGAAAATTATGAAAAGAAAATGGAAAATTTATCTGAATTTGAAAAAATTTTAATTGATAAAATTTTATTTGACAAAGAGGATTCATTCACTATTAAAGATTTAAATAAAAAGATTAGAAAAAATCAAGAAAAATATTATTATAGTTTTGAAAAATTCAAAAAAGAGATAAATAGCGAATCACAAAAATATGACTTTTTTGATAAAACAAGTAAGAAAAGAAGCGATTTTGTATATGGATTAGGTTGTCTTATTCCTTTTTTAGCGACCATCTTAACTATTTTCTTTCAAAATTTCTTATATTTAACATGGCTAATTTTATCACCAATTTATTTAATATTTGGTTCTATTGCAATTAGAAGAAGGTCATTTAAAGGAAAAGAAGAGTTCGATAAGTGGGTTGCATTCAAGAGATTCTTAAGCGATTTTTCAAATTTAAAAGATTATGGGCCTAAATCTATTTTTTTATGGGAAAAATATTTAATTTATGCAACTGTATTAGGAGTTGCAAGTACAGTTCTTAAAGTATTAAAAATTTTGTTTCCTCAAATTGAAGATATTCAAAATGGAAGACTTCTTGCTTTTGCAACAGCATCACAATTTTCAAGTTTTGATAGAGGTTTAAACTTAATAAATAGCGCTATTTCTCAAATTGCAACTGCAACATCAACTGCTTATAAGACATCAAGTAGTAGTTGGAGTTCTGGTCGCGGAGGGGGTGGAGGATTTTCAGGTGGTGGCGGAGGGGGAGGCGGTGGTTCAGGTGGAGGAATGGGTTAAATTTAATCTCTATCTGGATAAATAATCGTTATTTTCTTTATAACTCCATCCCATAAAACCTTTGAATCAATTGCTTCGGCAATGAATCTTATTGGCACCATAACTCTTCCAGGTTTTACAATTATTGGTGGTGAATCCATAAAGAACTCTTTAAAATTAATAAAATAGTTTTTCTTATCAACAAACATTAAAACTGATTTATCATGAAGAGTAAATAGTATGCTTTTATCTTTTTCATTATAAGTTATATTTCCACCAAATGCTTCAACAATAAATCTAATTGGAACATAAGTTCTACCATTCAAAATAAATGGAGAAATATCAATCTCTTTTTCAATTCTATTTATAACAAATTTTTTATTTCCTACAAAAAGTTCAATTATCTTTTGTTCTACTTTATAAATTGTTTTTATTGATTTGGTCTTATTTTTTGCTAAATCCTCTATTTCGATATTTAAAATGTTTAGTTCTTTTTCAAGTGGGTAATTTATTTCAAAATCTCCTTTATCAAAAATTCCAAAATCAATATTGTTTATAAAAATTTTAGATTTTTCATTGAGAGTTCCTTTTAAAATTATTTTATCTGTGGTTGTTTTAAAAACATCTTGAATTAGAAAGTAAACCTCTGGAGTTTTTATATCATGAATTACATTTAAATAATAATCTCTTGAATTTCCAAATTTATCTCTTGCAGAAAATTTTAACTCATTTGTTCCTTCCAATAGATTTATTTCTAATTCAAATTTTCCATTTTCATCTATAGTAATTTCTTTATCAAAATAAAAAACTTTTGCTTCTTTTTCAGTAAAACCAGAAATTTTTATATTGTCCTTATTTGTTATATACTCATTATCAATATTAAAAGTTATTTCTGGAGGAGTTCGATCTAAAACAAATTTAAATTTTATTATTATTTCTTTTGTATCTGCCTTTCCAATGATTTTTATATGAAATACATACTCTTTGTCTAATTCGAAATCTTTTGTATCAATGAACCCTAACATTTTCTCTTTTCCAGAAAATTCATATTTATTTAAATAAACTCCTTTTTCAACATCAATTTTTCCCTCACCTTCAACTTCAAATTGAAATTCAATTTTTTCCTTATACCCTATCTCACCAAAATCAATTAAATTTTTATCAATGTAAATTTCTCCTAAGTCTATAAAATATTCATTTGTCTCACCATTTTTAATATTTACTTTATATTTTTTTCCTTTTATAGAGATTGTATATTCTCCTTCTTGTAATAAATAGTTAAAAATTCCCTCTTTCTGAGTTTTTTTCTTTAAATTTTTTTCTAAAATTGATATTTCTCCTTCATAAGGATTTCCATCTTTGTCAATAATATTTAATTTTAAAAGCCCTAACTCATCAACATAATTCATTGCTACAAAAAATATTCCTTTTGTCTGTTCCCAAGTTGGTTCAATAAGTTCTGGTGGTGGATCAAAAAATTCTTGAACTGAGTTTAATTCAATTGTATATGCAAAAGTTCCAATTTCTCCATATAAAAAATCTGTTAAGTCTCCACTTGTCGGATAAAGAAAACTTGATTGCATTGGATAGTAATCATATGGTCCCGGATAATCACTATCATTAGGTGGACCAGTTGTTTTTGCCATTTCAACTGCAATTTTTTCAAGAAGTTTTTTATCCTGTGGTGGTTCAGAGGTATATCCCCATGGGTACAAAATGAGTTCTGAAAATGAGTGATATGAAAGTGTTATTGATGGAGGATTTTCATAAACAAATTCTCTTATTGCTTGATTTTCTAGTTCTGAAAAAGGTGCTTTTCCTCTATATGTTTCAGAAGAAGGAACCGCAGACGATCCATCAGATAGTCCCCACATATATCCATAATTTCTATTGTTATCAACTCCTCTTGAATTATCGAAATTTAATACTCTATTTTTTCTCCACATTCTATCATTTTTAATTGAATATTCAAAACCATCTGGATTTAAAATTGGAATTGTCCAAATTTCAAAATTTTTTATCCAACTTTTAACAATTTCATTTTTTTCATAGTTTTCAAGAAGGTATTCTATAATTTTCATAGAAATCTCTATGCTCATCCATTCTCTTGCATGATGACACCCTACAATTAAGATTGTTGGTTTGTCTTCCTTGTCTTTCTTTGAAATTTTTAATGCATAAATATCTCTATTCTCAAATGTTTTGCCAATAATTTTTAATTCAGTTATCTCTTTATATTTTTCATTATAAAAAGAGAGCTTTTCTATTACATCACTTAATTTATGATATCCATTAGAGTCTTCTCTTATTTGTCTAATTATTTTATAAGGATAATTTATTTTATGAGTTCCATTATATAAATACAAAAAACCATTTTCCACCTCTTTTATAAATTCAAGAGATAAAGGTACTTTTTCTAATTTTTGGTTTAAAAGAACAATATAATATGGTGTTTTTGCTTTAACAAGAGAAATTAATGGAATAAGAGAGAATATTAGTAAAAGAAGAAAAATCCTCTTAATTAATTTTTTCATTTATTAAAGAGAATCAAGTAAATCAAAAATTTCTTTTAAATCAGGTACTTTACTTAACTCATATATTTTAATAAATATAATTTTTCCATTCTCATCGATTAAAATATTTGATCTCTCTGAAAATCCCTCTTTTTCTCTAAAAATTCCATATAATTTTGATACATCACCATGTGGCCAAAAATCTGAAAGAATTTTTAGATTTTTAAGACCTAAATGATCTGCCCATGCTTTTTTGGTTGGAACTGGATCAACACTTATTCCTAATGGAATTGTATTATATTTTAAAAATTCATCATAATTTTTCTCAAGATCTTTCATCTGTTCTGCACAAATGGAAGTCCAGGCAAGTGGATGAAAAGATAGAAGCACCTTTTTTCCAGTAAAAGAAGAGATAGTTAATTTTTCACCATTTTGATCTTTTAAAGTAAAATCTATAAATTTATCTTGAACTTTTAATGTTTTTGTTTCCATAACAAAAATTCCTCCTTAAAGATTATAATTAATTCAATTTTAAATTAATTTATTCTCTTTGTAAAGTTCAAGAAGAACATCTACAACTTGTGGGTCATATAAAGTTCCTTTATTTGAAATTAACTCATTCAATATTTCTTTAATATGATATTTTGGTCTGTATGGTCTATGTGAATTCATTGCATCAAAAACATCTGCAACTGCAATTATTTTTGTTTCTAATAAAATTTCGTCACCCTTAAGACCTTTAGGATAACCAGTTCCATTTAATCTTTCATGGTGTTGTAATATTACCTCTTTAATTATATCTGGAATGTTAATATCTTTTAATAACTCATAACCATATTTGGGATGCTCTTTAATAAGTTCATATTCTCTTGGGGTTAGTTTAAATGGTTTATTTAAAATTTCAAAAGGAAGAATCATTTTACCTATATCATGTAATAGAGAAGCAACTTTTATAACTTCAATTTTTTCTTCAGAAAGATTCATTTGTTTAGCAATTTTAATAGCATAGTCACTTACATTTTTCTGATGTCCTGCTGTATATGGGTCTTTTAATTCTATAATTTTTGATACCAAATTCAATATTTGTTCTGAAAAACTTCTTATTTTCTCTAAATTTTTAATGTTTTCGATAGCCAATCCAAGAGAACCAGCGATAATTGTTAATCTATCAGCGTCTTTGTTTGAAAAGTAGTTTTCTTTATCCGAATCCAATCTAATAACACCAATTATTTTATCCTTTACAGTTATTGGAACTATTATACGGGATTTTATATATTTTGTTTTTTCAAAAATTATCCAATTTTTTTCTTCAATAGTATTATATATTATATAAGGTTTTTTCGTATCAAGTACAAACTTTTCAACCGGAAATTCATCAATATTTAATTTCATATTTTTAACATAATCTTCAATTCCATATTTTTCATAACCTCTAATTGCTACATTAACAAGATAATTTTTTTCTAAAAATGCAATATTTGATGATGATGATGGAATAATTTTTTCTATCTCATCAAGAATAACTTCAAGGAGTTTATCCAAGTTTTCTTGAGAATGGAAAATTAAAAATATTACCCTCAATTTCTCCTGGAAATATAATTCATATCTTAATGCATCTATAAGATTTTCAAGTTCATTTTCCTTTGTTCTCAAATCAGATATATCTTTTGCAAAAACAATAATTTGAATTATATTTCCTTTTTCGTCTAAAACCGGAGAGATGGTAACATCAAAAATATATTTTTTACCATCAATTGTAATCGATTCTTCAGTTGAAAATTGATTTTTCTCAATTAATATTTTTTTATGCAATTTCATAATCAAATCTTCAAATTGAGGAAATGTTTCAATATATTTTTTACCAATAACTTTATCTTTAGATAGATTAAATATATCTAAAAAGGTTTTATTTGCATATAAAAATTTTCCTTCTATATCGTTAACAAAAATTATCTCAGTTGAAGAATCTAAAATCTTTTCTAATATTTCTTCCTTTTTTCTTAATTCTTTTTGTAATTCTAACTCTTTTGTTATATTTATTCCTAATGAAAGAAGGGCTTTTTGATTTTTTCCATAATTTATAAAACTATTCTTCCATAAAACAACTTTTTCTGTTCCATTTTTTGTTTTAATTGGATTTATATGAACTTTTAAATCTTCTATTTCTCCTTTTTTCAAATTTTCATAAAATCTTTTTAATTCATCTTTGTAGTTTTCTGGAGTGAATGATTCAACCCAATTTTTACCTATTATATCTTTTATTTCATAACCTAATATTTCTTTTCCCTTTTTATTTATATAAAGAACATTACCATCTAGATCCTCAATTGTTATAATTGCTTCTATGTTTTCAAGTAAGTTTGATAAAAATTCTCTCTCTTTTTCAAGTTCATAATTTAAAAGCTTTTCCTTTGTTATATCAACTAATGATAGAAGATAATAATATGTATTGTAATCTTTATCGAAAATTTTAAAAAAAGATAAATTTAAAAATTTTGTTTCTTCCTTTGTTTTATATTCTTTTATTAATGAATATTGATCTAAGTTATTTTCAATAAATTCATCTATTTTTAAATCTAAATCTGAGTTAATTAATTCTTTTATGTTTTTTCCTATCATTTCATCTTTTTTTAAATTTAAAACATCAACTACCTTATCATTAACAAAATTAATAAATTTATCTCTATCAAATATAATAATTGCTATTGGAATATTGTTAAATATTGATTCAAATTTTCTCTCTATCTTTCTTGGTTCTGAGATTTTAGATTCAATATTTAACTCTTTTGAATAAAAGGAAAAAATATTCTTACCAATAGACTTGGCATGATACATTGCCATATCTGCTTTTCTAATCAACTCATCTAATTCTTCACCATCATCAGGATATATTGATATTCCAATATTTACTCCAGTATCAATCATAATATCATTTATGATAAGATTTCCAAATATATTATCTATTAATCTCTTTGTTATTTTGACTAAACATTCTGATTTTTTTATATTGGTAATTAAAATTAAAAACTCATCACCACCAGCCCTTGCAATTAGATCATATTTTCTCATGTTTTGTTCTAATTTTTTAGCAATTTCTTTTAAAACTATATCTCCAAAACTATGTCCATATATATCATTTATATATTTAAAATCATATAAATCTAAAAAAAGAATTGCAAATTTTTCACCATATCTCTTTGCTCTCTCCTTTTCAGCTATGAATCTTTCACTAAAGAATTGTTTATTATATAAACCAGTAAGATTATCATGTGTTGATAAAAATTTTAATTCTTCTTCTTTTTTCTTCTTTTCACTTAAATCTATATAAAGTCCAATAATTCCTTTGACTTTACCATTAATAGTAACTGATGAACCTGAAATTGACACAGGAATAATTGTGCCATCTTTTCTTTTTCTCTTTGTTTCGAAATTTATGTATCCAGTTTTAAGGGCAATTTCATCAAGCTTTTTACCTTCTTCAGACAACTCCTCTGGTATAAAGAAAATATCATTTAAATTTTTCCCTTTTATTTCTTCTAATGTAAATCCAAAAATTTCAGTAAATTTTGGGTTAATTTCAACAATAAAGCCATCTTTATCTATAAAAATAAGAGCTTCAGGGTGATTATAAAAAAAACTTTTAAATTTTTCAAAACTCTCGTATAAATTATCATCAAAGTTTTTTTCTATTCCCATTATCTGAATTATATTATAATGTAAAATTAGTGTAAAGGAGGAAATTATGGATAGAGAAAAGATTAAAGAAAAAATTTTGGACATTCTGATTAATGGAGTTCATATTAAAAAATCTAAAGTTTTAGGGAAAGAAAATCCTAAATTTATTGAAGACCTTGAAATGGATTCATTAAGTATTCTTGATCTTGTTGAGAGAGTTGAAAAAGAGTTTAATATTGAGGTTAAGGATGAAGAGTTAGAAAAACTTATAGATTTGAATAGTGTTGTGGAATATATATATAATAAAAAATAGGGAACCCCTAAGGATAAAGTTTCCTCAAGAGTTCCCTAATGTTTTTTATATTATTTCAATTCAATTTTCTTAACCTTTCTTTTTGCCTCTTCTTTCTTTGGCATTTTTATTTCTAGAATTCCATCTTTAAATTCTGCTTCAACTTTTTCTGGATCAACTTCTGCTGGAAGAGAGATGACTCTTTCAAATTTTCCATAGCAGATTTCTTTTCTTAAGTAATTTTCTTTTTTGGCCTCCATTTCTTCTTTCTTTTCACCTATTAGATGAACTTCATCTTCTGTGACAGTAATTTCAATGTTGTCTTTCTTGAGTCCAGGAAGTTCTGCTTTGAGAACTACTTCATTATCTGTTTCAATAAGATCAATACTGGGTCTGAAGGTAATTTCTCTTCTTGCTGGAATAAATTCTTCAAACATTCTATCAATTTCTCTTCTTAATTTTTCAAAATCAGAGAAAATATCAATTTCCCATGGTTCCCATCTTCTAATTGCCATAAGCATCACCTCCTTTTAAAAGATTTTTTATCTATTATTATTATAATAAATAATTAAAAATTGTCAAGAGGTATTATTAAAAAGAGATATTATAAATTTTTTTATTGGGGTGGATTAATTTTTATTTCTTTGTTAATATCTTTAAGATCAAAATTAATTGTTGTTTTTACATTTTTCCCCTCTTCATTTACTCCTGTATCAATAAATTCCATTTTAATTACAATATTATCTTTTTTTCTTAAATATATTTTTCCTTCTGAATTTGAAAAAAGGTCTTCCCATTTTGCGTTAAAAATAAGTGCATCTTCATTGTCAATTTTTGTTTCTTTTAAAAATGAAAAGGATGATGGTGTGGATTTTATTGAAAATAGTTCAAAAATATCTTTAAGTGTTAAAACTGGAATATTCTCTTGAAATTTATTTTTTTCAATTTTTTCAAACTGTTTTGTTTCATTATCTCTATAATAAATAAAATCATTAAATATGTATATTTCTAAAAAAGATTCATTCTCCTTTTTTGAAATAAAGTGTGAAGCATCGACTGTTTGATAAAGTTCCATATTCATCTTTTCAGTTTTTCCATCGATTTCACTTTGAATTTCGTATATATAGTGATAACTTTTAATAGTACCTAATTTATTTTTAAAATCTGAGAATATTTCATCAAAAGTGTATGGTTTTATACCAATTTCTATAATTTGAATTCCAAATTTTGCTGGAAAAACCTCAGAAAAAGTTTTATATCCACTTTTATCAACTGTTATAACCTTATTTAATGGTGGTGAATATGCTCTGAATCTTCCATCGATATCTGTCTTAAATTTAATACCATTAATTGTAACTAATGCATCAGAAATCCTTTTATTTGTTTGCGCATCATAAACAATTCCCTCAATGTGAGTTCCTGTAAAAAATATGAACCCACCAATTAAAATTAATGCAATAACAATAATTAAAATTATGATACTTTTTTTCATTTTAACTTCCCTCAAGTTTTTTTAAAAAATTATTCATTATACTTATTATTTTATCCCATGTATTTCCAATTTTAATTCTTGACTTATAAATTTCCCACAAAGATTTATTAAATTCCTTTATCTTTTCTTCACTTTTCTGATATAGAGCATCAATCTTTATTAGTTCTTTTATCTTTTCAAAATATTTTTTAATCTCCTCTTCTTTTAAAGATGAGAGATTCTCTGGAACAGAATCTGTAATTTTAAAAATATGAAATCCATATTGACTTTTTACAACCTCTGAAATCTCTCCTTTATCTAGTGAGAAAACTGCCTTTGATATTTCTGAGTCAGAAATTGTTCCTTTTCTAAACCAGAAAAGATCTCCACCTTTTTCTTTTGTTGATAAATCTTCAGAATACTCTTTAACAAGATCTTCAAATTTTTTACCCTTCAAAATTTCTTCTTTTATTTTTTTCATTTTCTCAAACTTTGAATTTATATCATCAATTGTATCTTTTTGTGTATTAACAGCAATAAAAATATGAGAAACCCTTCTTGAACCATTATAAAAACTTACTCTTTTAATAAAATATTCCCACAATTCTTCATCACTTATATCTAAATTTTTAATAACTTCATAATAAACTTTATCTGCAAGAAGAGCACTTCTTACCATTTCATTTATATCTGATTCAAGAAGTTGATATTTGCTAAGTGCTTGTTTATAAACCTCATCCTCTGAAAGACCTGTATACTCTCTCATTCTTTGTATTTCATTTTTAACCTCATCTTCTGTGACTTTTATATTGTGATCTTTTGCGTATGTATCAAGAAGAATATTTTCAATAAGGTCATTTAAAATCTGTTTTCTTATTGCTGCAATCTCAATATCTGAAAGAGTTATATTGTCTTTTTGATACTCTTTGATTTTTCTGTTTACTGCTGCTTCAACCTCTGCTTTATAAATTTTTTCACCACAGACAATCGCTGCAATATCTCTTTTTGAATAGATGTCAAAGGTAAATATTCCTATAACTAAAACAAGTGCTATTGGAATTAAAAATTTCTTAAAATTAATTTTTAATGCTTTTCTTTTTTTATTCATTCTAATAATCTATTTTTTATGGTTTTTCTTCACTATTATTAGATTGATTTTCTGTTGAAGTTGTTCCAGTATTTTGTTGAATTGAACTTCTCAATTTTGAAATAATGTTTTTTAGAGGATCTAAAAAAGTTTTTTTCATATAATTTGTCACTTCAGTCAACATACTTCCATATTTTATACCAAATTCTGTTTTCTTTTCACTTAACCATTGATTTTTTAATTCATTTCTTTTCTGATTTTCAAGAGTTTTAATTATGTCATCTTTTACATCTTCAAATTTTGCTTTTTTAAATGGAATCTTGTCATAGACATAAACAATCTCATAACCTTCATCAGTTTCAAATGGTTTAGAAAATGTGCCTTTCCTTAAAGCAAAAACTACATTATCCCAACTCTCTCCTTTTGTTCCTTTTGCAACTTCTCCTAAATCTCCGCCGGTTTCTTTTGTATTTTCATCTTCAGAATACTCTTTAGCGAGTTTATCAAAATTTTCTCCTTTTAATAATTTGCTATAAATTTCATCTGCTAGATTTTTCTTTTTCTGAATCTCCTCTTGAGGAGCATTTTTATCAACTTTAATTAAGATATGTTTTGCTTTGACTTTTTCAGGTTGATCATAACTTTCACCCTTTGTTTTTGTCTCAAGAACTTGAATTATGTGAAATCCATATTTTGTTTTTACTAACTCACTAATCTCTCCTGGTTTTAAAGAGAATGCAGCATTCTCAAACTCTTGAACCATTTGTCCTTTTCCAAAGAAACCAAGATCTCCACCCTTATCTTTTGTTCCCTCATCTTCAGAATACTCTTTTGCTAATTTTGCAAAATCTTCTCCATTTAAAATTCTCTGTCTTATGGACTCTGCAAGTTTTTTCTTTTCTTCAACTGTTTTTTCATCTGCATTTTCATCAACTTTAATTAAAATATGTCTCGCTCTTACTTGAGTAACCTCATTGAAATATTTTAAAGCATCTTCATCAGTAATTTTAATTTGAGAGTAAACTTCCTGAAGTGCTTTTGCTTCAAGAATATCAGGTATAACATATTTTTTAAGTTCTTCTCTTAATGCCTCTTCTGTTTTAAATCTTGATTGTTTAACTGCATTTTGATACTCTTCTTCAGATTTAAATCCACTTTTTATATTTTCAATTTCTTTATCAACTCTTGCTTTTATCTCTTCGTCTGTTGGTTTAATGTTGTTTCTTTTTGCATACTCTTCAAAAATTGCTTGATTAATAAGTTCATCTTTCACACTTTCAATTATTGATTCAAAAATTGATTTATATTGCTCATCTTCTGGGTCGATTCCATAACTTTTATATTGATTTTTTACTGCTTCAATTCTTGAATTCAGTTCACTATTTTTAATTACTGTTGAACCAATTTTTGCATATATATCTCTATCTTTATATGCAATTAAAAATGTTATACTAAAAACTAAAATTATTGCTATTAAAAATAAAGCAATAGATTTTAAAACTATATTTTTTATTTTATTTTTATCTAAAACTCCTTCTTTTTTAAGTTTTTTCCTTTCTTCTTTAATCTTTTTGAGTCTTCCCATCTTATTACCTCCTTGTCCATAGAATTATATCACATTATTTTTGTTAAAATATTATTATGAAAGGAAAAATAAAGATTATACCTATTATAGACCCACCTCATTTTCTTCTTGATGAAATAAGAAAAAATTTGGAGAAGATTTTTAATTTAGAGGTAGATATTGGTGAAAAATTAATTCCAAAAGATATACATAAAAATTTTATAAGAAATCAATATTATGCAAGTAAATTGATAGATTATTTAAGAGAGAAAATAATAGATGAAAGAGATAAAATTCTTGGAGTTATAAATGAGGATATTTTTGATGAAGGTTATAATTTTTTATTTGGAAGTGCTGAACTTTCTGGTAAATATTCTTTGATTTCAATATTCAGATTATATGATAAAAATGTTGATAAGTTTATTGATAGATGTGTTAAAGAAGCAGTACATGAGTTAGGTCATACATTTGGTTTAAATCATTGTATTAATAAAAAATGTGTGATGAGTTTCTCTCTTTCAATTTTAGATGTCGACAAAAAAGATAAGGCTTTTTGTGATATTTGTGAAATGAAACTAAATAAGTTGAAATAATTAAATATTTTGATAAAATGTATAAGTTGATTTTATCTTGAAAGGAGTAAACTGAGACATGGCAAAGAGAATTAAGTCTGGAATAAAGAATGCTAAAAAGAGTTTAAAAAGAGAAGCAAGAAATAGATATTATAAAACAAGAGTTAAGAATTTAATAAAAGAAGCAATGAAAGCAACAACAAAAGAGGAATTTCTTGAGAAATCTAGAGTTGCTATTTCTTTTATTGATCATGCAGTAAGCAAAGGAGTTTTACATAAAAACACTGCTGCAAGAAAAAAAAGTAGATTAATGAAAGAACTTTCAAGATTTTAAAATTTACCTTTTCACAAGATCAAGTTCAAGTTTTTCTTTTAGATAACCTTTACTTAATTTGATGCTTTTTTCAATTTCAAGTAAATCTTTTAAAAATTCATAAAGTTCTTCGTAAGAATATTCTTTTGATTCATTGATTAAACTTGAGATTTGAAATTGGGAGAGCTTAAGGCTCTCCCTTAAATTTTTCTCACTCAATCCTTTTATCATAGCAACTTTTATATCAATTAAATTCAAAACTCTATTCAGTAAAAGATAAAAAACTCTTTCAAATGATTCTCCACTTTGAAGAAGTTCATTTAAAAGACCTAAAAATTTTCTTTTCCTTCCTTTAAGGTAAGTTGATATAACTTCAAAAATATTTGGAATGACTAATTTATATGTGTAATTATCAATATCTTCCTCACTTATTAAATCTTTATCAAGAAGGGAGAGTTTTTCAATTTCACTATAAAGCAAATCTAAATTTCCCTGGAGTTCAAAAATAAGTTTAGTTGCAACTCTATCATCAATTTTTTTATTATTTTCATCAAACTTTTTTATAACCCATTTTTTTAAAATATTTTCATCAAGTGGCTCATCAAAAACAACTTTTACTTTTTCTTCAAGATAAATAGGAGGTGCTGGAATTTTATCTTCTTTTGATTCAAAAATTATAATTCTATTTTTCCTTGAATTAAATTCTTCCCACTTAAAATTTTCAATTTTATCAGCATATTTGATATAAAATAGAAGGGAAGTGAAGAAAAAAGAAGGAGATTCAATTATATCAAGTATTGTTTTTTTATCAATTTCTCCATCAATAATATTAACTTTGTCAACTTTAAGAGCTCCTTTTATTTTTTCAATAAGTTGATTTTTTAGGTAAAAATTGTCTCCTAATAAAATATAAAAGGGGAATAACTCCCCTTTTATTACTTCATTTATTGTTTTTAAATAATTATCCCTGAGAGATACTTTCTTTTTCTTCAATTTTTCTAAAAGTTAATGAATCTGTGTCTTTGTCAATGAGTATTGTATTGCCATCTTCGAATTCGCCTTTAAGTAATTTTTCAGAAAGTGGGTTTTCAACTTCTTTAAGAATTGTTCTCCATAAGTTTCTTGCACCGAAATTCCTATCAAATCCTTTTTCTATTATAAAATCTTTTGCATCTTCTGTTAGTTGAATTGTGATGCTTCTATCTTTTAACTCATCTTTTATTCTTTTCATCATAATATCAAGTATCTTTTTAACATCCTCTTTAGAAAGATAATTAAATATAACAATTTCGTCAATCCTATTTAATAATTCTGGTCTAAATGTATTTTTAAGTTCTGACAAAACTCTTTGTTTCATCTCTTTATAATCAATTTCATCCTCTTTTATAAATCCAAATTTTTTCGATGCATCATAAGAAGTTCCAAGATTTGAAGTAAGAATTATTATTGTATTTCTGAAATCAACAATATGTCCTTGGCTATCAGTTAATCTTCCAGTGTCAAGAATTTGTAAAAGAATGTTGAAAACATCTGGGTGTGCCTTTTCTATTTCATCAAACAAAACAATTGAATATGGTCTTCTTCTTACTGCTTCAGTTAGTTGGCCACCTTCTTCATATCCAACATAACCTGGAGGTGAACCTATAAGTCTTGAGACATTGAATTTTTCCATATACTCTGACATATCCAGTCGAATTAAAGCGTCCTCGCTATCAAAAAGAATATCTGCAAGTGCTTTTGAAAGTTCTGTTTTTCCAACTCCAGTTGGTCCTAAAAATAAGAATGAACCAATGGGTCTATTTGGATCTTTAAGTCCTGCTTTTGCTCTTCTTATTGCTTTTGCAACTGCTTCCACTGCTTCATTTTGGTCAATTATTCTTTTATGTAGTTCTTCTTCAAGGTTAAGCAATCTCTCTTTTTCTTCAACCATTAATCTTTTAACAGGAATACCTGTCCACATTGAAACAACTTCTGCAACATCTTCTGGTCTTACCTCTGGTCTCTCACTTTCTCTCAATTTTCTAATATTTTCTTTTGTCTCTTCAAGTTTTAATCTGAGTTTACTTTCTTCATCTCTATATTTTGCCGCGAGTTCAAATTTCTGTTCACTTATCGCTTTCATTTTCTTTTCCTTTGTTTCTTTTATTTTATTCTCAAGTTCAATAATTTCTTGTGGTTTGAGTGACAATCTCAATCTAACTTTTGCACTTGCTTCATCTATAAGGTCTATTGCCTTATCAGGTAAAAATCTTGATGTAATGTATCTTGTTGAAAGTTTTACTGCTTCAACTAATGTCTCATCCAAAATTTTTACTTTGTGATGCTCTTCATATTTACTTCTAAGACCTTTTAAAATTTCTATTGTTTGTTCAGGTGTAGGTTCTTCAATAAAAACTGGCTGAAATCTTCTTTCAAGAGCAGAATCTTTTTCTATATATTTTCTGTAATCTTTTAATGTAGTTGCTCCAATACATTGAATTTCTCCTCTTGCAAGTTCTGGTTTTAAAATATTAGATGCATCAATTGCTCCTTCAGCACTTCCTGCACCAACAAGTGTGTGAATTTCATCTATGAATAAAATAACTTCTCCTTGACTCCTTTTTATTTCTTGTAAAACTCTTTTCATTCTCTCTTCAAATTCTCCTCTATATTTTGTTCCAGCAACAAGAGAAGGTAGGTCAAGTGCAATAACTCTTTTATTCTTAAGTGGTTCTGGAACTTCAGATTTAACAATTTTTTGTGCTAGTCCTTCAACAATTGCAGTTTTTCCAACTCCTGGGTCTCCAATGAGCACTGGGTTATTTTTTGTTCTTCTAGAAAGAATTTCAATAACCCTACTTATCTCCTTTTCTCTTCCAATTAATGGATCAAGTTTATTTTGTTGGGCAAGAAGGGTTAGATCTCTTGAAAATTGATCTAAAGTTGGTGTTTTTGTTCTTTCTTTTGTTCTATCTCTTCTATCTTCAACTCTCTTTCCATATTTTCTTTCTTCAATTAGTTCATAAATTTCTTCTTTTAATCTATCCATTTCTATTCCAAGTTCTTCAAGAACTTTTATTGCCATTCCCTCCCCTTCTTCTATCATTCCTAAAAGTATGTGTTCTGTATCTACATAATATTCTCCAATCTCTTGAGCAATCATTTTAGATAACTCAAGAATTCTTTTAACTCTTGGAGTAAGAATTATTCTTTTTGAAGAATAATAATCTTCTTTAGTAGAAAGTCCAGAAACCATTTCTCTTATTTTGGATGCCAAAATTGAGTAATCAAGATTGAAACGAGAAAGCGCTTTTGCAGCAGTTGTATTTTCAAGTCTAATTAAACCAAGCAAAAGGTGCTCTGTTCCTATATAATTATTATTTAATCTCTGGGCTTCCTCCTGAGCAAGGTAGAAAACCTGTCTCGAGTTATCTGTAAGATAATCCCAAAATTCCATTGTTCACCTCCAGTTCTCAAATTAATTATAACACTGATTAATTAATAATATCTTGAAATTTTAAAAAATAGAATTGAATAATACTTTACTTATAAGCCCTTTTCAAGTGGATATATCGCAACAATTAATTCTTTATTTACAAGAGAAAAATCTCCTTTTCCAATTACTTTTTGATTTGAATCCAAAATTTCAAGTTCAATAACAGGTATAAACTTTGTTTCTTTTAAAAATTTATTTAAAGCATCTGAAAATCTCATATCTTCAGGGACAGAGATCTTCCCTTTTATCATATAATTTGATGAGGTAAGTATCATTACTCCTACTCTTCTTACTCTCGGTCCTATCGGTATTCCCATTTTTCACCTCATAATAATTTTTTTAATTTATTGTATAATAACATAAAAACGAAAAAATTAAAGGTGCTTAATTTATGGAACTAAAGGGAGATATTGGAGTTTTAGGAATTTTAGAACTAATTCAAACACTTTCAAACATGGGTAAAACGGGGAAACTTGAGATTGTTTTACCCACAAGAGAGAAAGGGGAACTATTTTTTAAAAATGGAAAGCTCATTCATGCTCACTCAATTGATAATATTGGAAAAGAAGCCCTTATTGAGATATTAAATTGGAATAAAGGTTCGTTTAGATTTGTAGAGAATATTATTCTTCCTGCACCCACAATTGATGATGACACTTCAAAATCTGTTCTTGAGGCAATATCCCTTCAAGATGAGTTTAAAACAAAAGAGGACATTTTAAACTATATTCCTATCCTTAATGAAAAAATTGAAAAAGAAAATTTTTCTTTGAATATAGATGAGTGGAGATTTTTAAATTTAATAGATGGAAAAAAGAAGTGTTGTGATATAATTGAGGAGATGGGAACAGAAAAAATCAAAATGATCAATATTGTTGAAGAATTAAATAAAAAAGGTATAATTTCTTTTAGAAAGGAGTAGATAATGGCTGAAGGATTAAGTTCAGTTGTAATATCTGATGAAGATTTAAAAAGAGTGGATGATTATCTTGCTCAAACTCTCGCTGATTCACAGGCAAAACAAATTTTGTTATCAGATAGATCAGGACAACTCATAACAAAACATGGATCTATTTCAAGAAGAGATGCTTCAAATATTTGTGCTCTATCTGCAGGACTTTTCTCAGCAACAAATGAACTCGCAAAACTCTTAGGAGAAAAAGAGTTTACCGTTACTTTCCATCAAGGAGAAGAGACAAATATACATATATCACTTCTAGTCCCTCAAGTGCTTTTAATAATAGTTTTTGACAATAATGCACCAGTTGGCGCTATTAGATTTTGGTCAAAAAAGATACATTCTGAGATTTCTCCATTTTTAAAGAATGTAACAACAACAAAAGAAAGGAAATTAGAAGAAAAAGAGGGACTAGAAGAAGAGATTGAGAATAAGCTCGAAAACCTCTTTTGATACTTAACTCATATCAATGGCACTAATCAACTATTCCACCAAAGAGATAACTTTTAAAATAGTTTATTATGGTCCTGCAATGAGTGGGAAAACCACAAATTTAAGGTTTATTTATGAAAGATTGCCTCAGGACCTAAAAGGCAAATTTACATCTATCGCAACTCAAGATGAAAGAACACTCTTTTTTGATTTTTTACCACTTGACCTTGGAAACATAAAAGGTTATACTATAAAACTTTCTTTATATACTGTTCCAGGTCAGGCAATATATTCACTAACAAGAAAAACAATTTTAAGGGCAACAGATGGAATTGTTTTTGTTGCTGATTCTCAAAAGGAGATTTTTGAAAAAAATTTGGAATCTTTTAAAGATATGATTGAGAATATGAAAGATTATGGACTCTCTTTAGAAGATACACCAATTGTTTTTCAATATAATAAAAGAGACCTCCCAAATATTGTTGCGGTTGAAGATTTAAACAAAGCACTTAATATAAATTCATTTCCATTTTTCGAAGCAGTTGCAGTTCAGGGAATTGGTGTAATGGATTGCCTTAAACTAATTTCAAAACTTGTGGTTAAAAAAGTTATCTAAAATTAGTCAGAAGTTTCAAATTCTATAAAAATTTTATCTCCGTCTTTAAAATTACCTTTATCTCTTAATGAAACATCAGAAATAATTTCTATTATATTTTTATGTTTTGTTTTTTCAGGAACAACAATATACCCATTAAATTCATTAACTTTACATGGTATTAAATATATTGCTCCAAAACCATTAAATCCATCAATTTTTATTTTCTGTTTAAATTTTATATCTTTAACATCAAAATCAACCTTAATGTTAAGTGTTCCTTCAAAAGGTTGAATTCCAATTGATTTTTTTATTTTATCTTTATATAATATTACATATTTTGAACCTTCTTTAAACCCTGATGTTACAACTCCATTTATTTTCATAATGAATCTTTTGTAAAACTTTTAGAAAGATCTGTTCCAAAAGGAAGTTTTATTTTTTTACCATTTATTGATATATTGATCTCTTTTATATTCATTGAATCAAAATATGTTAAAACAATTTGCTTTATCATTAATTCTTCTTTTTCTTTTGAGTCAATTTTTGATGGATCAAGATTTATGTCCAAAGATAAAATTTCATTTTTTATCATATAAGAATTTAATTTAGAATCTTTTGGAATATATGTTAAAAGTGGTGATGATGGAGAGATTAATTTTTCAAAGATTAATTTTGCTTCATCCTTTTTGTTTGTAAAGACAACTTGTGGTGATAAGAAAAATTTATCAGATATTTTTAAAATATAATAAACAGGATAACCATACATATTTTCAGGAGGAGGATTTAAATCATAATACCATCTTGTTATTGGTTTAAGAGTTTCAAAATTTCCACCAATTGTTTCAACAACTTTACCATCAACTAGAAATTGTACTTTCTTAATTCCAGGAATTTCAGTCATAGAAAGTGTTATTGAATACATAAATGCAATTTCTGATGATGAACCAAACCCTTTATATGAGAGTATATCAGGACTAAAATTCAAAATTACTTTATCTCCCTCAATTTTTATCTCTTTAAGAGTTGCAACATCTGGAATTGTTTTTGAAAGATAGTTCTCATAAATAACGGGTGGTCCACTTTTTAACTTATCAAAAATTAATTTTGCCCATTCAAGTGTATCTTTTGGTTCTTGAATTTCTGATTGAATTAAAATTGGATATTCTAGATTTTTATCATAAAAATAGAGTAAAATTTTTCTTCCAGATGGAAGTTTTGAAGACAAGAATTTCAATGGTGATGATATTGAAATTGAATCCCAATAAAAATTTTCCCTTTTATTTTCAATTAAAATATCTACACTTCTTAAAGAAGTGTTAACAATTATAGTATTGACAATTGAATAAAGTGATGCTGCTTCACCTGAAATTCCATCTAAAACTCTTCTTTTTATTCCTTTTGAAAAAGAAATTATCGCTCTATCTTTATCGATATCTATTGACAGAATCTTTGTAATTGGGTCAACGACTCTTTCTAAGGTTTCTGATTTTGGCCCTTTTATAACCTCTTCAGTAATCCTTTTAATCTTCTCTGTTAAATTTCTATATTTTGGAATTACTCTTTTTTCAAAAACAAGTTCATTTGATTTTTTATCATAAAAATAAACTTTTATATTTTCATTTTGTGGATTTATAGAAAAAAATCTTAATGAGAAAAGAAAAATTACTATAAAGATTAATATAAATAAAAAGGCAAGTCTTCTTTCTTTATAAACTCTTTTTTTAATCTCCCTTTTTCTCATCTAATTAATTATAAAACTTTAAAAGATAATTCCAAAAGATTTTAAAACAAGATAAATTAAATAACCACTGAGAATAAAGAAGATTATTGACATAATAAGTTTAATTTTTCCAACATTCTCTCTCATAAATTTTCCAAGCGCTCTTTGAGAAATACCAAAATAAACTCCAAGAAATATAAAAATTAATGGTACAACAAACATAAAATTATAAATAATCAAATAAAATATACCTTTTATTTTTAGTTCTGGTACTCCAATAATATAAACAATAGTCGGGAGATATGTTTGTCCTGTGCATAAAAATTCAATAATCGATATTGGAAATGCAACAAGGAATGCTGAAAGAGAAATAAATGATGTGCTTAAATTCTTTTTTATAATATCTCTTGCAGTTTTTTTAAAAAATCCAGGAAGTTGAAGTGTTATCTCTTCTCCTTTTCCACTTTTTATTTTTAAATAATCTAGATAAGAAAGAATTGCAAATATTAAAACAATGGTTGCTGTCACAAGATACAGAATTTTTGAAAATATCCCAACAATTGAATATTTTTGTATAACTCTAAATATTCCAACTCCTGAAACAAAGTAAGCTATAAAAACACCAAGTGTAAAAAAAGAGCCAGCTTTTAATATATCCTCTCTTTTTCTACCTGTTGTTAAAAGAAATGTTATAAAAAAAATTAAAACAGCAAATGCGCATGGATTAACTCCATCAATAAGTCCTGCAAATAGAATAACAAATATTCCAAACTTCTCAAAATATTCTTTTATTTTTTCTTTGCCAGACATTTCTTTTGATATTGCATCAATTAAGAAACTATTTTCTGAAAAATCAAAATTTTCAATTTTTTTTGTTAAGTTTTCAAAAATATCTTTCTCTCTAATAAAAAAACTTTTTCCTATGAAGATAGCAGGAACTACCCCTTTTTTATCATCTGGAACATTATAAATATCATCTAATTTTGCTCTTAATTCTTGATTCTCAACCTCTGCAATATTTAGTTTTGTTATTTTTAAATCAGTAAATCTTGACTCAAGTGTTTCAAGAAAAGGTTTAGCTCTTGTACATTCAGGACATCCTTCAATATAAAAGTAATAAATTATTATTTCTTTATTATTTGAAAAAAGAGATTTTATTTGAAAAGAAAGAAGGGATGCAAGCATTAAAAATGTAATTAAAAAAATTTTCAATTTCATTTTAGAAATTCAATTAATCTTTGTTCAATATCTTGAGATGTCGGAAAGTTGTGAAAAACAATTGTTCCATCCAAATCAACAAATAATATATCTGGTACAAATTCAATTGTTAGTTTTCTGAGAAGTTCTTGTGAAGTATCTATTATTATTTTCATATTTCTGTTTTTAGTTTTTGTTAAATATTCATTAATTGTTTTTTCTTTTGATGTTTCAGAAATAAGTATATAGTTGAAATTTTTGTTTTTACCAATTTTATAAATAAGTTCATCAAAAGCGTGTGTTTTATCAATACATGTGCCACATGTTGCGTTCGTTGAGATAATTATTGTTTTTTTGCCTTTTATTGATTCACTTGAGATTGTCTCTCCATTTATATCTGTTGCTTCAAAAGATGGGATTTTATCACCAATTAATAATCTATTTGTTTCGTTTTCTTTTTGAGTTGGTTTTAAAGAGGTGTATGCTTCAATGCCATATTCACTGATGTATGAAATCGCTGCACATTTTATTAATTTATCTTTTAAATTTGTTGCAAGTTGGGAGCTTTCGGAAGGAAGCGGTATCGCTGTACTTAGTAAATCTTTATAATCTTTTCCAGAAAATTTTAAGAAATATTCATCCCAATTTGTCTCTTTATCTGTTTTTATTTTACTTAAAGGCTTTATCTTATAAATTTTTCCTTTATCATCAAATGTAACAACAAGTTTAATAGTATTATCAACATTTTTAAGTGACAAATCTTTAATAGTAAGAAGGGAATATTTTCCGATTATTGTTCCTTTTGAATTGACAACTGTGTCAATAGATAAAGCAAAATTTGGATCTTCAGGCAAGGAGAAACTTTTTGATTCTAAAACTTTATAATCTTTTCCAAAAAGTTCTTTAAGAGCTTTATCAAGAGAAATTTCTCTGTTAGGTAAATTTAATAATGAAATAAGCAAAACAAAGGCAACAATAATTATACCTGTAATGATAAAATATGTTTTCAAACTATTTTCACTTTTTTTAACAAATTTTTTCTTTTCCATCTTTTCCTCCTTATCTATCTAAAAGAGTTTTAATTTTAATAACTTCTCCATTCTTAATATACACTCTTGGCACTCTTTTTCCAATTCTTGTGACAATCTCATAGTTAATTGTTTTACATTTTTTTGCAATCTCATCAGCAGTTATCTCTTCTTTTCCATCTTTACCCATTATTATAACATCATCTCCAACTCTAGCTTCTTTAAATTTTGTTAAATCTATCATAACTTGGTCCATAGTTACTCTTCCAACTATTTTTGCTCTCTTTCCTTTGTAAAGTACAACACCTCTGTTTGATAAAATTCTTGGATAACCATCTGCATAACCAAAAGGAAGTGTAGCAATTAAACTCTCTTTCTTTGTTGTGTAAGTTCTTCCATAACTTATTGGAGTCCCTTCTGGAACCTTTTTTAAGAAAATTATTTTTGAATGCAAACTCATTACAGGAAAAAGTTTTACCTTTTTAACCTCTTCAGAGGGTCTTAAACCATAAAGAGAGATTCCACATCTTACTCCATCTAAAATATAATCTGGAAGGTCAATTACTGTTGCTGAATTTCCATGATGTTTAAGAGGAATCTCAATTTTCTCTTTTTTTAGTTCATCTAGCACTTTCATAAATCTTTCATATTGAATTCTTGTGAAGGTTTTATCCTTTTCATCTGCTGAAGAAAAATGAGCATATAGACCCTCAACATTTATATTTTTATATTTAAACACCTCTTTTATAAATGGAATTGCCTCATTCCAGAGAATACCAACTCTTCCCATTCCAGTGTCTATTTTAATATGAACATTCGCTCTTTCTCTTGTTATTTTGCAAATTTTGTCAAGTTCTTTTACAAAATCAATTGAATAAACTGTTGGAGTTAAAGAAAAATTTACAATATAGTCAACCTGTTTTGGAAAAATGTATCCAAATATAAGAATTGGTTTTGATATACCGTTTGTTCTTAACTCAACCCCCTCTTCAAGGGTAGCGACTGCAAAGTAGTCGCTACCCAAAGACTCAAGTTCTACTGCTATTTCAGGAGCACCATGACCATAAGCATCTGCTTTGACAACAGAAATTAATTTTTTATCTTTAATTACACTCCTTAAAAAAAGGTAATTTCTCTTTAAATTGTCAAGATTAATTTCAGCCCAGAAGGGCCTTAATAAAATATTTTCATTACTCATGGTGTTACAACATATGTATATTCATCAAAATATAATTCTCTTCCTATATTAACACTTTGTATGTATTTTGGTTTCTTTGTTCCAACAACTTCAACTCTATAAAGGTGAGAGTTATACCAGTAAAATTTAGGATTTTGAATGTTGAAAGGATTTTCTTTTACTATCAAAAGATCGCTCTTTAAAATATCATCTCCAAGTTCATAAAATGAAAAATTCCTTACAATATCAGTTATTACAAGATTCATATCATTTAATTCTTTTTGAATCTTAAGCCACTTTTCTCCATTAGACTCAATTGAGGTTAGTCCAAAATAGCCAGCATTTTCTTTTCCTTTAAGACCCATTAGAGTTCTTGAAACAAAAATGAGTAGACCTTCAACTGTTTCAACTGGATCAGTAAAGAAAGTGTCAAACTTATCAACTAAATCATCTGGAAGTTTTTCTCTTGCATCATACTCATAAGCTATCAGGTTATTTAATTTGTATTCTTTTTTAATATCATTTATAAAATTAACCAGTCTCTTATCAATTTCAAGAACAACTATTTCATCTGTTATATCTGATAAAGATAATAATATTCCCATTAAATCATCATCCCCCAAAATTAAAATTTTCTTTTTATATATATCACCTCTTGTTAACATATATAAAAACCTTCCAATTGCAGTTTCAGAGTCAATTACTCCCTGGTCATAAACTTGAACAGGGCGAGGTCTTAATTTAGCAATCTCTTCATATTTTTTCTTCAGATTATCCCATAAACCACCCTTATCATAAACTCTTCTTCCTTTACATTTATCACAAATAAAATCAGTTGAAATTTTTACTTCAATTTTCTCTTTTAATTCGAAAACTCCATTTTTCTCTTCAATTAAACCCTCATCTTTTAATTTTTTTAATTCATCTAAAACTCCTTTAGCAGTAAAGTTACTTTTTGAAACTATTTCAAAAAAATCTGTATTCTTTCTTGAGAGAATAAAAAGAATCTCTTCTCTTAATCTTTCCATCTCTCACCTCCTTTTCTTTTTGGTATTAAATCACTTTATTTATTTTAACCTATTAAAGCCTTTGATAAAATAGTTATTGTGATCGATGATATAATAGTTGTTATACCGACTGCCTTTGCTATTATTTTTCTATTTAGTCCTATTTGAGAACCAAAGATAATTGTTGCCATCATTGTTGGCATCATTGATTGAAGTAAAGACACACTTTTAATTATTGATTCTGCTTTAAATAGGTTAGAAATATAAAGTGTTATATAGGGTAAAACTATAAGTTTAAGGATAATTACTGGAATTAAATAAGATAGATCTTTTTTTGAAATGTTAAGATCAAGATTAATTCCAAGATAAAGAAGAACAAGTGGAGTTACTGATTGCTTTAATATGTTTAATGATTCAATAACAACTTGAGGTATAAAAAAATTTCTTAAGATAAGAGATACAAGAAAAGCAATTACAGGAGGAGTTATAAATGAAGATTTTAAACTCCTATTTTCGCTTTTTGAAATAAATGTTAAAAGAGGGTAGATAAGTATTAGAAAAGTATAAAAATGAACCTGATCATAAAAAATTCCAAATGGGAGATTCTTTGAACTAAAAAACATTTCAACAAGAGGGTATCCAAGGAAAGCAGTATTACCCATAACTGAGATTAAAATTAAAGTTGCAAGTTCTTTTTTATCTTTGAAATATACATTTCCTATTAAAAATGCAATTATAAATTGAATTATCATTGATAAAGGTACAATCAAGAAAATTTTATAAAAATTTCCTGTAAAATTTGAAGTTATAATTGAATACATAACAAGAGATGGAAGAGATACATTAAATAAAATTTTTCTTAATAACTCACCCTCATTTTCATTTAAAAACTTTATTTTTTTTAAAAAAAATCCAAGAAAGATTAAAATTAAAAATGATACAATTTTTATTATCAAATCTCTTTACCTCTTCTTTTAATAAAATTTATTAAGAATTCAGAGATTTCATCAAAGTTTAGTTTTAATAAATAAACTATCTCAACATCTTTATGTTTCATTTTTACAAATTTAAGTGTATCTTGAACTTTAAGAATATTTTCTTTTTTTAAAATTAATTTTGTTGATATTATATAAATTCTTTTATATTTTGAATTTATTGCATCTTCTATTGATTTAAATAAATCTGGTTCACAATAGTCAAGAAATGAGTAAAAGGTTTTTATTTTATATTTAGATGAAACAAAATCTGTTAAATCTAATATTGAATGGTAATATTCATCATTTCTGAAATTTCTTTTCCAATTTTTAAATCTTATTTTTAGTTTCTCAAATTTTTTTTCATCATCATTTAACTCTAAATAGGAATCTATTTTCGATTTGAGTTTCAAAAATTCAACAGAATCACTTTTTGGAAAGTCTGTTGGAATACATCCCTCCCCAATTATTATCAAACAAGAGTTTTCATCCATTCTTTATAATTTTCAAATATACCTTTCTTTCTCTAGGTCCATCGAATTCAAGGAAAAATATTCCTTGCCAAGTTCCAAGTAAAACCTTTCCATCTTCAATTAATAGTTGATGAGATACACCAAAAATTGAGGATTTTATATGAGAATCAGCATTTCCTTCAAGATGTTTATAATTAAATGACCTTGGAACAAGTTCGCTTGTTTTATTTAAAATATCTTCTATAACACTTGGATCAGCATTTTCATTTATAGTCAAACCAGCTGTTGTATGTGGTATATAAATTACAAGAATTCCATCTTTAATTACACTTTCTTTAACAAAATTTAAAACTGAATCTGTAATATCAATCGCTTCAATTCTTTTTCTTGATTTAATATATAATACTTTCACCCTCTTCCTCTATTATTTCAAGTACTTCGTTTGCTAAATCAACAATTTCTTTTATAAACTTTATTCCTTTAAGTGAGTTTAACTCTTTTATAACCTCAGAAACTGTTTTTCTTGTTGCATAATTTCTGCCATGAAGATTTGCTTCAATAAAATCAGCAACAGAAATAATTTGTGCCTCAACTGGAATTTGATCTCCTTTGAGTCCAAAAGGATATCCCATTCCATTTATCCATTCATGGTGTAATAGAACATAATTTGCAATATCTTTTAAAATTTCACTTTTTGAAACAATTTTATATCCAATTTCTGGATGCTTTTTTATTATTTCAAATTCATCTTCTCTTAACTTTGATGGTTTAAAAAGAATCTGCTCTTTTATAGAAATTTTTCCTATATCATGAAGAAGGGCTCCGATTTCAATTTCTCTAACTTTATATTCATCATTAAAAAATTTTGATGCAATTAATTTTGAATAGTATGCAACACCTATTGAGTGTTCATATGTCTCTTCATCTTTTACTTTAATTGTTTCAAGTAAAATTTTTACCAACTCTTCTTTAAATTGTATGTTGCTGTTAAATAATTGTATGTTGCTGTTATATATATCTTTATAAAAGCCATTTATTTCTGTGCCATTTGATATATTGATTAAATTTAAATATCCATTTACAAAATAGGAATCAAAAATAAGTTTTGCAAAAAATTTTAAAACAGATAATTCTTTTTCATTAAAATCTTCTATTCTTGATGCTTCAAATGTTGTATATTCATCAATTTGCATTTTATACTTATAAAAATTGTTTAAATTTTCTCCAATTGTAATATCTCCACTTTTTGTTTTTATGGAGATATAATCAAGTTCCAAAAAATCTTTTAGAGAAGTTATCTCTTTTTTTAATATATCAACAATATCTTTCATGTCTTTAAAGTAACAGTTTTTTATTATAGCATAAAATTTTATAAAATAAATTTGAAGAGAAATGAGTGAGGATATTAATATAGAAGATTTAAAATTTACATATAAATTACTTGACCACAAAGGTCCTACTGAATTATGGATGCTTAAAGAAGAATCCTTTCCTGTTGTTAAATTTGTTAGAAAAGAGGAAGATTTTTTAAAAACATGTATTGATTTTAATGGGAAAAGAAATATTTATGTTGGAATAAGAGATAGGAAAGAAGATATAAAATATGCGGCAAAAAAAGAAGATATAGTTGGGCTCAATCTTACCGTTATTGATATTGATCCAATTAGACCAAAAAACTTTCCATCAACAGATGAGGAATTAAATAGAGCAATTTTTCTTTCAATCAAAATAATTAATTTTTTTAAAGAAGAAGGTTTTAAAAAATCATTAATAGGAGTTACAGGAAATGGTGTTGATATATTTTTTGTACTACCTTATTTTGAAATTAATGATTCAAATAGGTTTGAAGTTGAAGAAGCGCTTCTTTGGTTTGAAAATTTTATAAAAGAAAAATTTAAAGAAGACATTAAAAAACTTAATTTAAAAATTGATAATATGTATGATCTTCCAAGAATTGTTAAATTTATCGGCACAAAAAACATAAAAGGAATAGAAAGTAATAATAGGTCTCATAGAGTTTCATGTTGGATAGATAAACCGACTACAAGAGAAGAAGATACAAAACTTTTAAATTTTATTTTAAATAGAGGTAAAGAAATTTTTGAAACCTTAAAACCAGTTTGGCTAATGCAACCAATTCAATATTTTGGAGAGAAATTAGAAGGTGAGTGGATTGTTGAACCAAAAATTGATGGTTGGAGGTTAGAGATAATTAAAGTTAAAGGTAAGGTTTATTTCTATGGGAGAAGATTAGAGAAAAATCCTGATTGGAGTGATAAGTTGAAAATTTCAAAAGAAATTTTTGAGCACGTTCCTGATGGAACAATTTTAGATGGAGAACTCTATTCAGATAAAGGAAGAAGATTTATACCATCACTCTTTTCAGAAACTTATAAAGCAAAACCAATAATTTATATTTTTGACATTATATATTACAAGGGAGAATTTATAGGAGATTTACCTCTTTTTAGAAGAAAGGAGATTTTAAATTCATTAAAATTTGGCGAGGTAGTTCAAATTTTAAAATTCAAAGAACTTAAAGATTTAGAAAAAGATTTAAGAGAAAGTATCTCTTTAGGTAATGAAGGTATTGTTATTAAAGAAATAAATAGCAAATATATTGTTGGAAAAGATTCTCCGATTGTTACTTTATATTGGAAAAAAATAAAAGGAGTAAGGAGGTAAAAATGGCAGTTGGAAGATTTCAAGTTATGGCAACACTTCAAGCAGCAAGAGCATATGTTTTAGGAAAAGATATAAGCACTGCGAAAAGTTTTGGATTAAATAGAGCAATTTTTTATGCAGCAGCAAAAAAAGGTTTTAAAGGAGCAAAAGAGGTAACTCCAACTGAGATAATTTTAAAAAGAAAAAAAGTAAGTGAAGATAAGTTAAAGAAAATAAGAGAAACTTTTAAAGTTGAAACAATTGGTGATGAGATGGCCTATGCAGTAGAAATTGATGGAAAAACTTATTACACAATTGGAGGAGAAATTCAAACTGAAGAAGATTTTGAGAAAGAAATAGAGAGAAGATTTAAAGGGAAATTCGAAGAGGCATGGAAAGAAGCAATTAAAATTGTCTCTTCTTATGATAAAGGGATTCTTTTGTCTCAAAGATATTTTTTTGAAGCAGTCTATAAACCAAGAAGAGATGAATTGAGTAAAAAGTGGAGTGAGATGGTAGAAGAGAGTTAATATAGCATATTTTGTATAAATTAAAACTCTTGACAAAAAAATAATCCTTTTTATAATTTTATATTAGATTTAGCACTCTATATATCAAAGTGCTAATAAGGAGGTGAGCATATGAAGTTAAAACCAATTGGTGACAAGATAATTGTTGAACCTGAAAAAGAAGAAGAAAAAACAAAATCAGGAATTGTTTTACCAGATACTGCAAAAGAAAAACCACAAAAAGGCAAAGTTATTGCAGTCGGACCTGGAAAAGTTCTTGATAATGGGCAAAGAAGCCAAATGGAAGTTAAAGTGGGGGATACTGTAATCTATTCAAAATATGCTGGAACTGAAGTAAAAATTGAGGATAAGGAATATTTGATTTTATCTGATAGGGATATTTTAGCAATAATCGAGTAGGAGGTGAAATATGGCAGCAAAGCAAATTTTATACAGCGAAGATGCAAGAAAGAAACTTCTAGATGGTGTTGATGCAGTTGCAAATACTGTTAAAGTAACACTTGGACCAACAGCAAGACATGTTGTTCTTGAAAGAAAATTTGGGTCTCCTGTTGTTTCAGATGATGGAGTTTCAATTGCAAAAGAGATAGAATTAAAAGATCCATTTGAAAATTTAGGAGCACAACTTCTTAAAGAAGTTGCATCAAAAACAAACGATGTTGCAGGAGATGGAACAACTACAGCAACAGTTTTAGCACAAGAAATGATTCATGAGGGACTTAAACTTGTTTCTGCTGGTGCAAACCCTGTTTTACTTAAAAGAGGAATGGATGATGCAGTTAGAGAAGTTGTTGAATATATAAAGAAAGTTGCAATGAAAGTCGATGAGAAGAAGAGAATAGCAGAGGTTGCAACTGTTTCTTCAAAAGATCCAAAAATTGGAGAAGCAATCGCTAATGCAATGGAGAAGGTTGGCAAAGACGGAGTTATCACTGTTGAAGAATGGCAAGGATTAGATATTAAAGTTGAACTTGTTGAAGGAATGCAGTTTGATAGAGGATACATTTCTCCATACTTCATAACTGATCCAGAAAAGATGGAAGTTGAATTAAGAGAGCCATTTATTGTAATAACAGATAAAAAGATTTCAGGAATTCAAGAGTTTCTACCACTTCTTGAGAAAATTGTTCAAACTGGAAGACCATTCCTTGTAATTGCTGAGGATGTTGAAGGAGAAGCACTCGCAACTTTAGTTGTAAACAAAGTTAGAGGAACATTCCAATGTTGTGCAGTTAAAGCACCAGGATTTGGTGATAGAAGAAAAGAGATGCTAATGGATATTGCAATTCTTACTGGAGGTCAGGTAATTTCACAAGATCTTGGAATCAAATTTGAAAATGTAACACTTGATATGCTTGGAAGAGCAGATAAAGTTAAAGTTGATAAAGATAACACAACAATTGTTGGTGGCAAAGGAGCAAAGAAAGATATTGAAGCAAGAATTGCTCAAATCAAGAAACAGATTGAAGAGACAAAATCTGATTATGATAGAGAAAAACTCCAAGAGAGACTTGCAAAACTTTCTGGTGGTGTTGCAATTATTAAAGTTGGTGCAGCAACTGAAACAGAGATGAAAGAGAGAAAACATAGAGTTGAAGATGCTGTTGCAGCAACAAAAGCAGCAGTTGAAGAGGGGATTGTTCCAGGTGGTGGAGTAATCTATATTAATGCACAAAAAGTACTTGATAAGATTAAAAATGGAGAAACAGATTATATTGCAGGTGTTAATATTGTTAGAAAAGCACTTGAAGCACCATTAAGACAAATTGCAGACAATGCAGGTGAAAAGGGTGTTATGATTGTTGAAAAGATTAAAGAAAGCAAAGATGGAATTGGATTTAATGCCGAAACTCACAAGATTGAAAATCTTCTCGATGCTGGAATAATTGATCCAGCAAAAGTTGCAAGATCAGCACTTCAAAATGCAGAATCCATTGCATCACTTCTTTTGACAACTGAAGCATCAGTTACAGAGATACCAGAAAAGGAAAAAGCAACACCTCCTCCAATGCCTGAATATTAATAAAAAGTTAGAATTTTACAATCTTTAAGGGCTCTGAATTAACCAGAGCCCTTTTTATTTTTGTTAATTTTATGTTATAAATTTTTTATGGAAATTATTTTAGTTCTTTTAAATCCTAAAAAGTGCTTTGAGGGGATAAAAAATAAAAATTTATTATATAAACTCATACCATTCTATTCGATTCTTTTTCTAATTTTAATTTATTATTTAAATAGATTTTTTGGAGATAAGAAACTTTTTTATGGTGCTACTATTCAACTTTTATTTAATATTGTGTTTATAATTTTCATATCTTTATTCATAAAAGTTTTTATAAAAATTTTTGGAATTGATAGAAAATTTATTCTTGTAATTAGCGAAACATTACTTATTTTTGTTCCTTCTTTTGTTATTTTCTTTTTTATGGTTTTATTTTTTTATCCAACACTCAGCAAATTTATGTATGGACTAATTTATCTTTTTTCTTATGCAAGCAATGAACTTTTAAAAAAAGCGCTCTTTTTCTTTTATTATCCTCCAAGGATTATACTTTTTCTTTACACTTTTTTAGGTATAAGGTATTTATATAATTTATCATTTAAAAGAAGTTTTCTAATTACAATACTCATTTATTTTATAATTTTAATAGTTTATCTTTTTTAAATTTTAGAGATGATAAAAGTTTTTTATAATGGAAGAATTTATGATGAAAATTTTAATTTAAAAAGGTGCCTTGTGGTTAATCAAGATAAAATTTTATATTTAGGCGATGAAGAAGATTTAATTACACCTTTCAAAAAAGAAAAAATAGACCTTAAAGGTGATTTTGTTTTTCCAGGATTTTTTGATTCTCATCTTCACCTTGGTTTATATTCAAAGTCTCTTTATGAGATAAACCTTTCCAATCTAAATAACTTTGATTTAGTTTTAAAAACTCTTAAAGAAAGCGATAAAAAAGAAAACACTCTTTTCGGTTTTGGTTGGGATGATGAAAAATGGAGTGTCAAGCCACATAAAAAGTTTCTTGATGTGATATTTAAAGATAAGATAGTCATTTTAAAAAGAAGAGATGGTCATTCTGTTTGGGTAAACTCAAAAGTATTAAATATTTTAAATATAAAAAGCGATACAGAATTTAAAGGTGGAAAGGTTGAGATTGATGAAAATGGTGAACCAACTGGAGTTTTAAGGGATAGAGCAGGTGATTTTGTTCTTGAAAAATTTAAAAATGAGTTTGATTATATAAAATATATTGAGAAGGGAATTGAAAAACTTCACAATTTCGGAATTACAGCTATATGTAATATGGATGGAGATATTTTAGATTATCTAATAAATAAAAATTTTAAATTAAGAATTTTTAATGCAATTCCAGTAAATAGGTTTGAAGATTTTTCAAAAATAGGAGTTAAAAGTTTCTTTGGGGATGAGTTTGTAAAAATTGGTGGAGTGAAAATTTTTATGGACGGCTCTCTTGGATCAAAAACTTGTTTTATGAAAGATGGTTTCACGGATGAGCCTCAAAACAAAGGATTATCTTATTATGATTATGATGAACTAAAAGAATTGGTTAAAGAAATAAATGAAAAAGGTTTTTATGTTTGGGTTCATGCAATTGGAGATTTGGCAAATGAACTCGTTTTGAAATCTTTTTTTGAGGTTGGAAATAATAAATTTAATAGAATAGAACATGCTCAAATTGTATCAAAAGATTTTTTAGAAAATCTTAAAAAGGGAGTATTCTTTCTATCTGTTCAACCATCACATATAATTCTTGATATTGATAAAATTGAAAAATTTTTAGGAGATAGAGGAAGATATACATATCCTTTTAGAACATTTTTAGATTTAAATCAAATTATCTGTTTTGGAACAGATGCGCCTATTGAAGATATCGATCCTTTAAGAGGAATAAAAGTTTCAGTTGAAAGAGTAGTTAATGAAAAAGAGTTTTATAGAGAGGAGAGGATAGATCTCTTATCATCTTTTAAAGCATATACAATAAATCCAGCAAAAAGCGTTAATGAGGATAACAAAATTGGAAGTTTAAAAGAGGGGAAATTTGCTGATTTTGTAGTTTTTGAAGATGATCCAATGAAATTGGATGCAAAAGTTAAAATGGTTTTTATTGGAGGTGAAAAAGTTTATGAGAGAGAATGAAAATTATTTTTTTATCATTAATCCTGTTGCAGGTGTTGGTAAAGCGCTTAAAGTTTGGAATAAGATAAAAGAAGTTCTTGAAAATTTAAAAATTAAATTTGATTATATGATAACTGAATATCCAGGACATGCTACAGAGATTGTAAAAGAGGCCATTAAAAAAGGTTTTAAATATATAATTTCAGTTGGAGGAGATGGAACAACAAGAGAAATTGCTCAGGGAATTGAAAATAATGAAAGTGTTTTAGGAATAATACCAGCAGGAAGAGGAAGAGACCTTCCAAGAAGTTTAAATATTCCAAAAGACCCTATTAAAGCACTTCAATTAATATTAAAAGATGGGAATATTGTTGAAATAGACCATCCAAAACTTGACAACACTAGATTTTTAAATTTTGCTGGCATTGGCCTTGATGCAGAAGTTACCTTTGTTGCAAATAAGAAATTTAGAGGGTTAGGAATTCTCTCTTACCTTCTTGGTCTTTTTTATGTTTTGTGTTATTGGAAAATTCCTGAATTTGTATTTAAAATTGATGGGAAAATTAGAAAAGTTAAAGCATATTTAATAACAATTGCTAATGGAAAATATGGTGGAGGCGGAATGCAAATATCTCCTCTGTCAGATATTAAAGATGGATTTTTAGATGTAATTATTTTTCATAAAATGCCAAAATTAAGATTTTTGTATCATTTTCCAAAAGTTTATACTGGTGGAGGGCATATAAAAATAAGTGGGATTGAAAGTTTAAAATGTAAAAAAATCGAAGTTCAAGGAGACTCTTTCATTAAAACACAAGCAGATGGAGACCTTTTTGGAGGATTACCTAAAACTTTTGAAATTGATAACAAAAAGATAAAAGTTTTTACAGGCCTTAATGTTAAATTATGAAAATTTTAAAATAAAAGTTTCAAATAAAAAAATTGAGTTGATATCTAAAATAGATGGTTTTTTAATAATGGATTCGAAATATTTTAAAGAACAATTAAATAATAAGGTGAAATTAAAAATTCTTAAAGAGAACTTTTTAGGAAAAAATGAAAAATTTTTAGAGATAGAATTAGATAGGGAAGATAAACTTTTAAAGTTGAAAATTATAAATATGCTTTTAAATACAGATTTTATAAAATTGGTTGAAATAAAGGAATCCACTCTATCAATCATTTTAATATGTGAAGAAATAGATTTTTATAAAAATTTGCCTTTTGATTTTTTTGAGATATTCAAAGAATACAAAATGGTTGTAGATGAAATAAATTTAACAATCTCTGAAGAATCTGAAATTTTATCATCGATTGAGGAGTTAATATTAAAAAGCGATTTTATATTGATTTTGTTTGAAGAGAGTTTAAAAGAAAAAATAAAAAAATATTTAAAGGATTTTGGAAATATTTTAAAAGATGATGAGTTAACTCTTCTAAAGAGAAAAAACAAAAAAATTATTATTCTACCTGTTGAGAGATTTAAAGATTTAATGAATAATATATTAAAGGAGGTATATTCATAATGAAAATTTTTGGAATTATTATCTCTGCAGGTGAGGGGAGAAGAATGGAAGGAAGGATAAAACAACTTCTTCCATGGAAAAATTCAACAATTCTTGGTTCAATAATAGAGACCTTAAAGGATAGTGAGTTGGATAAAATTTTTATAGTTTTAGGATATGAAAAGGATAAAATTTATAATTCAATTAAAGACCTTTTAACAGAAAAATTTGAAATTATAATAAATGAAAATTATAAAAGGGGAATGTTAACATCAATTCAAGAAGTTTTAAAAAGGGTAGAATCTAATTTTGATGGTTTTGTTGTTTTTTTAGGAGACCAACCTTTTTTAAACATAGAAACTGTAAAAATTCTCATAAATGAAGCAAAAAAGGGTGAATATCCAATAATTGTTTCATGCTACAAGGGCGAAAGAGGCCACCCAACTTTTATTTCAATGAAATTTAAAGATGAAATTTTATCTTTAGAACCTGAGACAGAAGGTTTAAGAAACATAATTTACTGTGCAAGAAATAAAAAACTTGTTCTTGATTTAGAAACAGGAGACCCAGATACAGTTAAAGATATTGATAATTATGAAGTTTATTTAAGAGAAAAGGAGGAACATAATGCTTGATAATGAAATTTTTAAAAAAAGTAAAGAACTTTTGGATTCAGGTGAAATTTTTTCAATAGTTACAATAGTTGTAGCAGAAGGTTCATCTCCAGGAAAACCTGGTTTTAAGATGCTTGTTACAAAAGATGGTGAGACCATAGGAACAGTAGGCGGAGGAACTCTTGAATATTTTTTAACAAAAGAAGCGATAAAAGCAATTGAAGACGAAAAACCAAGAGTTATTAGAAGAGAACTTAAAGAACTAGGGATGATTTGTGGAGGGAGTGTCACAGCATTTGTTGATGTAATTGGTGTAAAAGATAGAGTTTATATTTTTGGTGCAGGTCATGTTGGTTATTCACTTTACAAATTTTTAGTAAACTTTCCTTTTAAAATAATTGTTGTTGATGACAGAGAAGAATACACAAAAGAGGAGAGATTTCCAAATGCAAAAGTATTAAAAGAAAATATGATCGAATTTGCAAGTAAAATGGAGATAAAAGAGAGAGATTTCATAGTTATTGTTTCAAGAGCACATGCAATAGATTTTGGTGTTGTCAAAGAAATTTTAAAGAAAGAGAAAGAGCCATTTTATTTAGGTCTTATTGCAAGTAAAAACAAAGCGAAAGAGTTTAGAGAAAAATTAAAAAGCGAAGGTTTTTCAGAAGAGAGAATAAATAAAATTCATTCTCCAATTGGCTTAGAAATTAATGCCATCACTCCTGAAGAAATAGCAATAAGTATTTTAGCAGAAATAATAAAGGTTAAAAACTCTTAAAGGACCATTTTGGAACAAAATTTGGGGACTTTGAAATAATATAATATCTTATAAAAGGTTTAAAAAGTTTTATTAGATATCTTTTAAAACCCAATTTTTTCTTTAAATCAGTTATATAATCATTTAAATCTCTATTTTGATAATTTAGAAGTGCTTCACTTTCATCTGTATCAAGAAAGTCAACAGCAAAATAATTTTTACTAAAAAGATAGTCTGGAAGCATACCAATTCCAATTCCTTCAAGTATTTTTGCAACAAAATCTTTATAAAGATATTGACATCTTTTTCCACCACCAATATTAAATGTTTTATTCCAGAAATTATCTTTTTCAATTGCATTTGTAATTGCAATTGCTATGTCTTTTGGATGTATATACTCAATTCTATTATCAAGAGGTATTTCAAATAGGTCTCTTATAAAATTAATAATTTTAAGATCTGTTGTAATCGATGCTCCTAATCTCATAATAATATAGTTTAAACCAGATTCTTTTATTAATTTTTCACATAAAACTTTATGATATGAATATAAGTCATTTGGATTTAGTTCCTCATTAACTCTTCTTGGTGGTTTAAGATGTTGTGTTATTCCGTAAACATGTACAGAGGATGTAAATATTATTTTATTGGGAGATTTATTTTCTTTCATACTTTCTATCAAGTTTTTAGTCCCTTCTATGTTTATCCTCTCTGCAATTTTTGGTTGTTTAACAATATTAACATTTGTTGATGAAATTTTTGGAATTATAAATGCGAGATGAACAACTAAGTCAACACCTTTCAGAGCATTAAGAACATCACTTTTATTTGTAATATCTCCCCAATAAAATTCTGCACCCTTTAATTTCTTTGATAATTTTATATTTTTCTTTGTTTTTAAATCAAAAATTCTTAGATTAATGTCTCTTTTTATTAATTCTTCTACAACATACTTTCCTATATTACCAAATCCACCAGTTACAAGAACCTTCATATTAATTCCTCCTTGTTATAGAATTAAAAATAAAATTAAACAACTCTTTTGATAAGGCCTTTTTATCATATTTAAAAAGAGATTTTCTTAAAATCATTCCAATTGAAAGAGAAACAATTAAAGAGGAGAAAAATTTTGAGTTAATTTCTTTTTTTATACTTCCTTCCCTTTTACCATTTTCAATCAAATTTTCTATGTATTTTTCAAATTTTTCAAATTGTTTAGAAAGGCTTTTCATAATATCATCATTTTTTTCAGCTTGTTTAACAAATTCAAGAAATATTGTCAATTTATTTTCAGAAATTATAAAAATTTCTTCAAGTATCTTAGTCATATCAATCATTGCTTGAAGAACATTTTTTGATTTTTTTTCAATTTCCTTAATTCTTATATCTAATTTTTCTAGGAATTCATTTAAAATTTCGAGGAACAACAATTCTTTAGTAGGAAAATGATGAAAAAATGCTCCTTTACTAACACCTGCTTTCTCGCATATATCTTGAATACTTGTTTTATGGTATCCATTTTCGTTGAAAAGAAGAGTTGCTGCATCAAGAATTTTTCTTTTTGTTCTCTCTCCTTTTGATTTTTTCCCAACCATAGTAATCTCCTATAAATTATACCGACTAGTTGGTATAATTATAAAATAAAGTTTAATTTTGTCAAGATATAAAGTTTTTTAAAACATTTTGTCTTTTAATCCAATTGATTCTATAAGAAGTTTTATTGATGCTTCTTTATATATTTTTGATATTGTGCCTATGCTTGAAAAAATATAGTTCTTATCTATTAATATTTTTGGATTTTTAGGAAGAAGTATTCTTTCATCAATGATTCCTTTAAAGATTTCTTCCATCATTTTTTTCATTGATGGAATTTGTGTTAAAACTCCACCAGTTCCAATAACATATTTTACATTTCTCAAATCTTTTCCATAAATTGCTTTAAGTTTTCCAGATGGAGTATATAAAAACCTTATCTCACCAACATGTCTTAAAAGAGAGGTTTTAAGGCACATTTCACCCAATTTTTTTGTTATCAAAATTTCATTTTTTGTTTTTGGTATTGGTTTTAAATATTTCATATATTCACTTAATTTTTCTTTTTCCAAATCTGAAAATAGATTTAGTACATTTTGACTTGAGACATACACACCAAGATCACCTTCAACTGTTCTTTTGTTTAGTGGTTCTGGATAAATAACTATTGAATCTTTTTCAACCTTTCCTTCTGTTACTGAATGAACATCAGTTGTAGCACCACCTATATCAAAACCCATAACATCTCCTATCTCTTCATATAAAAGAGTGAAAGAGTTCATAACTGCACCAGGTGTTGGAATGATTTCTCCTTCAATGTAATCTCTTATTTTTTCCATTCCAGGAGCATGAATAATGTGCTCTTCAAAAACTTTTTGAATAACTCTTCTTACAGGTTCAATATTCAACTTATCAATCTCAGGATATACATTTTCAGTTATATAAACTTTAAAATTTTTCTCTTCAAAAATTTTTTTAGCCTCTTCCTGTATCGCTATATTTCCAGCATAAATAATTGGGGGTTTAACATTCAAAGTTGATAATCTTTTAGCATTTTCAAGAACAATATCTTTTTCTCCATAATCAACTCCACCCGATAGAAGTATTATATTTGGATTAATCTCTTCTATTTTTTTTAAATCATATTGAGATAAAAGACCTGCTGTAACCATTTTTGTAATTGCACCAGCACCTAGAGCTGCTTCCTTTGCTGCTTTTGCTGTCATTTCAGGAACAAGACCATGAACAGTCATTTTAAGTCCACCTGCTGCAGATGAATTTCCATACATATGAGACCAAGTGATTTTATCTACTTTTAATTTGTTTTTTAAATCTTCAATTGATCTATTTAATCCAATTGTTATATCTCCCTCATTGACAGTTGTATATGATATTCCCTTTCCAAGGTAAATTGGATTTTTCGATTTTATCTTATCGAAAGCATTTACTTTTGTTATAGTAGAACCAATTTCAACAACAAGAGTATCGATTTTCATAATTTTAAATTATATCACATAGATAGATTCACTTTTTGTTAATTTTTAACAAAAAATCCACCTTGAGTTTTTTAAAAATTCATTTAAAATTATATTTGCATTTATGAGTGAAGATAACTTTAAACTTATTTCTCAATATAAACCGAAAGGTGACCAACCTCAGGCAATAGAAAAGTTAGTTGAAGGAGTAAAGAAAGGTTTCAGGTTTCAAACCCTTATTGGAGTCACAGGTTCTGGAAAAACATATACAATGGCAAATGTTATAGCACAGGTTAACAAACCAACTCTAATTATTTGTCATAATAAAACCCTTGCAGCACAACTTTATTCTGAATTTAGAGACCTTTTTCCTCATAATAGAGTTGAATATTTTGTAAGTTATTATGATTACTATCAGCCGGAAGCATATGTTCCTCAAAGCGACCTTTATATTGAAAAAGATGCTGATATAAATGAAGACCTTGTAAAATTGAGACACAAAACTTTAAGAAGTTTAATGGAAAGAAGAGATACAATTGTTGTTTCTTCTGTTTCATGCATATATGGATGGGATGACCCAACAGAATTTCTGAAAGGTTTAATTGAAGTTAAGGTTGGAGATAATATTTCAAGGAAAGAACTTATTAAAAATTTAGTTATGCTTCAATATGAAAGAAATGACATAGATTTTTCAAGAGGGAAAATTAGGGCAAGAGGAGATATTCTTGACATATATCCAATAGATACAGATTATGCAGTAAGAATAGAATTTTTTGGAGACACTATCGATAAAATTTACCTTATTGATCCACTTCTTTCTACAAAAATTGAGGAACTTCCAAGTTTTATTTTCTTTCCAGCAAAACAATTTTTAACAACAGAAGAGAGAATTTTAAAAGCAGTTGAGAGTATTAAAAAGGAGTTGAAAGAAAGAGTTGAATATTTCTTATCACAAGGCAAATATCTTGAAGCAGAAAGATTAACTCAAAGAACAAATTTTGATATTGAGATGCTACTTGAAACAGGCTATGTTAAAGGAATAGAAAATTACACAAGGCATCTTTCAGGAAGAAAACCAGGTGAACCTCCATATACAATAATTGATTATTTTCCATCTGACTTTTTAATCTTTATTGATGAGTCACACATTGCAGTCCCTCAATTAAGAGGAATGTACAATGGAGACAGATCAAGAAAAGAAACACTTGTTGAGTATGGATTTAGATTACCCTCTTGTCTTGATAATAGACCTCTAAAATATGAAGAGTTTTTAGAAAAGGCAAATCAAATTATTTTTGTTTCTGCAACTCCATCAGATTATGAACTTTCAATTTCAGATCTGGTTGTTGAACAACTCATAAGACCTACAGGTTTAATTGACCCTGAGGTTGAAGTTAGGAAATGTGCAAATCAAATTGAAGATTTAATAAAAGAAATTAATGAGAGAGTTAAAAGAAATGAAAGAGTTTTGGTTACAACTCTAACAAAAAGAGTTGCAGAAGACCTTGCGATATATCTTTATGAAAGAGGAATAAGGGTTAGATATCTTCATGCTGATATAGATACAATTAAAAGAGCAGAAATTATTAGGGATCTCAGAAAAGGAGAGTTTGATTGTCTTGTTGGAATAAATCTTTTAAGAGAGGGGTTAGATCTTCCAGAAGTTTCTCTTGTTGCAATTTTAGATGCTGATAAAGAAGGATTTTTAAGGTCACACACTTCTTTAATCCAAATTATTGGAAGAGCAGCAAGAAATGTTAGTGGTAAAGTGATAATGTATGCAAATGAATTAACTGAATCAATGAAAAAAGCAATTGATGAGACAAATAGAAGAAGAAAAGTTCAGATGGAATATAACTTAAAGCATGGTATTAAACCTGAAACTGTAAAGAAAGCAGTTAAAGAATTAATTGATTTACCATATAAAGAAAAAGAAGAAATTGAGAGTTTTGTAAAAGAGAGTGAAAAATATATGAGTTTAGAGTATATAGAATCTCTTATTACTCAACTAGAAGAAGAGATGTATCTTAAAGCAGAAACACTCGAATTTGAAGAAGCAGCAAAAATTAGAGACAAAATTATTGAGTTAAAGAAAAAATTAAGAACACTAATCAAAAAGGAGAGATGATGCTATGATATTATCTGTTATTTTAAATCCTTTTGTTGAAGAAAAAGCAAACCTTAAAAGATTTCAATTAGGAGGAAAAAATCAATTAGAAATTTTTAGTAAAAAACCAGGGGGAAGAGGAATCAATGCCGCAAGATACATTAAAAAACTTGGTGGAAATGTTAGTGTTTTAAGTATAATTGGTGGAAAAAATGGTGAGTTTATAAAAGATTCACTTGAAAATGAGAAGATTGATTTCGATTTTATATTTTCAGATGAAGAAAATCCAGTTCATCTTGAAATTTTTGATGAAAGAGGAGTTGAAACAGATTTTTATGAAAAAGATCCTGTAATTGCACCCGTTGATATAAAAAATTTTGAAGATAAATTTAGAGAAAAAGTTAAAAATTTTGACATAATTTTGCTTACCGATGGAGCCCCTAATGGAATATGCAAAGATATTTTTAAACATTTGATCCAAATTTCTAAAGATAAAGATAAATTGGTAATTTTTGATGCAAAAGGAGAAATGCTTAGAGAAGGCTTAAGAGCAGAACCGTACATTGCAAGAATTGATAAAGAAGATTTTGATTTTCTCTCTGGTTCAAATCTTGTCTCTCTTATCAAAAGATTTAAGAGTTATAATGATTCAAAACCAGAATATTTTATAATTACTGTTGATAAGGGAAACATAATTTTTAATTATGAAGATAAATTTTTCAATCTTCTTTCAAAAGATTTATTAAAAGATGTTCCATATGAAGTAATTAAAGATACTTTTATTGCTTCATTGTCATATTACCTTGATGAAGGAATAAATTTCTTTGATAGTTTAAAATATGCTTTCTATATTTCTACAAAAAGCACTATTGATAAAATCGAAAAACCTAAAAACATAGTTGAAGTTGAAAAAGAGATTGTCTTAAGAGAAATTTAAATGGAATTATTTTTATCCTTTGGAAGTAATATTGAACCAAGAGAGGATTTTTTAAAGAAGGCTATTTTTTATTTAAGAGAAAAAATAAAAATCAATAAAATTTCCTCTCTTTATGAAACAGAACCATGGGGATACAAAGATCAGGATAATTTTTTAAACATCGTTATTCAAGGAGAAAGTGAAGAGGATCCAGATGATCTGATTAAATTTATAAAACATGTTGAGAAAAAGGTTGGAAGAGGAGAAAGTTTCAAGTGGGGTCCAAGAGAGATTGATATAGATATAATTTTATATGGAGATAAAATAATTGAAAAAGAAAATTTAATAGTACCACATAAGTTTTTTGAAGAGAGAGGTTTTGTTGTAGTTCCTTTGTTTGAAATAAATAAATACATAATAAATCCAAAAAGTAAAAGAAAAATAGAAGATATTTACTATAATGTTGATAAAAGAAGTGTCAAAAAAATTGATAGTGAAAATTTTTTAAGAGAGATTTATAGCGATTTAAACATAAATATTATCAATGAAAAAGATTATGAAATAGAAATATTTGATGAAATTTCATCAACTCAAGATTATTTAAAAGAGAACTTTTCTTTAAATAAACTTGTGCTCTCTAAAATTCAAACAAAAGGAAGGGGAAGAAAAGGTTCATACTGGTTTTCAGAAAAAGGTGGATTATATTTTTCTTTTTCATTAAAACCATTTAATTATATTTATTTTTTACCGATTCTTGTCACCTATTCAATGGCAAATGTTTTAAAAAAATTAGGTTTATTAGATTTAAAGATAAAAATTCCAAATGATTTATATTTAAATAACAAAAAAATTTGTGGGGTTATTTCAGAGGGATATTTCAAAGAAGAAAAACTCGCTGGCGAAATTATTGGTGTTGGATTAAATGTAAATCAAAGTAAGAGCGATTTTCCAGATGAATTGATAAATAAAACTACATCACTATATATTGAAACTGAAAAATTTTTGTTTCTTGATGAGATTTTATCACTTTTTTTAAGTGAGTTAAAGAGAAATTTAATATATTATGAAAATGAAAATTTAGATCATATAATTTCTGATTTAGAAAGAAATTTTAAAATTTTTGAAGAGCCATTTATTATTAATTCGAATGGAGAAGAAAAGAGAGTTTATGGAAAAAAAATTATTGATTATAAAAATTTATTAGTTCAAGATTTAAATGGAAAAATTTTTAATATTCCATTGCATTTTATTCCATAGGAGGATATATGAAATTAAATGAAATTATTTCAAGTGAAGTGGGTAAGAAGGTCTTTCTTCTTGGTAATGAAGCATTTGCAAGAGGTTTTATTGAAGGAGGTGGGAAACTCGCAGCAACATATCCTGGAACACCTTCATCTGAGATAGGTAATGTTCTTAGTAAAATTGCAAAAGATGCTGGAATTTATTTTGAATTTTCTGTAAATGAAAAAGTTGCCTTTGAGGTTGCTGCATCATCTGCTCTATCTGGTTTAAGAAGTATGACTTTCTTTAAACATGTAGGCCTTAATGTTGCTATGGATTCTTTCATGAGTTCAGGTTATCTTGGAACAATAGGTGGTTTTGTAATTATTTCATGTGATGACCCAAGTATGTTTTCATCTCAAAATGAACAGGATAATAGAATTCTTGGAAAATTTGCAGGATTACCAATTCTTGAACCGAGAAATCCAGATGAGGGAAGAGTTATGGTGAAATATGGTTTTTTAATATCAGAAAAATACGAAATACCTGTTTTTATAAGATCAACTACAAGATTATCACACATGAGAGGCATTGTTGAGCTTGGAGAGATCGAAAAGTTACAAAGAAACACTTATTTTAATAAAAACCCTGGAAGATTTGTTCCAATACCAGCAAATGCAAGAGTTTTACATAAAAATTTAATTGAAAAAATCCAAAAAATTAAAGATGAAGTAGAAAATTCACCCTTCAACTTAATATTTAAAAATAATGGAAATTATGGAATAGTTACTTCAGGCATCTCTTCAAATCATGTTATTGATATAGTTAAAAAATATAATCTTCCATTCGATATCTTATCTATTGGATTTTCAAACCCTTTTCCGGAGAAGAAAGTTAAAGAATTTATAGAAAATTATGAAGGTATTATTGTAGTTGAAGAACTTGAACCAGTTTTAGAAAATGAAGTTAGAATTTTAAAAGAAAAAATGGGTCTTAATACAAAAATTTTTGGTAAAGATGATAAATTTTTTACAAATCTTTATGAATATACACCAGATAGAGTAAAAAATTTTTTATTTAATTTTTTAGGTAAAGAGAGTGAGAGAAAAATTTTTAAAATAGAAAATATAAATCCTCCACTAAGACCTCCTATTTTGTGTCCAGGTTGTCCTCATAGAGCAACATATTATGCTCTCTTTAAAGTATTAAGAAAATTAAAAATTAAAGATGCAATATTTCCTTCTGATATAGGGTGTTATACTCTTGGAATTGGAAAACCATTTGATATGGCTGATACATGTTATTCTATGGGAAGTTCTGTTGGTGTTGCTTGTGGCTTATCAAAATCAACAGAACAAAAAGTGATTGCATTTATTGGTGATTCAACCTTTTTCCATGCAGGAATTCCACCATTAATAAATGGTTTCTATAACAAAGATAACTTTCTTCTTATTATTCTTGATAATGAAACTACTGCAATGACAGGCCATCAGCCAAATCCTGGAATGGGAGTTGATGGAATGGGTGAAGTTTCACAGAAAGTTAAAATAGAAGATTTAGTAAAAGGAATTGGAATTAAATTTGTAAAAGTTGTTGATCCATATAATTTACCTCAAACAATGGAAGTTATTGAAGAAGCATTAAAGGAGGATGGAGTTAAAGTTATAATCGCAAGAAGAGAGTGTGCATTGATTAGAGATGACAGAATGAGAAAAGAAGGAATTTTAGTTAAATATTTTGTTAATGAAGAAAAATGCAAGAAGTGTTTAATCTGTGTAAGACAATTTTCCTGTCCTGCAATTTATGTCGATGAAGATAAAAAAATTAAAATTAATGAAGTTTTGTGTGATGGATGCGGTGTTTGTAGTGAAGTTTGTCCATTTGAAGCAATAGAGGTGAAAAAATGAATGAATATAATATTTTAATTGTTGGAGTAGGTGGGCAAGGAGTTTTAAAACTTGCTGAAATGATTTGTGAGGTAGCACTTCTTGAAAATAAAAATGCATTAATGAGTGAAATTCATGGTATGGCTCAAAGAGGTGGTTCAGTTTTTTCTGAAGTAAGAATTGGGAATGTTTTGAGTCCAATTTTTGAAGACGGAGAAGGAGACCTTTTAATTTCATTAGAGCCTTCAGAAGTTTTAAGATATCTTCATAAAATTAAAAAGAATTCAATTATTTTAATTAATGATTATGAGATTATACCTTTTACTGTATCTTTAGGAATTTCATCATATCCAGATAGAGAAAAAATTTATGAATCTTTAAAAGAGATTGCAGAAAAAGTTTTCATTTTAAATGGAACTGAAATTTTAGAAGAAAAAAATATTGCTTATACATTAAACTCTTTCATGTTTGGTGTTTTTTCTTATTTAAACCCTCTAAATTTCAATTTGGAAAATTTTTATAAGGTTTTAGAAAATAATTTTAAAGGGAAAAGTTTAGAATTAAACAAAATTTCTTTTGAACTTGGAAGAGAAAATATGAGTTCTTTTAAGATATAATAAATTAAAAGGAGGATAAACTCATGGAAAAAAGATTATTAACTCCAGGTAAATTTAAAGGTTTAAAAAGACTGGCAGATGACACTGGAAGATTTAGGATGCTTGCAATAGACCAGAGAGGTTCTTTAAGAAAAATGTTATCAAAGACAATTAATAAAGATTCAAAAGAGATAAAGTATGAAGATATGGCTCTCGCAAAAAAATTAGTTATTGAATATCTCTCTCCACTCTTTTCTGCAACTTTAACTGATCCTCAATATGGACTTCCAGAAGGAATTAGATTTCTTGATAGAGATTCAGCTCTTCTACTTGCAATCGAAGAGAGTGGAACAAAAGATGGCGGTTATAAAAATAGAGAAAAATTAACTCCTATTCTTGAGGGTTGGAGTGTTGAAAAAATTAAAAGAGCAGGAGCAGATGCTGTTAAACTTCTTTTATATTACAGACCAGACTCCTCTCCTGAAATCAAAGAACATCAAGAAAATATTGTAAGAATGGTAGGAAGTGAGGCAAAAAGATTAGATTTTCCATTTGTACTTGAACCGATGAGTTATCCATTAAAAGATGATGAAGTTGAAAATGAGACAAACTTTATAAGAAAAAAGCCAGAAATAGTTTTAAAAACAGTCGAAGAGTTTTCAAAAGAGGAATATGGTGTCGATATTTTAAAACTTGAATTTCCAGTTGATTTAAAATTTGTTGATGATTTTTCCTGGGGCGCATTTGATGGAAAAGAAAGAGATGCTGTTTTTACATTAGATGATGCTTATGAATTTTGTGAATCAATTACAGAAACTTCAAGAATTCCTTGGGTTATTTTATCTGCTGGAGTTGATATTGAAGAATTTCTAATTAATGTTGAAATTGCAAGTGAGTCACGCGCAAATGGATTTCTTGCAGGAAGAGCAGTTTGGAAAGAATTCACAAAATTTTTCCCTGATGCTTCAAGTATGAGTTTGTGGCTTAAAACAACTGGTGTTGAAAGATATTATAAACTTGTTGATGCATCAGTTAAAGCAGTTCCTTTCTTTGAACATCCATATTTTCAGAGTTTTGCAAATATAAAAATTGAAGATGAAGGAGAAAATTGGTACTTAAAATATAAAGATTTTAAAGGAGAAGAATCAAAAGTAGCCCAAAGAGGTAAAGAAGAATATTAATTTTTATGTAAATAAATTTTCAAAATTAATATTTTTATTTAAAAAAATAACCATTGAGGTAATTATTATATTTTTATTTTTTTATTTCATTTGACAAAAAATTTTAATGTGTTAATATAATTAATTTAATACCCAAGTAAGGAGGTCACCATGAGGAGGTTAACTTTAATTTTGGTTGTTTTAGTTTTGTTATTTGGGCTTGCAGGCCTAAATTCTGCTTGCAAACCTAAACAACAGGTTCAAGAAGAGATTAAAATCGGTGGAGTTGGACCAATTTCTGGTGAGGCAGCGACATTTGGTCTTTCAACAAGAGAAGGTTCAGAATTAGCAGTTGAAGAGTGGAATGCAAAAGGCGGAGTTTTGGGTAAAAAAATTAAACTTGTCTTTGAAGATGACAAAGGTGATCCAACAGAGGCAGCAACTGTCTTCACAAAATTAATTGAACAAGATAAAGTTGTTGGAATTGTTGGAACAGTTATGAGCAAGTGTTCTCTTGCAGGCGCACCAATTTGTCAAGCAAAGGGAGTTCCAATGATTTCTCCAACATCAACAAACCCAAAAGTAACTGAAGTTGGAGATTATATTTTCAGAGCATGTTTTATTGATCCATTCCAAGGAACAGTTGGTGCAAACTTTGCATATAGAGATTTAGGTATTAGAAAAGCAGGATGTATCTTCGATATTGGAAATGATTATACAAAAGGTTTAGCAGAGTTCTTTAGAGATCAATTCTTAAAACTCGGTGGTCAAATTGTTGGATTTGAATCACATCCAACAGGTGCAACAGATTTCAAAGCACAATTAACAAATCTAATCAAAGCAGGAGCAGAGTTAATTTATATTTCTGATTATTATAATGATGCAGGACTAATAATGAAGCAAGCAAGAGAACTTGGATTTAAGGGATATTTCTTGGGTGGTGATGGTTGGGATTCACCAAAGTTAGTTGAAATTGGAGGTCAAGCAGTTGAAGGTGGATTCTTCACAAACCACTTCTCAAAGGACGACCAGAGACCTGAAGTACAAGATTTTGTTAAAAGATATAAAGCAAAATTTGGAAAAGACCCTGATGCTTTAGCTGCTCTTGCTTATGATGCTATGAACATTATGCTTACTGCAATTCAAAATGCTGGTTCAACAGATGGTGCAAAGATTAGAGATGCAATGAAGAATATTAGTTTTAAGGGTGTATCTGGCTTAATTACATTTGACCAATTTAGAAATCCTGTAAAATCAGCAGTTATTATTGAGATTAAAAATGGTCAACAAGTGTATAAGACAACAGTAAATCCATAAGAAATAAGAAATTTCACAAGGGAGGGTTTGTTCCCTCCCTTTTTCTTTAAGGAGAGTTATGGAAAAAATTTTTAATTTACAACAATTAATAAATGGCATTCAACTTGGCAGTATTTATGCTTTAATTTCTCTTGGATATACAATGGTTTATGGAATTGTAAGATTAATTAATTTTGCTCATGGTGATTACTTCATGATCGGAGCCTTTGCTGCCTACTTTACTGTGGTTCTATCAACTGCAAGGGGTCTAAACATTCCTTTTATTGTCGTCTTTATTATAAGTATGACAGCAGGTGCTGGAGTAGCAGCACTTGCAAATCAGGTTGCATATAAACCATTAAGATATAAACCGAGACTATCGGCTTTAATTACTGCAATTGGAGTTTCTATGTTTATAGAATATCTTTTTTCTGCACTTCCATTTATTGGACCATCATATAGAGCGTTTCCAAATGACCAACTTATTAAAAATAGAATTTATGAGTTAGGAACAACAACAGTTTCAAATTATGCAATCATTGATGTTCTTGTTAGTATAGGTCTTATGATATTTTTAACCTATCTTGTTAAATTCACAAAAATTGGAAAAGCGATGAGAGCAGTATCTCAAGATAAAGATGCTGCAAAATTAATGGGAATCGACATTGAAAAAATAATAATGATGACCTTTGTTGTAGGAGGTGCTTTTGCTGGTGCTGCAGGAATATTAACTGGAATTTCATACCCAAGAATATTTCCATATATGGGAATTCTTCCAGGACTTAAAGCATTTATTGCTGCAGTTTTGGGTGGAATTGGAAACATTCCTGGTGCGATGCTCGGAAGTTATATAATGGGAATATCTGAAACCTTTGCAACATCTTATAACTCTCTTCTTGGAGAAGGTATTGCTTTTGCCATCTTAATAATTGTTTTAATCTTTAGACCTCAAGGACTTCTCGGTGAAACAGTTGCAGAAAAAATTTAGGAGGGTGTAGATGAAATTATCAAGGAATATTCAATTGATTTTTTATGCTTTAATTTTTTATCTATTTGTATTTTTGACACATAGATTTGGAATTTTGATAAATGATTATATTCTTCATATAATAAATGTTTCCCTTATTTATGTTATTTTAACTGTTAGTTTAAACTTAATTAATGGATTTACAGGTCAATTTTCAATAGGGCATATGGGTTTTGCAGCTGTTGGTGCATATATTTCAGGAATTTTAACAACCCTTATTTGGAAAATAAAACCAGTTAATTTACAAAGTTATTTTCTTTTTATTATTGCTATGATAATTGGTGGAATTTGTGCAATGGGAATAGGCTATCTTATTGGTCTTCCAACTTTAAGATTAAGAGGAGATTATCTTGCAATTGTTACTCTTGGATTTGGTGAAATAATTAGAACAATAATTAATAATATTGATTATGTTGGAGGACCTAGAGGTCTTCTTGGAATTCCAAAATTTTCAAACTTCTCAATTATTTTTGTTATTACTTTAATTTCAGTTATCATAATGAGAAATATTGTTTATTCAACTCATGGTAGAGCATTCAAATCAATTAGAGAAGATCCTATTGCATCAGAACTTGTTGGAGTAAATACAACAAAATATAAAGTGATGATTTTTACAGTTGCTTCATTTTTTGCAGGCATTGCTGGTTCACTATTGTGTCACCTTCTTCAAATTGCACACCCTACACAATATGGATTTTTAGGAACAGTTTTAGTTCTTGTAATGGTTTATGCTGGGGGAATGGGAAGTATTTCAGGTTCAATTATTGCAGCATTCGGATTAACTTTCATGTCAGAAGGTTTGAGACTTGTTTTAAGAACACTTGATGATATGACACCAACAATTTCAATTGGAATTGAATGGAGAATGGTTATCTACGCTTTACTTTTAATTTTAATTATGCTATTTAGAACTGAAGGTCTTATGGGAAAAAGGGAACTTAAGATTCTTGTTCCAGAAGAGGAGGAAAGATAAAATGGACACAATTCTTTCACTTAAAAATGTGACTCACTATTTTGTTGGATTAAGAGCAGTTTGTAATTTTAATATAGATTTACCCAAAGGAGCCTTGTGGGGTTTAATTGGTCCGAATGGTGCTGGAAAAACAACTATATTTAATTTAATAACTGGTGTTTACACTCCAACTGAGGGAAGAATAATTTTTGAAAATCAAGATATAACTGGTTTAAAATCACATTTAATAATAGAAAAAGGAATTGCAAGAACATTTCAAAATTTAAGAATTTTCAATGAACTTTCTGTTCTTGATAATATAAGAGTTGCACGACATTTTAGAACAAACTACTCAATTTTTGATGCAATATTAAGAACAAAAAGATATTTTGAAGAAGAAAAAAGAATAAAAGAAGAAGCAATTGATCTTCTTGAAATTTTTGGGTTGAAACATAGAGCAAATGACCTCGCAAAACATTTGCCTTATGGAGAGTTGAGAAAACTAGAAATTGCAAGAGCACTTGCGACAAAACCTAAACTACTTCTTTTAGATGAACCAGCAGCAGGAATGAATCCAAAAGAGGTTGGAAATCTTATGGAATTGATTCATTCAATAAGAGACACATTTAAAGTAACAATTTTTCTTGTTGAACATCAGATGAGGGTTGTTATGGGAATTTGTGAGAGAATTAAGGTTATGGATTTTGGAGAAACAATTGCTGAAGGAACACCAGATGAGATTAAAAATGACAAAAGAGTAATTGAAGCCTATCTTGGAAGTGAAGGAGGAAAATACAATGCTTGAAGTTGTAAATCTTGAGGTAAACTATGGAGCAATAAAAGCCCTAAAAGGAATTTCATTTAAAGTTAAACCAGGTGAAATTGTAACTTTGATTGGTGCGAATGGTGCAGGGAAATCAACATCTTTGAGAACAATTAGTGGACTAATAAAGCCATCTGGTGGAAAAATTTATTTTAAAGGTCACGATATAACCAATCTTGATGCTCACAAAATTGTTGAACTTGGAATTTCACATGTTCCAGAAGGAAGAAGAGTTTTTGGGACCTTGACTGTTATGGAAAATCTTGAACTTGCTGCATGGACAGTTAAAGATAAAAAAATTAGAAATGAAAGATTTGAAATGGTTTTTGAAATTTTCCCAAGATTAAAAGAGAGAAGAAAACAACTTGCAGGGACTTTATCGGGTGGAGAACAGCAAATGCTTTCTGTTGCAAGAGCACTAACTACAGGTGGAGATATTATGCTTCTAGATGAACCATCAATGGGCCTTGCCCCAATTCTTGTTGATGAAATTTTTGATATTCTTGAAAAAATCAATAAACAAGGAACTACAATTCTTCTTGTTGAGCAAAATGCAAGAAAAGCACTTAACCTTGCAAATTATGCTTATGTTCTTGAAGTTGGAACAATTGCACTTGAAGGTGATGCTAAAGAACTATTAAATGACCCGAGAGTAAAAGAAGCATATCTGGGAGGATAAGGTTCTAAATAGAAAAGTTTTCAAGTAAAAGTCCTTCACCAGGTTCATATAGATCTATTAAAATATTGTTTTTCTTTAAATAAACTTTCAATTTAAAAAATTTTTTATTATTTTTCTCAGAAAATTTTTTAGTATCAAGTTTAATTAAAACAGAACCCTCACCAAAATTAAAAAATAGATTTGATACAAATATTTCTCCAATCCTTTTATTATTTAATCCATCAAATATAAAAATTGATAGTGATTTATCTTTAAATTCAAATAAAGACCACCTAGTTTTTATTTTTAAAAAGTAAAAACTATCAATTTTAATTCCACCAATACCTGTAATTACAATATTTTCCTTTAAATAACCATTATTTACAATCTCTTCATATGGATAAATTCCTATAAAATTGTTTCTATTTTTTTTAAAATCACCTCTAACTCCAGCAAAAAATGATTGTAGTGTTGTTAAATTTCTTACTTCTTTATCATAATAGCCATCATTTTTGTCAATAAAACCATATGTTGGGTCTAAATTAATCCATTTTCCATTTATAAATGATTCGACAAATACATGGTCAACTGGAAAACCAGATGCAAAAACAAGTCGAGATGGAATTCCTAAACTTCTTAAAAGAGAGAGAAGAACAATAGACCTTTCTGAACAAACTCCATAAATTGAACCCTCTTTTTCAAATTTTTCAATATAATAATAATCTGGATAATCTCCTGTAAAAGTTACATTTATTCCTGAAGCAAAAATTTTCATTACAAAATTTAAAAGTTCTTTTGAAGTTTCAAATTCTTTCTCTTTTTTAAATTTTTCTGCATAGAATTTTATTTTTTCATTGAATGGATGAATTCCTCCTTCTTTTTCAAGGAGAGGTGTTGTTATACCATATTCAAAATTGTATCCAACAATATAGGGTATTAATTCTTTTTTGAAATCAAATTTAAAATTATTAACTGTTCCTATAACTATTTTTAATTCATAAGGTCTAAAATAGTGATTGAAAGAAATTTTTCCATTATAAACACCCTCAAGGGAGTTTGTTTTTATTTTTAGTTTCAAAAAAATCTCTCTTTTTGGAAGAATTCCATCAAGATGATAAAAACCATTTTCATAAATTGGTTTAATCCAGTTGAAGTTATTGTTTTGTCTCTCTCTTTCGCCAAGAGCCCATTCGATTATTTCAACATTCGCATTTAAAGGATTTTCAATTTTTATTTTTAAACTAAAACTATAATCTCTTTCAAAATAAAGTTTATCTATTATCTCAAATTCATTATTTGTTTTATAATAGTGAACTATTGGAAATGGAAGTTCTTGTGGATTGCTTATCAATGTTAAAAAATAGATATAGTTATAATAAATAAGCCAAATAAAAAATAAAATTATTATAAGAACTATATATCTTTTGTAATATTTTTTTATGTGTCTTTTTATTTCAAAGTATCTTTCAAAAACTTTTCGAACTCCTCTTGTTTTTCATTAATTACTTTTACATTAAACTCCCTTATTAACTCAAGTGCTATAGAAAAATCACCAACATAATAAGAAAAATGCGCATCTGATGATATAAAAACTTTAACATTATATTTTTCACAAAGATATAACATCTCTTTGTAATAATTAATCCAAGCTTCTCCTCTTTTCAAAACATTGTTGTTTAACTCTAAAAATTTACCAAGATTTGATGCCTCTTTTACAACTTCTTCAAGTTTTATAGGATATGGAAAATATGGGTCTCCTGGATGAGCAACTCCTTTTATATATTTTCTTTCAAGCGCTTTAATCATACTTTTTGTGTTTTTTGTAATTGAATTTGATGAATATGGAGTTTGATTATGAAATGCAATAATATTGAAATCTAAATTTTTTATTATTGATTCAGGAAGATCCACATCTCCTTCATCAGAAATTACATTTAATTCAACACCTGTAAAAATTTTTACACCTTCAATATATTCTGGTAAATACCTTGATGCAAGCATTTTAAAATATTCAATACTTGGACTGTCTGGTCTTAATGGTCCATGATCTGTTATACAAATTCCTTTAAGTCCTAATTTTTTTGCCTGAGTCACATTTTCAAGCAAAGTAGAAAAAGCATGTCCTGTTAAAATTGTATGAGTATGAGTATCAACTTCAATTTTCACCTTTTCGCCTCCTCAATTGGAATAAATCCTTCTCCAATTACTTCCCTTGCATCACCTATAACAACAAATGCTTTGGGGTCTTCCTCATGAATGATCTCTTTTAATTTTGATATTTCTCTCTGATGAATTACACAAATTAGTGCTTTTTTCTCAACTCCAGTATATGCTCCAGTTACAGTAACCTCTGTTACACCTCTTTCAAGTTCATCCATAATTCTTAATTTAATTTTGTCAACTGAATCCGAAATTAAAAAAACTGTTTTTGCAGACAAAAAACCTTCTTGAACTGCATCTACAACTTTTGAAGAGATGAAAAGTGAAAGCATACCATAAAGAGAATACTCGAGTGCTTTAAAAACAATTCCTGCAATTAAAACAATTGTTGTATCGAGAATAAACATTGATGTTCCAAAAGAAAGTCCTGTAAAACTATATATAATTTGACCCAAAAGGTCTGTTCCGCCTGTACTTCCCCAATTTTTAAAAACTATTCCAACTCCAACACCGACGAGCACACCTCCATAAATTGCAGCAAGGAGAGGATTTGAAGTTAAAGATGAAAAATAAATTGAAAAGAAATCTATAAAAAATGAAGAGGTAATTACACCAAAAAGAGTTAATCCTATAAAATTAAAACCCCACTTTTTTCCTGCAATTATAAAAAGTGGCAGGTTTAAGATAAAATACATAAGTCCTACAGGAAATCCAGTTAAGTGAAATATTATAATAGATAGACCTGAAAAACCACCTGGAGCAATTTTGTTTGGTGATAAAAATAAAACAATTCCAAGCGCTTGAATTATAGATCCAAAAGTTATTCCTATTAATCTTTTAATTAGTTTCTTTATCGGAACTTTTGTCTTTTTCATCTTTAATATATTTTAAATAACTCCATATAAAATCATCAATATTTCCTGAAATTACATCTTCAAAATTATAAATTTCTAATTGAGTTCTATGGTCTTTTACAAGAGTGTAAGGATGAAAAACATAACTTCTTACTTCATAACCCCATGAAGCAGAAACAAAGCCACCTTTAAGTTCATATAATTTCTTTTCTTTTTCTCTTCTTTTTAGTTCTATGAGTTTTGCCATAAGAATTTTCATTGCAGTTTCTTTGTTTTTCAACTGAGACCTTTCATTTTGACATGTAACTGTTATTCCTGTTGGGAGGTGAACTATTCTAACAGCAGAATCTGTTTTATTTACATATTGACCACCATGACCACTTGCTCTAAACACATCTATTCTTAATTCATCTTCATCTATTTTTAACTCTTCATCCTCAATTTCTGGGATCACTTCAACCAAAGCAAATGAAGTATGTCTTCTTCTATTTGCATCAAAAGGAGAAATTCTTACTAATCTATGCACTCCAATCTCTCCTTTAAGGAGTCCATAAGCATATTTACCTTTAATTAAAATTGTTGCACTTTTAATACCTGCTTCTTCTCCATAAGAGATGTCAACTACTTCAGTTTTAAAACCCTTTTTATCACACCACCTTAAATACATTTCAAATAAAATTTGAGTCCAATCCATTGCATCAACTCCACCTGCTCCGGAAGAAAGAGAAAGTATTGCATTTTTATCATCATACTCACCTGAAAGAAAATAAGCTTTTTTATACTCTTCTAAATTTTCATTAAGTTTCTTTATGTTTTCTCTTAATTCTTCTCTTAAACTTTCATCTTCTTCTTTTTCAAGAAGTTCAAGAATAATTTCGCTCTCTTTTAATAAAGAAATAATTGTCTCTCCTCTCTCTTTTTCTTCCTTTAATCTTTCAAGAGAAGATAAAACTCTTTTTGCCTCTTCACTTCCCCAATCTGTTATTTTAAATGTTTTTTCTTCCAGTTCCTTTATTTTTGAATTTAACTTTTGAAGTTCCTCATTAAGAGAGAGGTTTTCAAACTCAATTTTTAGTTTTTTTAAGTTCTCTTCTTCTTTCCTCTCTATTCTTTTTTCGTTCAACTGTTATCTCCACTCTAAATAAAAATTTAATCCAATCTTCTCTAATTGAATTCATCATAGATTGGAAAAGTTCAAAACCTTCAAGTTGGTATGCAATAAGAGGTTCTTGTTGACCATATGCCCTGAGTCCGATTCCCTCTTTGAGGTGGTCCATATTATAAAGGTGGTCTTTCCATTTATTATCAATAATTCTTAAAAGAAGGTATCTTTCAATTTCTCTTAATGGATCTTCTCCAAAAGAGTTTTTAATCTCTTCGACACTTTTTGAAAGTTCTCTTAATCTTACCTCTTTTTCAATATACCTTTTTTGTGCTATTTCATATAAAATTTTTTTTATTTCACTCTCTTTTGCTTTTGCAAGTTCTTGAGGAGGAATAAGTATTTGAGTTAAATCTAAAAATGCTTTTGATAGTCCTTCATAATCTTTTTCTTCAAGAGTTTTAGAAAGGCATATATCACAAATTTCATTTATAATTTCATCTAAAAATTTAAAAACATCTTCTCTTAAATCTGCTTTTTCTAAAATTCTTCTTCTCTCTTTATAAATTATCTCTCTTTGCTTATTTAAAACATTATCATATTCAAGGAGATGTTTTCTTATTTCAAAGTGATATGCTTCAACTCTTTTTTGAGCATTTTCAATTGTTTTTGAGAGAAGTGGATGTTCAAGAGGAGTATCATCCATCTTAAAGAAGTCCATTAGTTTTTTTATCATGTCACCACCGAAAATTCTTAAAATTTCATCTTCAAGAGAAAGATAAAATCTTGAACTTCCTGGGTCTCCTTGTCTTCCTGCTCTTCCCCTTAACTGATTATCTATTCTTCTTGATTCATGTCTTTCTGTTCCAATTATGTGTAATCCACCAAATTCTTTCACTCCTTCTCCCAAAACAATATCTACTCCTCTACCAGCCATATTTGTTGCAATTGTTACCATTCCTTTTTCGCCAGCATGCTTAATTATTTCTGCCTCTTTTTCATGATATTTTGCATTTAAAACTTGATGTGGGATTCCTTCTCTTTTTAACATTGAGGAGAGAATTTCTGATTTTTCAATTGACCTGGTTCCGACAAGAACAGGTCTTCCTATCTTATACCACTCTTTTATTTCTTCAACTATTTTTTTAAATTTTATTTTTTCTGTTCTATAAACAACATCTGGATAATCTATTCTTATCATTGGTTTATTTGTTGGAATTACAACAACAGGAAGACCATAAATTTCAATAAACTCATCTTCTTCTGTTTTGGCGGTTCCAGTCATTCCCGCAAGTTTCTTATACATTCTGAAATAATTTTGAAAAGTTATTGTCGCAAGTGTCTGACTTTCTTCTTTTACTTTTAAGCCCTCTTTTGCTTCAATTGCTTGATGAAGTCCATCAGAGTATCTTCTTCCAAACATGAGTCTTCCTGTAAATTCATCAACAATAATTACTTCACCATCTTTAACAATGTAGTCTACATCTTTTTTAAAATGAACAAGTGCTCTTAATGCCTGAATAACATGGCTTACAAGTTCAACATTTTCGCTTGCATAAAGATTTTCAACTCCAAAAAATTTCTCAACCTTTTTAACACCAGATTCTGTTAAAGTTACATTTTTTTCTTTTTCATCTGATTTATAATCTTCATCTATTTTTAATTGTTTGGCAATTTGTGCTGCTTTGTAATAAACTTGAGTGCTTTTTTCGCTTGGACCTGAAATTATTAATGGTGTTCTTGCTTCATCTATTAAAATTGAATCAACCTCATCAACAATTGCATAAAAAAGTTCTCTTTGAACAACCTGCTCTAATGATATAGCCATGTTGTCTCTTAAATAGTCAAAACCAAATTCATTGTTTGTTCCATAGGTTATATCTGCAAGATAAGCATCTCTTCTTGAACATGGAACAAGTTTAACAGTAAATTTTTGGGGATCGTCCCACTCAACAAGAAAAGATGCTTCATGTTGAATTACTCCAACACTTCTTCCTAAAAATTTGTATATTGGACCCATCCATAAAGAATCTCTTTTTGCAAGATAATCATTAACAGTTACAAGATGAACTCCTCTTCCTAAAAGGGAGTTAAGGTAAATTGGAAGTGTTGCAACAAGAGTTTTACCTTCACCTGTTTTCATTTCGGCAATTTTTCCTTCATGAAGAACAACTCCACCCATGAGTTGAACATCAAAGTGTCTCAAGCCAATTGTTCTTTTCGAAACTTCTCTTACAACTGCAAATGCTTTACATAATATATCTTCAAGTTTTTCACCATTTTCAATTCTTTTAATAAATTCATTTGTTTTATTTTTTAAATCATCATTTGTTAGTTTACTAATATCACTCTCAAGAGAATTTATTTTTCCAACAAAATTCGATAATCTTTTTAGTTCTCTCTCTTCTCCTGAAAATATCTTTTTTAAAAAATTTGCCATCTTACTCCTTATCTAATGATAAAATTGTTCCAACAAATCTTACCTTTCCTGTTTCAAATATTATTTTACCCCCAACTCTAACAGTTATTCTATTATATGATAATACTAATCTTTTTGATCTGTTAACACTTTTTACAGTTAATATCATACTTTTAAAAATAGGATGTGGAGATTTTACAATTTTGCCACTTGGTGTTTCAACAGGATGTTCAGCATCTTTTACTAATTTATAGATTATTACAAAAATTTTGTTTCCACTATTATCTATTAGATAATCACCAACATTTAAATTATCACAAACTTCAGGTAAAACATTTGAAACTGACATTTTAACAATTACATAAAAAGTTTTCTCTTTTCCCTCTGAATATTTTCTATAAACAAGAAGAATTGAAAATATAATAATTAAAAAAATTAATGTATAAAGAATAAATTTTTTCATACTTATTCTGGCTCTATTAAGCCATAATTTCCATCGTTTCTTTTATATACAACATTTATTTTATCTGTATTTGAATTTAAGAAAACAAAGAATGTATGTCCTAAAAGTTCCATTTGCATTATTGCTTCTTCTTCATCCATTGGTTTTAAGACAAATTTTTTAACTTTTACAATTTTTGGAAAATCTTCAACTGTAGTTTCTGAAGTAGATGCTTCTGTTTTTTCTAAAAATTTCTTTGTTTCTCTTCTTCTCTCAACAAAACTCTCTTTGTATTTTTTAATCTGTCTTTTAATTTTATCAAGAACATCATCAATTGAAGCATAAATATCTTGAGTTTTGCTCTCACCTCTAATTACTGTTCCAGACAAAGAAATTGTAACCTCTGATTTAAAAAGACCTCTCTCTTTTGAAATAATTAAATTTGCTTCTTGGATATTTTCAAAATATCTTTCAGCAGTTGCAAATCTCTTTTCAGCATAATTAATAACATCATCTGTTAAGTTAATACCTTTTCCTTGAACGATAAGTTTCATATCATCCTCCTAAATATGTTTTAAATAAATTATAAAAATCAAAGCTAACTTTTATTTAGTATAATATTATTTCCCCCTTCTGTCAAATTTTAATTATTATTGAAAAATTGATTTTTTTTATTATTCTTAAAATTAATGTACGCGAGAGTAAAAAGTTTGATTAATGTTGGGCTAAAAGTTTATGAAATACTTGTCGAGGTTGATATTTCTTCTGGTCTTCCTTCATTCACAATTGTAGGTCTTCCTGATACTTCAGTTCAGGAAGCAAAAGAGAGGGTTAGGGCTGCAATTAAAAATTCAGGGTTAGAGTTTCCTGTAAGAAAAATAATAGTAAATCTTGCACCAGGTGAAATTAAAAAAGAGGGGACCATCTTTGATTTACCAATTGCAATTGGTATTCTTGCTGCATCAGGACAGATAAATCAAGAAGAGCTTGAAAAATATTATTTTGTTGGAGAACTTACACTTGAAGGTGAACTTGGAAAAATAAATGGTGGACTTTCTCTTTCTTTGTTTTTAAAAGATAAAGAAGAACCTCTTATAATTCCAAATAGAAATCTATCTGAATGTGCTTTATCAAAAGAAACAAAACTTATTCCATTTAAGAATTTAAATGAAGTTGTTCTGTTTTTAAGAGGTCAGATAGAAAAAGAGATCATTAAAAATTATCCAGTTGAGTTTTATGAGGAAAATTTTGATATCGATTTTTCAGATGTAAAAGGTCAAAACTTTGTAAAAAGAGCAATGGAAATTTCTGCTGCTGGAAAACATCACCTAATTATGATTGGGACTCCTGGTTCAGGGAAAACAATGCTTTCTCAAAGAATGATAACAATTATGCCAGAACTCTCTTTTGAAGAGGCAGTTGAAATAACAGAAATTTATTCAATAGCAGGTCTTTTAAGAGTAGATGAAGAGATAATAAAAAGAAGACCATTCAGAGCGCCACATCATACAATTTCTTATGCAGGTCTTGTTGGAGGAGGAACAAATCCAAAACCAGGAGAGATAAGTTTAGCGCACAAAGGAATACTTTTTCTTGATGAACTTCCTGAATTTAGAAGAGATGTTCTTGAAGTTTTAAGGCAACCCATTGAAGATGGTTTTGTAACAATTTCAAGAGTTAAGACCTCTTTAACTTATCCATCAGATTTTCTTTTAATTGGTGCAATGAATCCATGTCCTTGTGGATACTTTGGTGATTCAGAAAAAAATTGTACCTGTTCTTTAAATGAAATAAAAAGATATAGAGGCAAAATTTCAGGTCCGCTTTGGGATAGGTTTGATATAAAAATAAAAGTTCCAAGAGTGAAAGAAAGTGAAGTATTTAGCAAAGAGAGTGGAGAGACATCAAAAATTATAAGAGAAAGAGTAAAGAGGGCATGGTATATTCAAAAAGAAAGGTACAAAAAAGAAAAGATAAAATTTAATGGAAAATTAACACCAATGTTAATTAAAAAATACATTCCTATAACTGAAGACGTAGAGAACACATTAAAAAATGCTATGAAAACTTTAAATTTAACATTGAGAAGTTTTCATAAAATAATTAAACTTGCAAGAACAATTGCTGATTTAGAAGGCATAGAGAAAGTAAACACATCACATCTTCTTGAAGCAATAAGTTATCAAAGATATGGATTAATGGATGAGATATAAATTAAAATTTATTTTAATAATTATTATTTTATTTTTAATACCATTAATTTATGAATATATTGGAATAAATTATGGGGGACCAATTGGTGTAAGATACTATTACAATCAATCATTTAAACCACAAATTTTAGGTTTACCAATTTTTGTTTGGGTCTTTTGGGGAATTTTTATAATAACTTCATATCTTTTAACAAATTCAATTATTTTAAATATTTTAAAAAAGGATTATGAAGTTTTTCTTAAAGATAGATTAAATATCTTGTTAATTTCTTTTTTTGATGGTTTTATAGTAACAACTTTTGATTTATTTATTGATCCAATTGCTGTAAAGTTTGGATTGTGGAGGTGGGAGAATTTTAAATTTTCCTATTTTGGGGTACCTATAGGAAATTTTGTTGGATGGTTTATAATTGCAACATCAACAACTATTATTTTAAGAATTTTAGATTCACTTATACCAACAAAATTAAATTTAAATTTATTAAAATTCCCCCCAATTATTTATCTTTTGATTGTTTTTATTTTGTCTTTTTTATCAACACTATTATTTAATGTTGAATTGTCTTTAATGAGTTTATTAATTTCTTCACCAGTTAATTTATTATCAATTTATTTAATCAAAATAAATTTATCTAAAAAATATTTATAAAAATTTTCAAACTGACTCTCTGTTACAAAATGAATTTCAAAAGGATTAATGAACTCTATTTTTTTGTTTAATTCAATAAAAAATTTATCTTTTAATTCTTTTTTAAAAACATCATTTGAAACAATTAAAATATCAATATCTTGAGGAGTTTTACTTTTTAAAATTGATCCAAAGAGTATCACTTTTGTATTTTTAAAAATTTTTTTAGCAATTTTAGCAATTATTTTTGAATATTTTAAATAATTCTTAAAATATTTTTCGTTTGTTTTTGATATTTCTATCAAAATATCATTTATATCTCTTCCCATAATTCTTTCAAAAATTCAACAACTTCATTTAAAAATTTTTGAAACTCAAATACTTCTTCTTTTGTATATGTATAAGGTAAATATCTTGAAGATATATAAGATTGCTCTAAATTACCAATTAACTGATATTTATTCTTTAGAACTTTATCCAATTCTTTTTCTTTATTATAAGTTTCGCCTAACATTTTAAATAAAGATTTTAAAGAATGTGTTGGTGGATAAGTTTTTATTTTTAAAAAAATTGTATATTTTAAAAAAAGTTGAAGTGCCTGCTCCAAATCAAATGCAGCAAGATCATACATTTCATTATTTAAATGATATTCAGAAGTTTTTAAAAATTCTTCACCCCTCTTTTTTAAATATTCAATTTCCATGATTTAATTTTACATTAGATTTTAAAGAAAATAAAAAAGGCCCTCCTCTTTGACAGGGAGGGCTAAAAAAGTTTTAGATTCAGAAAATTCTTATAAGTCACCAATTGTTAATGCCATTACTGCTTTTTGAACATGAAGGCGGTTTTCTGCAATGTCATAAATTATTGATCTTGGCGAACTTGCAACTTCATCTTCAACCTCATTTCCTCTATCAACAGGCATTGGATGAATAAAGTAAGCATCATTTGTGAGTTTCATAAGTTCTTTTGTTAAAATCCAATCTTTAAATTGATTTGCCATCTCAATTTCTTTTTCTTTTCCCCAATCATATCTTTTTGGACTCATCCAATTTCTTGAATATACAACATCTGCACCCTCAAGCGCTTTTCTTAAATCATTCAGAGAACCAGAAATGATTTCAAAACTTCCATTAGATTTTTTTGCATTATCTTTAACCATATCCATAACTTCAGGGTCAAGATCATATCCAGGAGGATAAACAAGTTTTATATCCATACCAAACATAGAGGATATGAGTAAATTTGCATGAACAGAAGACCAACTTCTTACCATTGTAGAGTATCCCCACATCATAACAAGTTTTTTCTTTTTAACACAGCGCATATGTTCTAACATTCCCATCATATCTGCAAGTGCTTGACATGGATGACACTTATCATGTGCCATAGAAATTACTGGAATATCTGCATATTTTGCATATTCTCTTAAAATAAAATCTCCATCACCATATCTTTCAATTGAATCTTCAAGAATTCTTATTCCAATTCCAACACCATAGCGGCTCATAACTTTTGCTGCATCTTCAATTGTTTCTCCTGCCTTGCCTTTTTCTCTTAGTCTCATTGTTTTTGGTTCAAGAAATTGAGCATGCCCTCCAAGTTCAGTTGCTGCTGTTTCAAAAGATTGTCTTGTTCTTACACTTGGGTTGTAAAACATCATAAAGAATGTTTTGTTTTTTAAAACATCCTTATATGGATTAGTATATCTTGCTCTCTTCATCTCTTTTGCTACTTCAAGAGTTTCTTCAATTTCTTGAAGTGACCACTCTTGAATAGAAATTAAATCTCTCCCATGTAATTTATGCATTCATCTCTCCTTTTATTTTAAAAATCATTCTCTTACAATTGTTGTTCCTGCTTTTCCTTCAAGAGTTTCAAGATACTTTTCTGTTAAAGAGATATAAGCAATCTTTCCACCACCTTCAAGGAACTTGATTATTGCTAAAATTTTTGGACCCATACTTCCGGGTGGGAAGTGTCCTTCATTGTAATATTTCTTTGCCTCTTCGAGAGTTAATCTTCTTAAATCAACTTGCTGCGGTGTTTGGTAATAGAGTTTTGCTCCATCTTCACCTGTAAATATTGTGAATGTAACATCAACATCTTCTCCTCTTGCTTTTGCTCTTTGAATTAACATTCTTCCGAGAAGAGAGGTTGCTAAATCTTTATCTATTACTGCTTCAACTCCATTGTAAATTTTTGTTCCTTTTCCATTTTTAAATACGATTTCATAACTACATTTAAATTCACCTTTTTCATCTGGTTCAACTTCAACAACTGGAATTCCTCCGCCACCAACTGTTATTGGAATAAAACCTTTTTCAATTGCTGCCTCAATTGCATCAATCTCAACAATATCAAGTGGTTCAGGTGAAGGAACAACTTTTCTCCAAATTTCATTTCCCTTATCATCTTTTTTGTAAAGTTTCATAACCCAGCCATCTTTTTTCATTCTCTCTTCTGCTTCTTCTCTTGTGTATGATGGACCTATATATTTTGTTGGATTTTGAAAGCCAGGGTCATTTTTATCAACAACAACTTGAGTAACAATTCCTACAACTGTTTTATTAATTCCATTCGCTCTTAATTCATTTCCTAAAATTTGCCCTATCATATAACCCATTGAACCTTGGGTGTCTGAACCACAAACATCAAGAGGAATTGGTGGTAAAATCGGTCTTGAATATTCAGACCTTAAGAAAACATTTCCCACTTGAGGACCATTTCCATGTGTAATAACATAAATATCATCTGGAAATTGCTTCATTATTTTTACAATGTGTTTACAAGTTTCTGATGTTCTTTTCCATTGCATTGCAATGTCTGGAATAATTGGTTTGCCCTTTTCATCAGTTAAACCTACTGGCGAAACTTCATTTCCTCCAAAAGCAAATATTCTGATGTGCTTCTTTGCCATTTTTTAATCCTCCTTTAAAAATAGTTTTTTATAAGTCCAACTCTCTCATTAAACTCTCTTATTTTTTCATTCCAGATTTTGTATGAATTTAGTTTATCCCTAAAATAATTTTCATTGTTCCATTGTTCCTCTAACTCTTCTACACTCTTTCCCCTTTGTTCCACCCATGTAAAATATTTTAAATTATGAATTCTTCTTTTGTCATAATAGGAAAGTTCAAGCATCCAATTAGTGTTTTGATGTGTTAAAACCTCTATAAAATCTTTTTCTGCTTGATTAATACTATATTCTCCTCTTTCCTCTCTCAACTCAATTATCCTTGAACCATAAAGTTCCATTGAATCAGTTGCAACAGTAGTTATTATATCATTTTCTTTGAATTCAAAATATTTTGAAATTTTAATTGAACCAATTAGATTTGCAATGCTTGAAATTCCTAAAAGATTTAAATTTTCTATGAAACTTTCATCAATCTCTAAACTTTTAAGAAATTCTTTACCTTTTTCTTCATTGAATAGTCTTAAAATTCTGATACAGTCTTCGTCATCAATATCAACAATAATATCAAGATTTCTTACATCCATTACCCAAGGAACATGTTTATCTCCAATTCCTTCAATTCTATGAACTCCATATCCATTCAAAAGAAGTGTTGGACATTGAAGTGCTTCACCTGCTGCAACTTTTATTTGTGGAAATTTTTCTTTAAGATAATTTCCTGAGCCAAGTGTTCCTGCTGAACCTTGGGTTAAGAAAAGGGCAGAAAGTTTATCATTTTCTTTTTTTATCTTATAAAAAACTTCTTCCATTGCTGGACCTGTTACAGCATAATGCCAAGTTGGATTTCCAAAATCATCAAATTGATTTAAAACAACAATTTCATCCGGATAAAGTTTTTTAAGTTCTTCACTCTTATCAAAAACCTCTTTTACATTACTTTCACTTCCAGGTGTTGGATAAATTTCTGCACCCATGCTTTTGAGCCAATCAAATCTCTCTTTGCTCATTCCTTCAGGAAGAACTGCAATACTTTTACATCCAAGAAGATTAGAATCATAAACTCCACCTCTACAATAATTTCCAGTAGATGGCCAAAGTGCTTTGTGTTTTGTTGGGTCAAATTGACCTGTTACAAGAAGTGAAACAAGAGGTCCAAATGTTGCTCCAACTTTATGTGAACCAGTTGGAAACCATTTTCCAATTAACATAATTATTCTTGCTTTAACTCCTGTTAACTCTTTTGGAAATTCTATGAAATTTACTCCATTAAAACCACCACCAAAATTTTTTGGATCATTTTTCCATGTAATTCTGAATAGATTTCTTGGATGAGTATCCCATTGACCAATATTTTTTAATTCATCTTTTATTTTTTGAGGGATCTTTTCTGGATCCCTCATCTCTTCATAAGTTGGAATAATTATATTTCTCTCTCTTGCTCTTTCAATTGCTTTTTTTAGAACCTCTTCATTTTTAATTTCCATAAACTTACCTCATAAGAAGAGCCATTATTGCTTTTTGAACATGTAATCTATTTTCTGCTTCATCAAATACAACAGATTGTGTTCCATCAATTACATCATCATCAACCTCAAAGCCTCTATCAGCAGGTAAACAATGCATGTAAATTGCATCTTCTTTTGCTAATTTCATCATCTCTTTTGTTGTTTTCCAATGTTTATTTTTTTCAAAAAGTTCTTGAGTTTTTTCAAGCATTGGTTTATCAACTTCTGGAGGAATAAAATGTTTGCTTGTCCATGATTTTGGATAAACAATGTCAGCATCTTTAAATGCTTCTTTCATATCATTAACAATTTCAAAACTTCCACCATGTTTTTTAACATTTTCTTTAACTGCTTCAATAATATTAGGATCAAGTTCAAGACCCTCTGGATAAGAAAGAGTTATATTTAGTCCAAATTTTGATGCAACTGTTATTGCGCTTTGTGGAACTGCAAGTGGTTTCTCAACTGATGGAGAGTATGCCCAACTCATTACAAACTTCTTTCCTCTTAAATCTCTTCCTTTCTTTTCAATAATTGTCATTATGTCAGCCATTGCTTGACAAGGATGATACATATCATCTTCCATATTTATTACTGGAATATCTGCCCAATATGCAAATTCTCTTATCATTCTGTTTGCTTCACCATAAATCCAGTCAACTGGTTCACCATAGCACCTTATTGCAATACCTTCTCCCATTCTTGATAAAACTCTTGCAACATCTGAAACTCTTTCTGTTGAATAAGCAACTTCTCTTCCAGGAAGAGCAGGTGTGTAAATTTGTTTTGGATTAAGGTCATGTGCATGTCCTCCAAGTTGATGCATACCTGCTTCAAAAGAGTTTCTTGTTCTTAAAGATTGATTATAAAAAATCATAAAAAGAGTTTTTCCCTTTAAAAGTTCATGTGGTTCTCCTGTTGCTCTTTTTCTTTTCAAATCCCATGCAACTTCAAGAATTGTTTCAAGTTCTTCTTTTGTGTACTCAAGATCTGTAATCCAATCCCTTCCCCTGAAACTTTCAGTTTTCATAAGAAACCTCCTTTAAGGAATTATTTATTTAAATTTTAAATTTTTGTTTGATCTAAGTCAATGAATTTAAATGTTCTATTCTTTCTATTGGGGGTGGATGAGTATATTTAAATTTTGAAAATAATGGATGCGGAAATAGATTTGATAAATTTTCTTTAAAAATTTTCTTCAATGATTTTATCATTGAATATTTATCTGTTAATTTTGCCGCAAAACCATCTGATTCGAACTCAAATTTTCTACTTATTGAATTGATTAAAAATTCAATAGGAAAAAGAATGCTTGATAAGAAAAAGCTTGTATATGATATTTTTAAATCTATACATTTCTTGCATGAATAAAAAACTTCAGAAATTTGTGTATTTATAAGAACATTAAACAAAAAAAGAACAATAAAAATAAAGATTGAGGAAAGTAAAACAGATTTAAAAATATGACCCTTTTTATAATGACCAAGTTCGTGTGCAAAAATTGAAAGAATTTCTTCCTCTGAATGATTTTTTAAAAGTGTATCATAAAAAACAATTTTCTTTGTTTTGCCTAAACCAGAAAAAAATGCATTTGTGTGAGTTGATCTTGAAGATGCATTCATAACATAGATATTTTCAAATTTTAGTCCAATTTTTTGTGTTATGTTAAAAATTTTATTTTTTAGATCTTCATTTTGAAGTTTCTCAAACTTATAAAAAAGTGGAAGTATTATTGATGGGTAGATGATATTTATTAAAAATATTACTCCTATAATTATTAATGAAAGGGGTACAAAAAAGAGTTTAATTTTTAAAACAAAGTTAATAAAAATATATAGAAGTGGCAAGCCGATTATTAAAGATAATATTATCATTTTTATTTTATCAATTATGTATAATTTTGGTGTAATATTTGAGAAACCATATTTTTTCTCTATTTTAAATGTAAAAATTATGTCAAATGGAAGGTCAATTAAAAAAACAAATACACCTAATAAAATAAAGAAAATGATTGATTGATAAAATGAATAATTCAAAGAAATTTTATTATATACAAATTTAATAGCTAGATTTTCAAATAATGGGAAAAGATAAATTAAACCTATAAGAATAAAAATTGTTTTGATTATTATTTCGATGTTTGAAAGTATAGTCTTGTCTTTTAGATAATTTAAACTCTTTTTAAGTGTCTCTTCATCAAGTGAATCTTTAAAAATTTTAGGAACATCTTTACCTTTTTCAAAAGAATGCTTTAAATTTAAATTATTTAGAATTAACTCCCAAATATTTGAAAAAAGAAAAATTAAGATAAAAATAGTCTTAATCATTTTCTTCTCTTCTTCGTGTTACCTCAAAAACCCAATCAAAATATTTTTTGAAACTATTTTCCATTTCAAAAGAAACAATCTCAGGCACTATATACGGATGGAATTTTATAATATACTCTTCAAGTTTTTGGTATAAATTTTTCCTGGTTTTTATAAAAATTAACCACTCTTTTCCATCCTCAATTTTATCTCTCCAGTAATAAATACTTTGAATTGGTCCAATAATTTGAACACATGCACCTAACCTCTGATCAACAATGAATCTTGCAATTTTTTTTGCCTTCTCCATATCATCAATTGTAGTGATTACCATTATTAATTTATCTTCCATCTATCCCTCCATTATTAAAATTATAACAATATTGTGATATAATTTAAAAACTAATTTGAAAGATATCAAGGAGGAATAAGATATGGGCCTTATACAAGAGAAAGACAAAAGAATAATTAAAGAAAGATTCGATAAAGAGTTAAAAGATGAAGTAAGAATTTTATTCTTTAAAAAAAGTGGAGTTGGTCTTTGGACTCCAGAGGAAACAGAGGATAATGAGTGCAGATATTGTAAAGAGGCAGAAGAGATTTATACAGATGTTGTCTCTCTTTCTGATAAATTAAAACTTGAAATTTATGAGCTTGGTAAAGATAAAGAAATTTTTGATCAATATAAGATTGAAAGAATTCCAACAATTGTTATTTTAGGTAAAAATAAAGGTTTGGTTAGATATGTTGGTATTCCTGCTGGATATGAATTTACATCTTTTATTGAAGATATAATTGATGCATCAAAAGGTGAAATTGATTTAAAAGAGGATAATATAAAGAAAATAGAAGATATAAAAGATAAAGTTCATATACAAGTTTTTGTAACTCCAACATGTCCATATTGTCCAAGAGCAGTTAGAACCGCACATAAAATAGCATATTTAAATGAAAATATTGTTGCAGATATGGTTGAGGCAACTGAATTTCCAAATTTATCTGATAGATATAATGTATATGCTGTGCCAAAAATTATTATTAATGATAAAATAGAGTTTGAAGGTGCTATACCAGAAGATGATTTTGTTGATGAGGTTTTAAAAGCAATCGCATAGAATAAAAAGGAGGTTAAGATATGAGAACAACTTATCATCCTCATAAAGGAAGAAGAAGAAAAGTTCATGGATTTTTAAAAAGAATGAGCACACCAGGTGGAAGAAATATTATAAAAAGAAGGAGGAGGAAGGGTAGAAAAGTTTTAACACCAAGATAATGGGTAAACTTGCAAAAAGACTTTCCAAAAAAGAGATAGATGAGTTAATGAAAACAGGAATAAAATTTAAAGAAAAAAATATTACATTTGTAGTTAAAAAAAAAGAAGAACTAAAAGTTGCTTTTATACCAATAAAATCGAAAGGTTCAGTTGAGAGAAACAAGATAAGAAGATTTATAAGAGAGATATTTTATAAATATCAAATTTTATTTGATAAAATTTGGGTAGCAGTTATTATTCCACCTTTTGTTATAAAAAAAAGAAAAGAAGAAATAATAAATGATTTTGAAAATTTTTTAAGGAGATATAATGATGAAAAAGTTAGTGTTTATTCTAATTAAGTTCTATCAGAAATTTATTTCTCCTCTATTTCCACCATCATGTAGATACACACCAACATGTTCACAATATACTTTTGAAGCAGTTCAAAAATATGGAGTTTTAAAGGGTCTTTTTCTTGGAATAAAAAGGATTTTAAGATGCAATCCTTTCTTTCCTGGAGGAGAAGACCCAGTACCATAGAGGAGGAAGAATGAAGAAGTATTTAATTTTGTCAGTAATGTTAGTATTCTTTTTATTAATTGGTGCAACTTTTAGTCAATTAGACTTAAAAATTACAACCACACCAATAGAAAAGAAAAATGTTGGAGATTCTTTCTTTTTTGAATTGATAATCAAAAATCTAGGTGAAGAGAAAAAGAATTTAACATTAGATATTGGTTCACTTTCAAATTTTTCTGATTTCGGACCATTTGAATTACTCGAGACAAAAAAGGTTTTAGATTTAATAAAGAAAGAAGAAGAAAAAAAAGTAACATTTAATTTTAAAGTAAAAGAAGATATAAAACTCGATGAATACACTTTCTTAGGAAAAGTTGAATTTGAAGAAGGTGGAACAAAGAAAATTTATAACTCACATTTCCCATTAAAAATTATTGGAAAAGGAGGCTTTCTTCAATTTTCTGCAACACCAAATGTTAAAGCAACTTATGAAACATTAATTGCACTATCAGTGAATTTAAAAAATACAGGAAACACTGAAGCAAGAGAAATAAAAGTTAAGATTAAAGAAAATGACTACTTTTCTGAATATATAACTGGGAAAAATACTTATCTTGAATCCCTTCAAGCAGGTAAAAATGCAACATTCACATTAAGATTAAAACCACATGAGAATGTAACACCAAAAAGTTTCAACATTCCTATAATGGTAGATTATAAAGATACAAGCGGTAATGAATATCATATTGAAGAGGATGCAACAATTAATATTGTTAGTAACTCATTTGTTTATTTTGTAAGAAGAATTCTTGATTTCTTCTATGGAATTATTCCAAATTATGGTATTGCAATTATATTTTTAACACTATTAATTAAATTAATAATTCTTCCATTTACAATTCAACAGATAAGAAATATGAGTAAAACTCAAATGATTACACCTGAACTTCAAGCAATACAGAAAAAATATAAGGATGATCCAAGAAAAGCACAGGAAGAACAGATGAAACTTTACAAAAAATATGGAATAAATCCAACAACTGGATGTCTTATGTCAATTTTGCCTCTTCCAATTTTACTTATTCTTTTCTCCTCTTTAAATGGCTATGTAAAACTTCTTGATCAGAAATTTTTATGGATAAATAATCTTGCTGCTCCTGACCCTACATATTTGATTCCAATTTTAGTTGCATTGACAACTTTACTTCAGCAATGGGTATCAAGTGGAAAAGACCCTAATGCAAGAATCTTTATGATAATGTTTCCAATTTTAATTGCATATTGGGCTTTGTCATTTCCAAGCGCTATTTCAATATATTGGATTTTCTATAGTATATTTTCTACAGTTGAATATTTCTTTATTAATAAAAGATATCAAGAAGCATTAAAACAGATAAAGAAATGATGGAAAAGATTTTTAATGTTAAACTAAACGAAAAAGATACATCTAAAATATTAAAGGGAATTTTGGGGTACTTTTTTGAAAAATTTGGAGAAAAAGTTGATTTTGAAATAAGAGAGAAAGATGAAGAAGTTTATGTAAACATATTACAACTTTCAAAAGAAAAGCAGGCTCTTTTTATAGGTAAACAAGGAAAAGTTCTTACAACATTACAATATCTTTTAAATTCAATAATTCACAGAAATTTTAAAGACAAAAGACTTTTTATAGTTGATATTTCTGGTTATAAACAGAAACAGATAGATTATTTAAGAAATCTCGCAATTGAAGCAGCAATTAAGGCAAGAAAAACAAAGAAAGATCAGATTCTTCAACCAATGAGTGCAATGGCAAGAAAAATTATTCATACAACACTTGCAAACAATCAATATGTTTATACATACTCAATTGGCAAAGAGCCAAATAGAAGGGTTGTTGTTGCGTTAAAATCAACCAATAATGAATAGTGATACAATAGCAAATATTGCAACTCCCAGAGGTTTTGGTGGTATTGGAGTTATTAGAGTCTCTGGGGATGATTCACTTGATATTTTAAAAAAATTGATTCAAAAAGATATTTTAATTGAGCCAAGGGTAGCAAAACATCTATTTTTAAAAGATAAAGATGGTTCTTCTCTTGGAGATGCAATTGTCATTTATTATAAAAGCCCTAATTCATATACTGGAGAAGATGTTGTTGAAATTCAAACTCTTTCATCTCCAGTTTTAATGAATAAGATACTTGAACTTATCATAGAGTATGGAGCAAGACTATCAAAACGTGGAGAATTTACTCAAAGAGCATTTTTAAATGGAAAAATAGATTTAGTTAGAGCAGAATCTATAAATAGAATTGTTTATTCAAATGATCTCGTTGAATTAAAATCTTCACTTAATGTTTTCTCTGGTAAATTAACAGAAGAAATTAAAAAAATTATAAATGATTTAAATGAGTTAATGTTAAATATTGAAGCATCTATCTCTTTTCCTGATGATGTTGAGTTAATTAGTGAAGAGGAATTATTTAATAGAATAAAAAGAAATATCGAATCAATTGATAATATTATTGAGAAACATAAGAAATCAAAACCATTTATTGATGGAATAAAACTAGCAATTTTTGGAAAAGCAAACGTTGGGAAATCATCTTTATTCAATATATTTATGGAGGAAGAAAGAGTTATTGTTTCAGAGGTTCCAGGAACAACAAGAGACACAATAAAAGAAAGAATTTATATTGATTATCTTCCAGTAGATATAATTGATACCGCAGGAGTTATAAGAAAAATTGAAAATGAACTTGATAAGATTGCTCAAGAAAGAAGTGAAAAAGTTCTTGAGTCCTCAGATTTTATAGTTTTAATGTTTGATGGGTCTTTAGAATTAAATGAAGATGATTTTTATGCAATTGAAAGGGTTAAAAATAAAAATTTTATACTAGTTATAAATAAAAATGATCTTCCACAAAAAATAGATAAAAATAAACTCGAAGAGATTTTAAATAAAGAAGTTGTTTCAATTTCCTGTCTTACAAAGGATGGTATAGATAAATTAAAGAGTAAAATTTTAGAAAATTTTAAAGAAATACCAACTCAAGAAGATATTTTATCTATTTCTTCAAGAGAACAAAACCTTCTCATTCAAGCAAGGAAATTATTGAATGATATAATTTCAAATAAAGATGAAATAGATAAGATTTCAATAAATTTAAAAGAAGCAATTAAAACTTTAAAATATATCATTGGCGAAGAATTTGATCAGGATACATTAAAAGAAATTTTCGAAAGATTCTGTATCGGAAAATAATTTTTTATTTATTCTTCGGACAATTATCTTCGCACTCTCCACAATCAAAACATTCACTTTTATCAATTCTATAGCAGTTGTCTTTTTCGCAAATAGAATTTCCACAACATTCTTTTATGCATTTTTTGCATCTTATACAATTGTTTGTTATTATATTTTTACTAAGACCTAATTTTTCTCCTAACTTAGAAACTAATCCAAGATATGCACCAAAAGGACAAATGAATCTACAGAAAAGTCTATAAATAAAAATTGAGAAAAATAAAATAATTATTGCAAAAGCAAGAATAAATCCTGTTCCACTGAAATTATATAAAACTTTGAAGGGATAAACTTCACAGAAGTAATTTTGTGAATAGATAAAAGACAAGATAAGCACTATTGCTAAAACAATATATTTTATATATTTCAAATATTTTTCAACTTTTTCAAATCTTTTAGTTTTAACTTTATAGATAAATTCTTGAAGAGCACCATGAGGGCAAACCCAACCACAGAAAACTCTTCCTTTAAAAAGAGTTATGATTGAGATAAATATAATAAGTACAAGGAAAGTATAAAATGAGATAGATAAAAATTGAACACTGAATAGTTTTCCAATATAACTTGTAGGACAGATACATCCGCCAAAATAAAAGCCGAGAACTGCAAGAGAAAATAGAAGAGTAAAAAATCTTAATTTATATAGTTTTAATGAAACAAAGATTAGAGATAGAATTATTAAAATTATATAAAGGAGTGTTTGTGGATTAAATAGATAATTTTGTAGTTCTTTTGAAGTTGAACTGGTATTAGCTAAATTTTCAGAAATTTTTTCATCTGTTGTATTGTTTATAATATCTTCTTCTTCTTTATCTATAGGATTATTTTCCTTGGTATTATTTGAAGAAGGAAAGTCATTGGTTTTGTTTTCATTATTAGTACTTGAATTGTTTTCGGTATTTTGTTCTTTATTTGGCTTAACGTTGTTTGTATTATTACTTGAAGGTTGATTTTTGGTTTGATTAGAGGGTTGATTATTAGATTTATTTGTAGGATTGGTTGATGGAGGATTTGTGGTTGTTTCTTCTTTTGGAGTCTCTCCTGTTTTATTTTCTAAAACAGTAAATTCTTTTGTTTCAATAATAAGACCTCCCTTTGGACAATCTCGAGTTACTTTAATTATTCCAGTTCCAGGTTCATTAAATTTAACAACAATCTCTTTAGTGTCTTTTGTTCCCTTAATCCACTCTCCTTCTTTGACAATTTCTCCATTAATTACTTCTATTTTAGTTTCTTCAATAGGCAAAACACATGTTTTATGAGTTTTAACTCTTTCAATAGTTACACTTATCTCTTCACCGATAGATATTTCACTTTTATCTGAAATAATAGAAAGTTCACAAGCAAAAGTGCTTTTAGCAAATGTTAAAGATACCACTAATATCAATAATGCAAAAATAATAAATTTTAACACTTTCATAATAATAAATTATAGTTTAAAGTTATTAATCAATTGTTAAGATAAAATCATTATAATAATTTTTGGAGGTGTGATATGTTTAAGATTAAAAATTTAACAATGGTTTCATTGTTGATTAGTTTAAGTATAATACTTTCACGTTTTTTAAGCATAAGAATTTCTATCGGAGGGGTGGAAGGTATTAGAATAGGATTTGGTGATTATCCATTAGTATTAGCAGGAATAATTTTTGGTCCTATGCTAGGAGGTTTTGCAGGTGTTGTTGCAGATACTATTGGATACTTAATAAGTCCTATGGGGCCGTATATGCCACATTTCACTTTAACATCAGCTCTAAAAGGTATTTTACCAGGAATATTAAGTTTTTATATTTTTAAAAATAAGAACAAGGTACTTACTTATCTGTTGATATTCGCAATAACAAAAGCATTGGTTTCAACCATGATAATATATTTTATTAATATTCTTTTTGGATTACCCATAAGAATAACTTTACCACCAAGAATAATAAGTTTTATAATAGAAATCCCAATTTATACCATATTAACTTATCCTTTAATTTCTCGATTAAAACAAATTTATAATATTTAATTTATAAATTATTAATCCAGTTGATTGATAAATTTTCCAATTGATGTAAAAATTATCTTAGGAGGAGAGATGGAAAGAATAGAACTTTTAAAAGATTTAGTTGAAGAAAATGATAAAAAAATTTTAATGATTGTTCTTGATGGTTTGGGAGATATCCCAAGTTTAAATGGAAAAACACCACTTGAAGCAGCACATACCCCATATCTTGACAAATTAGCAAAAGAAAGTGCTCTTGGAGTCCATAATCCCGTCATTTTAGGAATTACTCCTGGAAGTGGACCAGCACATCTTGCTCTTTTTGGGTATAACCCTCTTAAATATGAAATTGGAAGAGGAATTCTTGAAGCACTCGGTGTTGGTTTAGATATCTCAGAAAATGATATTTGTATAAGAGCAAATTATGCAAAAGTTGAAGAAAAAGACGAAAAAATAGTTGTAGTTGATAGAAGAGCAGGTAGATTATCAACTGAGGAAAACAAAATTTTAACTGAAAAGATTACCCAAAATATAAAAGAAATAAACGGTGTGAAAATTTTTATGAAGCCTGGAATGGAGTATAGGGCAGCAATAGTTTTGAGATTTCCAAATAAAGTAAATGAAGATATGTGTAAAATTTTAGAAACTGACCCTCAAAAAGAAGGTAAAGAAGTAATTTCTCCTGAACCATTAAATGAAAATTCAAAACTTGTCTCGGATGTTTTAAAAGAATTTTTGAACAAAATTAGAGAAATTTTAAAAAATGAAAAAGGAAATTATCTTTTATTAAGAGGATATTCATCACCACCCGATATTCCTAAATTTCCCAAAATTTATAAATTAAGAGCTCTTTCTATTGCAACATATCCTATGTATAAAGGGCTAACAAAACTTCTTGGAATGGATGTTTTAGATGTAGATGGATACAAAATTGAAGATGAATTAAAGGTTTTAAAGGGAAATTATAAAGATTATGATTTTATATATTTTCATATCAAAAAAACAGATTCATATGGAGAAGATGGAGATTTTGAAAATAAAGTTAAAGTAATAGAGGAGTTTGATAAATTCTTACCAGAAATTCTATCTTTAAAATTTGACACAATTTGTATAACTGGAGACCATTCAACACCAGTTCCAATGAAATCGCACTCTTTTCATCCAGTTCCAGTTTTAATAAATTCTCCATTAGTCTTTAAAGGTTTTTCAGAAAAATTCACTGAAAGAGAGTGCTTAAAAGGAGAACTAGGAATAATTAAGGGCGAAGATATAATGTCACTACTTTTGGCACATTCAAGAAAGTTAAAAAAATTTGGTGCATAAAATTTTTTAATAAATTATTTAAAGGAGGTATAAAATGATTGATAAGGAATTTTTGATGATACCAGGGCCAACTCCTCTTCCTCCAAGAGTTGTTGCTGCAATGACAAATCCGATGATAAATCATAGAGGTCCAAAATTTAAAAAGATTTTCCTTGAGTCAGTTGATATTTTGAAAAAAATTTTAAATACAGATGATGAATTATATATGTTTGGTTCTTCTGGAAGTGGGGCAATGGAACTTGCAGTGCAAAATTTTTCTTTAAGAGGAGATAAGGTATTAGTTGTTGATACTGGATTTTTTGGCCAAAGATTTTATGAGATATGCCTTTCTTTCGGAAGAGATCCTATTAGACTGAAGGTTCCATGGGGAAAAAGTGCTGATGTTGATGAGATAGTTAATGTTCTTCAAGAAGAAAAAGATATAAAAACAGTTTTTATAACACATAATGAAACTTCAACTGGAATAATTAATGATATTGAAAAAATTTGTAAAAAAATAAAAGAGACCAGAGACATATTAATTGTTGTTGATGCTGTGAGTTCAATTGGAATTTCAGAAATAAATATGAAAGATTGGGATATTGATGTTGTTGTTGCAGCATCTCAAAAAGGACTCATGTCTCCTCCTGGAATAGGTATGGTTGCTTTAAATAAAAAAGCACTTAATTTTGCATTAAACAATAAAGTTGACTCTTATTATTTCAGCATTAAAGAACTTAAAAAGAGATTTGATGTTGGTGAACCATTTACAACATTTCCTGTTTCAGTTATGTTTGGTTTAAGAGAAGCACTTGATCTTTTAATGGAAGAAGGTCTTCAAAATATATATAAAAGACATGAAAATTTTAAGTATCTTGTGAGAGAATCATTAAAAATAACAAATTTAAGATTTCTTGCAAATGATGAAGATTCTTCTCCCTGTGTTACTGCTGTTTTATCTCCAGATAATATTAATGGTGAAGATTTTGTAAAAAGAATAAGAGAAAAATATAATATTGAACTTGCAGGAATGTTTGGAGATTTAAAAGGAAAAGGTTTTAGAATTGGACATATGGGATTTATGAATTCAAATGACCTTTTAGTAACTATTGCTGGAATTGAGTGTGCTTTGAAAGATTTTAACTATGAATTTAATTTTGGTGAAGCAACAAAAAAATTTCTTGAATTAAGAAGAGAATTAGAAGTTTAAAATAAGAATAAATTTGTATTAAAATGAAATTATGAGAGAGCTTTATCATGATTTTATAGGTATTGCAATTGAAGAAGCAAAAAAAGGTTTAAAAGAGGGTGGTATTCCAATTGGGTCTGTTTTGGTTAGTAAAGATGGAAAAATTTTAGGTAAGGGTCACAATAGAAGAGTTCAAGATAATGACCCACTTGCACATGCAGAAATTGTTGCAATAAGAAATGCAGGAAGAATTAAGAGTTTCAAAGATACAATTCTATTTTCAACTCTTATGCCTTGTTTCTTATGCGCTGGAGCAATAGTTCAATTTGGAATTAAAAAGGTAATTGTAGGTGAATCAAAAACATATAGCGGAGCAAAAGATTTCCTTGAATCTCATGGAGTTGAAGTTATAGATTTAGACCTAAATGAATGTAAGGAACTTATGGAAAAATTTATCAATGAAAAGCCTGAACTATGGCATGAAGATATAGGAGAGTTATAAAATCAATTTTTATTTTTAGTCAAATGTAAAAGAAGATTCAATGGAATTAACATAGTAGGCCAAGGAATTTGACCTAAAATTACAATTAAACTACTTTTAGGATCTAAAAATTGAAGCGCTAAAACTGTTGCTATTGCAATGTTATTGAATGTTTTTGAATTTGAAATCGCAATTCTATCAGGAAGTTTTAAAAAGAATGGCGCAAAAAAGTTTATTAATTGAAATAATAAAAATACAGAATAAAGAATTAAAATATATCTAATAACAGATAAGGGGTTTTCTCTTATATATGGAGCAGTAATTGATATTATTGCAAGAGAGAGAAGTGTTACAAAGATTAAAGTTAAAATTTTACTATTATTCCCTATAAAATTTGTAAATTTTTTAAAATATTTTTTAATTGGAAAAGATATAACAAGAGGAATAAAAATTAATCTTGAGATTGTTAAAAAAACTTGAAAATAATCTAACTTAATAACTTTTCTAAACAATATAAAAAAGAAAATAGGAATTAAAATTGGAGCAAGAATGTGAGTTAAAATTGTTATTAAAACAGAAAGAAGTGTATTTCCATTTGATAAATCTGTCATTGCAGATGCTGCAACTCCTGTTGGAACTAAAGCAAGAAGCATAATTGCACTCAAAAAATAGTAATCTGATGTGAAAGTTCTAAAAATTAAGAAAACAACAATTGGTGTAACAATTGAATTAATCATAAGTATATACAAAACAAGAAGAGGTTTTTTAATATATATTCTTATACAGTTGAAATCTACTTTTAAAAATGTAATTAAAAGAATAACCATTAAAAAATAGGTTATGTATTTTGAAAAAAATCCAAAATATGGAAATAAAATTCCTAAAATAACAACTAAAATTAAAAAATAAGAACTATATTTTTCAATTAAACTTATTAAGTTTTTCATAATATTTTAAACTAAAACCTCAACTTTCTCTTCAATCACCTTCTTTTTCCATCCACCTTTTAGGAATAGAAATGTTGCAACAAGTGCTGTTATAAAATTACTTATTGTCATTCCTATCCAAACACCAGCTGAATTCATTTTTAAGGTAAATCCAAAGATATAACTTAAGGGAACTCTTAATCCCCACAATCTTAAAAATGAAATAAACATATTTGGAGCATTATGGCCTGATGCTTGAAATGCTGACATAATACCTCTTATCACTCCAAATAATGGAATTGCAGGTGCAAAATAGAGCATAAATCTACCACCCTCTTCAATTATTTCAATTTCATTTGGTATAAACAACATTACAAGTTCTTTTCTAAGCAATACAAGAATAGATGTTTCTATACATAGAACAATAAACATAAAAAACATACCTCTTTTTGCAGCAAATGATGCTCTATCAATTCTGTCTGCGCCAAGTGATTGACCTATAATTGTTGTAAGTCCAGTTGCAAGACCATCTATTGCAATAAAAGAAAAAGAAAGAAGTCTATCTCCAATTCCATAAGCAGCAATTGCAACTCTTGCATTGTGCAATCTTCCAATAATTCCAGTTAAAACAACAAAACCAAATGCTTCTGCGCTCTGACCTATTGCAGCAGGAATTCCAATTCTAAATATTTTTTTAATCCAATTTAAATCTGGTTTCAGATACTCCTTTTTAACATGAATCCCTTTTTTTCCACTCATTAAATAATACATTGCAATTGCGGATGCGATAAACATTGAAAATATTGTTGCAACAGCAGCGCCGACTATTCCCATTTTAGGAAATGGGCCAAGTCCAAAAATCAAAACTGGGTCTAAAAAGATATTTAGTATATTTGTAAAAACTGAAACATACATAGGAGTTAGAGTATCTCCATAAGATACCATTACAGCTCTGAATATTCCATTCAAAAACATAAATGGAAAACCTAAAAAAATCACTTTAAGATATGTGTTTGCAACAGTTGTTAACTCTTTTACATTTGTTAATATATTTATTAAAAATGGAATAAATATAAAACCAAAAATTCCAAGAAGTGTTCCAAGAATTAAGGTTAAAGTTACAACTTGAGATGCTGCCATATTTGCTTTTTCATGTTCTCTTGCTCCTGTGTATTGTGAAACAAGAGCAACACCTGCCATTGCAAATCCAGAAGCAAATGAAATTAAAAACCACATGCTTGGAAAAGCAAGTTGAAGACCTGCTACAGTATTTCCACTTTCTCCTTGAGGTAAATGTCCAAGCCAGAAAGTGTCAGCAAGGTGATAAACTGTCTCAAGAATTGATGAAATCATAACTGGCCAACCGAGTTTCCACATTACAGGGAAGAGGGGCTTCTCGAGGACTTCATCAAGTGTTACCTTTTTCATTGTTTGACTCCTCCAATAATCTATAATAATTTATCACAAATTTCTAAAAAAGTAAAACAAAAATTTAAAATTTATATGACTGATGAGTTATAATTTCAAAAAGGAAATCTTTAGATATGCCAAAAAGCACTTTTTTGAACTTAAACACAAGAAAAAAGAAAAAAATTTTAAAAACACTTATCAAATATTTTGGAAATTATTCTTATGAGAAGGTAGACATAGAAAATGTTGCTAAAGAGTGTAAAGTGTCTAAAGGAAGTATGTATCAATATTTTGTAAGTAAAAAAGATATGTATTTCTACGCTATTAAAGAATCATTAAAAAAAATGTTTGAGGTTTCTCAAAAAATTGATTTTGAGAAATCAAATATTTTTGATTATCTTGAAAAATCCTTTGAATCAAATTGGAAGTTATTACTCGAATTTCCTGATGAGTATCTTCTTCTCGAGAGAGCACTTTTTTCTTCAGATATTCCTTTTAAAGAAGAAATTAATAAACTTTTTTTAAATAAATTTAGAGAAAGCTTGAAATATATTGTAATTCAAAGTCAAAAAAGTGGATTTATTAGAGATGATATCTCTCTTGATTTAATTTTAGTATTTATGGAAGGCGCAATAATGAATTTCAAAAAACATATTATTGAATATGCATCAAAAAGAGGAATTTCATCAAAAGATTTACCTTTTGATTATTTAAAAGAAATTCAAAAAAATTTTGTTGAATTGTTAAAGAATGGTTTATCTAAATAATGACTTGAAAGTCATATGACTGTATAGTTATAATAATTCATAAGGAGGTTTTATGGAAAAAGTTATTGAAGCAAATGAACTTACTTATAGTTATGGAAAAAATCTTGCAGTTGATCACATAAGCTTTTTTGTCAATAAAGGAGAGATTTTAGGTTTTCTCGGTCCAAATGGTGCAGGAAAAACAACAACTTTTAAAATGTCAATTGGGCTCTTGAAGCCTAAAGAAGGTGAAGCAAAAGTTTTAGGCATAGATGTTTCAAAAGAACCTAAAAAAGTTCAGAAATATATAGGTGTTTGTTTTGAATATACCAATCTTTATGAAGATTTATCTGCAATAGAAAATTTGACTCTTTTTGCAAATCTATTTGGCATAAAAAATTTTAAACCAGAAGAACTACTTGAAAAAGTTGGTTTGAAAGGCAAAGAAAGAGAACTTGTCAAAACATTTTCTAAGGGAATGAAACAGAGATTAATGGTTGCTCGTTCTTTAGTTAATGACCCACAGATTCTTTTTCTTGATGAACCAACACAAGGTTTAGACCCAGTTTCTTCAGATGATATAAGAAAAATAATTCTTGAAGAGAAGAAAAAGGGTAAAACAATTTTTCTCACAACTCATGATATGTATGAGGCAGATGTTCTTTCAGATAGAATTGCATTTATAAATAATGGAAAAATTGTGGCAATAGATGCTCCATTAAATTTAAAAACAAAATTTGGAAAAAGAGGTCTTAAAATTAAACTTCAAAAAGAAAATGGCGAGATTTTTGAGAAAGAGATTGTTTTAGATAAAGATGAATCTCTTGATGATATATTAAAAACTTTTAAAAATGAAAAGGTGATCACGGTTCATAGTGAAGAAGCAACTCTTGAAGATATTTTTATCAAAATAACAGGAAGGGGCTTAAAAGAATGAATTTAAAAAATGTTTTAACTTTAACCAAAAAAGATTTAACTTTGTTTTTTAAAAATAGATTTTTTTCTTTTATTACAATTCTTGGACTCGTTGCATATTTAATAATTTACTTCGCTCTTCCAAAAACTCAAGAAGATAAAGTTAAAATTGGAATTTATTCAGAAACCCCTCTTTCAAAAATATATTTTTTTCTTGAAACTCATAACACTGATGTTTATAAAGGAGTATCGATTGAGAATTTAAGAGATAAAGTTGAAAAAGGAGAAATATCATTTGGAATTTATTTTCCTAAAGATGTTCAACAAGATAAAAAAATAAAATTAATTATAAATGCAAATACAGAGGAAGAGATGAAAGAAGCATATGAATACATAGCAAAAGAACTTTTTCATACTGAATTTGGTTATTTTTTAAACATTGAAAGTGAAAATGAAATAATAGGAGTTGATTTAGTTGGAAAACAAATTCCTCCTTCTAAAAGATTAATTCCAATTTTTGCTTTCTTTTTAATAATAACTGAAACATTTGGTTTGGCGAATCTTATATCCGAGGAATTAGAGAATAAAACAATTTTTGCTCTTTTGTCAACTCCTACTACAGTGAGTGAAATTTTCTTTTCAAAAGGAATAATTGGTTTAATAATAACTCTTATTCCCTCAATTTTATTTATTTTAATTACAAATGGATTTAAAAATTTTCTTCCAATTTTTGTAATGCTTTTTTTAGGAACTTTATTTACAATAAGCATCGGTTTTTTAATAGGTTCAATTGCAAAAGATATTATGTCAATAATTGGTTATGGTTTTCTTATTTTCATAATTTTTTTAATTCCTTCATTTAATATACTTGCTCCTGGTTCACTAACTAGTTGGGTTAAAACTATTCCATCATATTATATTGCTGATGGTCTTCATAAGATTATAAATTTTGGTTCAACTTTAAAGGATATTAATTTTAACATTTTAATATTGATAATAACACAGGGTATTCTATTTTTAATTGGTTCTTTAATTCTTAAAAGGAGATTAATATGAGCATAAGAAAAATATTTATTTTACTATTAAAAGAATTTAAAATAGGTTCAAAAAGATTCATTATAATTTGGTCTCTAATTGCACCATTTTTAATATCAATTGTTCTTTCATTAGTTCTTGGTGCTTTTTATATGAGGACCCCAAGATTAGGCATATATTTAGAAAGAGAGTCAAATATAAAAACATTTTTATATGATACAAAATCAATAATAACAAAAGAGTATAAAACAATAGATTCCTTAAAAAAAGCAGTAACTGATGGTGTTATAGATATTGGAATAGTTATACTAAAAGATTTTGATGAAAATTTAAAAAGTGGAGAGAAAATCACCTTAAAGAGTTTTATTTTTGGAGAAAGTTATGCAAAAAATAGAGCAATAATTGTTGTAACTTTTGGAAATTTAATTCGACAAATTTCTCAAAAAGAAATAGAAGTTAAAATTGAAACTGAGGAAATAGGTGAAAAGGGAATACCAATAAAATTAAGAGTTTTTCCATTAATAGTTATGATAGCAATATTTTTTGGTGGTCTATTTATTCCTTCAACATCTTTGATTGAAGAAAAAAGAAAGAAAACACTTGATGCATTAAAAGCGACATCGCTTCAACTCAATGAAATTTTGGCATCAAAATGGTTATTTGGTTTCGTAGTTAGTTTATTTACAGGAATAATCATTTTAATTATTAATAATAT